>Ga0164318_10001259_pt1 | contig 22232 bp, 25 predicted proteins | sample GuaBasSedimGuay9_FD_113734 | JGI IMG/M metagenome (GOLD analysis project Ga0164318, IMG submission 113734) | Subseafloor sediment microbial communities from Guaymas Basin, Gulf of California, Mexico - Guay9, Core 4571-4, 0-3 cm | ecosystem: Environmental > Aquatic > Marine > Hydrothermal vents... | reverse complement strand
CTTGAAATCAAGAATCTTAAAAGTATAATTTTAGAGATGGATGAACAAATTAAAAGAGTTAAGGAAAACAAAAAAGTAACATACGAAAGTGAATTAACAAATACATTATTAGAATCGCTTAGAGAAGAAAATAAAAATCTTAGAAAACAAATAGATCTTCTTACTGAAAGATTAACAAACCTCCTTAAAGTTTATGAGTTTGAAAAAAATCCAAATATTATTGTGTTTAAAGTTATTGAAAAATTCACTATGGATCATATTTTAAATTATCAAAGCAACTTAGGAATATTTCCTGAAGATATTCTTTACTTTAAAGATGGAAGCGGTGGCGGTAAAACACTTGCTGACTATCTTATCTCATTAAAAATAAAAGCTATTATAAGTGAGACGCCTATGGCACATATAGCTTTTGATAAATTAATTAACGCTGGAATACCAGTAATTTTATCCTCGGAACTTAAGAATATTAAGTTCTTTAAAAATTTTGGTATTATTCCAGCTATTGAATTTAAAAAAGCTATTGAAAGAGTAAAAAAGGAAATTACAGAACGACAGAAAAGAGAAGCAGAACTTACAATAAAACGTATAATCGAAGAGTATAGGAAAAACAGATGGAAATCTTAAACTTTAATTATTCTTCTACATCAGGTTTGATAAAGAGAATGTTGTTTCCTCTAACAAATATTTTGCTATACTCAGCCACAACTTGATCATTTTCTATTTCCGTTGCATTAATTAAAACTACATTCATATATGCATCCATTTCAGCGAGTTTGCCTTTAAATTCATTTCCGTTTTTTAATTTTACAATTACGGTTTTATTTATTGATTTTCTTAGCAAATTTAATGGTTGTGTCTCAGACATTCCGAATCCTCCAAATAGTGGTTACCATTTTTTCTTATTTGATATAAAAATATTCCTAAACTTCTTGTAATATAATTATCAGAACTTTACGCGCTACGTGTATTAATCAAAATATTCTTCTCTAGTGTAAATATCAATTCCGTAATGTATTCTATAACTCTATAAATAAACCTATATCTTCTCTTCTAAAATTTAGTATCTTGCCATATTTTATTATTTTTGCCTTTCTATACGTGTTTATTATCGTTTCAAGAAAGTGCCTGTCTATATTCTTTCTTAGAGCAGTTATTACTAAAATACCATTATTTTTTGTAATTCTTAGTAATTCTTCTATAAAAAGTAATCTGTTTTCCACATTTTGTAGTGTTGTAAATGAAACTGTGATATCCGAGAACTGATCCCCTATAGGCAAATGTTCTCCATTTCCAAGTAATAGTATTGCGTGAATGAAACATTTCCTATATTGCTTCAGTTTATCTTTAAAAATATTTAACATTGCACTAGAGATATCGATTCCTATATACTTTATATTAGTAGTCTTGCTTTTTAAAATGTATCTAAAACGGTTCTGTAATATATTAAGTAAATATTCTAAAAATATACCTGTACCACATCCAATGTCTGCTATTACGATTTTATTTTCTTTATAAGCTGTAATTTTTTTCATTAAGTAATTTATTATATGATTATATTTTTCTATTTGGATATCATAGTATCTCTCATCATAGAAAACTGCTGTTTCGTTATATGCCCTCTGAATTTTTTTCATCTTTCTTGTTTCCATATATATCACAAATATTAACTCACATTTTTACTAAAAAAGCTTTTAAGTCTTATTTCTAATCAACTAATAAATATCGTAGGTGGAATTCCTATGCAATATTCTTATGTTGCATATCCTGCAATGGCTCATTTACTCTCTAAGTCGCGGAAGTTATTTGTGTTAGATAATGGTATATCAATCAAGTGGCCGCATTCTAAAAGTGATAATGAAGTGATTATCAGATGGGACACTGAATCTTCCGCGCGTCGTATGATATTAAAGATATATCCAAATGAAAGACCTACTGATATTCGTATTTTTTATTCAGCCCTTACCAGTTTATTGTCCGAATTAAAACCTTTATTATATAGATTGAGAATAAAAAATAAGACTCTTTTTCCTACTCTTAATGCTATTACATCATATTTGGATTCTCTTAATGACTTTTGTGAAATCGTTCTACATAAATACACAGACGAACTTATAAAAACAATACCCTCGTATAAGTTAATGTTACTTAATAAGTATCTTGATATTCCAATAATTAATCTTCCCCCCTCTCAGAGAATCGATACAATTTTAAAAATTTTAGATAGCAAAATCTGGGAATTGCTTAAGTTTTTGTCTAAAGCTTACCAAGGTATACTCTTTATAGATTTTTATCTTCCAGACGCTCTTATAGAATTTGAATATGATTGGCTTTATGAAATAGGAAAAATTGGGGAATCTATATACTCCAAAAAAATACCACTATTTCTATGTTATCAATCAGAAGAAACAATCTCGCATTTATCCGAGGTTATTAAAATAATTAACCTTACTTCAAGCCAAGCTGAAATTTATAGAGATATTCTTACGATGGCTTTACTCAACAAGAAAAAGGAATTTTCAATAACAGACTTGATAAAATTTAAATTCTCATATTATACCTATCATGAAATATTCATGATTTTAGAGCAAAAATTAGATTTCCTTTCAAATTCTGGTCTAATCAGGAAAATCAACGAAGAGAATTACGAGCTCTTAAGTTTTGAGGATTTCATAAAAAGTGATTAGGTGTGCTTATTGAAGAAGATTTATGATGTTATTAAAAGAGATGAGGGGCGTATTGTATTTAAAAGAATACATAAGCTAGGATATCTTGATAAGGATGCTATTAAGAAGCTTTACTCAATATATGAGTCTAGATTCTTACAAGCACTTAAAATAATTACCGAGGATAAAGTAAAAAAATACATTTTCGTGCCTAGTGGTTTAGAGATATGGATTGTAGTTGGTAAAACAAGAGATTATTTAATTCTTGATAATTATTATTGTAGCTGTGTTGATTATATGATGAACGTTGCATTGAGGAAAAATAGAAGTTTTTGCTATCATCTACTTGCAAAAATGTTAGCTGAAAGTTTAAATCAATATGAATTATTTAAATTACCTGATTCTTATTACAAAAAATTTATTTCTGAATGGAGGAAATTTGAATAAACGGAGGCTGAAAGCATGTTTCAAATAGAGCTAACTACGGACACATTATATACAATATTAGTACTTCTAATCGTACTTGCAACACTACTAGTATTAGGGTATATGTTTCTTTCAGAAGAATATGAAGAGCAATCCACGAGTGTTTAATCCATACTAATATTAAATTGTTAAAGGCAAATAAAAATGATAGACTAGAAGTGGTTTAATGAGAATCAATCTTATACCATTATTTAAAGAGAAAGCCTTAATAATTAAATGTCTTGATGATACAAGGGGAGGCTATCTTATAATTTCTGATTTACACTTGGGGTTTGAGAAATCTTTACGTAATCAAGGTATTATTGTTCCAAAACTTTCCAGAAGAATAATTGATCGTTTGATTTCTATAGTAGACTTTTACACACCTAATACCTTAGTTCTACTAGGTGATCTAAAGGACTCTATATATTCTTTTAATAGATATGAAAAGGAATTGTTAAGATATTTAATAAGCACATTATTGAAAAAAAATATAAAAATAGTAGTAGTAAAGGGGAATCATGATTCGCATGTAGGAAAGTATATTAATGAGAAATTTAGCCTAAAAATAACTAATTATTATTCTCTTTTTAACTCAATTATTCTCTTTCATGGTCATTATATTCCTAGGGATGCAATATTATACTCCATATGGATAACATCTCATATACATCCAGTTGTACATTTTTCTGAATTAGGAATAACAAAACGTTATCCAGTTTTTCTCTTCGCTGATATACCAATAGATTTGCTCTTTAAAAAATTAAACTGCATTTCTAAAATTAAAAATATGAAGATTAAAAAACTCAAAAATAAGAAGCGAAGAATTAAAATCTACATTATTCCGTCATTTAATGACTATCTTCTCGGTAGATTGTTGACATACGAGGGTCCTGAAACTCATAAAGAAATTAATAAAAAGAGACTTTCTCTAACAGAATTATTAAACGCATTTCAAGATTCGTTTAAAATTTATTTTAACAATGGGACCTTTTTAGGTAGTCTTAAAAGTTTAAAAGAGCAAAAACTGTTTGTTATTTAATTTCTCTCAAAAAGAATCTCACATATCTACCCTCATCGATGTATTTTGCTACACACATAAGATGCTTATTTATATTTACTCTATATGAGTTATTGCTAAATACTATCATGAAATCGAATACTAAATCAGCATATTCTAAAATAGTGTCATTATATGTAATTTTGAGTGATAATGATGTTGTGTTTTTTTGCTCTATAACTAACCCAGAAACGCCCTCAATAATTGACAATACGATAGCCTCATTATAATATGCAGTATATATAGTAAAATTTATTATAGCAGTAATATCTCTAAGATATTCTTCTTTTTTGACTTCTTCAATCAATGTGTTTGTAGTTGTATATAGTGGCAGTGCTAACGAGATTGTAAGCACCAAAGAGAAAATAATAACTATCATTCTTTCTATACTTGTATGCATTTTTAATCAACTCACTACGAGCAATAAAACTATTTTCGTTAAAACAATGATAGTTGCTGATAATAAATACATTAAAAGCATAATGAAAACTATAGGGTTTATGGGTGCACTCAAAATTAAAAGTAATTGTACTAAATTTATAGTTATTATCCCCTTCGAAATAATAATTGTTGAAATAATCTCTATTGCTATGTCATTTAATATTAGCAATGCAAAATTAACTGTTAATAAAACTTGAATTACTTCGTAGTTAAGCATTTTTCATATCCTCAGTTATTATTTAGAAAACAAATTTTTCATTTTATAATGTATTTTTTCATGTCATGATATATATAGAGTGGTTTTTAAAGTTCTACTTTTTATTATCAGGAAATAACTTTTATGTTTGTTATAGAATTAAATTTGTTATTTACTTTAAAGCACTTTAAATATGTCTTTAAGATATTAAAGTAAAAGCCGAGGGGTTCACATATCATGATTATTGAATTATTTTTAGTTCTTTCTCTCTTAGTTCTCTCCATAGTAGATATAGTAAAAGGTTTTATTAATAATACAGAAATCGCCATTATAGTAACTATTTCGTTTATTACAATTTTTATAGAGGCGGTTCAACATGGTGTATTATTCGTTCTACTTATATATAATACATCTTTAATATGCTTATTCTCATTTTCATTATTCTTTTTTATTTTCTTCTTCTTTTTTAAAATCTGTGCATTAGGTGGTGCTGATTCAAAAATTTCTTCATTTCTCTTTTATGTTTACCCAATTACCGAGCTTTTAAAAGTGGGGCGGTTCTCTGCAAATCTCTATTTTTATTACTTAAGAAGAGTTACACTTTTTTGGCTTCTCTCTACCTCTTTATACCTTGTGTTACATTATTTTTCAAAAATCATTGTTGCTGAAAAAGAATTAAAGTATGCAAATTTTCCTCATATCCCTTATATACCATTTTTATTTTTTATGTATTCCCTTCTTATTTCAATTAACTAACTCTCTATCTTTAACTTTAAATGTAGTATTTTTAAAGGCGGTAAATTATCTACTTTTAGGTGCCATATATGTTTAATGAGATTATTAATATCATATATCGCCATTTTATAAATAGCTGGTTATTCTTCATAATCTTTACATTACTCATTATTATTTCATTTAATAATTTGCTAAACCCTTACTCAAAATTCAAAATTCTTAGTGTAAGAATTGACAGGTATTCCTTAATAATAAAGGTCAAAAAATTATTTATTTCCTATTATATCACAATTAGTGGTGTAAAAATCAAATCATTTCCAATCGAAAGCGAAGGGGCACATATAAACATAGATATTACAATAAAAAAAATTCTTGAAATAATTGGAAGAACATCTTTATTATCAATTGTTTATAAAGTAGAAAATGGTGTTCTTTCTTTTTTCATATTTCATTATTTTATTTCGCGTGACAAAAAAAATCTAATTCCTAAATCATTTTTAGAGTTTGAAAAGGTGCTAGCAATCTTAAGAACGACATCTACTTTTTCTCTCGATCTAATGAAAGGAAATGAAATAAAATCTCTTATTAAAAAGTCATTTTTGATAAAGCCTCTACGCTTAAAAGTGAAGAGTGAAAATATTATTGAAATTTCTAATGGCAAGGAGCGTATTTTTTTAGGTGGAATATATTTAAATAAAATCAAAATTTACAATGATAGTAACAGTGGAAAAATAGAATTAAAATTCTTGGATAATCTTATATTAACTTATATTAAGGAAGGCATGCGTGGCTTTATTATTTTTAATATACGAAAATTTAATCATTTTATACCAAAATTAAGAATAAAAAATCAATATAGTATCTCTCTATATACATTTATTACTAGTAAAGATGAACAATCTTTAGCATCAAATTTAGAGTTGTCTAAAACCATACTTACATTTTTCAATGATGATAAAAATAGCGTATATATAGGTGAGTTGAAATCAACGTATTTTCTAGAGAATATAGAACGAATAGCTTTATACCTGCCAATAAAAGAGCTTTCTCTTTCTTTTACTGAAGCTCAATCACTCGTATCATCCTCTGGAATATTGTTCTCAAAATATTTTAATAAAATAACGCAGATTGTGTCCATTCCAGAGAACTTATATGAAGGTGATATATATATTGGTAAGGTTGTATTTGAGGGTAGTTATGTATCAGACGCTTATTTATCTTTGGATGATTTAGCTCATCATATGATAATACTCGGACAAACTGGCAGTGGCAAATCAACTTTCGTTAAAAATATCTTACTTCAATTAGTAAGAAAGAAGCCACAAATAAATTGGTTAATAATTGATTTTAAAGGAGAATATTCAGATGTTTTTAAAAAGATGGGCAAAAAGATAGGAGTAAAAATATATACACCTGGGCATAAATCATCATCATTTAAGTTAAATTTATTTGAACCTTACAGAGAGGCTCCTGAAGTTCATGCTATGCGAATATACTCGATTATGACTGATATATTTCATGAAATGTTTGAAGGCGAGTCTACAGATTTTTCTTCGCAGATGAGACGTGTTTTATACGAAGCAATATACAACGTTGTGGTTGACAAAAGCAAAAGATGCTTTGAAGCTTTAATAAATGAGATTAAGAATATCGCAACAAAAAATAATTCTCTTGAACGAACCGCCCTAGCACTATTGAATAGACTTCACATAATGTATAATGGTATCCTAAAAAATGTATTTACTGATGATATGGAAAAATGTATAACGCCTGAATATCTCTTAAAAAATAAAGTAATTATAGATATGAGCTATATTCGTGAAAAGGGTTCTATTCGCGATATTAGATTTTTAATGAACGTAATAGTCAAATTTTTACTTATAGAAAGTTTTTCTCGAGGGCTTTCAACGTTACAAAATCTTTTAGTTATTGAGGAGGCACAATTTTTAGTTCCAGAGATCTTTTATAAACGAACATCTGCTGACTTTTCAACAGTAGAGGATATGATCCATATAGAGCGATCTTTCGGTATCGGAATAATAGCAATATCTACACGTCCTATAATTAGTAGTAATATATTGGCAAATGCTGGTATTAAAGTGGCCTTTAAAAATGACTTTGATTTTGACAAAATAGCAAAATTTTTTGGATTTAAAGATACAGAAGCGAATATCATGAGAGAAATTCCATTTTATTTTGCCATAATTTCTCACTTTAGAGAATCTAAACCATTTATGATAAAACCACCTGAACCATCTGAATTTTTCTCATATACTTTCCCCCCTCTATCATTTGAACAGCCAGCAAAAACAGAAATCCAAACATGTAATTATAATCCACCGCCACCCTATATACTTGATAGAGTAACTTATCTTTTAAGTAAAAATGCGTTAAGCATGTCACAAGTCAATAAATTAATTCCTATGTATGAGTTTAATAAGATATCAGAAAAGCATCAACAAATTATAACAAAGGTAAAGAAAATATTAGATAAAGAAATAGTCATGGAAGAAAATAGTCTGATTGAATTTTTAGAGGACATTGATAAAAAGACTATCTATAGTGTTCTCTCATTTCTTATAAATAACAAAGATATTAAGCAAGTGTCATTTTTTAATGATGAAAATGAAAAGGTCACTCTGATGTTTTTGCCAGAGATAAATATAGACCCTATTGAAGTGTATATGGCAACAAAGTTTATAGAACTATGTCACGAAAGGATGTTAATTGTTGATGATAGCATCGGAGGACCTTTTGATGGAATCATAAATGAACGATATCTATTTAAAGCTATTAATATAAATGGATATTCCTCAAAATTACTTATTAACAAAATTAGAGAATATAATCAAACAGCTAATCTATTAGGGTATGATAAGCTAATAATAATTGTTCCAAGGATTAGTGATTTTTTCTCTATGATATCAAAAAATGAATTAAATAAGTTGACCAAAACAGCAGTCATAGGTTTTTCTATTAATAATATAAGAAAATTCTTATCTAAATTAAAGTGATTCTTACCCTTTCTCCCTTGAAAGCCACCACTTTAAATATTCTTTCCTTTTCTTTGATTTATCTTCTTCATCCTTTAGATTTATTTCTTTTCGGAATTTATGTATAAGTTCATCCAATTCTTTCAATGTTGCAGTTAATCCGCAATTTTGGCAAATGTAAATCTTTAGATTTCTATCATACCTCATTATTCCTCCGCATTCTGGACAAACTTTTTCAGACATGACTCTCAGCCTTGGTACAAATTTGTTAAAATAGTTAATAAAATTAGCTATCTCTAATAACCTTAAAGATAAGAGAATATCAAAAATAAGCTCTAAATTATAATAAAGTTTTTATTTACTTAATAGAAACCCTTTAATAGTTAACACTATAACATAGCCATTTTGAAGAATAAAAATTATATAAACAATAAGTATAAGAACCAAAATGCTTAAAAATGAAATTTATTAGAAAAATCTTAGATATGATATGCCCGATAGTACTAAATAGGGCCCGTAGCTCAGCTGGTTAGAGCGCGAGGCTCATAACCTCGTGGTCGTGGGTTCGAATCCCACCGGGCCCATCCATTTTCTACGCGCCCCGGTGGTGTAGCCAGGTCAAGCATAACGGGCTTTCACGGTAGTGCTATGCGCTACCGGAGTAAGCCCCGTCGACCCGGGATCGAAGCCCGGCCGGGGCATCACTTTTTAACTACTTTTTCCTAAGGGCAATAAATCTTCTTGTTAATGTCTTATGCATGCATACCTCAGAACTAAAAATAAGCTCAAAATTTTTAGGTAAAGATAGTTTTTTCATCATGGTAACAGTACTGGGTATAGCAAATGCTATAATTTTCCCTTTTTTAAGAACGTCTGCTGAGTTATCTAAAAAGGCTTCTAGTAAATCTTCTAATTTATACTTATACGTACTACTAGTTCTACCATATGGAGGGTCCGTCACTATAGCATCTATACTCTCTAAAGGTATTGGAAAGTGCTTAGCATTTCCTCTTATTAGTGTATAGTTATTACACCCAAAATATAACAAATTCTTTTGAGCACCCCTTAAAACTTTAGGATTTAAATCCATGCCAAGCATATAAGCGCCAACAATACATCCTTCAATCATTATCCCCCCTACACCACAAAACGGATCTAGTACTATATCCCCCTCCCTTACTTGTGCTAAGTTAATTAATATCCGAGAGTGAATGGCATTCATGGTAGCTGGGTGAATTACGGGTCTATGTGACGGTTCCCTCGTTAAAACATCTTTCCGAGCGCATGAGGTTAAAAATTTTCCTAGAATAATCTTATTCTCCGTTAAAAAAGCGACAATTTTAACATCTGGTTTTTCTATACTTACTTTTATCTTTAGCGAATTTTTAATGAAATTTCCAATAGCATTTACTATATCCATATTTTTAATAGATTCTAAATATCTTTTTATTCTAATGACATTTACTGAAAATGTTTTTGCTTGCTTAATAACTTCTTTCCAGTCTAAAGTTTTAATGATCTCAGGAAATAACTCTGAAAAATTATTTAGTATTTCTGCACTTACATCAATAACCGCTATGTTTTCGTATATTCCGTGACATAAACAAGCTCTTCTAGCTATCTTAAATATAGCATTCCTACAGGATTCTAGCAATAAAATTTGATCCATAATACCTTTGATAGAAAACTCGCTATTCATCATTTCGAATAAACTTTTTATTTCTGCAATAGCTAACTCTTGATAACCTCCTACAAGATGTGCAAAAAATAAATCCTTAGACTCCTTTTCAGAAAAAACCATCCCTGTATCCCTTATTGTATTCTCTCTATAAAGTTAGCTATTTTTTAAATCATCTATTTTTAATTCAAATAAAGGTTTACCTTCTTTAGTAGGGGGGACCAACCAATCTAAAATTTTATCTAAATTCTCACTTGCTATTACTATTTCAATCGGTTGAAATAAATCACTATCAGGAGAATAAAGGTTTATATGTTTCATATATGCTGCTTCTCTATTTAAGTAGAGTGTAGTTATATTACCAACTCTGTTTCGTTTCAAAGCTTTTGCAACAGCATCTATAACTCTGTCCTGTCTTATTAGATTATGTAGCGGCTCTAGAGCATTAATATTTTTAGTTTCTATTTGAATGATTATTCTCTCCCCTTCTTCTTTCACCTTTACATCGTTCTTATCAAAGGTTATCAAATTTGAAATCGCAAATAAGACCTTATCTAAGTCCTCTGTTTTCTTTACTTCGGCTCTAACTTTAATACTTATATACATCATATACCCCCATGTCTACGACTATCTTAAGATTGTGAAGCTTACTCTGGTAGTTTGATTTTTCCAGCTGCGACTGCTTTAATTATTCCACTTCTACTAATCCCACCTATTAATTTGCCTGAATTATCAACTACTGGTACGGCCTTAAGTTTTTTATTTAGCAACAGACGTATGGTTTTTCCAAGTGTCGTATCGATGGTTATTGCCTTTATTGGAACTAGGATGTCTCTTACATATATTCTATTTAATATTTCACCAAGATGTCTTATATTCTCATTAAATCTAAGTCTGGTATAGGCTCGTGCGATATCTTTCTCTGTTATAACTCCTAATGGTTTATCATCCAATACCACTATTAAATATTCTAAATCCCCTTCCAGCATAACTTGACGTGCAGCTATTAATCTATAGTCTGGTGTTATCTTTTTTACTAATTCATCCAAAATTTCCTTAGCTGTGGGTTCTAAATAATCTTTAAACAAAGATATAATATTTGATTTGGTGACCAATCCTATTAATTTAGAATTTTCTACAACTGGTAACGTTCCTATCCTCTTATCTACCATCAAATTTATAGCATCTAAAATAGAAGTATCAGCAGTAATAGTATATATATCTTCGCTCATTACAGACGAAACGGATAATCTAGATGGTGGAAGTCTTCTCGTGCGAGCAGCACCAAGTCTATCCATTATGTCTTTTTCAGTAAGGATGCCTACAATATTATCCTTATCATCAACAACTATAAGTCTTGAAACTTTATTCTTTTCCATTATTTCTATAGCATAAGATAATCTTTCACTCTTATTTACCTTTATAACATTTTTAGTCATAATATCAGCTATTTTTTTCAACAACATCACCTCGATCTTTTTTAAATTCTACATTACAACTAACAATACGTGACGACCCAGGAGGTAGTAAATTTATTATATCATCCTCGTCTATTGCAGCTATGATTCCTCTTTGATAGAGCTCTGTTTCAAAGAACTCTTTTATCTTTTTTGCAATTTTTCCTTTCGGTAAATCTCCTGGTATTAATATACAAAATATGTCAGCTCTTTTTTTCACTGAATTTGTTGGACCACAAATGATCTCAATCTCCCTTATCCTATGTTCTTCTTTTTTGTTATTTTCTAATGTATTTTTTCCTAGTATAATTCCAATTGATATTTCAAGAGGAACGTTCTTTATATAGTTTCTATTCCCCTTAATAATAAATGCCCCTTTTGCAACATATTCACCAGAAGGTGGTGTAAAACTCACTTGGGAAGATGATACCCAAAAAACATCAACAGAACCAAGTCCTGCTTTCCATGCTTTAGAATACGATGCAGCAAATTGAGCAGCCTCAATTATAGTACTTTCATCAATTTCTTTTTCCTTTTCCTTTTTAATAATCACAACTGGCGCACCATGAATATCCGCATGCATGAAAATATCCTCTTTTCCCATATATTTTTTAACAAGTATTTCATTCGTCTTTGCATCTCTTCCTCCTACTACTAAAATTCCTGAAGAAGATAAAAACCATCTAAACTTATGAAACCAGCTTTTCACCCGCCTTATAGTTACCTTTGCCAATTTCTCTTTTTCGATTCTCTCAACTCTGTCTTTCTCTAACTCTTCCAGTTTTTTATTATATTTCTCTATCGTTTCCTTTACACCTTCAATTTTTTTCTCGATCTTCTTTGCTTTTTCGAAAAAGAGTGATGCAGCTTTACTAATCTTATCCCTAAAATTTAATGATATTTCATTTCCTTCTATTACCAAATGAACTACTGGTTGTGATTTATCAAATTTCGTAATTTTGATTGGAATTCCTTTCCTGTTAAAGAATTCATTAACCTTTTGCTTTACTATTTCTTTACTAAATCCCTTTCTTATCCCATTTAAAATGGATTCATTCATTTTTTCTAATATCGGATAATATTTATAGATGAGTTGGCCTTTTCTCTCGTAATTTTCTCGTTCATCGTTATACTTATCTAAAAGTTTTTTTTGCTCATTAATAATAGTGCTAATTTTCTGCATTTCTTTTTCAATTTCTTCCTTAATTTTAAAAACCGCAATATCTATCGTCCTATTAGAGAAATAAAAATCAACAGCATCGTTGAATGTATTAAAATATTTCTTCTCATATTTGTCAAAAGTTAATAATTCCAATGGAGCAAAATGCATAGGCTTATTGTCATCATCAACATAAACAATTGGTTTAAAATCGCAATTCAGCAACACACTTCTCAGCCACATAATGGTTTCTAATAAACAATTGATTTTCGTATCAGATAAGTCTTCCACTTTTTCTTTTGCATCCATTTTGCACCTATATAGAAGCTCATTTATATACTCAGGCCCTAAATTTAAATTTAAGAGCACCCTAACTATTCTTTCATTGCGCATATCATCCAGAAAAAGTTTCAGATTTTCTAAATTTATGTCCAATATGTTATATTCTTTACTTGGAGGGAATTCATATTTTTCTCCAATTCTTATATTCCTATCTTTCATTTTTCTTTTTTTCAAAGTTAATCTAATAGTATTATTTTCATCAACAAGGATCATATTTCCAAAACTAAAAAGTTCAAAAATTAATTTCATTAAACCTTTTTTTGTACTTAAATGAAAGATCAAAATCCGATCTAAATCTTTTTGCTCAATATCTATTAGCTTTGAATTTCTTATAAAAGCTCTAAGCATCTTACAGAAAGCCGTAGGTTCTTTAGGTTTCTTAATTTCATAATTTGTTATATGCAATCTTACACCATTTTCATATATCAGCTCATAAGTTTTCTCTTTTCCTCTTATTTTAAAAACAAAAGTTTCTTTTTCAATATGATATATATTATCAATGTACCCATCTATCAATAACTTTTTTAACTCAAATTTTATAGCAAATATATCAATATTTGATAATGTATTTTTGATTGAACTGTACTCACCTTTGGAGGTCATAATTATGACACCACAAGATAAATTATATTGGTTTAAATTATTTATGGCATTTGTTGCAGCTTTAATAACAATATATTTTAATCTTGTCGATTGGATGGGTCTACTATTTGGGTTTGCCTTTCTCTTTATAACTCACTATATAGCTAAGTTCTTACTGAAGGTTTCTCCATCTGATTTTGATAATAATGAGGTAAAAATGTTTATATCTGGATCTTTTACATATTATATAGCGTTTCTGTTATTTTGGATAATTCTGTATAATTTGCTTTTCCTCTGAATAAACAATGATTTCATTTATTAATTAGTTATATCATTAATAAGTTCACTAAAACAAAATTTTTAACTACACTTTAATAATACTATATATAGATGCGATGATGAGCATTCCTCTAGTCGAGGACCGGTTCGAAAATCATGAGAACCGGGGCAACCTAGAGGGTCCATCGGAGCAACTCGGCCGAAATCCGCATTGACGGGCTTCTTCATGATTCAACGGACTTAGTCCGTGAGATGAATGAGGGGCCAACCCAAATGCGGGACAGGCCGAGTATATCTGGGCGGGGGTATATAGCCACGTATTTAAGAGCCCACAGAGGACGGCGATGCCAACCAATGAAGTGGTGTGTTAGTACGTGGCGACACCCCGCCCATCTATTCAAAAAGGCGAACTGGCATGAAAATTGATAAAGTTGATGAAATAAGAAATTTAGTTTTGATGATAAATCAAGAAAATATATCAATAATTGTTGAAGGGAGAAATGATGTTTTAGCTTTGAGAGAAATTGGCATAAATACAAATATATATCCCGTTAAAGAAATCGTGAGAAATAATAAATGTTCATTAGTTGAATTTATTGAGTATGTATCTAAAAAATCCAAAAAATTTTTAATCTTAACAGATTTTGATGATGAGGGAAAGAGGATAGCAAAAAAATTAGCTTCGCTTCTCTCTCAAAGAAATGTAAGTCTTCAATCATCATTAAGAAAACGTATAATAAGACTTATGAAAAAACAATCTGTTACGATAGAAGGGTTCAAGAAAGTGTTTTGTTATTAATCTAAAAGTAATGGTCAATGATCTTAAAAATAAAATTAATGAGGTGTTTACTCATGGTTACTCGTGATAACTCAACTACTAAATATTTAATTCGTGCAAGAATAGAAGTTGAAGGTGTTGTTGATAAACCAGATGTTGTAGGAGCTATATTTGGACAAACTGAAGGGTTACTAGGCAGAGAACTGGATTTACGTGAGCTCCAAAAAACTGGAAGAATCGGAAGGATACACGTTCAAGTAACCTCTAAGAGTGGGCGTTCTACAGGAATAATCGTTATACCATCAAGTTTAGGAATTGTTGAAACTGCAATTTTGGCCGCGGTTCTTGAAACTGTTGATCGTGTTGGGCCATGTAGTGCTAGAGTTACTATAGAGAAAATTGAGGACATGCGTGAGGCTAAGCGAAAAAAGGTGATACACCGTGCAGTAGAGATATTAAAACAATGGACAACTGAGATGATTCCTGAATCACAAGAAATTACTGAAGCTGTGTTAAAAGCATTTCAAACAACGCAAATTACCAAATACGGCGAAGAGGGCTTGCCTGCTGGACCAAATATTGATAAATCAGATACTATAATAATAGTAGAAGGAAGAGCTGACGTACTAAATATGCTAAAACATGGCTTTACAAACGTTATTGCAGTGGAGGGAACAAGCATACCAAAAACAATCATAGAGTTGAGTAGAAACAAAACAACCATCGCATTTGTTGATGGAGATCGTGGTGGTGAATTGATTCTTCGTGAGTTATTACAAGTTGCTGATATAGATTATGTAGCTAGGGCGCCTCCAGGGAAAGAGGTTGAAGAACTAACACATAAAGAAATAGTTAAAGCTCTTCAGAATAAAATTCCAATCGAGCAGTTAGGCTCGCTTAAGGCAATAACTCCATCAGAAGAATTACATATGGAACGAGGTGAGCTGCAAAAAATAGGTTCACCTATTACTATAAGTAAAGCTAATAACCTAGAATTGATTCCAGAAGAACTACTTGACTATGCTCAGGCAGTTCGTGGAACGAATGAAGGTGTAATTTTGGATAAAAACTTTAAAGAGATTAAAAAAACAGCAACTAATTCTATATTAGAAACTTTAAAGTCCATTGATGAAGGATACGCGTTGGTTTTCGATGGTGTAATTACTCAAAGATTACTCGATATAGCCTTTGGTAAAAAAATAAGTTATATAATTGCAGCTAGAAAAGGTAATTTTACAAAGCAACCTATAGATATAAAAATTTATACATTTGATGAACTTGTATCCTAAATATTCCTAGCTTTTATTTAATATTTTTAATATTTTTCTCTCTATTTCTGCAGGAGGTTTTGCTTTAATAAAATCTTCTTTTCTCTTAGATAAAGGAATTGTTGCATCAATGCCTACTTTAGTAGTTATAAGTGTTTCTTGGTCTGCAGATGGATCTAAGCTGGATCCTCTTACATTATTAATAATTATTAAATCCTCGCTTGCTTGAAATCTTGTAGCTATTGCCCACTCAACATCACTAGGATTATGCACATCTATATCATCATCCACAACAACACAGTGCTTCAAACTAGGATGAGCCGCAAAAGCTGCTATTATTGCATTCTTTGGATCACCTTCTGTATGTTTCCTAATTGAAATTACAGCATGTAGCCATCCACATCCTCCTGAGGTAAGAGAAACTTCCTTAACTTCTGGTACTACTTGTTTGACAAAACTCCAAATTTTGACCTCTCTCGGCATGCCCATTAAGATTTTATGTTCCTCCCCAGCTGGTAAAATAGCATGATATATTGGATTCTCTCTAAAATAGACCTTTTCTACCTCTATGATCGGCTGTTTTCGTACCTTATCGTAACTGCCTGTAATGTCAACAAATGGCCCCTCATCAACTTCTTTGTTGCAATCAATAAATCCCTCAATTATAATTTCCGAATGTGATGGTACTTCGATATTATTAATAGGCGAACTTATAACTTCCAGTTTTCCATCAAGTAAGCTATTTGCCATCCAGGTTTCATCCATTCCAAACTCAAGAGGATAAGCAGCACTTATAAGTACGGCGGGGTGAACACCTATAACTATAGTAACTGGAGTATCTTTTCCCTTTTCTTTATTTTTCTTAAAAATTGTAAATAGATGCCTTGGAACAATCCTAATGGCTAAATGTCTATCATCGATAACCATCATCCTATGAAAAGATACATTTTGAGTATCTGTATCTGTATCTCTAGCATATACAAGCGCTGCCGTTATGTATGGTCCTCCATCGTTTTCATAGTGTGTTAGTATAGGAAGTTCTTTTAAAGTATCTTTGGTATTTTTTAAAAATGGAGCATCCGAAACTTCCTTAGGTTTTTTTGGATTTTCTGCTGCATGTATTATTTTTTCATAAAGATTTTCTTGTTTTATGTTAAGCGCTTCTCTTATTAAGTTTCTACTACCAGCGATTCCTGATATTATCCTAAACTGAGGTGATTCAGTTACTTTTTTAAATAATAAAGGAATTCCGTCAAACTTTTTCATAACAATCGCAATTTCATATTTAATTGAAAGAGGTCTCTCAATACATTTAATAATGCCTTTTTTATCGATTTTCTCAATAAATTCTCTAAGCATGATGTTCCCTCTTCAACTATAAAAATTAATTTCACTTACTGTTTATTAATTTCCTTTAAAATTTGTTTAAAAGCTTCAATGCACGCTATAACTTTTTCATTTTCATAACTACTGAGGCTTATGAATGAGACAACCGCTTTACCAGAAAGGCTCGATATTTTCTCTGTTATTATTTTTGCAATTATGTCCTCTTGCCCACCAAAGATTGAAAGCGGTACCGATGTTGAAGAAGGTAGTGCCTTAAAAGAAGGTATTGCTATTGCCAAGTTTCCTAGTCTAAATGTCTTATCGGTAGCAAGAAAAATAATTCCATTCTCAAGAAATAGCGCTGTTACATATATTGTAAAATTCTCTTTATCTATCTTCTTGTTATATACTACTGGAAAAACCATTTTTTCCACCAATTATTAATATTTTTTATTTTTCTAAGCAGCTGCATGGATTTTTGCCACAACGAGGGCATTTATTTGGGTATTTTTCAATTAACACTTTTTCTAGGTTGATATTCAGCAAATTAGCTAAGCTAAGCAACCATGCAAAGACATCAGCTATTTCCTCTTTTTGCGACTCTCTATCCCCCTTCAGAATGGCTTTTGCTAATTCTCCTATCTCTTCTACCAGCCACATAAAGGTTTTTTCAATACCTCGTTGTCTATCTCTTTTAAAATAAATATTATACATCATTTCTTGTAATTCTGAGGTATGCATTTAAATAACCCCTATATATTTATAGCAATGTTAGAACTGATTAATGCATCCTTTGAATAAATAAAGACAATTAAGAATTTATGTTTCATGAAAGATACGCAAATAAACTATATCTTTATCTTTTATTTTAGAAGAATGGTAAAAGACCTAAGGATCGGGCCCAAGCGATAATAACTACTAAGATAAGCGCTATTGAGAGAATAGTTACTGTAACTGGACCAATTTTAATTCCTTCGCTTTCATCTTGGAAGAATCGAATCAATCCAGCTCCGCCCATAGGCATTGGAGCTTCTCTTCTTCTCTTAGCTCTTGACATCATACCACCATCACTTTTAATTCTTAAGAAAATAATTATATATTTATGGATACTGTACATAGCTAAGATATCCAAGTAATTATGTTTTACTTCAAACAAACTATTTAAATAGGTTTCGTATATGTATGATTGCTTGAGGGATGAGCTATGAGTGAAGTAATGTGGACAGAGAAATATCGCCCTAAAACACTAGATGAGATTGTTAATCAAGAAGAAATTGTTAAGCGACTGAAAGTATTTGTAAAAGAAAGAAATGTACCACATATGCTTTTTGCTGGTCCACCTGGAACTGGTAAAACAACAGCTATTTTGGCATTTGTAAGAGACTTGTATGGTGAAAATTGGCGGAGAAACTATTTAGAATTAAATGCATCTGATGAGCGGAAAATTGAAGTTATCCGAACAACTGTTAAGCAATTTGCATCAACACTACCTTTTGGTGATGTTCCTTTTAAAATTATAGTTCTAGATGAGGCTGATAATTTAACTTCAGATGCTCAACAAGCGTTAAGAAGAATTATGGAACAATATGCTGATACTTGTCGTTTCTGTCTCACTTGTAACTATTCAAGTAAGATAATTGAACCTATACAATCTCGCTGTGCGATCTTCAGATTTGCACCACTGAAAGATGAAGATATGAAAAAACGTATACTTTGGATTGCCGAGCAGGAAGGTGTAGAGATAACTGAAGACGGCTTAGATGCTATAATTTACGCTGCTGAAGGCGACATGAGACATGCTATAAATATTTTACAAGCATCATCAGCACTAGGAGAGACAATAACATCAGATGTTGTTTTCAAAGTTGTAGGAAGAGCGCGTCCTGAAGAAGTGAGAGAAATGCTTCAACTTGCATTTTCTGGAAGATTTATGGACGCTAGAGAGAAGCTTTATGAACTTTTAATAAAATATGGTCTATCTGCTACAGATGTTGTTAAACAAATTCATAGAGAGATTTTTAAACTCCCAATAGATGAACGGTTAAAAGTTGAGTTAATAGATCATATTGGTGAGGTGGAGTATAGATTAGTAGAAGGTGCTGACAGCGAGATTCAATTAAGTGCTTTACTTGCAAAATTCACAGTAATTGGTGTAAACCAAAGAAAATAGCCTATAGTTGGGTGCGTGTATATGGTATTACCATGGACTATAAAGTATCGCCCAAAAAGAATATCTGAAGTAATTGGTAATAAAAAAGCGATATCTCAATTTGTTAAATGGTTAGAACAATGGCTCGGTGGAAAACCACCTAAGAAAAAAGCCATAGTCCTTGATGGACCAGCTGGAACTGGTAAAACATCTTTAGTGTATGCTGCAGCAAACGAATATAATTTAGAAGTAATAGAATTAAATGTTAGTGACAAACGTGATGCTGAAACGCTTAAACAAGTTGTTGGATCTGCAGCGTCTCTTTCTACGTTGACTGGCGCAAAAATGAGAATTATTCTTTTAGATGAGATAGACGGGATTTCAAGTAGAGCTGATAGAGGAGGGCTTCGTGAGGTAATTCGAATTATAGATATAACCAGAAATCCCATCGTAATGACATCTAATAATATTTGGGATCCATCATTCAGAAGTCTTAGAGAGAAGTGTGAGATTGCATCTTTTAATAGACTAACTGAAAATATGATTGTCACTGTATTAAGAAGAATATGTGAAAAAGAGGGAATAAAGGCAGAGCCTGAAGCTCTTAGAAAAATAGCTCAAAATTCTGGTGGTGATTTGCGAGCTGCAATTAACGATCTTCAAGCTTTTTGTCAAGGTAGAAAAGAACTAAAATTAAGTGATTTACATTTAAGCAGACGTGATAGAGAACTAAATATTTTCGAAACTTTATCTAGAATATTTTATGCTAAAAGCGCTGAAAGTGCGGTATCAGCTGTTATGTCATCTGAAGTTGATTATGAACTCTTAATGAGATGGCTAAGTGAAAATATTCCTAGATTTTTTAAAACAAACGAAGAAATAGCATATGCTTTTGATAAATTATCTAAAGCTAGTATCTTCCTAAGTAGAGCTAAATTTGGTCAGTATTGGCGTCTCTTGGTATATACGTTTGCTCTTATGTCAGCTGGTGTTGCTGCTGCTAGAAAAGAACCCATAAAAGGATTTATAAAATCCTCTTTCCCAACTTGGATCAGAAAGCAAATAGCTGTTCAAGAGAAGCGTCAAAAGTTATTAGAAATAGGAAAGATTGTTAAACGATATGCACATTTATCTGCAAGAGATTCTGTATCTGAAATTTTACCGTATTTAACCATAGTTGCATCCAATAATAAGAAGTTTGAAGAAATACTTATTAAGAGATGGGATCTCACTCCAGAGATGTTAGCTCTCCTAAAAGAAACTTTTCTCTAAATTTTTACTTATTTCATGTTTCATTTCTAGCAAAACTTTAGATTTCATGAGATGGTCAATGTAAGACAAAGTTAGTTTTTGAATGAATTTTTTAATAATTGTCTTTGAGGGATTAAATTTCAGATTATGAAAAAACACATCCAATAGTATAAGTCTCTTAGAATCAGCTGGTGGTATATTTATCCTTATACATTTGCCAGAGAGAATCTTCAATATTTGCGTATCCGAAATTTTGTGCTTATCATACATCAACATTAAAGATATAATTTTTCTGATTTGACCATACAAGAATCTCTCAGCAAAAAAGTGTACAAGAATAAATGAGTTATTTTTCACAACGTCAATTTTATCTATTTTAATCTTTGTAATAACTTTTCTTTTATCCCTAATATATAAATTCTTAAAATCATGTTCTCCCTTTAAGATATCTGCTACCTCTTTTATCCTTTGAAAATCATTAATTTCCTCATTATGAAGAATATATACGTAATGCTTTAAATACGCTTGCTTTCTAGGATTGAAATCATTATCGACAGCTGTGTACGCCCATGCTCTTATATCGCTTGGTAAATAATGATTAATTTTTCCTAAATAGATTTTAGACTTATCTGTACTAAATGCGATCACTTGCCCTATAGCGCTAACACCTTTATCAGTTCTACTCGCTGCTTGAAGTTTTGACTCTGGTAAGGAGCTAATATAATTTGATCTTTTTAGAGCATCTATTATTTTACTTTCAATAGTATTTTGAGTGTGCTTTTGCCTTTGATACCCGTTATAGTTGAAGCCTACATATGCTACTTTCACAGCAAATCTCATTTTTTTACTCTCTTGCATGTTTTACAATCATCCCAATTTCTGGTAATATGATCTTCTCAAGAGCCAATTTTACAGCAGAAGGCGATCCGGGTAAACAAAATATTACAACTTTGCCTATAATTCCTGCTGTTGCTCTAGAAATAAATGATGCAGGACCTACATCTTCAAAACTAAGTTTATGGAAGAGAGTAGAAAAACCAGTTAACTCCTTTTTGAACAGCGTTTTTATGGCCTCTATCGTAATATCTCTTGATGTTATTCCTGTACCGCCACTCGTAACAATAACGTCTACTGCTCTATCACTGTTGAAATATATTAGCTTAAGTATACTTTTTCTTATTTCTTTGACATCATCTGGAACATACTCTATGCTAGTTATTTCGTGACCATACTTGCTTATTATTTCCTTTACAATTTTAGCTGTTAAATCGCTCTTTACCTCACCTTCTAAGAACTCTTTATACCTCGTATCACTTATAATAATAAGCGAAAAATTAACTTTAGATGGGGCATTTTTTCTGTGTTCTTTGATAACATCTGGTATATCATTTTTCTTTTGATTCATTTTTT
>Ga0164318_10001258_pt1 | contig 22241 bp, 18 predicted proteins | sample GuaBasSedimGuay9_FD_113734 | JGI IMG/M metagenome (GOLD analysis project Ga0164318, IMG submission 113734) | Subseafloor sediment microbial communities from Guaymas Basin, Gulf of California, Mexico - Guay9, Core 4571-4, 0-3 cm | ecosystem: Environmental > Aquatic > Marine > Hydrothermal vents... | reverse complement strand
TTGGAATTCCGGATCATTTTTGCTTGCCTCGCGGATCTCTTTGACTATGAGGCTACGGCCTCGCAAATAAAGGTCCCTAACCTCCCCCAGCATCCCCTCTGAAGAACATAGCTCTAGGAACTCAGATGCCGAGCGAGCCAGCCCCAACTCTTTTCCACCTAGAGAAATCAGGAAAGCAGCATTGAGTTTTCTGAGGTTGTCAATAGTGGAGGAAGTTGGACAGGTGAACTGCTCACTAATGGGTTGTCCCAGTATTGCCAGGCTATTATGGTCAGTTAGGATAGAGCTTCTTAATAGCTTTTCAAGATATGTGGTTGGCACAGGATTTCCTCACTTCATTCGGAACTATATAGAAAAAAAGGGCCCTGTGCAACCAGCTCATGGCTGCGACGGGACCCTCAATCGGTTCAGTGAGAGATTCTTAGCAGGTGGCCGCTATCAAGTTCCATGCCTCCAAATACTTCAGGTATTTCCCTGGGCCAGAATCGTCAGGATCCTTTATGGAAAGGGTACTCTTGGGCATGGCATCGTTGGGGATAACAAAATGGAACCTCTTATTCTTGCTAGCGCAAATACAAACAAATATGTCACTATCAGACATCTTACAGCCAACATTTGTAAAATGATAATATAGCTTACCATTTACTTTGATTGGCTTCTTGCTCACTTTGACTGCCACTTTCTTGCCGTTAACCTCCATCACATATGACCGTCCGCGCTTCACTATCTGTGTTTTGGCACCACAAGAGGCCAGTTTCTCCTGGATATCCACAAGGCTTTTCATCCGTTTTGATTTGACAAGCCTCTGATGCTCCCTGTATCGCTTCCGCTCAGTGAGTTTTTTCTGGTAATGGAGCGTGTAGGGTCGGCCGTAAATTTTCTTGTATGCGTGGCGTGCATATTCCCTTGTAAAACCAAAATACCTCGCCACATCCGACAGGCCGTTTTCTCTTTTTTCGATAATTTCCTTGAATCTCCTAACCGCTCCTTTGCCATATTTGCGTTCGAATCGACGCAAGAACTTTTTGGAATTGTTCAGACCTAATGCCTTTCTTAGCTTTCCAATCCAGGCAGAATTGACATCCAGTAAGGAGGCTATCTCATAGTCAAAAAGCCCCTCCTTTTCCACCTTTTCCTTTAAAAATGAATAGGGATCAATACAAAAGGCCTCTCGTACGCCACATTCTGTCCGTGCAATTTGCATAAATTCTCCTCACTATTGTGAATGATTAATTCTTTCGCTACGCTCATTCTGCAAGGTCCATGCCGCACAATTGAAAATTGCCATATGAATATTTATTCTGCAAATCCAAATAGTTATTCGCCATATACCATTGGACATATTAACATGGTTAACAATAAATTTAACATGTGATTAAACAACTCAATAACATTTTTTAACTTGCTTGGGGATAATCTTGGTAAGAATCTTTCTAATATGAGTCTAGAATTCGGTCGGCCAGATCCCTTATGTTTGAGCTCGCAGCCGAGGAGGGAGAATCCAAAACAAGGGGTGTTTGTTTCCTTATGGCAATGGGAACTGCGTTGTCTTCGACAACAGCTCCCAGGTATTCCAATTCAAGCCCCAAAAACTTCTTTGCCGCGTCCGCCAGAGTCCCGTAGGTTTTTTCTGCCTGTTCCGGGGTCTTCACCAGGTTCAGGATCAGCAGGAAATTATCTAAGTTGTGCTCCTTTTTCAGCACCTTCATCAGGGCATAGGAATCGGTTAGAGAAGTAGGATCTGGCGTGGCCACCACCACGTTTTTGTCCACAAAGTGATTAAACCAGATCACAGATGGACCAATCCCAGCGGCAGTATCCGCCAAAAGGATTTCGAATTGCTCGGCAATCTTTTCCAAATATCCACCAAGGATTTTTTGCTCCTCAGGTCCTAGAGTGACCATGTCAGGGGCTCCGGAGCTTGCCGGGAGCACGGATAGATTGTCCGAAAGCTTTATCAAGGCCTCTGTAGGATCGGCTCCCCGGTCCATGACATCGCTTATGGTTTTTGTGGCCGAAATTCCCAACATAACATCCACATTCGCCAGTCCCAGGTCACCATCTACCACAATGACCCTTTTGCCTTTTTCTGCAAGGCAGTGGGCAAGGTTGACCACTATACTGGTTTTTCCAACCCCGCCCTTTCCACTGCTCACACATATCTTCATCTATATTTACACCTGCTCAGCCTCAAGTAATTTTCGGGCAACCCGACATCTATCTACTCGTCTTCTTTTGCCAATTTCTTAAATTGTCTTTGTAGGGTAAGACTCACAAGCCAAGGCAAATTAAGGGAAGGTCATTTCTTGGAAAAGAGAGCCTCTCTTTCTTCTTGTGTAAGCTCTGTTGAGGCAGGTTCCACTCCTTCTCCGGGGTACCTGACACAATTTCTCCCCATTTCTTTTGCGTTGAGTAGGAAGCCGTCTGCACGACTGATAAATTCCTTTGGTTCCAGAACCTCCTTTGCCGTATAGACATCCACACCAAAGCTTGCGGTAATATTAACACGGAGTTCATTAATTCTAAGGGGGGCAGATGCTATAGCCTCCCTGAGCCTCTCCGCTGCTCTGACCGCTTGGGCGAGGCGAGTGCTAGGTAATATTATGGCAAATTCCTCTCCTCCATACCGGCAAGGTATATCTATGCGCCTAATGTTATTCCGCCATATCTGAGTACACCATTTCAAGGCCTTGTTTCCAGTTTCATGACCGTACCTATCGTTGATATGCTTGAAGTGATCAAGGTCTTTCATTATGAGACCAGTGGGAAGACCGGTCCTTCTCGTCCTCTCCATTTCGACGCCAAGGGCCTCAAGGAGATAACGAAAGTTAAAAAACCCCGTTAGACTATCCCTGCGAGTGAGCTCCCGGAGCCTGAGACATTCCCTTCTCAGCTCTTCGAGCTCGTGCAATGCTGAACATTCCTTTTTCCGTCCCGGGCATACGATATCTGGATAAGGATCTTTATTCACGGTCCGACCCCTTGGGTGGGCTAATGGATGGTGAGAGTCCTACTCAAGCAATAAAACAACGCGCCCCCTTGTGTTTGTCTTTTAGCAAACAACCTGGATTCATTCAACACTATTGTCCAAAAGGCCTTAATGGTGTATAGGTATATCAGTGTGAATGTCGTCCAATAAGCCTTGCACATTCTTTTATCTAGCTTTTGGCCGACGGCCATGTTAAGAAAATGACGTAAGTCCCAAAACATCGGTTGGTCAGCGTAGGCCTTTGACAGGCAAGGTTCCCTGGAAGGCTCGTGGTTTTTAGTTGCATTCTCTAATCTTTTAGTATAGTAACAAGCCTGCTATGATTCATTTTTATACGGAACCCCCTTTATTCTTTAGATGATTATGATTATTCGCATCTCTGAGAGCACATCATATGATACTGAAAGGGATTTAACCCCCGCCGAAAGACACGTACTCCAAAAGCTGTTTCTGTGGAAATCAATGGCTACGAGCCTCAAACAATTTAGAGACGAGAAAAATAAGGCACTTCAAAAGGGATGGAATGATTCTGGACCAATACAAGAAAGCACTGCCCTAAGGGAGATAATTAGATATCTCGAAAAGCAGGTAATGGAAAATCTTTCAAAAAACGGTGAAAATCACTCGGCGGATTTTCGCCGATGAGGTTAATTGATTTCACCCATCTTAGTGCTTGGTACCAGGTTTCGCTGTGATCCCAACAACAAGACCGGACGGCATTCCTAGCAGAACTTATGGTGGCTCCTCCACGCTATCATCCTTTAGCGGAGTCGGTAAACCCCTCAATGTGGCCATCATGGGAGGCGGCACCCGCTGCAAGCAATTTCTGGAATTCCTCCGCACAACACAAGTGCCAAATCCCCCTATAAAGATTCTCAGCGTTTGTGATCTAGAAATAAATGCGCCCTGCATGGCTTATGCCCGAGAACTCGGGATCCATACCACAGCAGACTTTAGAGAAATCTATCGATTTAAGGAACTTGACCTTATTATAGAACTTACCGGATCCCCCCAAGTAGCAGATCTCATTTATCAAACCAAACCTCCGGAGGTCTCGCTTCTAGACCATAAGGGCGCGGCCCTGCTTTACAGCTTAGTGCAAATGGAGATGGAAAGGGCCAAGGTCGAAAGGGAGCGACAAGAACACGAGCAGAAACAGCGAAAAAGGATTCAGGTAATACTTGACTCATTACCCTATCGCATAATGGTGGTAAACCGGGACTTTACCATAGATACGGTAAACCAAACCTTCATAGAAGAAATGGGCGTGACAAAGGAAGCGGTTATTGGAAAACCTTGTTACCAGGTTCGCCATTCACTGGACAAGCCTTGTAATCATTACGGTAAGCCTTGTTACCTTGAGGAAGGATTCAAGACCGGCGAAGACAAGAAGTTTTCCAGTATCTACAAGGAGTATGTCGACGAAAATAACGAACAACGATTCGAAGTAAGTACCATAGCCCCAATTTTTGATGAAGCTGGTAATGTTACCCAAATATTGGAAATTTCTAGAGACATCACGGACAGGATAAAATTAGAAAAAGAGGTAGAAAAGGCCAAGACTTTTTTCCAAAACGTAATAGAAAGCACAGTCGATGGAATTGTTGTGGTAGATACCAAAGGTAATGTCCTCATCTTCAACGAGGGCATGGAACGGCTGACAGGTTACTCAGCAAAAGAAATAATGAATAAAGGCCACCTGAGTAATTTTTATGACATTGAGACAGCAAAAGAAAATATGCGGAAAATGAGGAGCGACCAGCATGGACCGCCAGGCAAACTTAATCCTATCGCCATGACCATAACCACTAAAGAAGGGGAAAAGATACCTGTTACCCTCTCTGCTTCCATAATCACTATAGACGGCAAAGAAGTGGGAAGCGTCGGTGTATTTACTGATATGCGAGAAATACTGCAGATGCGGAAAGAGCTTGAGCAGGCCCACCTCCAGTTGGTCCAGTCCGAAAAAATTGCTTCGGTAGGGCGGATGGCAGCTGGTGTAGCCCATGAAATCAACAATCCCTTGTCAGGAATCTTGATTTATGCGGAGCTCTTGAAAGAAGCTGTTAAGGACAATCCCCAGCTTGCTAGTGATATAGAGGAGATAATAGCACAAACGCTGCGTTGCAAAAAGATCGTCGCTGAGCTACTGGAATTCAGCAGGCAGTCCATTGGAAAAACTTCCGCATTCACTGTTGAAGAACTTATAACAAAGTCCCTCAATCTGTTAATCAACCAGGCTAGTTTTCAGGATATCAAGGTAGTCACTGAGATTGAAAGCGACATTCCTGAAATGATAGGAGACTTTGGGCAACTGCAACAGGTTTTAACTAACCTGTTTATTAATGCTGCTGATGCAATGGAAGGCAAGGGAACGCTAACCATAAAGGCAAGGTTTGACGAGAGGGCGAAAAAATTCCTCCTCGAGGTTAGAGACACCGGGCCTGGGATACCAGAGAATCTAAGGGATAAGATATTCGATATTTTCTTTACCACCAAGCCTGTAGGAAAAGGCACTGGACTGGGGCTGAGCATTTCCCAGAACATCATTAACCTTCACGGAGGCAATATTAGGGTGGATTGCCCGCCAGAGGGAGGAACAGTTTTTTATATTGAATTACCCCTTGAATCAGAAACTACGGTTGCTGAGGAACCTCTATTTGTAGGAATATCTGAATGATGGATCGCAAACTCAGGGCTCTAGTGGTCGATGACGAAAAGGTAGTTCGCGAGGGATGCCGGAGGGTACTAAGCGGAAAGAACTATGAGGTACTGACGGCCGAAAACGGGCACACCGCCCTTCAACAACTTTCCACAGAACCCGTCGACCTCATTTTGCTCGACCTCAAAATGCCCGGCATGAGCGGTGAGGAAGTACTGGAAACCGTGCACACTAATTACCCTGAAATACCTGTCATCATTATAACGGGCCATGGCACCATAGACACCGCAGTGGAATGCATGAAGAAAGGGGCCTATGACTTTATTACCAAACCCTTTCAAATCGATCAATTTCTCCTTACCGTCAAAAGAGCCTCAGAAAAGCGCGAATTAGAACTTCAAGCCAAGCAATTTGAGGAGGAAAACAGGCGCAATCTCTATGACCTTAGCCTGGAAAAGAGTAGGGTTAAAACGATCATTAACTGCATGGCAAATGGGGTTTTGGTCACCAACAGAAATCTGGAGATCGTCCTTCACAACCCGGCACTTATGCAGATGATGGAAATTAGGGGTGACCTTGATGGTCCGGCTCCGGTGGACAAAATTATTGAAGACAAAGATTTTATCAAATCCCTCAGGGAAATCCTAAATTCGGCCGAGTCCTCTCCCCAAACCATCTCTCGCGAAATTTCCAGAGGGTCTAAAGTGATTAGGACAATTTCCGCCCCTGCCCTAGGGCCAGACAATGAGGTAGTAGGCACTGTCACGGTGCTGGAAGACATCACTGCCTTCAAACAGCTAGACCAAATGAAATCTGACTTTATGAATATGGTTGCACATGAGCTTCGTAGCCCACTGGTTTCTCTCCGGCAGCAAAGTACCGTCCTGCTTGAGGGTCTTGCCGGTCCTATTGGGGATAAACAAAAGGAGCTCCTGGAAAAAGGAGTAAAAAAAATCGATTCCCTTCTGGATCTAATTAACGACCTCCTGAATATTGCCAAAATAGAGGCTGGAAAGGCTATACACCACCAAGTTCCTGTAAACGTAGGCGAGATTATAATGGAAACGGTTTCTTTCTTAGAACCTGTGGCAAAAGAGAAAGGCATTGAATTGAAATATGAGGAAGGTGTGCTGCAGCCCATCTTGGCAGACTCAAAAAGGATGGAGGAAGTTTTCACCAACCTTATTACCAACGCCATCAATTATTCTCCTGATGGAGGGCAGGTGCTAATTTCTGCTAGGGCCTTTGGTGAGTACGTAGAAATAAAGGTAAGCGACACAGGAATAGGAATTCCAGCTGAGGAGATACCAAAAATCTTTGATAAGTTTTACAGGGTGAAAGACCCTAAGACAAGGCAGGTAATGGGTACAGGGCTTGGGCTTTCTATTGTCAAAGGGATACTGGATGCTCATAGGGGGACGATAGAGGTGGAAAGTGAGGTGGGTAAGGGAACCACCTTTAAGATCCTTTTGCCGGTTTTGAAACAATAGAAAAACTTGCCTCATTATCTGCAATAGCAATGACTTAAGTCGCCACTTTCTTAAGGGGGGCCTGAGAGTTCCTATAAGTTATGTTCTATTTACTTTTTGAGAGGAAGGACACTGCTTGAAACAAGGTGCGATTAACATTCTTCGGGGAGGCCTGACCAAATGATGCTAAGGGAAAAACTGGACCAAGGAGGATTTGCAGTGCTGGCGGAATTTGAGCCACCAAAAGGAGCAGACTTTTCTGAAATGCTCACCAATGCAGTCAACGTTAAAGGCAGGGTGGACGCCTTCGTTGTCCCTGAAATGGCCAACGCAGTAATGAAGGCCAGCTCTTTGGGCGGCTGCCTCTTCTTACAAACCAATGGCATGCAAACGGTGTTTCAAGTTTGTTGCCGGGACAGAAATAGGCTGGCTCTTCAGGCTGACATTCTCTCAGCCGCAGCTTTAGGAATTCCAAATTTGATGGTTGTGAAAGGCGATGACATAACCGTAGGGGATCATCCCCAGGCCAGAGCTGTCAATGACATTGACGTATTTCAATTACTTGAAGTTATCGAGCAAATGCGCAATGGCAAGGACATGGCCGGCATCGAACTGAAGGGGGCTCCAGATTTCTTTGTGGGCGCCTTTTTTAACGCTGGTGCCCAAGGGGGTTTGCTAGATCTGGAATTCGAAGAGTTGGAAAAAAAGATAGATTTGGGCGTGAAATTTGTGATAACCAGCCCGGTATTTGATCTAAAAATCCTGGAAAGAATCTTAAAGCGGTTGAGCAAGGATAAGGTGGCACTAATACCAAAAGTTCTGCTGCTGAAGTCAGCAGGAATGGCGCGATACATTAACCGAAATATCAAGAACATATCAATCCCCGAAAACCTCATAAAATCAATTCAGAAGGCACCTGACAAACCTAGGGAATGTGTGAAAATAGCCGCCGATATGATCAAACAAATAAAAGGCCTTGAACTTCCCGGAGTTGCAATTTCAACGATGGGCTGGGAAGATAAACTCCCGCAGATTCTTGATGAATCAAATATTCTGTAGCTAGTTTGATAGGGGGAATCTATGGCTACCAAATCTGGAAAGGCACTATCAGGATCTGTAATGATTTTGGGCGGAGGTATCGCTGGCATGCAGTCAGCTCTGGACCTGGCCAACTCGGGATACTATGTGTACCTGGTGGAAAAGGAGACCGCCATTGGGGGTATGATGTCCCAATTGGACAAGACCTTCCCCACTAATGACTGCGCCATGTGAGTGATCTCGCCCAAACTGGTCGAGGTCGGCCGGCATATGAATATAGAGCTGATAACCAATGCAGAGCTAGTAGATTTAAAGGGCGACAAGGGAAATTTTGAGGCTCAAATCAGACAAAATCCACGTTATGTAGATCTTGCCAAATGCACAAGTTGCGGGGAGTGTGCCAAAGTTTGCCCCATTGAATTGGACAATGAATATGATGAAAATCTCTCGAAAAGAAAGGCAGCCTATAAGCGTTACCCACAGGCTATTCCCGGGGCCTTTGCTATTGAGAAGAGAGGCACTGCACCTTGCAAGGCTACATGCCCTGCCCAAGTAAGTGTTCAGGGATATATTGCGCTAATACGGGAAGGGAAATACAGAGAGGCACTGGAACTGTTCAAGGAAGCACACCCTTTTCCCGCTGTTTGCGGCCGAGTGTGCCATCATCCTTGCGAGGGCGTGTGCACCCGGGGTGATGTGGAGGCCCCCCTTGCAATCCAATACCTTCACCGCTTCATTGCTGACATAGACCTTGAAAGCTCAGACCCGTTCATACCCGCCCCTGCCGAGGAGAGAGAAGAAAGGATTGCGGTTATTGGTTCAGGGCCGGCAGGGCTATCAGCTGCTTACTTTTTGAGGAGGAATGGTTACAAGGTCACGGTCTTCGAGAAGTTGCCTGTGGCCGGCGGCATGATGGCTGTTGGCATACCGGCATACCGACTTCCCAGGGATGTGTTGAAGGCGGAGATCGGCATAATAGAAAAAATGGGCGTGGAGATAAAAACAGGTATCACTTTTGGCAAGGACATCACTATCGACAGCCTGAAGGCCGAGGGTTACCGAGCGATATTTATTGCCACAGGCTTGCATGTGAGCAGAAAGCTGAATGTGGAGGGGGAAGATCTGCCCCAGGTGCTGAAGGGGATTGACTTCTTGAGGCAGGCGGCTTTGGAAGAAGAGGTATCAGTGGGTGAGCGAGTGGTTGTCATTGGGGGCGGCAACGTGGCCATTGATGTGGCAATGACTGCGCTGAGGCTTGGGGCCAAGAAAGTCAGTATGGTGTGTCTGGAAAAACGCGACGAGATGCCTGCATGGGAATATGAGATAGAAGAGGCCCTGGAAGAAGGGGTTGAGATCATAAACAGCCTGGGGCCAAAGCAATTTATCCAGAGTGGAGGCAAACTAAAGGCCATTGAGTTCAAAAAGTGCACCAGGGTGTTTGATGACATGGGCAATTTCAGTCCTGAATATGACGAGCAGGATCTGACAACCATTGAGGCCGACAGTGTTATTGTAGCTATTGGCCAGGCTGCTGATCTGTCCTTCACCGAGGCGCAAGGCATTGCTGTGAGCAAGAAGGGGGGGCTGGAGGCTGACCCCATAACCCTTGAGACACCTGTTGAGGGGGTGTTTGCGGGTGGTGATGTATTTTACGGGCCCAGGTCAGTGGTGGAGGCTGTTGGATGCGGCAAAGAGGCAGCAGAAAGCATCCACCGTTATATAAACGGATTGGATATGAGGGAGGGGAGAGAAAAGGATTGGTCATACGTGAAGCCTGAAATTGACAAGGAGCCTGAGATTCCCCGGACCCAGATGCCAAGGCTTTCTCTGGAAGAGCGAAAGGGTAATTTCAAAGAAATTTACCTTGGCTTTGACGAACAACAGGCACGCCAGGAAGCAGAGAGATGTCTCAAGTGTGGTATATGCTCGGAATGCTACCAGTGCGTGAAAGCATGCCTAGCCGGTGCCATCAATCATGACGAACAAGCTGTTGAAAGGACAGTCAAGGTAGGCGCAGTTATAATGTGCCCAGGGACCAAGGCCTTTGATCCCACACCCTACGAGGATTTTTATCCCCATAAGACACACCCCAATGTGCTTACCTCCCTGGAATTTGAGCGCATACTAAGTGCATCCGGCCCTACGTTAGGTCACCTTGTCAGGCCTTCGGATAATAAAGAGCCTAAGAAAATTGCTTGGCTCCAATGTGTGGGTTCCCGAGACACCGCCCACTGCGGTAATGGTTACTGCTCTGCTGTTTGCTGCATGTATGCTGTAAAAGAAGCTGTAATAGCCAAGGACCACAGCGATGGAGATCTGGACACTGCCATATTTTTTATGGACATGCGAACATTCGGAAAAGATTACGAAATGTATTACAACCGAGCAAAGCAAGAACATGGGGTCAGATTTGTAAGAGCTCGGGTGCATACCATTGATCCAGTTCCCGGCACCGATGACCTGTGCCTTGGTTATACGGATGAAGATGGCGTAATCCACGAGGAAATCTTTGATATGGTGGTCCTGTCAGTCGGGCTTGAGGTTAGTGAGGAGACGGCGGAGCTGGCCCGTAAAATAGGGGTCGACCTTAATGCTTCCAACTTTGCCAGCACACACCCTTTCAAACCTGTGGACACCTCCAGGGACGGGGTTTATGCATGTGGTGTTTTTCAAGGGCCCAAGGATATTCCAGGTTCTGTTGTTGAGGCCAGCGCAGCGGCATGCAAGGCACAAATGGCCCTGAGCGAGGCACGGGGCTCGGATATTAAGGTCCTCGAGCTGCCTGAGGAAAAAGACGTTGAGCAGGAAGAGCCGAGAATCGGCGTTTTCGTATGCAATTGCGGTATAAATATAGGGGGAGTAGTGAATGTCCCTGAAGTCACTGAATATGCCGCCTCCCTTCCTCACGTGGTGCTGGCCGATGAAAACCTTTTTACCTGCTCCCAGGACACACAGGAAAAGATCAAGGAGCTTATAAAGGAAAAAAATCTCAATAGGGTTGTAGTCGCGTCTTGTTCACCCAGGACCCACGAGCCCCTTTTTCAAGAGACCCTTCAGGCCTGTGGGCTGAATAAATATCTGTTTGAGATGGCAAATATCAGGGATCAGGACTCATGGGTGCATGCTGAAGATCACAGGGCTGCAACAGAAAAGGCAAAAGACTTGGTCAGGATGGCCGTGGCTAGGGCCTCCTTACTAAAACCCCTCAAGGAAAAAAAGATAAGAATCAATAAACGGGCCCTGGTCATAGGAGGGGGAGTTGCCGGCATGAATGCCGCACTAGGCTTGGCAGAACAGGGTTATGAAACTGTCATAGTGGAGAAAGAAGCAGAGCTGGGCGGGCTTGCCAGAAGACTTACTACGACCATAGAGGGTGCCGATATACCGAAGTATGTATCTGAGCTTATTGACAGGGTTACGAACCACAAGAACATTCAGGTGCTAACCAATTCCATAATCGTGTCCTTTAGCGGATTTAAAGGTAATTTCACAACAGAAGTTCTGGTGGGCCCTGCACTATATGAAAGGAAAATAGAACACGGTGTGGTTATCTTGGCCACCGGCGCGAGAGAATACCAACCCAAGGAATTCTTGTATGGACAAGATGATAGGGTTCTAACCCAAATAGAATTGAGTCTGCGGCTGGAAGAAAGGGGAGCCGATGACCTTGGCACAGTTGTTATGATCCAGTGTGCGGGGTCTCGCAATGAGGAAAATCCCAACTGCTCCAGGGTTTGTTGTCAAAGCGCTATCAAGAATGCCCTGCATATCAAAGAACTGAATCCGGATACCAATGTCTATATACTGTACCGTGACATAAGGATGTATGGCCTGCTGGAGGATTATTATACCGAGGCCAGAAGGCTTGGTGTTATTTTTGTCCGTTACAAAAAAGAGGAGCCGCCGGAAGTAGAAAGCGCAAGCGAGGGGATTATCGTTAAATTCAAGGATCATGTGCTTGGAAGGCAACTGCAGGTCACCGCAGATCTGTTGGCCCTCAGCGCTGGGATGGTTGCAGAGGATACCGAAGAACTGGCTACTACACTGAAAGTTACAAGAAACCAGGAAGGATACTTCCTCGAGGCCCACGTCAAGTTAAGGCCTGTAGATATGACCGCCGAGGGCATCTTTGTTTGCGGCACCGCCCATGGCCCCAAGCTTATATCCGAATCCGTTGCCCAGGCGCTCGCTGCTGCGTCAAGGGCCAGCACTTTCCTTTCTCAGGATGAGATAACCCTTTCGGCTGTAACTGCCAAAGTCGATCCCACGAAATGCGCTGCTTGCCTCATTTGCGTCAGGGCCTGTCCATATGAAGTGCCCAAGATAAACGAAGACGGGGTAAGCGAAATCGACGAGGCACTTTGCCACGGTTGCGGTATCTGCGCCGCAGAGTGCCCTGCCAAAGCGATCCAGCTCAATTGGTACGAAGACGAACAAATTCTCAGCAAGGTGGACGCCTTGCTTGAGGGAGTATTGTAAGGCCGGAGCAGGCTCGATGGGACATATTAAATCTTTGTGAGAAAGGAGTTCAAATGGAAGAGTTCAAGCCTGTAATCATAGCCTTCTGCTGCAACTTCTGAGGTTACACGGCAGCGGACCTGGCAGGTTCCATGCGTCTTCAATATCCTGACACCATACGGGTGGTCCGTGTTCCATGCACAGGCAAGGTTGATATTATTCATATCCTGCGGTCATTTGAGAAGGGGGCTGATGGTGTTTATGTGGTCGGCTGCATGGAAGGGGACTGTCGCTTTAACAATGGAAACATACGGGCCAAAAAACGGGTGGCACAGGCAAAAAAGATCTTGGATACCATCGGAATCGGCGGGGAAAGGGTTCAAATGTTTAACCTGTCTTCGGCAGAAGGTCCCAAATTCGCCCAGTATGCGGTGGAGATGACAGACAAGATAAAGAAGTTAGGGCCCAATCCTATAAAAAAGGCCTTGAAGAAAAAGGCTGCTTGATACCCAGGGATGAACAAAAAAATGGAGAAAGAGAGGGCAGGAGATGATTGTTGCAGAAAAAAAACCAATGGAAGAAATCATTGAGGAAGTAAAAGGGTATAACAAGATCCTTATTGCGGGCTGTAATGAATGTGTAACCGTCTGCGAGGCCGGAGGTAAAAAGGAAGTCCAGGTGTTGGCCTCAGCCCTGCGAATGTATTTCATGAACCAAGGTAAAGAAATCAAGATTGACGAGGTGACTTTAGAGAGGCAATGTGACCACGAATACCTGGAAGAAATTCGAAACATCATTGATCAGTACGATGCTGTCCTCTCATTAGCATGCGGAGTGGGTGTGCAATTCATGGCGGAGAAGTACTTTAATACCCCCGTTCTACCCGGCGTGAACACCTGCTTTTTGGGTGTAACTGAAGAAAGAGGAGTGTGGACAGAAAGATGCCAAGCCTGTGGCCAGTGCATATTGGCAAGAACCGGCGGCATCTGCCCTGTGTCGAGATGCGCCAAAAGGCTGCTCAATGGCCCTTGTGGTGGAAGCACAAAGGGGAAGTGTGAAATTGATCCAAATGTAGATTGTGCATGGCAGTTAATCATTGACCGGCTCAAGGCCTTAGGCCGACTTGAAGAAGATTATGAAAAGCTCACACCTATAAAAGATTGGTCTACTGATCGAGCTGGAGGCCCCAGAAAAGTTGTAAGGGAGGACGTAAGGATATGAGCGAGACCAAGACCCCTAGCAAGCTGGAAAAGATTCTATCATCAGGACACTTGGCAGTCACATCCGAGTGTGGTCCACCAAGGGGGAGCGACCCGGAAGTAATTCGAAAAAAGGCCCAAATGATAAAGGACTACGTTGATGCCATAAACATCACGGACAATCAGACATCAGTGACAAGACTGTGCAGCCTGGCATCCTGCATTCATCTAAAGCTCATGGGCCTAGAACCGGTGCTCCAGATGGTCGTTAGGGACAGGAACAGAATAGCCCTGCAAAGTGACATACTTGGAGCTGCCTCATTTGATATCCACAATATCCTCTGCTTGTCTGGAGATCACCAGAAATTTGGGGATAATCCCCAGGGCCAAAATGTCTTTGACATCGACTCCATGCAACTTATCCAGCTGGTCCGACTCATGAGGGATCAAGGAAAGTTCCTGGGAGGAGATGATATTACCAGGCCCCCCAAGATGTTCGTTGGTGCTGCTGCAAATCCCTTTGCTGATCCATTCGAAATTCGTGTCCCCCGCCTTGCAAAAAAGGTGGCTGCAGGAGCTGAGTTCATCCAAACCCAGTGTATTTACAACGTTGAACGATTCAAGGAGTGGATGAAAGGGGTCGTGGACAGGGGCTTACATGAAAAGGTTTACATACTTGCTGGAGTGACCCCCTTCAAGTCCGCTGGAATGGCAAAATACATGAAGAATAGGGTCCCTGGGATGGATGTGCCTGACGAGCTGGTTAAGAGGATGAGTGGAGTACCAAAAGAAAAACAGCCTGAAGAAGGTCTAAAGATTTGTGTCGAAACCATACAGCAATTAAAGGAAGTGGAAGGAGTCAGCGGCTTCCACATAATGGCCATTGAATGGGAGGAAAAGGTCCCGGAAATCGTGGAAGCCAGTGGTCTTTACCCCAGGCCTAAGGTAGATGGCTGATTTATTGTACAGCTTTACTTATTAAGGAGAAAATTCTAATATAGCAGTGCTCGGTTAACACAAATTAATGGAGGTTCTTATATGTCAAAAAAATACATTTTAGTAGTGGACGATGATCCTGATCTGGTGGAAACCGTGGCAATGATGTTGGAGAGTAAGGGATTTGAAGTAGGAAGGGCCTATGACGGTGTTGAGGGGGAAGAGTCCATAAAACAAAGGAGGCCAGACCTGATCATATTAGATGTCATGATGCCACGAAAGGACGGTTATGTCCTGTGCGCAGAGCTGAAGGCAAACGAGGAGACCAGGGACATCCCCGTTGTTCTTCTCACGGCTGTGGGCGAAGCTGTGCCGACTACCAGATATAGCCATGCCGACGGCATGTCCACAGAAGCAGATGACTATATTGCAAAGCCCATTGACACTGAAACATTGTGGGAAATAGTAAATAGCCTGCTGTCGTAGTGGATAGATTATCTAGGGAAAATGCTGGGCACGGGGCTGAACCTGGCAACACAGGGGGTACGTGCCTAGGAGGGTTCAAGATCCTGTGGGATTGTGCTCATTTTTCCCTATTCTATGAAAATGCTCAAGATCCCGAATATGTCTTAGACATATGCTCCACGCTATCCGAAAGCCAGCTCAATCTTCCCTTTTTTACATTCGGACTTGACCAAAGGGGCCAGTACCTTGGCATTACCGTGGAAAGCAACGCGGCTCCCAGGGCACAAGAAATCCTGCATAATTTTTCTGCTCAAAGCGACAAGGCCTTTTTAAAGGCGCACAAATCTTCTATATTGTCCATCTTCCCTCATCGCAACAGGCCGGAAATAGCGGCTTCGCTCCTACATGCATTTTCTGAAAGCAAAATACAACCAGCGGCCATGGCAAATTCCAGCGCAGCAATTTCCGCTGTGATTGACAGGGGCTTGGCCCCACAGGCTGCCCAAGCCTTGTTCGGCCCCTTTTGTTTCAATACCTATAGGACCCCCGAGGATTGGAAGCTTGCACAAAAGGGTAAGGAAAAAATATATAAGGAGATTATCGCATCTTACCAAGAGAAAAGGCCCAAGGTCTACAGCCTGAATTGGGATCTAGACCTGGATCTATTTGAGGTATGGTCTCCTTCAGATGGTCTGGGCAGTTTCGCCGAATTAATTAGGAGGCTGGATAGGGCCGAGGTCAATCTGGCCTTTCTGGTCTCATTTGCCGTTGGAGTCAACCAGGAGCACAAGTTTTTTCTGGCCTTTCCTCATGCCAAATTGGACACTGTTCAAGAGGATCTTCGTCATTTGACATCCTGCCGGATAATCCTAAGGCCCCGGACAGTATCCGTCTTTTCCATGAACGGCCCTCACTTTGGCGATCGATATGGAATAGCGGCATTGCTTTTCAGATGTTTCTACGAGGCATTGATCCGTCCTATTGCCGTAGGATGCACAGTAGCGTCAATAATGGGGCTCGTGGAATCTGACCGCGTGAAAGCAGCCACTGAAGCAATTAAGGCCTCATTCGATGTCCCGGCAGTCATGGAAAAACAGCACTGATCCATCATATCAGCCCAGCAGCTGCCATTATTTCAGGCACCAGTTCCTCTCTACCAATGGCCATGATGTGAACTCCATGACACATCTTTTCCTCGTAAATGCGTCTCACCATCCTCCCTGCGATTTCTATACCTTTATCAATAGCCTTTTCCTTTGGGGCTGAAGCCATCTCGTCTATCAAATTCTGGGGCACGCTCACCCCAGCCACATTCTTGTTCATGAACCGTGCCATGGGTGCGGAGGTCAGCAATATGATGCCCGCTAGAACCTTTACTGGAAACTGGCTTGCATATTCCATGAATTTCTTGAAGTTGTCCAAATCATAGACTGCCTGGGTTTGAATAAACTCAGCTCCTGCCTCGATCTTCTTTTCAAATTTAATCAATTGAGGTTCAAGGGGATTGGCCTCAGGTGTGACGATGGCCCCCACGCAAAACTCCATTTCCCCGTCCAAATCATTGCCACCCAGATCTTTCCCCTTTTCCATTTTCCTTATAGCCATGATCAGCTGACTTGAGTCCAGGTCAAATACCCCTTTTGCCTCTTTGTGGTCTCCGAAAATAACTGAATCCCCTGTAAGACATAACACATTGTTTACACCCCTAGTGTAGGCAAACAACAAATCCGCTTGCAGGGCAAGCCGGTTCCTATCCCGACAAGTCATCTGCAAGATTGGCTCGCCCCCTGATTCCTTTACCAGTAGCGCCCCGCCAAGGGAGGGGAATCTCATTACAGAACTCTGGTGGTCAGTGATATTGATAGCGTCTACCTTGTCTTTTAATAGCTCCACGTGATGGAGCATCTTTTTGAGATTAGTCCCTTTTGGAGGCGCTATCTCGCACGTGACCACAAACTTTCCCGATTCGAGGGCCTTTCTGAATTTAGATGCCATGGATCAAGCTCCAAGATACAGGATATTGATGTAATGTTTACTTTTTCTCTGCCGTCCAAACTCAAGAACTGCACACATATATAATCATTGCGCACCAGGAGATATCATGAACTTCCCCGGTGAAGGTTCACGCTGATGATTCCTGGGGGCTTGAAGCTTCCGCATGCTGTCCAGCCGGCCCAGCTCCTTTAGTCGGTTGTATATGAGAGTCCATGCGCAGTCCTTGTTGCTGTCAATCTCGCATTTGCCATTATTCGTCCCACCACAAGGGCCGTTAACCAACCCTTTGTGACATGAGGTTACCGGACATATTCCCCCGGTCTCCCCTAGAATGCACGTGCCGCACTGAGTGCATATCTCGTCAAAGCACCCTACGGCGGTCTCTTTACCAATAAACAGCGTGTCCAACGCAGGGATCACCATTTTCCTCGACTGCCTTGCTATGGTCTGCACGCCAAATGCGCAAGCCATGATCAGCAACGCATCGGCTTGATCCATCTTGCTTGACCATTCCCTCAACATCTCGCCGGTCATGTTATCACACGCCACGGGTAATACCATCTGTCCTGTCACCAGCTTTCCCTTGTCCCTCAAGCTCATGGCCATGGTTTCCACTTCAGGCAATCCACCGGTGTGGGTTAGTGTAGCGCAGGTCCCACAGCCGATAATGAAAATTCTATTGAGGCCTTCCAGCAGGCGGTTAATCTCTTCATCACTCTTTTTTTGGGTGATTGATCTTATCATTGCTAATCTCCCTTTTCCCTTTCAAGGTCACAGCGGAGACACCTGATTGCTTCCATCCTGGCCTTCTCTTCGCTAAACCCTTTCTCAACCTCTCGAAAGTCCTTTATCCGAATCTCCGGTTTTTCAATCTCCACGGGGACCCTGGGCCTTTCGCCGGCATGTTCCTCTTCCAGGGCCAGACCTATTTCCTCTTTCAGTTCGGTCTTTTCATCCACTATTGTGATTCGGCCCTTCTCGCCGCGGAGATATTTGTCTATGGCCAAGGCGGCACGGCGGCCTGAGGCTATGGCACGTATCACAAAGGTGGGGCCGGTTGTAAAATCTCCCCCAGCGAAGATACCAGGCACGTTTGTAGAGAGAGTGTTCTCATCAACAGCCAATGCTCCCCACAGCGCCCTTTCAAGTTGAACATCCTTGGATAGAAAAGACATGTCAGGGGCCTGACCAATAGAGATAATTACATTATCAGCCTCAATGACCTGGCTTTTTGCTTCATCGAATTTTGGGTTGAATCTCCCCTCGTCATCGAATACTGAAGTACATCGGGCAAATCTCACGCCCCTCAGCTTTCCGTTATCGTGAAGTATCTGCTTAGGACCCCAAGATGTATTAAGCACGATCCCTTCTTCAATGGCCTCTTGCGTTTCCTTCTCCCACGCGGGCATCTCCTCCCGGGATTCAAGGCAAAATAGCTGAACGTCCTGTGCCCCGACCCTCAAAGCAGTTCTCGCCACGTCAATTGCAACGTTTCCGCCTCCAATAACAACAACCCTGCCTTTCAATCGGACTTTGCCTCCTCTTCTGACCTCACTGAGAAACTGAAGCCCGTAATAAAGACCTTTCAGCCCCTCTTCCTCGCCCGGGATTCCTATTCTCTTGCTTGCCTGAGCCCCTGCAGCTATGAATACAGCGCTGTAGCGCTCTGCCAACAGGTCATTCACTGTGTGACGGGCGTCAATAGGTGAATTGTATCTAATTTCCACGCCACAGGATTCTATGTATGCCACCTCCATTTCAATCACCTGACGAGGCAGCCTAAATTCGGGAACAGCTATACCTAGCATGCCCCCGGCAACCGGCTGGGCCTCATAGACCGTGACCCCATATCCCATCTCAGCAAGAAAATAGGCACACGTAAGCCCTGCAGGTCCAGCTCCCACCACTGCTACCCTTTCTGATTTGGTGACAGGGAAAGGTTCCTTCCTATACCCGATATGTTCGAAGTACCAGTCTGCTGCAAAGCGTTTCAAAGACCTGATGGCCACGGGGTCATCCAGCTCCCCCCGCCTGCATTTGAATTCACACGGGTGGATGCATATGCGGCCGCACACTGCCGGAAAGGGGTTTCTTTCCCTGATGATTTCAACTGCCTTTTCATATTTGCCCGCAGCTATCGCAGCCACATAGTTGGGCACATCGATTCCTGCCGGGCAGGCATGCTGGCATGCTGATATAACCATTGAATCACAGGTAGCACCTGCGCACCTATGCTCCAAGATGTGTTCTTCATACTCCTTGGCAAAATATCTCAGAGTGGAAAGGGCTGGTTTGGCACAAGTTTGCCCCATTCCGCAAAGGGATGCCTCGGTGATTGTTTGGCCCAATTCCCTTATGGTTTCGATATCTTCAATACGTCCCTTACCACTGGTTATCCTGGTCAAAATTTCCAAGAGCTGGGTGGTGCCTAATCTGCAAGGCGCGCACTTGCCACATGACTCAGACTGGGTAAAGCTCAGGAAAAACCTCGCGATCTCCACCATGCAGTTGTTTTCATCCATGACCACCATGCCGCCTGAACCCATTATCGCCCCTATTCGCTGGAGCGTGTCATAATCAATAGGAAGGTTCAGGTACCGGGAAGGGACACAACCCCCAGAAGGCCCACCCATTTGTACAGCCTTGAACTTTCTACCTTTGGGGATTCCACCTCCTATCTCAAATACCACCTGCTTTATGCTGGTTCCTATCGGAACCTCCACTAGGCCCGTATTATTGACCTTCCCCGCCAAGGAAAAGATTTTAGTCCCTTTGCTTTTCTCGGTTCCCACTTGGCGATACCACGAGACCCCATTCTTAATTATCAACGGCACATTCGCCCACGTCTCAACGTTGTTGATATTGGTGGGTTTTCCATCTAAACCGGCCTGTGCTGGAAAGGGCGGCCTGGCTCTTGGCATACCTCTCTTGCCTTCGATAGAGGCCATAAGGGCTGTCTCTTCCCCGCATACAAAAGCCCCGGCGCCCATCTTTAGAGACAGGTAAAAATCAAAGCCTGTACCCAGAATATTCTCCCCAATTAGACCCAACTCCTCCATCTGTGCAAGGGCTGTGGACAAATGGGATATGGCAATGGGGTATTCTTCTCGGACATAAATAAATCCGTACTCTGCGCCGATGGCATAGGCACCTATAAGCATTCCTTCCAGCACTGCATGGGGATCTCCTTCCAGCAAGGCCCTGTCCATGAATGCTCCAGGGTCCCCCTCATCAGCGTTGCATATAATATATTTTGGCCTGCCTTCTGCCTTACGGGCAAAACCCCATTTAAGTCCTGTGGGAAACCCAGCACCTCCCCTACCTCTTAGTTGGGCCGAGGTGACTTCCTTAATCACCTCCTCGGGACTCATGGTAGAGACGGCCTTCACAAATGCCTCGTACCCGCCCGCCGCTATGTAATGTTCGATATTTGTGGGATCTATCTTGCCGCAATTTGCCAATACCCTTCGGGTTTGCTTGTTGTAAAATTCGATTTCGCTCTTGTAAAATAAGGGATTGCCGGATATGGGATCTTTGTAAGCGAGTCTCTCGATGAGCCTGTTTTTCCCCAGGGTCAAGTCCACTATTTCGGGAGCATCCTCCGGACTCACCTCTTGATACTGAATCCCGCCCGGCTCAATGGAAATCACCGGGGCCTTGGCACACAGTCCGTGGCAGCCCGTAGACCTTATCTCCACATCCCTTAACATTCCTTTGCGCTTTATCTCCTGGGAGAGCGCGTCGCGTACCTCGTCTGCCCCATATGCCCTGCAGCCGGTCATACACACACAAACAACCGCTCTTGCCTGATCAGTCCTGGACAAAATCTTGTTTCGCAACCATTCCAGTTGACCTATGCTCTGCAACTTATCCATTCCTACTCATCCTCTAGGCCAGCTTTGCGATACTGTGCCAATACGCTCGTGACCTTAGGGGGTGACAGCTTGCCGTAATAAGTGCGGTTCACCATCATTGTGGGTGCTAAAAAGCATGCGCCGAGGCAAGCTACTGTCTCTAGGGTAAACCGGTAATCCTCGCTGGTTTGCCCCTCTTCTAACCCCAGTTCTTTTTTCAAATACCGCAATATGCTTCTGCCTCCCTTTACGTGGCATGCAGTACCACGACACACTCGAATGACGTATTTTCCCTTGGGCTCCAGGGCAAAGCCAGCATAGAATGTAATGACTCCCTGGACCTGAGAAGGATACAAGCCCATGGCCTCGGCTATCGGCTCAATCCCTTCTGGGGGAATGTACCCGAATGCCTCCTGCACATCCTGAAGCAGGGGAATAAGGCCCCATTTCTCCCCCTTATGTTTTTCAATTATAGAGTGAAGCCGTTGCCTATCTATGACCTTCTTCCCCATGCAGCTCACCCGTTATATTTTCTGAACATTAGCCTTACAGCTGTTCCATCCCTCAGGATCGCGGCCATCTACCTGGGACAGCGTTACCAGGCACATGGCATCATTGTCGTCAAAGGCCCACGGCAAGAAAACAAGACCTTTGGGTTGTCCCTTAACTAGTTTGGCCTTTTTGACAACGGATCCATTGTCGTTCTTAATTCTGATTCGATCGCCATCCTGTATGCCTAGCTCTTCGCCATCCTGGAATGAGATCTCTGCAAAACCTTCAGGGCAAAATCTTGCGATTCGCCTGGAACTACCGGTGCGGGTTCCCCCACCTACGTGAAACCTTGAAGAACCGAAAACAATCTCCATAACGCCGGGGCCCTGCTCCCTTTTTGGCGGTGTTTCAGGGATCTTGGAAAATGGTATCTCATCCAGATGTTCCTCAAGATCAGGCCTTCGCCCGGCAGAGATGTGCCCTACCCAGCCCCCCAGGCCTTCCTCTGCCAAAGCACTATACCCTGGCACCATCTGTGCTATTTCCTCTCTAACCTTGGTGATGGAACCGTACTTTTGAGCCTGCCCCAGCAAGGCCATCAAAGAGTCCATGATCTTCCAATCGGCCATGGCCTCCCCCGGGGGTTCTATCACTGGTTCAAAACACTGGATTCTCCCCTCGAGG
>Ga0164318_10001257_pt1 | contig 22246 bp, 24 predicted proteins | sample GuaBasSedimGuay9_FD_113734 | JGI IMG/M metagenome (GOLD analysis project Ga0164318, IMG submission 113734) | Subseafloor sediment microbial communities from Guaymas Basin, Gulf of California, Mexico - Guay9, Core 4571-4, 0-3 cm | ecosystem: Environmental > Aquatic > Marine > Hydrothermal vents... | reverse complement strand
CAATCTCTCAGAGGCTGAGTTGTTTTCGCAAGTTGATAAAGTCACTCCTGTCAAAGCCCAGAGTTTTGAAAAAAGAGAGCAGATCGGCTGAATCCCAACGAACCGAGGTAAAAATGTTTCTGATGCCTTTTTCCTTGTAAACATTAAATATTTCCTGGGCCAACGCTTTCCCTATTCCCTGTCCCATGTACTTGGGATCCACCCCAAGTGATGCGATCCAGGCGCTTTTTTCCACCCCGAATCCACTCAGTACAATATAGCTGATCATAAACCCGACGACTTTTCCATCTTTCTCGGCCACAAAGCTGGCATCTTCCCCGTTGCAATCATGCTCCCGGAGTATTCTCCCGAATTCGATGGGTTCAGTGGACTTGGTAATAACACCTTGAATCCTGCTGATATCATTCGCGTCTTCCAGCGTTGCCCTTCTGACGACTAATCCTTCCACGCTTCCTCTTTTCCTCCCTGTACCACACGGTGCTTTCAATCAATCCGAATGATTTTTACCCACGAACCTACCCAATCCGGCGGCAGATAAACCCGTCCGCTGTTCCCGCTCAGCTTCACCTGCTTCTCCACCATTTCCTCACCGTAGACCTCAAACTTAACCCTTCCCTTGGTCCTTCCGGTGTCTGCTTCTTTGCTTGAAACCAGGTCGTTTTTTCTCTGTTTCTCGTTGGCCATAAAAATGGCTCCCCAACTGGCTGAAAATGAGTCTAATTGCTTGACATAAAAAGATAATTCTTTCAATTCCTGCGGACCGCGTTGCCCGATAATTTAATTACATTTTAGCTACAACGTAACCATATGGAAAACACATTCTTCCTGTCAAGAAAAAAAATGCCGTGACCACTCATGTGTCGTGGGCAGGAAACTGGAAGAGGAAAGGAGGAAAGGGGAATCGCAATATCTCTTTGACGGGGGCTTCCCTGTCTGCTATTTCATGGGCAGTTTAGGCTAATATTTTGACACGGGAAAGAGAAAGACATGGAAACAATAGACAGCAGCTATCTTGAACCCACATCCATTATTGACAGTGATCACCCCGAGATACAAAGATACGCCCACAGGGTCACTGAAAACAATGACAGCGCCCGAGAAAAGGCGGTGAAGCTTTTCTACGCTGTCCGTGACGGAATCTGGTATGACCCTTACTGCCCCTTCTACCTCCCTGAGCATTACCGTTCCAGCAATGTGCTCCGGAACGGCAGGGGCTATTGCGTGTGCAAAGCCGGCTTGCTCTGCGCGCTGGCCAGGGCAGTTGAGATTCCGTCCCGCGTGGGCTTCGCCGATGTTCGCAACCACCTGACCACCAGACAGCTCATGGAGTTTATGGGGTCAAATCTTTTTGTCTATCACGGATACACTGAATTGTTTCTGGAGGGGAAATGGGTCAAAGCGACCCCCGCCTTTAACAGGGAACTCTGTCAGAAACACAATGTGGCACCCCTGGAGTTTAACGGGCGTGACGACGCGCTTCTTCAATCCTACAATCTGGATAAAAAGCAGTTTATGGAATACGTGACCTACCACGGCACTTATGCGGACATCCCGATACAAACCATTGTCGCGGCGTGGGAAAACGCCTACGGAAAAGACCGGGTCAGGGGCTGGATCGAGATGCTGGAGAAAACAGGGAAAAAATCCCTGAAAGACTTCTACCAGGAAGAGGTGGTGAAGGGTTAGCCCGCATTTCTCACGAGCAATCTACTGTGGCGGCGATGATGCCGGACTGCGTTGGGCCCTCAAAGGGAAGGCGCCGCAGATTCCCGAGACCGGCTTTTTCCATCATCTTCATCACCTGGGCTTCAGAATAGGCACGGCCCTCCTCGGTGTTCACCAACATATTCAGAGAAAAGAGGGCCGGGAATAAAGGCCCATCAAGGTTGTCGTTCAGGAAAAAGTCGTGGATCAGGCACAACCCGCCCGGCTCAAGGGCCCTTGCGGCCTTGTCAATAATTTTCTGGCAGCCCGCCGGACCTTCCCCGTGGAGGATATGGGAGAGCCAGGCCACATCATATCTCCCCGGGATCTCATCTTTGATAAAATTTCCTCCCGCAAAGCGAACGCGATCTCCAAGCCCAAACCGTTCGATTGTCTTTTGGGCAAAGGGTTCCGTTGTGGAAAGATCAAATACCGTTGTTTTCAGCCCCGGATTTTCCCGGCAGAAATGGATGGCATAGGTTCCGGGGCCTCCTCCCAGATCCAGGAGGTGTTTTCGGCCCTTTAAATCAACTTCTTTTGCAATGGTGGGAGCCGTGGCCATGGCAGTGTTAAACATGCCCATCAGAAAACTTTCGCGGCGTTCTTCTTCCGGTAATCTTGCCCCCTCAACCGGCCCGCCGTTTTTCACTGCCTCGGCCAGGTGGTACCACGGCTGCACCAGGTGGTGGTGATGCATAATCATGTGTCCCACATAGCGAGGCGAAGATTTTACCAGCAAGGTCTTGGCGGCTTCAGAGTTATAATAAAGAAGCTCTCTTTTTTCCAGGAGCCCCATGGCGGCCAGTCCGTTCAAGAGCATCCTGAGAGCCCTTTTGTCTCACGCAAGCATTGCGGCCAGTGCTTCCACGGAAGTGCCTTCATCGCCAACATGCGAAAACACATCCATTTTTACCGCTGCATGGAGGGCAAAACCCTGCCAAAACCCGCCCGACACGCCTAGCAGCTTTCCTGTAGTCCATTCCTCCATAATAAGTTCCCCTGAGTGAGCAGGTAAAATGCAACTTCGCTGCGAACTCCACGTCTGCGATGAAAAGACATGATCAAATCTCAAGCTGAAAAAGGCCGGCCCTGATGAGAGCCGGCCCCTGGATTTCTGGTGCCGAAGGGGAGACTCGAACTCCCACAGGCGTACGCCTACTAGACCCTGAACCTAGCGCGTCTACCAGTTCCGCCACTTCGGCACAGCCTAAACAGCTTGCTATTTAACGAATAAGACCTTATATTATGCGCCAACGGTTGTCAATAATGTTTTGATCAAGATTCTTTTCCGATTCTGTAAACAACGATGTCAGGCGAAAAAGCCATTCATAGAGGTCAAGCGTGAGGACAAGAATTTTTCACGATCTGGAAGAACTTCAATCCCCCCTCCAAAACCCTGTGTTGACCATCGGGAACTTCGACGGCGTACATCGCGGCCATCTCGCCCTGTTTGAGAGAGTCAAGATCCGCGCCAGGGCCATTGAAGGCGTTTCCGCGGTCATGACGTTTCAACCACATCCTTTAAAAATAATGAAGCCTGAAAAAGCGCCCCTGCTCATAACACCCACCCAGCAGAAACTGGCACTTATCGCCCAATCAGGCATCCATTTCATCTTTTGTCTGCGGTTTGATGACGCGTTTGCCGCCATCTCAGCCGAAAAATTTGTCCAGGAAATACTTGTGCAAAAAATCGGTGTCAAGGAACTGGTCGTCGGATATGACTATACCTTTGGCCACAATCGCACGGGAAACATAGACCTCCTGCGCAGGATGGGAAAAGACCTGGGATTCAAGGTACACGTGGTTCAACCCGTTCTCATGGGCAAACGGGTGGTCTCCAGCACATCCATTCGAGAACTGGTCAGAGCAGGGGAACTCGCAGAAGCAAAAAAACTGCTGGGCCGTGACTATCAGATCTGCGGAACCGTGGTGAAAGGGAAAAACAGGGGGGGGCGCCTCCTTGGGTTTCCAACGGCTAACCTGGAACTGGTGGATGAACTCACGCCCAAGGAGGGCGTTTACGCAGTCACGGTCTTAATCAATGACCATCTCTACAAGGGAGTAACCAATATCGGGCACAATCCCACCTTCGGCCAAGGCCCTCTTTCCATTGAAACCCACATCTTGGACTTCTCCGGTGATCTGCTGGGACAGACCATACGAGTCAATTTCATTCATCGATTGCGCGCGGAGAAAACCTACAAGAGCATTGAAGAGCTCGCCCGCCAGATTAATCTTGATATCAAGGATGCAAAAGATCTCTTCGAAAAGGAATAATGTTCTCCTTTCTCTCCTCAGAATTTCCTTGACTTCTCCCTGTCAAATTTCTATTTTCCTCTCATCATTTTAAATAATTATTTTGGATAAAAGACAATGAATGCCCCTCTCCTAACATTTCCAAAGGGTGGCGTGCACCCCAGGGAATTTAAATCTCTGACGGCCCATCTGGGCACCGAGGTAATGCCTGTTCCCGATGAAGTGGATATCCTCCTGAATCAGCATTTCGGAGCACCTTGCACCCCGCTCGTGAAAAAAAAGGCCGGCGTCAGAGAAGGAGACCTGATCGGAGAAGTTACCCAGGGGCTCGGAGCCAACATCCATGCCAGCGTGACAGGCACGGTGAAAAATATTGGAACAGCACCTCATCCCATTGCCGTGAAGGCCCCTTCGGTGACCATCCAAACGGACCATGATGCAGAACTGGCGTCGTACAATCACACGGACTGGACCACGCTTTCCAGGGAAGAACTGCTTGCAAGAATAAAAAGTGGTGGAATTGTCGGCATCGGCGGTGCCGGATTCCCCACCCACGTTAAACTGGCGCCCCCACCCGAGGCGAAAGTGGATACCCTGGTCCTGAACGGTGCCGAGTGTGAACCGTATCTCACCACCGACCACCGGGCCATGCTGGAACACCCGGATGAGATTGTGGAGGGTGCGAAGATCATACTCTCCATCCTGGGCATCAATGAATGTCGTATCGGTATCGAGAGGAACAAGTCGGATGCCGTTGAGGGGCTCAAGAAGACGGTGGAAAAAACGGCTTCAAATGGCTTTCATATCCATGTAGATGCCCTGGAAGTAAAATACCCCCAGGGTTCGGAGAAACAGCTCATCCAGAGTATTACGGGACGGAAAGTCCCCGGCTTCGGTTTGCCCTTTGACGTGGGAGTCATTGTCCAGAATGTGGGCACGACCAGGGCCATTTATGAAGCCGTTGTCCTCAATAAACCGCTCTATGAAAAAGTCGTGACCATCTCGGGAAAAGGGATTCAGCGGCCTGCTAATCTCCTGGTCAAAATAGGAACCAGGCTGCGTGATATCGTCTCCTACCTGGGTGGCACCACACCGGATCTGGCCAAGGTGGTGATGGGGGGCCCCATGATGGGCTTCGCAATATCAGACCTTGACATGCCCGTTACGAAAACCACTTCCGGTGTCCTTTTTTTAACTGAAGATGAAATAGACACCAGCTCCCACGGGCAGTGCATTCGTTGCGGATGGTGTCTTGATGCGTGCCCCATGGGCCTTTCTCCCAACGAAGTAGGAATATACGTGGAAGCGGGGCGGGCCGAAGATACGGCTCAATTCGGGGTTTTTGAATGTTTCGAATGTGGTTGTTGTGCCTTTGTCTGCCCTGCGAAAAGGCCCCTGGTGCAATTTATCAGGCTCGCGAAGAGAAAGGCAAAAAAGTAAGCTTAAGACTTTAACTTCCTGCTATTTTAAGGAGTTCGGTTATTTCGGAAAAAATGGAAAAGAGCGAATTGACAGAAACCGGTTCAGGCCTTTTGGCTGTGTCGGTATCGCCCCATGTGAAGAGCGGGGAGTCGGTTGAAAAAATCATGTGGACAGTGGTGGGGTGTCTTATTCCGCCCTTGGTCCTTTCCATTTTCCTGTTCGGTTTTCAGACCCTGTTGATCACCTTGATCAGTGTCGGCAGTTGCGTGGCAACGGAGGCCATATCCCAGAAGCTTCTCCATCGTCCCATCACCATAAAGGATGGGAGTGCCGTGATTACCGGGATGTTGCTGGCCTACATCATTCCCCCCGGGGTGCCCTACTGGATGCCCATTCTGGGCGGTGTCATGTCCATCTATGTTGCCAAACATCTTCTCGGCGGGATAGGATTCAATATTTTCAATCCCGCCCTTATCGGAAGAGCATTTCTCGTGGCCACCTTTCCCGTTGCCATGACTTCCGCCTGGCTTGCCCCCATCCGCGACGGGTCCGTGTTCAAATACATGGGATCAGGCGTGGACGCGGTATCCACCGCTACGCCGCTCTTCATACTCAAGCATTACGGCATTGCCGGGCTCATTGACAAGTTTGGCTCCCTTTCCAGCATGTACGGGAACTTTTTCATTGGATGGAGACCGGGCTGCATCGGGGAAACCTCCGCCCTGCTTTTGCTCCTGGGAGGAATTTATCTCCTTTACAAGGGGTATATTACATGGCACATCCCGGTATCGATGATCGTAACGATCGGCTTTCTTACCTGGGCCTTCGGTGGGGAAAAGCTCTTCACGGGACAACCCCTCATCGCAGTCCTCTCGGGGGGCGTTGTGCTCGGGGCCTTCTACATGGCCACAGACTATGTCACGTCTCCGACCCAGAGATCCGCAAAACTGCTGTTTGGTGTATGCATCGGCGCCCTTACGGTCCTGATCAGGCTCAAAGGCGGGTATCCCGAGGGCGTCTGCTATGCGATTCTTCTTATGAATCCTCTTACTCCCGCGTTTGAGCAGTGGTTTAGACCCAAGCGTTTTGCTCCGCAAAAAGGGGCCGGCAAATGAGAGATATCCTGCGCATAACCATAGGACTGACTATTTCCTGCCTGATCGCGGCGCTGATTATGGGATCGGTTTTTACCGTAACCGACAAGGCAAAAAAGCATAATGAGCACATGGATATCCAGAACACCATGCTGGGACTCCTGGGATATTCAAAAACCCATCCTGCCCCGGCAGAACTGTCATTGCATCCGGTTTACCGGTATATTATCGATGACAAGGGAACAAAGTTCCTGGGATACATGGTTCCCGCCAAGAAAGCGGGAAAAGAAATGTACGAGCTTCTCTTGCTCGACCTTGCAGGCACATTAAAGCAGACCTATGATCTCCAAATCACTCCTGACACCGCCGTGGAAATTACTGAAAGGGAGACAGCCATAAGGCAGGTTATTAAGCCACCCACTGTCTTCACTTACGCCGACTCTTTTATCGTGGCAATGCTTGGGAAAAAACGGTTGGCTTACCTGATCCCCGGTGAGTTCCCGGGGTTCAAAACCTTCGTCAGGGTCATGCTGGCGCTGGATCCATCCTTTACCGTCAAAGGCCTGGATATCCTGGAACAGGAAGAGGACCCGGGACTTGGAGGAGAAATCGTTCGCGATTACTTCAAGAATCAATTTATCGGCAAGACCTATGATAAATTGAAGTCTCTCAAAGTTGTAAAAAAGCCCCTTCCGGAAGAGTACAGGCAGTACCTGGAACGGGAAAAACAGAAAAAGGGAATGTTCACTGAAGAACAACTTGAGAACATCCGAAAAAAATATAGGGACTCGGATATTTATGCCCTCACGGGGGCGACCATCTCGAGCCAGTCAGTCACCACTGGAATAAAAACCATGGTGAAAAAATTTGCGTACCGTACCAGGAGGCTTGACCAGGTTATAGCCCAACAGCATATCCCGGTCAGCTTCTGAGCAAATCCGGCCCTCCAGAATCCTTAAAGTGGGGCCTCGTTCGCTGGAGGAATAAGATATTGGTATCCACAAAAACGCCTTCCCAGCTGGTTATTAACGGGCTGTTGAATGAAAACCCAATATTTCGCTTGGCTCTTTCCATGTGTCCAGCGGTGGGTATCAGCACCACCGTCATGAACGGCCTCATGCTGGGTATTGCCGTCCTCTTTGTCCAGGTTTGCTCCAGTTGCACCATTGCCCTTGTGAAGGATTACATCCACCCACGCATCCGGATCCCTACGTACACCCTGACCATCGCCACCTGGGTGACTGTTATAGATCTCGTCCTATCTGCGTATGCCCCGGTCGCCTACAAGGCAATGGGGATTTTCATTAAATTGATCGTGGCCTTCGCCATCATCACTATGAGGCTGGAGGTTTTCGCCTGTAAAAACACCGTGGGCAAATCCTTCTGGGACGGAATCGGCATGGGCCTGGGATTCATGTTCGGAATGGTCACTTTGGGTTTTATCCGGGAACTCCTTGGCATGGGGACGCTCCTCGGGCATGACGTGCTCGGATTCCGCCCCCTGCTCTTTTTTGCCCTCCCGCTGGCAGGGTTTTTCTGCGTGGGCTTTATGATGGCGGTCTTTAACTATGTTGAACTCGTCTTTAACAGAATGAAGAAGAAAGCGGGATAAGAGGGTCATGAAACGCATACCATTTCATAAATCTGCCGGTTTAGGCGCCGTTTTTCTGGCGGTCCTGCTTCTCCTGGCCACAGGCTGTCAATCACAGCACCGCTTTATCAAAAAAACGGCTTTCAAGGGGACCAACGATATTATCATCACTTTTGCCGCGCCGGTGGACGAATCCTGGGCGAAAAACATTTCCAATTATCGCGTGTATGAAAAGCCCGACCCCGACATTGAACTAAAGATAGGAAGCATTACCCTTTCTAACGGCGGCAGATCCGTGACACTTCATTTTGAAGAAGCTCTGAACCAGGATCAACCGCACATGGTTACCATGCAGAACATCATGTCCGGGGGAAAATCAGTTGGCTCCGCGTATGTAAAAGTCAAGAAACTGTATCTTGGCGTGCTGTTCTCAGTGTTGATAGGCGCCATGCTCATACACAATTTTGTTTTTACCAAGTACCTCGGCCTCTGCGTTTTTTTCGGCACCTCCCAGAAAAAATCAACGGCTGTGGGCATGGGTGTCACCTTCACCATTGTCATGGTGGTCAGCGCCATGATGTCATGGGCGCTGTACCAGTTTGTATTGAAGCCCTATCATCTGGATTATCTGCAGATTATTGTGTTTATCGGTCTCGTATCACTCTCTGTTCAGGCTGTGGACACCATTCTCAGGAAAATAAACCCCACGCTCTTCAAGGCGTTCGGGGTCTACCTGGTCCTGGTAATTGCGAACTGCATTATTCTTGCGGTTCCCTTGATCCTGGCAGACAACGAGTACAACGCATGGGAAAGTCTCATGTTGGCGCTGGGCGCGGGCTTGGGATTTCTGGTTGCCCTGTTTCTGATGTCGTCGGCGCGGGAACGCCTTGAACTGGCGAATGTCCCGCCCACGTATCGAGGGCTCCCCATCGCCTTCGTGGTGGCAGGTCTTTTCGCACTCGCATTCCTGGGGTTCTCAGGAATGTCAATATTTTGAAAAATTGACAGGAGAGACAGGATTTTCCAGATTTTGACGAAAAAATGAAACGTTGATAATGATTTTGCAATCAGGTATATCCTGTTGATCCGGTCAGACAAATTGGAGTATAAATGGATCCGGTATTGATCAAAATGGCCATCGGAGGGCTTGCGCTTCTGGGATGCATCGGCCTGTTTTTCGGGATCGGCCTTGCACTGGCCGCCCACAAATTCGCCGTGCAGGTAAACCCAAAGGTGGAAGAAGTGCTCGAAATCCTTGCCGGTGCCCAGTGAGGCGGATGCGGCTTCGCTGGATGCGAAGCATATGCAGAGGCGGTGGTAAATGATCCTGATGTCCCCCCGAACCTCTGTTTCCCCGGGAAAGAGGAAGTGGCAAAGCTGGTGGCCAAGATAACCGGCAAACAAATGGCATCCGTGGATGATTTGGTCGCTGTCCCCCGATGTTCAAGAATAGAAGGTGGCGTCACGCAAAAGCAGCATTACGTGGGATACCGGACCTGTTCTGGGGCTGACCTGGCCTTTGGCGGTCCCATGGCATGTCAATACGCCTGCATGGGGTTCGGTGACTGTGCTGCAGCCTGCCCGTTCGATGCCATCACCATGGTGAATAATTTCCCTGTTGTTGATCCCGACCTCTGTGTTGGGTGCGGGACCTGCGTGCGAACCTGCCCCAAGGGAATTTTTGAACTCATTCCCACGAAGGCAAGGGTTTTTGTCCCCTGTTCAAGCAAGGACGCAGGGAAGACGGTAAAAGCAATTTGCAGCGTTGGTTGTATTTCCTGCAGGATGTGTGTCAAATCGTGCCCTGCAAAAGCAGTGAGCATGGAAGACAACATTATCAAAATCGACTACAAAAAATGCACGGAATACGGCCCCGAATGCGGGGAAGTCTGTGTGGAAAAATGTCCAACAAAAATCTTCAGGTACTTTTCCCCGTTCGGAAAAGCTGCCGAAAGTGACAAGGCGGCTGTGGCCGCTTCATGAGGAAACACTTCCGGTGCACTTGACAAAAGGGCATCGAGAAGGAGTGGAGGAAAAAGAAATGGGAACACAGAATCGTTTATCTCAGGAAACCGCAAACCTGAACCGGAGATCTTTTTTGAAACTCTCCGGAATGCTCGGCGTTGGACTGGCAACCGGGGCCATGATTCCCCTTACTGCTGAAGCGGTCAAGTTTAACCGAAACATGTATAAGGTTTCCAGGACAAGGCTCAGCATGGGAACCTTTGTTTCCATGACCCTTCTCCATCCCTCGCGGGACAAGGCGGAAGAAGCTATGGGCGCGGCCTTTGATGAAATAGACCGCCTGTCAGGGCTTATGAACCGCTTCAAAACCGCAACCGCCGTTGGGGAACTGAACAGGGAAGGAATGCTCAACAGCCCGCCCCCGGAAGTGCTCGGCGTGGTCAGGGATGCCCTTTCCTTTTATCGTGTCAGTAAGGGCGCCTTTGACATTTCGGTCGCCCCCATTGTGGACCTTTTCAAGGAGCGGCTCGGGAGTGGTAACAAAGCGGCGCCAACCGAGGCTGAAATTAAGAAACTCCTCAGGCGAGTAGATGCAGGCGCTATTGTCATAGAAGGCAAAAACATCCGCTTCAGGAAGCCCGGGATGACTATCACGCTGGATGGGATTGCCAAGGGATTTATTGTGGACCGGGCCGCAGAGATCCTTGCAGGAAGGAACATTGACAATTTCCTCATTAATGCCGGGGGTGATATCAGGACCAAAGGTGAGCGGCAGGATCGAAAACCCTGGACAATTGCCATACAGGATCCCCAGAAGAAAAAACACTATCCCGATATTATTCACATGAGAAACGGCGCTATTGCCACATCAGGAAATTATGAAGTGTATTTTGATCAGGAAAAGATGTTCCATCACATTGTAAATCCCAGGACCGGTTTGTCACCCCACGCCGATGCCAGTGTGTCAGTCATGGCTCCAACCACGATGGAGGCCGACGCCCTGTCAACAAGTGTTTTTGTCATGGACCCGGGCCAGGGGATCCGTTTCATTGATTCCCTTCCCAGGTATGAATGCCTGGTCTTGTCCGCTGCGGGAGGAATCAAGAGATCCCGAGGTTGGAAGAGCGCTTCCATATAATCTTTTCAATCTTTTTCACCAAAGGCCGTAAAGAGGGAGGGTGAATTGCCGATATGGATACCCCTCCCGTTCTTTTTTGCAGTGCCTGCATCTTTTTTTGTTCCACACGGTCCATCTTGTTCAGCGCCACCAGGACCGGAATTCTCCGAAGGTGGAGTTTCCTCAAGATATCTTCAACCGTTTTTATCTCGTCGTCCATTCGCTTACTTGACGCATCAACCACGTGAAGAAGAAGATCGGCATCGTTCAACTCCTCGAGTGTTGCTGCGAATGCCTCCATCAAGCTCTTGGGAAGGTCGCGAATAAAACCCACCGTGTCCGTGATGATGGCCTCTCTCTCGCGCGGGAACCGTAGTCTCCGACTGCTCGGATCAAGTGTTTCGAAAAGCCTCGCCCCCGTGCCGACATCACTCCCGGTAAGGCTGTTCAGAAGGGTTGATTTCCCGGCATTGGTGTATCCCACAATGGAAATCACGGGAACCCCCCGCCTCCCCCTCAACTGCCTCCTTCCCTGCCTCTGACGGCTGATATTCGCCAGCTCTCGATTCAACCTGGCAATGCGCGTATACACCCGTCGCCGGTTAATCTCCAGTTTTGTTTCACCCGGGCCCCGGCCGCCTATCCCACCGGTCAGCCGGGACATGGCCGTGTTCTTGGTAGCCAGGCGAGGAACCAAATATTTCAGTTGCGCCAGCTCAACCTGAATTTTTCCCTCGCGGGTGACTGCACGTCTTGCAAAAATATCCAGGATCAGCTGGCTGCGGTCAATGATCCGAAGTTCCGTAAAATCGGTGAGGATCTTCACCTGTGCAGGGGTCAGTTCCTGGTTGAATATGAGCAGGTCCGACCCTGTCTGGAGGCAATGGAGCATCAATTCCCGCAACCTGCCCCGCCCCATCAGAAAACGAGGGTCAATGCGTTTGACGCGTTGGGTGACCAGGCCGACCACCTCTATATCATTGGACAGGGCAAGTTTTTCAAGTTCCCTCATGGACTCTTCCTCCAGCCACTTGGGGCCGGACGTGACGCCTACCAGGAGAGCCCTGTCTCGTTTACCCAGAGATGGTCCGATCCTTTTTCTGCCCAGCTCTTCTTCCAGCGACTGGATGAGAGAAAGAAAATCCACGGTGAGGCGGCCGATATCGGGAACCCGTTCCACCAGGTATCCCTTCTGCTCCTGATCGCCGGGGAGCAGATGGGCATAGGTAATGGGTCCGGGGAGCCCCTGCTGATCAACTTCAATAGACGCTATGAGATCAAGGCCGATCAGGACGAGATCTGTAATATCTTCCGGAGAAAGGGGTTCCCGGTCAAGATGAGTATGAACACAACGCAAACCCTTCAGGCGCCCAGTTCCCATCCTGAACTTGCCCAGCTCAGGAATCCATATTCGTTTGCTGTTCCCAACCAGGACGTACGCAATTTCCCCTTTTCGGTTTATAAGCAGGCCGACCTGGCGTTTGATTTCTCTTGAAATTTCTGATAACCGGCGGGACAGTTCGTGGGAAATGATGGAAGAAGGAGGTACTCTCCTGCGGTAGAGACTCTGCAATCTCTTCTGATGACTTGCCTTGAGGCCGCGAGTTTTGCCGTGAACCCTGTTGATCGCCGTTCGCCTCTCCTATACGAGACCCTCTTCCTCGACATAATCTTTGAAGAGTGTCAATTCCTTCAAAAAGGTCAACTTGAAATATCCGGTGGGTCCGTTTCTTTGCTTTGCCACAATGATCTCGGCGACGTTCCTGTTTTCCTCCGAAGTGGGGTGATACACTTCATCCCGGTAAATAAAAACGATCACATCGGCGTCCTGTTCAATGGCTCCACTCTCCCGCAGGTCTGCCAGTTGGGGTCGTTTGTTGGGGCGGTCCTCCACTTTCCTGTTGAGCTGGGAAAGTGCCAGTACAGGCACATTCAGGTCCTTCGCAAGGGCCTTGAGTGCCCGGGAAATTTCAGAAATTTCAAGCTGCCGCGACTCGGCTGATCTCCTTCCCTGGAGCAACTGGAGGTAATCCACAATGACCATTCCAAGATCCTGCCGTTTCATCAACCGCCGGCACTTGGCCTTCATTTCGAGGACCCCGATTCCGGAACTGTCGTCAATAAAGATCGGCAGTTCGGCCAGGTGGTTGGCCGAATGGGTCAGCCTTTCCCAGTCCTCATCCCTGAGGAGGCCGGTGCGAAGCTTTGTTGCATTGATTCCCGCATCAAATCCCAGGAGCCGAATGCCCAGCTGAAGCTTGGACATTTCAAGGGAAAAAATGGCGACTCCTTTTCCGGTCGTCTCGGCCGCGTTATAGCCGATATTCAACGCCAGCGCAGTTTTTCCCATGCTGGGCCTGCCCGCGATAATGATCACGTCAGATGGCTGCAGTCCCGTCGTCAAGCGATCGAAATCCCTGAACCCGCTTGGGACACCTGTTATATATCCTTCGACCTCCGCAATGTTTTCCAGCTTCTTGAAACTTCCCGTGATAACGTCCTGCAGGCTGGAAAACCCCTCCTTAATACGTTCCTCGGCAATCTCAAAAATTGACTGCTCCGCCATATCCAGGAGCTCATCTGTTTCCTTCCAGTTTTCGAAGCATGATTCGGAGATCGTGGAGCACTCCCGGATAAGTTTTCTTCTGATTGAGAGATCTTTTACTATCTCCGCGTGGTGGAGAGCCCCTGCAGACGTTGACACCGCTTCAGCAAGAGATGCCAGGTAGTCCACATCGCCGGCGTTTTCGAGCCTCTTTCTCTTGTCAAGGACCTGGGAGAGCGTGATGAGATCAATAGGCTCACCACCGTTATACAATTCCAGCATCCCTTCAAAAATCGCCTGGTGCGCTTCACGGTAGAAGTCATCCGGGGCAAGAACGTCCATTACCTGGTTCAGGGCATCATTGTTGATGAGTATGCCCCCAAGAATGGCCTGCTCCGCCTGCACATTACTTGGAGGGACCTTCATCGGAGAGACAACTGCCTTTTGTTTTTCCCTTGCCATGACTTCCGCTTCTTCCTGTCCCCAGCGATTTTCAGCCCTGTTCTCCGGGTTTCCTCTTCCCTGTGTCATACCAGGCACGCATACCCACCCCCGCGGGAAAAGCAGTGAACACCTCCCCTTTACCGGAGACAGGGCGCCGGGCAGTTCCTTTTACTCGCCTTCCTCTTTGGGAGAGACAACCACCTTTATGGACCCGACCACTTCAGGATATATTTTTACCGGGACGTCGTATTCACCCACGACCTTGATTGGTTTGTCCAGCATGATTTTCCGCCGATCAATAACGATTCCCTGTTTTTCCAGATCTTCGGCAATATCCATGCTTGTAACCGAACCATAAAGTTTTCCTTCTTCGCCCGCCTTCTGGGAAAGCTGAACCAGGACACCCGACATCTGTTCCTTCAGTTGTTCCGCTTCCTCTTTGGCTTTCACCTTCCTGAGCTCGATCTTCTTTCTCCGTTGCTCAATGGAATTCACGTTCTGAGGTGTGGCTTCAAAAGCAATACCCCTGGGGATCAGGTAATTTCTTGCATATCCATCAGCAACCTTTACAATATCCCCCTCCAGACCCAACTCGTCCAGATCCTTCAATAGAATAATCTCCATTAGTACTCCCTCCAAATCTATTATCAGCTATCAAGCCTCTTGTGTATCTTCCTAAAATCTATCCATTGATCAAACACCCCACCAAGGGCAACAAGGAGCAAAAAGACCTGTTGGAAAAACAGCAGCAGATAGATTGCACCCCTGGCCCATGGCGGCACATGAAACTTATTCAAGAAAAAAACAAGGATGGAAACGCCCTGAAACAGGTAGACAGTCATGAGAACGATGAGGACGTTAATTGCTATCAGCTTTACACTTCCCAGCGGAAAAAACAATGAAAAACCTGCTGCGATAAGTCCCCACACGAGTATTTCAGGTGCCTGCCATCGATCCGCATTATCAAAGACAGGATATTCAAGATGGGCCCGCCGGAGTAACCGCTGGCCCAGCAACACATTTATCCAGACCACAAACACTGAACCAACCACCAGCAGAGAAGGATAAATCTTCGAGATGGTTTCAATAATCGCTTTTCCGTACGTCTGAATTTCAAGAGCCTTTTCTTTTTCAAGGCCCATCTGCTCGTACATGTGCAACGCGCCGTCCAGGTTACTCTTGAGATAGGCCTGTACAACCTCAAAAGGCCCCATGTTCCTGGCAATGCCGATAAAAAGCAGACAGGCAAAGCCCATGACAAGCATGCAGACCGTTCCTATTGAAAGGGTAAAGCCGAGGGGATACTGTCTTCTGAAGATCTCTGAAAGAGCCAGGCCGAGGGCGGAGAACTCAATAACGAACAGGACGAGCTGGGGCTGCCCAAGAAACCGTGCCGCCATGCTGATCACAAGGACCGTGGCACCCGCCAGCGTCAACCCCCCATAGAGGCCCCGCTTTGTTGCATAATAGAGAAAAGGGATCGGCGTGAGCAGACTGATAAACGGCCCCGCAATGGGTACTGTTACAGCAGCAAGGAGGACCAAAGCGGTCCAGCCCACGCAACCCAGGAAATCCTTCACTATCATCGATTCTCTTCTGAAGAGTGCCCATCCATAAATAAGGGAGTTTCTTCCAGGCCTCAGACCCAAAAAGGATCTCCTGAAAAACTACCACTATCTCACGATGGACGTCGTATACGGCAACAGAGCTATATTCCTCGCTCTCTTGATGGCAACGGTCAACTGGCGCTGATGTTTGGCGCAATTTCCCGATATTCTTCGGGGAATAATCTTGCCTCGTTCTGTTGTAAAGTAGCGCAGGCTTCTTGCGTCCTTGTAGTCAATGACCAGACTGCTGTCAGCACAAAAACGACATATCTTTCTCCGGTGAAAGCTCCTCTTTCCTCTTCTTTGTCTATCGTATGCCATGTTACACCTCTTCCGTATTCGTTTCAGTGGTATCTTGAGCCGGGGCCTGTTCCTCTTCTACACCCTCTTTTTCCACCTCTGTCTCTTCCTCAGGTCCCCTGGCTTCCTTTAACAGGGCCTCAGGGTCAGCACGGTCACTGAGCTTTACCGTCTGGTATTTCAAGACCTTGTCGTCCAGCCTGAAGAGGCGTTCCAGTTCTTTTGTCAGTGCGGCGTTTCCACAGTATTCAAGAAGCACATAAAATCCCTTGTTGAACTTATTGAGCTGGTAGGCAAGAGTTCTCTCCCCCCACCTGTCCGTCTTGATCATCACTCCTTGATTTTTTTCGATAATCGCGTTAAACTTGCCGATAACTTCCTCATAGACTTCCTCAGAAAGAGACGGCTTTAAAATATAAATCGTTTCATATTGCCTCATTACACTCTCCTTTCGGACATTTCCCTCGCAAAACACGGTGGTCCCCCTCCTGCAGAGAGGAACAAGGAGGAATTTGAATTAAATTTTTTTATTTACCACTTGAGCCCTGTGATGTCAATTACTTTCAGCTCTTAGCCCGCTTTTCTCACGGGCCTTCGTAGAGAGGTGGTGGAGAGGGCGATGGATACAAGACGCGCGAAGGAAAATGGATGAAGGCGTACAAGAAAACAATGCTGAGTCATCAGTGGTGAGTTCTGAGTTCCTTCTCTGATCAATGGCGTTTTGTTTTCATACTCCGCACTCGGTACTTTGCACTTCGTACTGGATTATGTCGAATTCATTTTCCAAGCGCAACGCAGGAGCCATCGGGCTTTCCGCCGCCACAGTAGATTGCCCGTGAGAAAAGCGGGTTAAACCTCGTTTCCTCACCAATTTGTTGACAGGATGTTCAATCATACTATAAGCTCTCTTCATATTCACAATGGAAACGCAAGAAATGAGGAGTTTCAATGCTGGAAGAAGAACTGCGTGTGGCATCTGAAGCGGCCAGGAAAGCAGGCAGCATCCTCAAGGCACGCTTCGGATCAGCACAACACATAAGAAAGAAAGGGGCGATCAACCTCGTTACTGATTCTGACCTTCAGGCTGAAAAAGCAATTCTTCAAGCAATCAGGAACCATTTTCCTTCTGACCAGGTTATCGCGGAAGAATCAGGCACTGAGGGAAAATCCAATGAACGGGTCTGGGTCGTCGATCCATTGGACGGCACTACCAACTTCGTCCACGGATATCCCTTCTTCGCGGTATCCATAGCACTTCAACTAGAAGGAGAAATAGCACTCGGTATCGTTTACAACCCCTACTTTGAAGAATATTTTGAGGCCGTAAAAGGATCGGGGGCCTTTCTCAACCGCAGGCCTATCACTGTTTCCAAGGTAACAGATATCGGAGAGTCTCTCCTGGCAACCGGGTTCCCGTACGATATTCAGGATGACGCAGACGGCGTACTTGAGCTCTTTGGGCGCTTCCTCAAAAAGGCGCAAGGGGTACGGAGACCCGGGTCAGCAGCGCTGGATCTCTGTTACGTGGCGTGCGGGAGAATTGATGGCTTCTGGGAAAAAGGCCTGGAGCCATGGGATACAGCAGCGGGTGCCATCATTGTGCGTGAGGCAGGCGGAATGCTCAAAACGTACCGGGGAAGCCCTTATTCCCCCTACGAAAAGAGTGTTGTTGCGTCTAATCCCGCCTTGTTGGAAAAAATGCTCGGGATCATCAATAAAGAACAATAACCGAAAACCTTATTCTGGGTTCTGACTTCTGACTTCAGGATTCTTCACCATATGTTCTGCCAGGAGCCTTTTCACTGTTTTTTGTTCCAGCCCTTCGATCCGAACAGATTTCAACTTTGCCTTTTCGCCGGAAATAATTTCTACCCTTCCCTTTGCGATGCCCAGGCATTTAGCCAGGTATTGCCTCACCGCCTTATTGGCCTTTCCTTCCACGGGAGGGGACGTCACCTTCAGTCTCCATACTCCTTCACTATCATCTGCGACAATCTGGTTCCGGGATGAACGCGGAACCACTTTCACGCTGATGATCGAATTTTTCTCATCCTCTTTGTCCATGGTGGGGCTCCAGGCAATCAACCACCCATTCTCGCGGCAAATTGATAAAGGGTCTGAACCAGGAAAGACTGTGCAAAAATAATGGCAAGGATAACAACAAGGGGAGAGAAATCAATGCCCCCGAAATTCATAGGAAGCCGCCTCCGGATTGGGTACAGTACCGGTTCCGTTACGTTGTTCAAAAATCGCACGATGGGATTATATGGGTCTGGATTGACCCAGGAAATAACAGCCCTTCCAATGATAACCCACATATAGAGGCTCAAGCCAATGTCGAGAATCTTCGCTACGGCAACAAGAAAATTTGAGAGCACAAACATACGACCTCCAATTGAATTATTCCTTATGTCTTTTTGGGAATCAAAGAGTGAAGAACGTCCCCGGAATGTTGGAGGGGGCCGTAAGCCGGGTTCTGTTCCCCGAAACGGTCACCCGTTACGGGGTGGCGGTCATTCATCTAGCCCCGTTGTTGCCAACGGGATCGAGCGACCTACCCGGGAGCTCGGACGGACCATCCTCAAGCGCCCCCCTATTTGGTCTTGCTCCAGGTGGGGTTTACCGAGCACCTGCTGTCACCAGCAGGCCTGGTGAGCTCTTACCTCACCCTTTCACCCTTACCCGGCACTCAACCTTCAGGCAAGATCCCTTGCACCAGGGGTCCCCTGCAAAGGAAAGACCTCGTAAAGTGAAAATCTTTCGCAAAGGTTGAGTGCCGGGCGGTTTCCTTTCTGTGGCACTTTCCTTCCCGTCACCGGGACTGGGTGTTACCCAGCACCTTGTCCTGTGGAGCCCGGACTTTCCTCCCCCCGGCACTCGACTTTCAGGAAAGATTCCTTGCGCCAGGAATCCCCTGCAAAGGAAAGACCTCGCAAAGCGAAAGTCTTTCGCAAAAGTTGAGTGCCGGGCGGCGACCACCTGTCCCCCTCCAACATTCCGGGGACGTCCTTCACTTTTTACACGTACTCTCGAATCAAAAGGCGAAATGTCAACGGTCCGGGAACACCTATTTTTTCGGACTGTTCTTCCGAAACTGTTCGTTATCTCCCCAGTAAATAATTCTATGACAATTGGGGCAATCGAGAAGTTTTTCCCCCCTGATCAGCTCATTATACCTCTGGGGCGGTATTTCCATGTGACATGCCTGGCAGACCCCATTGAAAACGGGAGTCAATGCCAGGCCTGCTTTTCGTTCCCGAATAAAATCATATTTTCTCAACAGATCATCGCTGACCTTTTTACAAAATTTCCCTCTCTTTCTGCTCAAGGATTGTATAGCTTTGTCCATGGCATTCATTTCCTGGACGATACGCTCCTTTTCCTGATTGATTTCCTCATACACGCGTTCCCGTTCTTCCTTCTTCACCCGGCACTGCTCGGAAAGCGCATCCACCTGTTCCATTAACTCAATGGCCTTGTCTTCAAGCTTCGATTTCTCACGTGTCAAGTCGTCTATCTCTTTTAACGCGGCCTTGTATTCCTTGTTTGACTTTATATTTGACAGTTTTGTATTCGCCTTGTCAATCTTACCATTTATCGCCTCAATATCACTATCTATTTCCCTTCTCAGACGCCTGAGATCCTCCAGCTGTGTTTCGGCCGCCTCATATTCACTGTCCATATCCACGAGCTGATTTTCCAGCTCTTTTATCTTCATTGGCCCTTTTGCGATCCTGCTTTGCAGGTTCCCCATTTCCGTATCGCAGGCCTGGAGATCAATAAGTGATTTCATCGACTCTTCCAATGTTCCCCCCTCGTTTATTCATGATCAATTTTGAAACTTCCCTGCCGCCTTCCCTATACCCAATGAAGAGGATCAGTCTCATCTTCCAGAAAAATAATCTTCACATCCCATTGCTCTTTTTTCAATAGACCCTGGAAAAACGCGGCAAATTTCCTCAGAGCCAGCCGTTCAGTTAAAAAATGGCCGCCATCAACAACCGCTATCCCAAGCGTTCTGGCATCGAGGGCATCATGATGCCCCACGTCTCCGGTCAACAGCAACTCCGCCCCTTTTTCGGACGCATCTCTTACAAGGTCTCCACCGGATCCTCCAACCACTGCTACGTGCCGTATTTCCTTATGCAGATCCCCTGTCACCCGCAGATGCTCCGTCCCCAGAATCGTTTTCAGTGTTCTTACAAAGGAAGACAGGGACCGCGGTTCAGACAAGCTTCCGATTCTCCCAAGGCCCCATTCCCCCTTTTCTCCCATTTCCTTTAGAATGGCAATGTCCCGCAGACCGAGATCTTCAGCCAGCATTTGATTGATTCCCCTGTCGGCCATATCCAGGTTCGTATGGGCGGCAATCACCGCAATACCTTCTCTTGCGGCCCCAAGAAGCACATTGGTTGGATAGTTCCGGACGTCAAGGGAGGACAGGGGTTTAAAAATCAGGGGGTGATGCGTGAGCAGGAGCTGTCCGCCTTCTCTCATACAACCTTTCAGAGACTCCAGGGAAGGATCAAGAGCGACACATATCGTAGTGACTGTCTGGGAAAGATCCCCCACCTGGAGACCAGGATTATCCCATGACTCAGCCCGTTCGAAAGGCGCAAGCTGATCGAGCAGGCCAAGAAGATCCCGCACCGTAGGAATTCTTGACACCATATCAATAAGAATCCTTAAGAAAAATTCAAAGGGCGCACCTTCGCAGGCTGCGCCCTTTTCGGATGGAAACAGATCGTTCCCATAATTGTTTCTTCTCTATACCAAGTATGCAAAGCCATAAATAAATGGTGGGCCCACCTGGGTTCGAACCAGGGACCTACCGGTTATGAGCCGGTGGCTCTTCCAGCTGAGCTATGGGCCCTCTTTCTACCGCCCAATTGATAGGATGCTTATTGGTTATTCATTTGTCAAGGGAATTTCTTGCCCCGCATGACCCTTCTGCATCAGGAGAACCTGCCATCCCTCAACCAATATACTCACTCAGTTTTCAATAAAACTTTTCAGTCGCTTGCTCCGGCTAGGGTGCCTCAATTTCCTGAGAGCCTTTGCCTCAATCTGACGAATGCGTTCCCTGGTCACATCAAAGTCCCGACCAACTTCTTCCAGGGTATGATCAGCTTTTTCACCAATACCGAAACGCATCCTCAGCACCTTTTCTTCCCTGGGTGTCAGGGTTGTCAAGACCTTTCTCGTCCGCTCCGAAAGGTTAAAGTTGATCACCGCATCCGCGGGGGACATGACTTTCTTGTCTTCGATGAAGTCACCCAGGTGACTGTCTTCCTCTTCCCCAATCGGCGTTTCCAGGGAGATAGGTTCTTTTGCAATCTTGAGGACCTTTCGTACCTTTTCCAGGGGAAATTCCATTTTTTCTGCAATCTCTTCCGGGGTCGGCTCACGGCCATGTTCCTGGACCAGGTACCGGGATGTCCGGATAAGTTTGTTTATGGTTTCAATCATGTGAACCGGAATCCGAATCGTTCTTGCCTGGTCCGCGATGGCCCTGGTTATTGCCTGCCGTATCCACCAGGTGGCATAGGTGCTGAATTTATACCCGCGCTGGTACTCAAACTTGTCCACCGCCTTCATAAGGCCTATATTTCCTTCCTGGATCAGGTCTAGGAACTGCAGGCCCCTGTTCGTGTATTTTTTCGCGATGCTCACCACCAGTCGTAAATTAGCTTCGATGAGTTCGCTTTTCGCCCTCTTCGCCTTATTAAGGCTTTTTTCAACCCTCTGCAGGGTCTTTCTCAGCTCCCTGACGGTCAGATCTGTCCGATGCCTGATGTCCTTGAGGACTTTCTGGGATTCTTCTACCTTTCTTTTCATATCCAGAAGGGCCCCTTTGGTCAAACCCAAGGGGGCGATTATCTCATGATCGTCTGCATCTTTGGGGATCTTGCTGAAGCATTTTTTCATGTACGAGACCGATTTTCCCCCTGCCTGCAGCATGCATTCGGTCAGAGCTTTCTCTCTTTCCTCCACCAGGGAGACCGTCTCACGAAGACGGATCACCATATTGTCAAGTTGTCTCTTTTCAAGCCGGAAGGAATTCACAAGTTCAGAAATACGCCGTTGATTCTCCTCAATTTCCGCCCGAAGCACTTCTTTTCGGGCCGCCGCGCATCGAGATTTCAACTTTTCTTTCCGTGCCTCCAGGTTCTTTAGATACAGCCCCTCAATCTCATCAAT
>Ga0164318_10001256_pt1 | contig 22271 bp, 21 predicted proteins | sample GuaBasSedimGuay9_FD_113734 | JGI IMG/M metagenome (GOLD analysis project Ga0164318, IMG submission 113734) | Subseafloor sediment microbial communities from Guaymas Basin, Gulf of California, Mexico - Guay9, Core 4571-4, 0-3 cm | ecosystem: Environmental > Aquatic > Marine > Hydrothermal vents... | reverse complement strand
ACGGGCGTAGTGAACCATGTGGTGATGAGCATTTTACATGTCCGATGTCCAGAATTAAGAAGACCGGTGAGGAAACTATAGTCGAGTACACTACCTGCAGCAATGACAAGGACGTCGAAATCCATGCTTTTCCTATTCATGATGCTAACGGCGCTGTGACAATGATTGTGGAGTATATCGAAGATGTCACCGAAAAGAAACAGATCCAGAAAACGCTAATAGAAAATGAAATAAAATACCGGAAACTGTTTGAGTCTACACACGAAGCTGTTATGATTTTGGATAACTCTGGTTTTATTGATTGTAATGATGCCACACTTCGGATGTTTGGTTGTCCTTCTCGTGACGAGTTTTGCAAATTACACCCCAGCGACATTTCACCTGCTGTTCAACCAGATGGACAGAATTCCAAAACACTGTCAAACCAACAGATTTCAATAGCTATATCTGAAAGACATAATCACTTTGAATGGGTGCACAAGCGCATGGACGGAGAAGAATTCCGCGCTACAGTATCTCTAAGCGTAATGGATTACAATGGAAAGCGAGTAGTACAAGCTCTTGTTCGCGATATCACTGATCGCCACAATGCCGAAATTGAAATTAATCACAGACTAAATATCGAAAGCGCCCTGGCTCGTGTTGCGCAAAAGTTAGCTTTATCGTCTGATAAAAACTTAGACAAAGTAATGAAAATCCTTGGTGAAGCTATGGAAGTCAACCGGGCATATATATTTAAACTCAACAGGGACGGTAAAACAATATCCAATACCTCTGAGTGGTGTAGCCCCGGTGTATCAGCCCAGAAGAGTGATATTCAGAATATGAACATTGATGATTGCCCCTTGTGGACAACTTTTATTCGGGCAAGGGAAAACATTGTAATCACCGATGTAAAAGCCCTTCCACCTGAGGCCAAAAGCGTAAAAGAAATGCTGCAAGCACAAGGCGTTCGCGCTCTTCTCGTAGTTCCATTTTTTTCGCTTTCCGGTCATCCGTCAGGCTTCATGGGCTTTGACGACACAGAAGGACCGCGCAATTGGTCAGATCACGATGTGGAAGTACTCAAAGTGGCTGCGCGGCTGGTGAGTTTTGAATGGGAACGAGGAGAAGCCGACCGAATTCTTTCCAGGACGATTTCGCAGTATACGGCGATGATAAATACTGTCCCGGCTAAGATGTACTTGAAGGATATCAATTATAAGTATGTCTTCGTAAATGACGCCTTTTGCACCGCGACAGGGAAGGACAGGAATCAGGTCGTTGGGAAAACAGACTACGATATTTATCCATCAGACACAGCCAATCTCCATCACGAATCTGACAAGACAGTCATGGACGATGATCAGGGAATCATTTCCCGTGAAGAACATATAGTTGACGCAGACGGAAATAATAAATGGGTATCTACTACCAAGATACCAATTCACGACAAAAAGGGATCGGTCACCGGAATAGTAGGTTTGGTACAGGATATTACAGAACAATATCAAAGTAGAGAAAGGCTGGCTCAATCGGACAAGCTGGCAGCAATTGGTACGCTGGCTGCAGGAGTAGCCCACGAAATCAACAACCCGATTGGATTCATCAGTTCCAATCTGAACACGATGAAGAAATACGTGGATAAAATCAGCAGTTTCATTGCGACAATAGAGAATGAAAACGCAAGCGATCGAAAAAAGATAGATTTCATTTTGGAAGACTTCACCGATGCCATTGAAGAATCAATAGAAGGAACAACCAGGGTCAGAAATATCGTGGCGGACTTGAAAAGTTTCTCCCGCGTGGATAAAGCCGAAAAGGGACAGGCCAATCTGAATGAAGGGATTGAAAGTACTCTCAATATCGTGTGGAATGAGCTGAAATATAAGTGCAAAGTTGAGAAAAAACTGGGCGATATCCCGGATTTGTATTGTATCCCCAATCAACTTAATCAGGTCTTTTTGAATATCCTGGTAAACGCCGGGCACGCTATAGAACACAATGAGGGTCTAATTAAAATTGAATCAAAAGCCACTGACAAGGACATCATTATCAGTTTCACGGATAACGGTAAGGGAATCCCTAAGGCAAATATTAAGAAACTGTTCGAACCGTTTTTCACAACTAAAGAAGTCGGTAAGGGAACCGGCCTTGGTTTGAGTCTTGCCTATGATATCGTTAAGAAACACGGCGGCCACATTGATGTGAAAAGCGAAGTAGGAGAAGGGACAGAGTTTACTATCAGCTTACCTTTGGAAGGAATCAGCGATGACTGAGAAAACTCCCACTATGCTTATTGTGGACGATGAGCCCAATGTCATTAAATCGCTGCGGCGTCTGTTAGTTGATACAGATTATGAGATATTTACAGCCGAATCGGGCGAGGCTGGTCTTGATATTCTCAAGGAGAATGAAATACAACTAATAGTTTCTGACTATCGCATGCCTGGTATGAACGGAGTTGAGTTCCTTCGGCAAGCGAAAGAGCTATCGCCATCTACGATTCGGATAATTTTGAGCGGTTTTGCCGATGTCTCAGCGGTTGTGGAAGCAATCAATAATGGGCATGTTTACAAGTTTATTGGTAAACCGTGGAATGATCAAGATCTGCTTACGACCATTCTCAGAGCCTTTGAACAATATGAACTTCAGCAGGAGAATAAAAAACTTAACGAAAAACTGCTGGAAAGAAATGCTCAACTGGAAGAAGCAGCGAAGTCTCTCGAGGAGAAAATCGATCAGAGGACACAAGACCTTCGAATAAAGAACTTAGCTCTGAAGACGGCGCACAATATCCTGCAATGGCTTCCGGTTGGAGTTCTTGGTATCGATATAGAGGAGAACATTGTTTATGCCAACCAGTTGTCTGCCAGTCTTGCAGGGTTGGATAAGATAGGTTTTGGGCTTAGCGCCCGCACATGCTTTGATAAAGATATTCTCGAAACCATGATGTCCACAATTCATTCCGGTGAGACAGTTCACTTAAGTTGGGATACAACTCAACCGGTTACGATAATTTGCACCCCAATACCTGAGAAAACAGGCATTATTTGTGTGTTACAAAAAGCAACTCAGGGAATAGTACAGGAACCAAGCCCAGCATCAATAGAAAGTGGAGGCAATTGAAATAACTATGTCTACGGCTAAGAAACAGACCATTCTGCTGGTGGATGATGAGGAGGGTATTCTTCGCGCTCTAAAACGCGTACTGGGTGGAATTGGAGTTGATATTCTGACCGCTATGAATGGTCAGGAGGCTCTTGACCTGCTGGTGGGACACAAAGTTGCCCTGATAATGTCAGACCAGCGGATGCCCGGACTCACCGGTGTTGAGTTCCTGACAAAGTCAAAGGATATCGCACCGGATGCCACAAGAATCCTGCTGACTGGATATGCTGATATTGATGCGACCATAGGGGCAATTAATGATGGTTCCGTTACCTATTATTTCAATAAGCCGTGGGATGATGAAGTTCTTATAAGTCGGATTCAGGAATCGCTGAAAATGCAAGCTGTTAAGGCTGAAAACAAGAGTCTCCAGAAACTTACCCGCCAGCAGAATGAAAAACTGAAAAAACTTAATTCGTCTCTGGAACAGCGCGTTGAACAGCAGACAGCGGAGATCAGGGAAAAACATCGCGAACTCGCAAAGAGTTTCATGGAAACGATCAAAGCGTTTTCCAACATGATAGAACTCCGCTTTCAGGATGTGCGCAACCATTCACAGCGTGTCGGAGCATTGGTCAAGAAGATACTCTCCAAACTTGAACTCAACCATACGGAATACCAGGACATTGTAGTCGCCGCGTTCCTGCATGACATTGGCAAGATAAGTATTCCTGACAGTGTAATGGAGAAGAAGACAGATCATTACTCGCAGGCCGACTGGGATTTGATCAAAAAGCATCCTGTTTTGGGTCAAACCTGCGTCTATCATATCAGCGGTTTTGAAGAAGTTGGTCATCTTATAAGGCATCACCACGAATGCTTTGATGGAAGCGGCTACCCTGACAGTTTAGTTGAGACGCAAATTCCACTCGGAGCAAGAATTATTCGAATAGCTGACGCCTTCGATCACCAGGCCTTTGCCAATGGTCATCCCAATAATGAAGCTCTAAACGAAGCCTCAGCCTACCTTGTGCGAAAATCCGGTACCGAGTTTGACCCCGCTCTGGTAAGAAAATTCATTGAATGTGATGCGGGCAGAGAGTTTCTCTTTAAGGAATCATCCGAAACAAGGTATCTCCGTCCGATACAGTTGAAAGAAGGAATGATCGTCGCCACAGATGTATTCACTCAAAACGGTATGTTCCTGGTACCAAAGGGAGCCAGACTCTCTGAGGGCATGATCGGGCGAATCGTAAAGATAGATCGGGTTGACCCCGTGTCTGATGGAATTCAAGTTTTCAAAATGATTGAAACCGACAAGGAAGAAGCCAATTATGTACCAACTTAAAATTCTTCTTGTGGATGACTCTCCCAACATTCTCAAAGCATTGCAGAGAGTGTTAAGACCAGAAGGGTACCATCTTCTGACAGCAACATGCGCCGAGGAAGCCATGAAAGTGATAGAGAGCAGAAATATCGATATGATTATTACCGACGAAAACATGCCGGGGATTTCAGGTACCGACCTGTTGCGCATAGTAAGAGATAAATACCCATTGATAGTGAGAATTATGATCACTGGCGCAGATGATATCGAAGTGGCTAAGAATGCCATCAACAACGGTGAAATATACCGATTCTTCACAAAACCATGGGACGATTTTGAACTGTTGATCTCGGTTAAGCACGCTCTGGATCACAAAATAGCCAAACAAGAAAACGACCGGCTACGGAAGCTGGTCAATAGCCATAAACAACTATTCCAAGACCTCGAGAAGGAACATCCAGGAATTACTGAAAAGCGGCTGACGGAGGATGGAGCTATAGTCATTGACCCTTAGAATAGTTATATGGCGGATACTGTTTTGAAATTGCCAAAAGGAGTGTCTTATGGAAAAAACAACCAGTAATAAATCTTTGGATGTGACAGAGTATCGTAAGCACTTGGAGCGTTTTCTGTCGATGATATTGCATCACGAAGAAGTACAGGAAATGGCTCGAATAGCGGAAGAGGTCTTCTGCGAGAGAAATGATTCCTCCCGCATAAATTGATAAAGAGGGAAAATGGATAACTTCCAAACAGTAGTAGACCAATTGGCAGATTTACCGTCAACCCCTGTTGTTGTTCAGAAACTACATATGTTGATCCAGGATGATGCAGTGGGAAGTCGGGATGTGGCCAGAATTGTTGAGACAGACTCAGCCCTGGTAGCCAGAGTATTGAAGCTGGTTAACTCTCCTTTTTACGGCATGACCCAATCCGTCCTATCGGTTGAAGATGCTATCGCTATTCTTGGGTTCAATACTCTTCATCAATTGGTGCTCTCCACAGCCGTTTTCGACACACTGGCTGTTGACAATTCCACTCTGAATATGGCCGCTTTCTGGCAGCACAGTTTTGGAGTTGGTGTTTTCGCCAAACATCTTAGCTCCAACGCCAACAAAGACAGTCAAAGCGAGGCTCTCACCGGTGGGATTCTTCACGATATTGGACGGTTGGTCATTGCCAAGTGTGATCCTTCGAAGTTTGTAACGTTTTACTTTAAACGCAAGTCAGTGACTGGAATAGAACAGGAAATGGAGTTCTTCGAACGAGATCACCAGCAAATCGGCGAAATGCTAGCCAGAAAATGGAACTTCCCGGCTCCAATTACTGCTGTGATATCAAACCACCATACACCAAGCGCCGCACCCGATGAGTACAAAAAGCTGGTGGCAGCGGTCAATATCGCTGATTTGCTCTGCCACATGATGCAGGTAGGCTATAGCGCCACATCGTATGTTACTGAGTTTGATCCGGAAGCCTGGCGGTGTCTGGGACTTTCGATGGATAAACTTAAGGATCGGATTCATGCTGCTCTTAATGAAATCGATAAAGCGTCACAAATGCTGGAGAGTCTATAAAAACAGATCATCCAAATACAGTGGCAGATACCAATAAAGCTCCGGAATCGATTGCGGTTGTATCTGAAGCTGATAATGCCACACATTCTGAAGAGAATAACGACGTGAAAGACCAGTCGACAGAACTCTCAATCCTTCTTCTGGTAGACGATGAGAAATCTATTCTGAAAGCCCTCAGGAGAGCGCTTGCCGATGATAATTATCACATTTTAACATCCGATAGTCCCCAGAAAGCTCTTGAAATAATGTCCACTAACCGCGTAGCTATGGTTATCAGCGACTTCAATATGCCGGGAATGTCCGGAGCGGAACTTCTGGAAATTGTTAAGAGGGAAGATCCAAACTGCATTCGCATTATGCTTAGCGGTGCCACTGACACTGAATTTGTACCGAAGGAAGTATCCGAAAGCATATTGCACTGTCAGAAATTTTTAACCAAACCCTGGGATGACTCTGAGTTAAAGGTCATGGTCAAGGAATGTATAGAGCAGTATAAGGCTGCCTGTGATGATATTAATCCGTTGCTCTCAACAGACACACCTGAGGAATCTGTACAACATTATGAACCAGGTGAAAGTAACCTTAATCCTGAGCTTCCTTCGACCCCACAACGTGGGGCAAATCAGGAACTACGGTGCCAGAATTGCCATGCCAAATTAGACCCGGAGTGGGTTGTATGCCCGTTTTGCGGTCACAAATAACTTTTCACGCAATAGTCTATAAAACCTCAACTCCAGGTCCTTCATTGACAGTAGAGCATAATTGTCCGTCTTAGATTAGAAAACTAGCCTTACTCCAAATTGATTGATAGATTTGTTCTCGAATGACGCTATAACCCGCTGGACATTAAAACTCAAAAAACTCGTCACTGGTTTAACCAATGATAATTCAATATAGTAATCATAATTGTTCATCCCCAACGACAGGTTAAATGGATCTATGTATGAGTATCGCCAGTTGAAGTCACCGGTAAATTCAAAGTTAAATGATGTAAACGCCTTAAATGAATTTATCGAGACAACCTGAAAAGTTCGTCCCCTGTTCTCTCCGGAGTCATCATAATTCTGGTAAAACGATAGTTCGTTTGAAATTGGCCAGTAGCCAAAGTGCCCCGATGGGTTTTCCCATGACGGAATCACACCCGCTGTTGATGGCAGCGCGAATAGAAGCGGTGATACCGCCATGCAGACGAGCAATACAAGCTTGCGCATGACAAATCTCCATTTGTTTGGAGTTTTCGGTTAAAATTTTAGTTCAGCGAGAATATATAACAATGCCATTATATCGGCAAGGTTCAGCTCAATCTTGGCATGCGAAATGTGAAAAATGCAGCCCTCGCTATACAAGCGACTGGAAGGAATTGGTTAATATTATTGCAGATTAGAAACTGTTACGGAATGTGTGTAATGACACAAATCTATGGCTGTTTGCTATTGCTTAGCGCCTGTTGGATTTGTTGATGAATTTGCCGAGCTGTCCGGTTGGACGGATTCAACCGAAGGCTCCGCTCGACTGCTTCTTTGGCTTCTTTCATTTGGCCTGCCTCAAAGTAGGTCATAGCCAATTTTAAGTGAACATAGTCATTAAACGGGTGCAACTGTCTCGCCTTAAGCAACACTTCGATAGCCGGTGCTATTTCGCCTTTCTCAAGATATACTGTGGCGAGATTGACAAAAGTCTCGACAGTGTTAGGATCAAGGGTAATGGCGCGTCTAAACAGATCGGCAGCCTCAAAGGAACTCCCACGCCGCGCCAGCAGCATTCCCAGATTATTGTAGCCGGGAGCAAAACTGCTATCGGCCTCGAGTGCCAGGCGGAATTCTTTCATAGCACGAATCTGGTTGTCTTGCTCAAGATAGGCATTGCCCAGCATCAGTCTGTTCTCAGCTTCAACACGCTCCGGTGCGAGATGCACCAGATCATGGTTGCTTTCCACGATTAAAAGTACCCCGAAAACTCCAGCAAGGGTAAGATTGCGAACGTCCCGATGTCTCACAAGTTCAGCAATTCGCACTAAGGCATAGACGGCAAATAACAGCATGAGTGGAATTAACGGTTGACGGTAACGAGCGCATACAAAGAACAACTGCAATGACAGAACCCAGGCTCCAAACACTAAATACACCAGGAGAAATTTCCGCCATTGTCGAAGCGAGAACAGAAAACCAAGAAAAGCTAGTGGAGCCAGCAACCCATACGGCCAGTAGATTAACCTGTCAGAAAGAAAAAGTGAAAGAAGGGGGCCAAACTGACGTGAGAAATATATATCCTGGTTATTGGGGATTTCGTAACCGTTAAAGAACAAGCGGAGTTTCTTAAGTTGCAACGATAGGAAATTACTAGGATCAGTCCGGATTTCCTTCAAGGTCAGGTTGTACCAGAAATCGGAAACCTCCGACTTTTTCAAAGTCCGTCTTTGATTGTGCTCCGCTATTGCGATAGCGTCACGGTACCCTCCCTGCCAGCTTGGATCAATCCCCGGTACTGTGGCTGACCAGCCCGTAGCCTCGCGATTATTGCCAAGATAGAAATTGAATCCTCCCTGCCAGGCAATAAAGACAGCATCATCGCTGACTACATAATTGCGCACAGTCACCGGCAGGATGACTACTAACGAAACAATTCCTAAAAGAGCATAGCGAATAAGTGTCCGTCGCCAACCAAGCTGTGGTAACAAAACCAGCCAAAACCAGATAATCAGTGCCGGACCAGCCAGTAGGATATTGGGACGCGCCAGACCAGCCAGACCCAAAAGGAGTCCTGCTAATGCGAAAGAGGTGAGCCGAAGCGGATTATCTCTACAAACGTACAATTGTCGTATAAAAAGTACAGTCAACAGCACCATCGATGAAGTTATCAGGAGGGTTATATCGTAGTACAGAAAAGTCGGATAAAAGACCGCTATGGCAGCAGCCCAGAAAGCAACTTTGCGGTTAAACAGTCGCAAACCCAAACCGAAAACCAACAACGGCAAAAAGGAAGCTAATAAAATCTGAAGAAAGCGAACCCCGTACAGGGAGCCACCAGTAATCCGCATCAGTATCGCCAGCAGATAGGGATACAAGGGGGCACGGTAGTATGGTTCCTTTGGCAGTGTTTTGTTGTTTATCTGATCTGCGAGTTCTACATGATATTGCTCATCCATGATCGGATGATCAAAGGTTGGCAAGTCCTGCATCTGGTTGAGATAAATCAATCGTATTATGAAGGCAGAAACCAATAATGCAAGCGGAATCAACCATGCTTTATGACTATTTACATCCCTGAGTATTTTTTCAAACTTCATTGGAATAAAATAGGCTGATAATTAGTGGGTAACAACAAAAAGGCAGCACTCTTTGTTATTGCTAAAAAACACTCCCGACAAAAGCCGGGAGTGTTTTATTGGATATTTTAGGGATGTCACCAACAGTCAAGTCACATCCGTCTTCACAAGAGAGCTTGTATAGAAAGTTTAATCTTCCCCTACATCCCTCCCATCGGATTTTTCATTTCAACTTTCTTGTATTCTTTGGGAATATCAAAAATACCTTCAGGAGCTGATTTCTCTGTACATTCAATAAGCTCTGTCTTCATATCAATCTTAGTACCCATCATATCAACTTCACCCTCGCTCAATACGGAAACCCCCTTTATCTTCTTCATCTCATTGATCATATCTTCGAAACCTGGCAACTGAGCCATCATTGAACGGGCAGCAAGATTGAAAAGATCAGCGTCGATTTTAATATCTTCAGTAGCCCAAACATTCATTGATGTTTTCATCATTGCTATATTCATAGTCACGGCATATTTCTTTGCATCCCAATTCTTGACTTTTTTTGTCTCTTCAGTCGGCGTAACAGTACACTCTACCGATCCCATCATACCCGCTACTTTTTGGGTTTTCTCTTTCGCAGCCTGTTCTTCTGAAGGGTTTAGGATATTCTTTATATTGACGGGCATCTCTGAGTACGTTTTCTTCTTATTGTCTATAGAGTATGCTTTTCCTTGATCTTCTCGTGCTATGAATATATCACCTTCAGAGCTTTTAGAGTAAACCATTCCTTTGGTGATCCAGGTTTCAGATGTATCATAACGGGCAGGCTGTGTCTGACCCATCATCTCCATGGCTCCGGTGTAATTCACCTGCTTCAGATACCAATCCGCACTGGCGGGACAAGCAGCCATAATAATAATGGCCAAGGTAATCAGAATCATGCGTGTTTTCATTTCGGTCTCCTTATTTAATTATTGATTAATTACAACTTTACCAACTCAACTCGACGGTTATTGGCTTTGCCCTCGGGCGAATTATTGCTATCCATCGGCTTTGATTCTCCCCAACCCTTTGCTTCCAGACGATCAGCGCTGATGCCATATTTAGAAGAAAGATAGGTTCTCACCGATGCCGCCCTGTTCTTTGACAACGTCATATTGTGATCATCGCTGCCGTCGCTGTCGGTGTGACCTTCGATAGACAACCGCAAGCTTGAATCATCTTCGAGAAGTCGAGCAATGTTTTTGAGCGTTTTGAATGATTCCCCCTTGATGACGTAAGAATCGGGATCAAACAGAATCCCGTGTGTAACAATCCTACCGGTCTCGTCCAGTTGCTCGCGCATACTCTTGCCGCCCTCAGCAAACCGGAAGCCTCGGAATAACACGAAAACCTCCCTTTTGTTAGCCCAATGCTCCGGATTAATGTTCAAACGAAAACCTACCGGATTGAACCCTTCCACGTGTGGCACATTTGCTACTCTTTCTTTGTCAATAAAGCATTTTATGGACTTTGTCGTCGCCATGATCCTCATGGTGTGCACGCCCTTAGGAAGAAAATAAGGGATAGCTTTGCTGGCGAGCTTTTTCCCCTGGATGCGTAGTCTAGTACTATTGAGACCGTAGCCACGCACCAGGAATTCGCCAATCTCTTTCCCCTGATTGTCTACCCAGCAAATTGAGTAGTTGCTCCCATTTTTTTCGTCACCATAAGAGTAGAATTCCAGCTCCACGGTGTACTTCGGAGGCAGCGACGCATCCTGGATTTTTGGACGGATAGAACCTCCGTCAGTGCACATAATCCAATACTCTTTCCCAAACAGGACTATCTCGAAGACTCCATTGTCCAGATTCCAGCGGTACGGAAACTCGCCTTCTTCCTCACCCTTCAAATCATCATAGTAAATGACCTTATCCCCCGGCACAAAGTCATATTTGGTATAGAGTGTCATGTCTTCTGCAGCCGGAGCCGATGGAGTAGTCGATGCCTGAGCAGGCGCTTCTCCACCTTGTGAGGGCGCGGCTTGCTGGGTGCCGCCACCCGATGGGGCGTCTCCATACTGTTTGGTATACTGACCCTGACCGGTGTAGCGATAGTATTCTTTGGGAACCTCTTTAGAAACTTTATCAATCGCTTTAGACAGCACAACTCGAAGCGCACTTTCCATAGGCTCATTAGAGTAAACCCCTAGTCCACCAGCCAGCGCCAGACCTTCCACACGGCCGCCGCCACCCATGCTGGTTTTCCATTTATCAGATTTACCTTCCAGCGACATCGCCTTGAGAATGCGCCGTGTGCGGATGTCGATAAGCTTTATTTCCATCTGAATCTTGGCTGATTTCTTGCTAACCCCAAATTTTCCGAAAGCCTTTTTGGTGATTCCTCCCAGACCGCCACCGCCGCCACCTGCATTTGGTTCAAATGCAGTCACTGCGCCAGTGATCAGAATATCCGCACCCTCCATCAGACCCTTCTGTGGACCACGTCCCTCTTCAACGTAATCCGATTGACCCAACTCTATTTCATCGGCCAATTCAGCTACCTCTTCCTGGCTGGCCAACACGATAAATTTGCCAGTATTAGTCAACGCTGAAGAGAGCATTTCCCCAATCGATGCCGCCATATCATGCGAGCAGCGATCGGCCTTGGGCTTGATTTTACCAACCGTAATGCGTGCTTTGTTTCCCTGATAGGTGAGGTTCTCCTCGACATCGGCCACGGTCGTGCCAACCAGCAGAACTCCAACCAGAAAAACACATAGCATCACTTTTGCAAAAGTTGACCTGAGCATTTCTTCACTCCTCCTGTTCTATTGTTACTAAATGCAATTCAGTTAATAAGAAATTCTACTTTGTTATGACGAAACAGAATGAGTATGTCAGTGTCAAGCTAAAGTTGTTTTCACAAAGAGTGAAGTGGCGCTTCGCCAGTTAAAAAAAACCTGATTTAGTTACATTCTTCTTCCTATAACATCTTGAACACAAACCCGATAGCTAAGGTCTCTTTCCAGCGACCCTTCAGGCTGATTTCCTTATCGTACAGCAACTGAGTGTAAAGATTCACTGTAATGATTTTTGTGATGGATGCACTGATGATATTCTCAAGGTTGACGTCGATTGCCTTCCAATAATCGTCCTCCATTTCGTCCTTCTTTGAATATGCCACCGCTTTATACAGCGACAGTTTGCCCGTATACTTCAACTTGTCACCAAAGGTCAATTCGGCGTCGGTTACCGATTCGAAACCACCGTCCGTAGTTGACACAGTATTGGTGTCGAAGTTGATTGTATCAATGTTGGTGAAAATCTCTCGCACCGCAAGACCGAAACGGCTTGTAATGAAGTCTTTATCTTTCTCGTAGAACTTGTGGGCGAGACCAATCGACTCGGTCAGCTTAAGTGGGCTGAGCCAGCGTTTGTGATCTGTGACTGAGCCATCGAAGAACTGCGATTCAAGACGGAAGGCAACATAGGGATCGACAAACCAACCAGCCGTGAAACGGCCTACGTTTTCCCAATCAATCAGGTCGGTTGATTTCTGGGGCTTCTTCCATGGTTTATCTTCGGATTCAACATTCTGCGCCAGCGTTTGCCCAAAGGACAGCTTGAGTGCCGATTTGAAATCGAATTTCGGAGATAATTGTTTCTGAGCTGAGCCATTAAGATTACTTACCCAGTTGACCGATCCGGCTTCACCGCCGGTCCACGAATCGGAATACGAGGTCTGGGTTGTCGTGAAATCGATGATTAACGAATTCTTCCAGCCGGTTTCGGTATTCTCGTCTGCCCATGCTAATGTAGTTATCAATGCAAAAACGATAAACAGGCTAATAATACTATGGGTTGTTTTTTTAATCACTGTGCTTACCTCCTAACTGGCGGCTTGAAACATGTGTACATCCTGTTGCGGGTAGGGGATTGATATCCCTTCAGCATCGAATGTTAATTTCACTTTCTCCATCAAATCCCAGTACACGACCCAGTAGTCTTCTGTCTTGACCCAGGGGCGGACGATAAAATTTACCGAACTATCGGCTAGTTCCGAAACCGCCACAACCGGCACCGGGTCTTTAAGAATACGCTCATCCTCACTCAACAGCCGTTCGAGAATCGATTTAGCTTTTCTTAGGTCATCATCATAGCCAATGCCGAACACAAGATCAACCCGGCGTGTTACCTTGGCGGAGTAGTTGACGATATTGCTGCCGGTAATGTTGCTGTTTGGTATAATGATTTCCTTGTTGTCAACGGTTTTCATAGTGGTACTGAAGATGCCGATACTTTCGACCACACCCATCGAACCTCCGGCTTCCACAAAGTCGCCATTCTTAAATGGGCGAAAGATGATAAGCATTACACCAGAGGCGAAATTGGCCAGCGAACCCTGTAAGGCCAAACCAACGGCCAAACCGGCAGCACCGATTATAGCGATAAACGAAGTCGTCTGCACACCAAGGCTGTTGAGAGCAGCCAGCAGTACGAACACCATCAGACCAATGCGAGTGAGCCCGGCAACAAAACTTGTCAACGTTCCATCGATCTTGGCTTTTTTCATCAGACGCCGAACGATACCGGTGATAATACCGACTACGATGCGACCAATGACAAGAATCGCAATGGCGCCGATGATTTGCATACCATACTGAGCGCCCCATTCATAGATTTTGTCCAACAGGTTCTCCATCCATTCCTCCTTGATTAGATCAATGGTTCGTAGATTACTTTTTTTGATTACTGCTAAAAAAGTCAAATCCCAAATAGTGTTGTTGCAATACTCACAACAGCAACTAAGTAGTAAAGGACTCATCCTCTGATGGAAAGCTGCCATTGGTGACATCTTTGATATACTGGCTTACCGCTTCAATAATAGTCGGTGTGAGATTAGCGTATTCGCGAAGGAATTTCGGCCGGAATCCTTCGGGGCGCAACCCCAGCATATCATTTGTAACTAACACCTGGCCGTCACAGTTTGTTCCAGCCCCAATGCCGATTGTAGCAGTTGTCTCCAAAGCAGTGGTGATTTCTCCGGCAATACTCGCCTCGACCAACTCCAGGACTATTGAGAAACAGCCCGCTTCCTGAAGAGCCAGCGCTGATTCCATGAGATAGGATCGTGACTCATCTCCCCGTCCCTGCACTTTCGGTCCCCCGAAACGGTTGATTGATTGCGGGGTGAGGCCGATATGCCCCATGACCGGAATGCCGCACTCGATAACGCGCTTGATGGTGGGAACCATCTCGATACCACCCTCCATCTTCACAGCTTCAGCGCCAGCTTCTTTAAGAAAGCGTCCGGCGTTGATAATGGCGGTTTCGATAGATGGCTGAAACGACATAAACGGCATATCGGCAATAATCAATGCCGCGTTTGTCCCTCGCGCAACAGCGGCGGTATGAGCCAGCATAATGTCCATCGTTATGGGAAGGGTAGAATTATAACCATGCACTACATTGCTGGCCGAGTCGCCAACAAGGATAGAATCGATACCAACCTTATCCAGTAGTGAAGCCATAAAGGCATCATAAGCTGTGAGGACAGTAATCTTTTCTCCTTTAGTTTTCTTGCGGAGAAAAGTACCAACGGTGTGTTTCTTTTTATTAATAGAGCGTGACATAACTTATTTAGATTGCAGCCAGATCACCAGCGGGCGAATAGTACTTCTTACCCGCAATCGGTTTGTTGATTTGCGTTAACAGGTCGTCGAAATGACTAGGAGTATTCACGAAATCAATGTTATCGGTTCGTACTACCAGCAACGGTGTCTCCTGGTAGTTAAAGAAAAAGTAGTCGTAAGCTTTGTTGAGATTCTCGATATAATCAGAATCGACAGACTTCTCGAAGGGAAGATTACGCTTACGTATTCTCTGAAGCAGTACCGGTGTCGAGGCCTGAAGATATATAACCAGATCCGGACGAGGGATATCACCGGCCAGAACGGGTGCAATGCGATTGTATAGAGCCAATTCCCGGTCGGACAAATTTACCGAGGCGAAAATAGAGTCGCGCGCATATAGATAGTCAGCGATAATCCGTCTGGCAAAAAGGTCACGTGTCTGCAACTGCTGCTGCTGTTGGTAGCGAGAAAGGAGAAAAAATAACTGGCATGAAAAAGCGTAACGCTTACGGTGTTTGTAGAAATCAACGAGAAACGGATTACTAAATATCTCGTCGTTGATTTGTTCCGCTTCGAGAGCTTCGGCCAGCATTCCAGCAAATGAAGTCTTCCCAACTCCGATTACACCCTCAACGGCGATATAGTTGGGCTCATACGTTTCGTGCGACATAATCTTTGTAAAGCACTATTTCCTGACGACCTTCCTCGCTGAGGAATTCTGCCACCGGTCGTTTGGTCACTGGGTGTTCTATATCAGGGTCGATCTCGAGCAACGGAACCATGGCAAAGGGACGGTTGAGCAGTTCTCGATGTGGTACCGAGAGAGTATCGTTCTCAATAATTTCTTCTCCAAACAACAGAATATCCAGATCGATCGGGCGCGGTTCTTTCTTGCCCTTGCCGGTGCGTCCAATTTTTTTCTCGATCAGTTCCAGGGCGTTGAGTAACTCGCTGGACAGATACTGATAATCCGTCTTAACTACCTGGTTCAGAAATGACGGATTTTCACCTTCCATATCCTGAGCGGGCGAAACATAAACTCCGGATAATGCAATCACTTCCAGGCCGGGGACAGCTTCTATCTTTTCCGCCGCCATCGCGAGATTTTTCTCCCGATCCCCAAGGTTTGAGCCCATAAGAATGTAAACAGTAGTTGTCATGTGAATTCCTACTCTTGTTTTCCGTTGTCGTTTATCAACTTGGACACATCCGATTGATAACGCGTAATCTCAGCCTCGACATATTTGATGTCGCCGGCTATGGGCGGAGTCATCTTGCGGACTCTCAAAGTTACCCGATAGACCGGAAACATGTCAAGCACTTTGGTTACCAGACTTGTAGCGAGTCCCTCAAGAAGAGCATAAGCGGTTCCCTCTACGGTTTGCTTGATTATGGTGTAAACTTCGGCATAGTCGATAGTGTCCATCAACTGGTCGGAATGGCCCGGTTGGGAGAGGTCGACTTCCAGCTCGCAGTCAACTTCATAGCGACGTCCGGTTTCTCTCTCTGCGGCAGTGACGCCATGGTAGCCGTAGAACGACATCCCTACTATGCGGATCACATCTTTCATTTCTTTTTGTTTAGTTTGAGAAGTCGCTGTTTCCGCTGAACATGCTCTTGTGCCAATCTATAGTCATCGGTTGTCGCAGTAGCCGAGAATCGTAGAAATCCTTCCCCAGTATCTCCGAATGCGATTCCGGGCATTACCTGAATACGGTATCGCCGAAAGAGTTGGGTGGCGATCGTTGCAGAATAACGACGCCTATCAATCCGAGCCCAGATATACGGGACAGTATCGAATCCAACTTTTTCCAACTTTAGTGGTTCCAATAGTGAAACAGCCTCGGCAGAGGATGCGGTCAGATCTCTGCGAAGTTTACGCAGGTTATTACTTGGGAACTGGCGCACTGCGGCCAAGGACAGATCGACAAAATACTTAGGTATGTGCAATGGTATCAGCTTTTGCGACTGTTCCAATCCGTTGATTATCTCCCGGTTCCCAGCGATGAATCCGAAGGGCATAGCGGGCAAGCCAAACAAATATGAAAATGAACCTATCTCGACTCCAACCCTTTTCCCTCCATGGACAGCCAATAACGAAGAGGGTTTGCGACCAGAGATAGAAGCGTAGGCAGCATCATTTACGATGGCGAGATTTTCGCGGGAGGCTATCCAAATAAGATCGGCCAGTTCCTTTTCGGTCAATTCAGCTCCGGTTGGGTTGTGGGGCGAGTTCAGAAACAGCAGACGTGCCACCCTGCCCAGTCGAGAGTTGACTCTATCGAAATCAGGAAGCCAGGAATTTCTGTGACTAATGCTGTAGCCAACTGGCTGCCCACCACATGCTATGGCTACCCGACGATAAGTCGGCAGACCCAATTCAGGGACAAAGACAATATCTCCATTATCAATAAAGGTTAGAGCAATCAGGTAGAGAATCCCGGATATTCCTGAACCAAGAAAGATTTCTTTCCGAGGATCAAGCTGTACACCATGATACGCAGAGTACCATCCGGACAGAACTTCTCTCAATTCGGCCAGCTCAGATGTGCTTGCAGGTTGTAGATCAGCAGATGAAAGCGATATCGTATCATCAAATGAAATTGGCCAATGAAATGTAGCTAAATCCAGTGTATTGATTTTTCTGGGTCGTTTTGAATGAACTTTGCCCGGGAGAAACGACATCAAGTCCAGGGGAAGTTGGTAAAGACGATCCGCCTTGTCTACCAGAACCTTCTTCACAGGTATCATAGGAATTTCTCTGCGCTTATTGATTTTCATGCCAAGCTTTGTCGAGTTTTTGACGCATCTTCTCCAATCTCTGGAAATCCTCTGTGGGGATTCTGTCAAGATGGCCCAGTTGACGTGCCAGATGAACGACTTGAGCATAATGCTCAACAACTTCTTGCCGGTTATATGCTTCATCCAGTGAGCGGCCTACTGTCAACAGACCATGATTACGAAGTACAAAGGCATTATTGTCCTCTATGTGCGGCGCCAGTGATTTCGGTACGGCATCGGTGCCGGGGGGCGCATAGTCGGTAAGTGGCATTCCGCCAATCGAAACGACTACTTCAGGAAGAATATCCACAGCCAGGTGGATACCGGCTACTGCGAACGCTGTCACATACAGAGGATGGGAGTGAACACAAGCCATTACATCCGGACGATTCCGGTACACAAAGGTGTGCATGAGATACTCGCTGGAAGCCTGGCGAATTCCCTGTAAGTGTTCCCCGTTTTGATCAATAATTACAAGGTCATCAGCATTCAGGCAACCCTTTGGTAAACCGGAGGGAGTAATCAGGATGCGGTTATCATCGAGACGAACAGAGATATTCCCGTCTGTCCCGGCTATCATTCCGCGTGCGTATAATTGATTGCCAATACGCACCAGTTCTTTCTTCATAACAAGAAGTGAAGCCATAATCTATCGCAAGGTACTGGCTGTAGATTCAAATGTCAACAACCTCACAACGGCAAAACTATGCGAAATAAATCCAACGCAGGTTGTCAACAATTCACGGGCATAACTCCCGTTCCGATACCCTTGTCACCTCTTACTCCGCTCACAGGTTTTCCCTTGTGATATAATAAAGTCGGAGTTTACAGGCGCTGTTATGTAGAATAACAACTTCGTTGGCAAGGTTCTGGCCTGTTATAGAAAAGCGAAACCCGACATCAAAGTTTTATCAACTGTTGCTGTCGGGTTTCTTATTTATCCTTCAACCGCCGGACAAACTGAAATATAAACTACGCTGATTCCTCTACAATTCGTTTTGTGTCGCGAGCGATAACCAGTTCCTCATTTGTAGGAACTACCAATATTTTAACCCGCGAATCATCAGTAGAGATATCGCATTCTTTACCATCGACTGCATCATTTTTATCTGCATCGATAGCCATGCCCAGATACTCAAAGCCAGCACATGTAGCGCTGCGAACAGGTATGGAATTTTCACCTACTCCACCAGTAAAAACAACTGCGTCCAAACCTTTAAGAGCAGCTGTATACGAGCCGATGTATTTGCGGATACGGTAACAGTAAGTATTGAAAGCAAGTTGGGCGTTGCTGTGACCATCAACGGCCGCAGAGGTAACCTCTTTCATGTCTGATGATACTCCTGATATCCCGAGTAGGCCTGAGTGCTTGTTAAGCAGCGTGTTGGCCTCGTGAAGGGTCAATTCCTCGCGAGCCATGATATGCAAAATAATGGCCGGGTCCATATCCCCTGTACGGGTACCCATTAGGAGGCCCTCAAGCGGTGTAAAACCCATTGAAGTATCAATTGACACGCCTCCGTCAAATGCTGTTATCGATGCGCCGTTGCCCAGATGACAAGTGATTATCTTTAACTCTTCTAAAGGTCGCCCTATCATTTTAGCAGCTCTGACAGACACATAGCGATGCGACATTCCGTGGAAGCCATAACGCCGAATCCCATAACGCTTATAGAGCACATACGGAATTCCATATATGTACGCATAGTCCGGTATCTTATGGTGTACAGAGGTGTCGAAAACAGCCACTTGAGGAACGCCCGGGAGTGTTTTACTACAGGCATTGATACCGCGGATGTTATGTGGATTATGTAATGGCGCCAGTTCAATCAGTTCACGCAGCTCTTTCATAAGATCAGAAGTGATTAGAACCGAATCAGTGAATTTCTCACCACCGTGAACAACGCGGTGACCGATGGCATGGATTTCCGAACGGTCCTTGATAACGCCATATTTATCTGACAACAAAATATTGATCACCTGTTCTGTTGCTTGAATATGGTCCAGTATCTCGGCTGAAATTACAGTCTGGTCGCGGTCATGGGGCTTATGGGTCAACACGGATGCAGACATACCAATTCGAGCTACCATACCTTTGGCTAAAGCGACCTCGGAATCGGTGTTGATTAGTTGATACTTAATAGAGGATGAACCGCAGTTAAGAACGAGGATGTTCATGATAATACCTCTGACCTATTGGGAGACTTTTTTGTCGTTATCTTTAATCTTGTTACCTTCTTCATCATATCTAAAAAAGCCGCTGCCGGTCTTCACGCCCAAGTGACCTGCGCGAACCATCTTGCGTAGTAACGGACACGGATTGTACTTGTGCTCAGAGAGTTCATTGAGCAGGTTCTGCATCCATGACATGACCACATCGAGTCCCATTGTATCGGCCAGAGTCAACGGTCCAACGTTGAATCCAAAACCCAGTTTCATAGCACGATCGATATCTTCTGCCGATGCTACTCCTTCCATAAGCACGTGCATAGCCTCGTTAAGAAGCGGTACAATGATACGAGTTGTCACGTAACCGGGATACTCGTTGACGGTGATGTATTCCTTGCCAAGAATGCTTGCGAAAGCCACAGCCTTTTTGAAAGTTTCATCATCGGTTTTGAGTCCTTTTATGATCTCCACCAAGGGTATTTTTGTGACCGGATTAAGGAAGTGCATGCCAATTATCTTTTCCGGTCGCTCGGTAACCTCAGCAAGCTCAGATACAGAAATAGTTCCTGTATTAGAAATAATAAGGCAGTCAGATTTACAGATTGTATCAAGTTTCTCAAACAGGTCACGCTTCAGCTCGAGTTTTTCAGGAATTGCTTCAATGATGATCTCAGTTTCATCAGCCATCGATAGATCAGACGAGGGGATAATGCGAGCCATGATCGCTTTTTTATCTGATTCGGTGAGACCCCATTTCTCTATCTCACGATCCATGCTTTCGGAAATACCCTTGATCCCCTTCTCGGCCAGACGCGTGGTCTTATCCAGAAGCATTACTTCGGTACCCTCAGTTGCGATTGCTTCAGCCAGACCCTGGCCCATCACACCGGCTCCGATTACCATTATTTTTGGCGACGCCATATCTTTCGGTCCTTTCAATAACCCAGATTAAGATCCTCAGGCTCTGCTTGCAGATAAGTTCTGACCGCAGGCAAACCATCGGCAAATATAATTGTAGTTTTGCCTTCGGCAACACCTATTTGTATATTTAATCGGTAAACAGCAAAATTTCTGGTGCCGATATATAAATATAAGCGTACAATAGAATAACCTGTTAAGCTGGCATTTTCCGATGAATAAGGAGCCTATATGCTTAGATTTCTCTTAAATTGTCTTATAACTGCAATGTTTCTAATGGCTATTGTACCTCAGACTGAGGCCCGGATATCCAAAGTAGAGCGGCGATACAATCTTATCAATGTCTATGGCGGTTATGCTACTCCTCATGGTGAGTATGACAACGTCGGACTGATCGAGTTTGTGGATCAATATGGTAATGCGGTAATAAATATTCCCGGCGACTCCCTTTTCGACCCAACCTGGTTTGTTGGTTTCGATTATGGAACCCTGTACAACCGTCACATTCTGTGCATGATCGGGTTCCGATACACCGAGCACAACGTACAGGACTGGCTGATTAGCAGTGTAGGAAAGTTCAATTACCGGCAGTATGACATCGAACTCAACGCCAACTATATGTTGCTTGATCTCACTAAAAATATTATTTCACCCTATGCCGGGGCTGGAGTGCAGGCCGGGTTTACATCCTACTCGGAGGAAGGATTCGATGATGATTCTCAAATTAAGCTGGCTTGTAGTATAAACTTTGGCGCTGATCTAAAGATATATCAGAATAAGAAAGGGCGGTCTTTTGTAACGATTTCATCAATGAATAATTACAACTTTTGGGGAACTGAAGACAGACCGATGTATCTCAATTGGGGAGCGGCCTTACGGTACTATTTCCGATAGGTTTTTGTAGACATGATTAAAATAACGATAATAGTAACAAAGCAGGTCAAATAGTGCTTTCGATAAGAAATATTATTTTATTGGTAGTAACATTGTTAATGGTCTGTCTTTTTGCGATGTGGTCAGGTTGCGGAGATTCGCCAAACGGTCCGGAGAATAACCTGCCAGAAATCCAATCATTTATAGCTGAACCCCAAACAATTAATCCTTCTGACTCAACGGTACTGTCCTGGCAGACAATCCGCACCGATTCTCTCAGGCTCTTACCTTCTGACACTCTTCTGGATAATCCCGTTAGTGGATTAACTATCGTTAATCCTGAATTCCCAATCACATATACACTGATAGCCTATAATTCTTTTGGTCTTGATTCAGCCACTGTTCATGTCTCTATTTCTTCTGTCCCGGTTGCTATTGAACCCATCAATGGCATCTATTTCAAAGGGATAATGGGGGATACAATTACCGACCAACTAATGTTGTTCGCTGTAGTTGACTGCAATGGACACTATCTTGCTGAACAGCAGATACAGCTTGATATGATTACTGGTGATGGCATTCTCGGTCCGCGAAGCATCATGACCAACAGTGCTGGTGTGGCCGGATTCGCATACAATTTCAGCGGTAACCTGGCGCATGCTT
>Ga0164318_10001255_pt1 | contig 22273 bp, 9 predicted proteins | sample GuaBasSedimGuay9_FD_113734 | JGI IMG/M metagenome (GOLD analysis project Ga0164318, IMG submission 113734) | Subseafloor sediment microbial communities from Guaymas Basin, Gulf of California, Mexico - Guay9, Core 4571-4, 0-3 cm | ecosystem: Environmental > Aquatic > Marine > Hydrothermal vents >... | reverse complement strand
TTTCATTAAGCCAAGCAATGCGTTGCTCAAGGGAGTACATACTTTTCTTTTCCGAATTAACTCCAATTCCAATTATTATACCATCAAACATATTAACAGCTCTGTTAATAATCGAAACATGGCCCAATGTAACCGGATCAAATGAGCCGGGGAATACTGCAATTTTTTTCATAACCTAAAATTTACTCCGTGCATAAGGAGTAACATCTTGCGACGAAAAATCCTTATCTAAAAATTTAAAATAGCCAGCAACGGCAATCATAGCTGCGTTATCAGTAGTGTATCTAATTCCTGGGATATGCACTTTCCAGCCCTCCTTATCCGCAAGTTGCTGAATACCATTACGTAAACCTGAATTAGCAGAAACCCCGCCAGCAATTGCAACTTCCTTAATTCCAGTAATATCAACTGCTTTTTTTACTTTCTCCAATAATATTTCAATTATTACTGCTTGAATTGATGCTGCCAAATCTGCTTTATTTTTCTCAATAAAATCATCATCTTCCTTCAGTCTATCACGTAAAAAATATAAAAATGATGTTTTAAGTCCGCTAAAACTAAAGTTTAAATCAGGTATGCGTGGCTTTGAAAACTTAAAAGCTGATGCATTACCTACTTTAGCAAGCTTATCAATTTCGGGACCACCCGGATAGGGTAAACTCATAATTTTTGCAGTTTTATCAAATGCTTCACCGGCAGCATCATCAATTGTAGATCCTATCACAATCATATCTGAAGGACTAACTACTTTTACAATTTGCGTATGCCCACCCGAAACTGTTAAACACAAAAACGGAAATGTTGGAGATTGATTACCACTTTCATCATCTAAAAAATGAGAAAGAATATGAGCTTTAAGATGGTCAACCTCAACTATTGGTATATCAAGAGCCATTGCAAATGATTTTGTAAAAGAAGTACCTACCAACAACGACCCAAGCAAGCCCGGACCCCGAGTAAAAGCTATGGCGCTCAATTGATTTTTCTGTATATTTGCCTTTTTTAGAGCAACATCAACAACTGGTATAATATTTTGCTGATGTGCTCTGGAAGCTAACTCAGGAACTACACCTCCAAAAGAGCTATGAACACTTTGATTTGCAATAATATTTGATAACACTTTAGTATTTTTTAATACTGCCGCAGATGTGTCATCGCAAGATGATTCTATGCCTAATATATATGTCATTTGAAAATTAAATCTGACCACAAAAATATTAAAAAAAAAATAGCATCCATAGTGTTATATATTTTGCTTGTGGCAATTACAATTCCTATTGCCATAACTCTATTATTCCAGAGCTCTGCAGTACAAACAATTACAGCAAAATTTGCTACTAAATTACTCTCAAATAGTATTAATCAGGAAGTAAATATAACTACAATACGATTAAGCTTTTTTACTGGAATAAATATTACTGGCTTTAAAGTAGCAGATCATCATAATAACACTCTAATCGAAATTGGCAAACTAATTGCAAAACCTAAGTATGATAATTTTAGCATCCAAAACATTCATTTTTCTTCGATAGAGCTTGACAATGTGCTATTTAACATAGGCACATACAAAAATGACAGCATTAATAATCTATCGCTTTTATTGAAAAAAATAATATCTAAGGATAGCAATTCCAATATTTTTAAGCTTTCTTCATCAAACATAATAATTGCTGAATCTAAATTCACGCTCTTCGATCAAAATAAAAATTATGATAATGGCGAAAATTCTATGGATTATGCAAACATTATAATCGACAGTATAAATATTGATGTAAGTGATTTTACTCTAGTTAACGATTCGCTAAATTTTAGGGCAAATAACATTAGTGCCCATGAAGAAAGTGATATTACAATCAAAAAATTGAGTGCCGATGTATCAATAAGTTCAAGTGGTATTTTTACTAAAAATACTATTCTTGACTTTAACAATTCAAGTATTGATGCCGATATTGGATTGGAATACTCAAGCTATTCAACATTTAGTTACTTCATCGATTCGGTTAATATGACTGCTGACATAAGACCTACTACCATTGATATGGCTGATATTGGTTATTTTGCAGGTATACTGTTTAAGATGCCAAACGTGATTGGAATTACTGGGAAAATAACAGGCACTGTAAGTGATTTGATTGGCAAAGATATAAAAGTTAAATTTGGTGAAAACACTCGTCTTTCAGGTGATTTAAGATTTACTGGGCTACCTGATTTTTTTGATACGTACATGACCGGTGATAAACTATACTTCACAACAAATCCTAAAGACATTAATAATTTCTATTTACCAATTGAAGAGAAGCATCTTGATTTTTCTGATATTATTCCTAATAATGAACAAATAACAGCAAAGGGTAATTTTAGTGGCTACTTTAGTAACTTTACTAGTAAATTAGACTTATTACTTAGTTACGGTAAGATTAAAACCAATGTTAAATTTGAACAAAAGCCAAATGACATAACTGACATGAATATCACGGTTGTTGGTGATTCAGTAAATGTTGGGTCATTTTTAAATCAAACTTCGATACTTGGTAAAATGCGCTTTAACCTTAAGCTTACGGGTTATGGCACATTTGGAAAAGATATTAAATATGGAATGTCTGGAAACCTAGAAAATGTAGAACTATTTGATTACAATTATCGAAGAATAAATATTAAAGGTTGGTACAAAAGCGATTCTGCTAATGCTAATTTACGCATAGGGGATAAAAACCTAATGATGAATGCATCAGCAACAGCCTATCTAAAAAATAAACCAACATTTACTTTAAATTCAAATATTGTAAGCGCAAACCTTAATAAACTGCATTTATGGAGTGACCAAAGCATAAATATATCATCTAATATTAATGCAAAAATTTATGGTGCTGATATTAATAAACTAGATGCAAATATATTATTAACTCATACAAATCTTCAATTTAGTACTGGTGAATATACGATTGATAGTATAAATTTATCTAAAAAAAATGATTCGCTTAACAACTCTAGTATTGTTTTAACCTCCGACATTGCAGTTGCCAGTATTATTGGAAATTATAATATTACAACACTTTCAAATAGCATTATTAATTTAACAAATAATTATTATAATATAATACCATCTGTTGACACAACTACTTCAGTAGATGATAAATATGTAAATATCAAAGCAAACATTATAAAGCCACAACTATTTGGTGAACAATTTCTTTCTGGTATAAAATTATCAAAAAATACAAGTTTGCAATCTATATTTAATTTTGATAAAAATAGTATTCAGCTTAACATATCATCAAATAAAATAAAAATAAGCAGCACTAAACTAGACAGTTGCACTTTAAGTGTTGTCAGCAATAGCGATTCACTTATTTGTGAATTAGCCATATCAAATATTATACTTAAAGATAGTACGTCTGATGACACCTTAGTACTTGGGATGGACGATTTGAGTCTGTCTTTAAATATTCATAGCGATTCAGTTTTATATGGTTTAAACTGGGACAATCGCTTAAGCGCACAAAAAAACTCAGGATTAATAGAAGGTTATTTATCACATAACCAGGATTCAACTAACTTTAGTATTGGAAAGGCTAATGTAAATATTAATGATGTGGTTTGGAGTATTGACACAAATAACCTCGTTACAATAAGTGATAACTACGTACTATTTCGTAATTTATTTATAGCTGCAGGCAAATCAGAATTTAAACTAATTGGCACAGTTCCAAAAAATGACAACGATTCGTTAGTTGCCCAATTTATAAATTGGGATTTATCAACATTTGATATACTAACAAACCCAATGAACATTGATTTAGATGGAATAATAAACGGAGAACTAAATTACTCATTAATAAAGAATAATCCAACTTTAGTGTCTGACGTTAGTATTAAAGATTTAACTCTAAATAATGAATATTTGGGTGATGCTCATATACTTAACACATGGGATCATGTTAACAACTCCGTATTTATTAAATCATATATTATACGCCAAGGCAATGTTGGCAAGGGCGAAGTATTTTTAGCAGATGGTTATTATTATCCATTCAAAAAAGATGACAATCTAAATATTGATGTTAGCTTTAACCGCATAAAATTAAAAATAATTGAACCATTTACAAGCAGTATAATTAACGATATTGAAGGAACAACATCAGGCAACTTGAAAATAAGAGGTAGTGCTAACCAACCAATAATAACCGGGCAAGCTAATATGCAGCGAACCTCAATGCGGGTTGTATATTTAAATACTAAGTATTCGTTTTCAAACTCCATTGAATTTGTGAAAAATGGCATACAATTCGACAAACTTGTTATTTACGACACACTTGGCAATAAGGCTAATATAAACGGAAATTTAACCCATAACTATTTTAGCAAACCTAAATTTGATGTAGTTATTTCAACTCCGGGGTTACTATTTTTTAATACCTCCGAAAACATGAATGAGCTATATTACGGTAGTGCCATTGCCTCAGGAGATATTAAAATAAGTGGTAGCCCTAAGGATATTGACCTTAGTATTGATATAAAAACAAAAAAAGGTACTTCTATAGTCCTTCCTCTTAACTATTCTGTAGAAGTATCCGATAAAGATTATATAATTTTTTTAAAACCAACAGCTGATAGTATTATAGATAATAGTATTCTTCAAGAAGCAGAACTTGATACCAAGAAAAAACTTAGTTACAATATTGGTGTTAATATGAAAGTAACTCCAGTTGCCCAGGTAAGTATTTCACTACCTGAAGATATGGGTATAATTGAAGCACGAGGAACCTCAAATTTGGCACTTGATGTCAATTCAAATGGCAAGTTCTCATTAATTGGCGATTATATTGTTGACAACGGTTTATTTCATTTTAAAATAGGAAATCTTGTGAGCAAACGTTTCTCGCTAGTTAAAGGTGGACGCATTTCGTGGACAGGAAGCCCTTATTCAGCACAAGTTAACATTAAAGGTTTATACAAAGTTAAAACCAACTTATCAAGTTTAGGAATTCAAATTGACTCAACAGCTTCATATAAAAACAAAGTAACAGTAGAATGTTATGTGGTACTCACAAACGAACTATTAAACCCTTCAATTAAGTTTGAAATAAAAATGCCAGAACTCGATCCTGATCTACAAAGATTGGTTTTTTCGGAATTAGACACTACCAATACAGCAATTATGAATCAACAAATGATATCATTATTAGTGTTGGGTACATTTAATTTTAACAGTGCTGCAAACGTAAGCCTTCAAAGTTCATATTACAATGTTATTGCCAACCAACTAAGTAGTATGCTTTCGCAGATAAGTGACAATGTTGATATTGGACTAAACTACAAACCCGGAGACAATGTGTCACAAAAAGAATTTGAAGTAGCATTGTCAACTCAATTATTTAACGACAGGCTCACAATTGATGGAAACTTTGGTATGACCTACGACAACACTGAACAAAGTGCTAGCAATATTGTTGGTGATGTAGATATTAGATACAAATTAACCCCTGATGGACAATGGATACTTAAAGTTTTTAATCATTCCAACGTAAATTCCTGGTACAATTACAACAATTACGATCAAGTATCACCTTACACCCAAGGCATTGGTATAGCTTTCGTTAGAAATTTTAATCATATCTCTGAACTTTTTAAATCTAGAAAAAAAAGTGCAAATAACGAAAGTAAAGATGAAGATGTGAATAGTAAACAAAATAAAGAAACTAAAGAAAATGATAATGAGAACAATGACTAAAAAAAATACTTTATTAATACTATTTTTATTTACATCTTTACTGCAAATAACAGCGCAAATAACTATTAACAGTAATGATATGCCCTCATCTGGAGATATAATAAATACTAGTACCGGACTAAACCTTGATTTTATTAATTATCAAGAAACTGGGGAGGACTACTTTTGGGATTTCTCGCAACTTACCGCAATTAGTCAAAATGCTGATACTTTTATTGGGATATTTGATATACCCTTAATTTACACTCTTTATTTTGGAAGCACTTCCAACCTCGTAAAAAAAGATAACAATACTATACCTATTCCTGGATTCCCAATTACGAAACAGTATTCATTTTTAAAAAACTCAAGTTCCAGTTACAATAATGCTGGTGAATTATATACTATTTCAGGAATACCTGTTCCGTTAAAATTTACTTCTCCTGATATTGTTTATCACTTTCCTATGCAATATGAAAATACTGGTAGTTCATATGCCGAGTACGGAATTGGCATGCCAAATATTGGCTATATCAAAAAGGAAATCAGCCGATTAAACACCATTGATGGATGGGGTACAATAACAACACCATATGGAACATTTGAAGTACTCAGGTTAAAATCAGAGATTACTGAGTATGATAGTATTTACATCGATTCACTGGGAATTGGACTCCCTTTATACCGCGAATACACTGAATATAGTTGGTTGGGTAAAAATCAAAAATTACCATTATTACAAATAACTTCAAATTTGGGTGGTGCTATTATAACCTATATTGATTCGTTACGGTTTCCTTCGGCAATTAACAACCAAATTGACGGTAGTATTAATGATGTTGATGTATTTCCAAACCCAACTAACCAACTAATAAATATTACATTTAACCTAGTAACCTACTCAAATACAACTATTGAGATATATAATTCAAATGGAATTAAAGTAGCAAACAAAAAAATGGAAATACATAAACCAGGATCGGTTAAACTAAAACTGAATTTGAAAAAACTAGGACTAAGCAACGGAATATATTTACTAAAGATTGCTACAGATAATCAACAGATTGTAAAGAAAATCATACTCTACTAATGAGTCCACTCACTAATTTATTAAACATTTAAACCATGCCCCTAATTGTATATAAATCTTCTGCAGGCTCAGGTAAAACTACGACTCTAGTAAGCGAATACCTCAAAATCGCTTTAAAAAACCCTAACTCGTTCAGAAATATACTTGCAATAACATTTACAAACAAAGCGGCAAACGAAATGAAACAAAGGGTAATTGAAACCCTAAAAAATTTATCAGCTACCGGTAAAGAACCCGCACCAAGTTTATCAGACTTAATAAATTCGCTAAAGCTAGATCGCAATGCGCTAAGCAAGCGTGCGTCATTATTATTATCATTAATTCTTCATAATTACGACGAATTTGCCATCAGTACCATCGATTCATTTATTCACAGCATTGTACGCACATTTGCCACCGATGTACAACTGCCTCAAAACTTTGAAGTTGTAATAGATAATGATGAAATAATACCTGAAATAATTCAAAATCTTTATGAAAAAATAGGGTCAGACAAAGAACTTACCAAAGTACTAATTAACTTTGTTTTATCACAGGCAGATGAAGAGAATAGCTACGACCCAACATCAAAACTAATTAGCTTTGTTAAGCATCACATGAACGAAGATGGCTTTAAGCACATCACAAAACTCGACGATCTAAATATTGCTCAATTGGGTGATATTATCATCAAACTGAATAAAAAGATTGCCTCCGATAAATCTAGTATAATTCAAACAGCTACATATTGCACAAACCTTTGTAATAAACACAACCTGCAAATCAATGATTTTTATCAAGGTAAAAATGGGATTTTAGGATATTTTCATAAGCTTATAAAATTTAGTGTTCCTGATGACAAACTATTCCCTGGAAAAAATGTTATAAAAACCATAAGTGAGGATAACTGGTTTAGCTCAAAAGTATCACCATCTGCAAAGCAAGCAATAAATGAAATTAATGCCGAGCTAACCGATAACTATCATAAAATAGTAAGCAAAATTGATAGCTATTTTTATTACAGACTTCTTTACAGTAAAATTTATTCGTTGGCATTGGTTCATGAAATTAAAAATCTATTTATTGAATTTACCGAACAAACCGGGAAAGTACATATTTCAGAGTTTAACAAAAAAATAAGTTCCGAAATTGCTGATCAACCAGTACCATTTATTTATGAGCGCCTTGGAAGAAAATACAAGTACTTTTTGATTGATGAATTTCAAGACACATCGGTACTACAATGGTATAATCTACTTCCTCTCATTGAAGAATCACTCGCATACGGCAATTTTAACATGCTCGTGGGCGATGCAAAGCAGGCAATTTATCGTTTCCGAAGTGGCGAAGTAGAACTATTTGCAAGTCTTCCAAATTTATACAAAAATGATGGTTCCCAATTATCGTTGACTCGCCAAAATTTATTGCACCGCGAATATCAAGAAGTGGGACTATCAACCAACTGGCGATCATACCCCGAAATTATCAACTTCAACAATAGTTTTTTCGGAATTATTACTGAATCTCTTTCTGAAAGAACAAAATATATTTACAACAATCACCAACAAATAGTACCTGAAACAGATAAAAAAGGGGGATTAGTTTCGTTAAACTTTATTGAAGAAAATGATGCAATTATCTATGAAGCTGAAAAGCTAAATAATATTAAAAGTTTTGTAAATCAGCTAAAAGACAATAACTTTCAAGAAAAAGACATCTGTATACTTTGTAGAACAACGAAAAGTGCAACAAATATTGCAAGCTACTTAATTAACATTGGTTATAATGTTATTTCCTCTGAATCGCTGTTGCTAACAAATTCGCCAAAAGTTAGAATAATAATAGCTTTTTTTAAGATATTGGTTTATCCAGATAATGAATTAGCATTAGCCGAATTTATAGATGTGTATTTAAAGATTAAACCAAATAATAGTCCATTTGATTTAATCTTTAATACAATTCGCAGAAGCAAAAATCAAGGTATTGAAAGTATATTTGATTATTTTGACATAGAAGCCAAAAGTAACGATATACTAACCTTAACAACATATGAAACTGCTGAATTTGTATTAAGAGAAATTATTAATCAACAAACTGCTGATATTTTTGTTCAATACCTTCTAGACTTTATTTTTGACACGAAACTACCTCTTGATTTGTTTATTGATAAATGGGACAATAAAAAAGACAGCCTTTTTATTACCATGCCCGAAGATGCCGACGCTATCCAAATAATGACAATTCACAAAGCCAAAGGGCTCGATTTTCCAGCAGTTATTGTTGATGCATCATTGCTTAAGCAACAAAATACAAAAAGTGAATATTGGGAAGATATTAACCTTAGTGATTTTGAAGATTTAAAAGTAGGGTTATTTCCCCTTACACGAAAAATAGAACACATCGGCAAATTGCATATTTATGAAGAAGAGGTTGCAAAAACTGAACTTGATTTCCTAAATATAATTTATGTTGCATTTACACGTCCTGTTAAAGCTTTGTTCACAATAAGTCAAATAAAAAGTAATAATCCTAAAGATAAGTTTGCAACATACATAACAAATTATCTTAAAAAAATAGGATTATGGGATGAAAACAAAATGACATATAATTTTGGAGAACTTACTCCGCTTGCTACTGATACTAAAACCACCATCGAAAAAGCAATAAAGCTAAATACTTTTATTTCTTCAAAATGGCAAGATCTTATTTCTGTAGCATCATCCGATGATATTTTAAACAATACTCTGGAATCAATTACTTCTCAATCATACGGAAAATTAATACACAGTATATTATCACACATTAAAACAGATGAGGATATACCTGGGGTAATAAATTCCCTAAAACTTTCTGGTTTATTACAAAAGTCTGATTTAAAAATTATTGAAAACATAATAACTAGTATAACTACACACCCTGAATTAAAAAAATACTACTCTACTAATTTAATAATTAAAAATGAAACTGAACTGCTACTAAGTAATGGTGACCTTATTAGACCTGATAGAGTGGTTATTAACGATGGTTTGCTAACAATTATTGATTATAAAACTGGTGATGAAAAAGAGGAAGATTACATCCAGCTAAAAGAATATAAAGAAGCCTTCTCCCTTTTGGGATATGATACCATTGAAACTAAAATCATTTATATCGGTGAAATTATTCGTATTGTAGATGCAGTTTAACACCAACTAAATCCATTGTCCAATATCGTACAAAAGCATGTTTAAAACCGAACAATTTTCAAATTTTAGCATATCATAAATAAAAGCATTAATCTATATATCATTACATTATAAATAAAGGCACAATATTAGCTATCTAAAAACACTTTTAAACAAATTTTAACAATTAATTATTATGAAAAGATTAATTACAATATTAATAATGCTATTCAGCATCAGTATGTTTGCACAAGAAGATGCTCGGTTACTAAGGTTTCCTGCCGTGCACGGACAAAAAGTTATATTTACCTATGCAGGCGATTTGTACTTAGTCCCATTATCTGGAGGTACAGCCCGTAAATTAACAAGTGATGTTGCTGGCTATGAAATGTTTGCACATTTTTCACCTGATGGAAAAGAAATTGCATTTACCGGTCAGTATGATGGTAATACCGAAGTATTTACAATCCCTGCTGAAGGTGGTATTCCACAAAGGTTAACCCATACAGCTACACTTAATCGTGATGATGTTTCTGACAGAATGGGGCCCAATAATATTGTAATGGCTTGGCGAAATAATAATGAGATTGTATATCGATCACGTAAGCAAACTTTCAACTCATTCAAAGGGCAGCTATTTCAAGTGAATAGTAAAGGTGGTCTTTCAGAAGAGCTGCCTCTGCCAACCGGAGGCTGGTGTTCTTTTTCTGATAATGGTGAGAAAATGGCATATAACAGAGTTTTTCGTGAATTTAGAACATGGAAATACTATAAAGGCGGGATGGCAGACAATGTTTGGATTTATGATTTTAAAACAAAAGAAACCATAAATATCACCAACAACGATAACCAAAATATATTTCCAATGTGGCATGGAGATAAAGTATATTTTTTAAGTGACCGAGATAGGACAATGAACCTATTTGAGTACGACCTGAACACCAAAACTACTACCAAAATCACCAATTACACTAATTACGATATTAAATTCCCATCACTCGGAAACGAATCAATAATATTTGAAAATGGTGGTTATATTTACAACTATAAATTCTCTGACAAGAAAATCACTAAAGTTACTGTTAACATAAACAACGATTTTTTAACTGGTCGTGATGAAATTAAAGATGCTTCAAAATTAATTAATTCATGGGCAATATCGCCTGATGGCAAACGTGTAGTTTTTGGCGCACGCGGTGATGTATTTACCGTTCCTGCTAAGACCGGTATTACACGTAACCTTACTCAATCATCTGGTGTACACGATCGCAATGTTGAATGGTCGCCAAAGGGAAAATATATTTCATTTATTAGTGACAGAACCGGAGAAGATGAAATATACATCCAAAACCAAAACGGAATGGAAGAAGCCATTCAGCTTACATTCAATTCTGATACATATAAGTACAATCCAATTTGGTCGCCTGATGGTAAAAATTTACTTTGGGGAGATAAAATGGGAAGACTTAACTCAATAAATATTGATACGAAAAATGTAACTTTAGTTGACGAATCACAAGCATGGGAAATTAGAGATTACTCATGGTCACCTGATAGTAAGTGGATTGCATATACATTCCCTGAGTCGTTTACAGTTAATCGAATATATGTTTATGATACAAAATCCGCTGAGTCGAAACCAGTAACTGATAGCTGGTATAATTCAGGATCACCTACATTCGATTCAAATGGGAAGTATTTATTTTTCACATCAGCACGTGATTTTAATCCTATTTATAGTAATACCGAATGGAATCATGCATATCGCGATATGAACAGCATTTATTTTGTTACACTAGAAAAAAGTACTCCATCACCTTTTGAGCCTGAAAATGATGAGGTTGCTATAAGCAAAGAAGATAAATCTGATAAAAAAGATAAGAAAAATGATAATACAGAAAAAAGTGATGAGCTAGTAGTAAATATTGATTTTGACGGAATAATTAATAGGATAATTGAGCTTCCATTGAAAGCTGCTAATTATTGGAGTATAAATGCAATTGATAATAGCATTTATTTTAATGAATTTATATCAGGTGGAGATGGTGCCAAATTAAAAATGTACGATCTTAAAAAACAAAAAGAAACAGAACTTGGTAAAATTGGCTCATATGCTATTTCGGCTAACAACAAAAAAATGTTTGTTAACGTAAAAGGAAAATATGCAGTTATCGATTTACCCAAAGGCAAAATTAAACCTACTACTTTCCTTGATTTAACAAATATGAAAGTAATGGTTAATCTTAAAGAAGAGTGGGCTCAGATTTATAATGAATCGTGGAGGCAAATGCGCGATTTCTTTTATGCACCAAATATGCACGGACTTGATTGGCCTTCAATACAAGATAAATATGCAGTACTTCTTCCATACGTTAATAATCGAAATGACCTCAACTATATAATTGGTGAAATGATTGGCGAAATTAGCATTGGTCACGCCTATGTATCAGGTGGTGATAAGCCTAAGCCAAACCGTATTAAAATGGGATTGCTTGGTGCTAAAATAAGCAAAGATGATTCAGGTTATTTTGTAATAGATGAAATCTTAATGGGTGAAAATTGGACTGAAGGAGCAAGATCACCATTAACCGAAATTGGCGTTAATATTAACGAAGGAGACTATATTATTGCCATAAATGGCACTTCATTATTAGATGTTAATGATATTTACAGCCAACTAATTGGAACAGCTGGGCAGCAAGTGCAATTAACAGTTAACTCAAAAGCGAGCACTGATGGATCACATGATGTTATTGTAATTCCAACTGATGATGAGTCTGGATTATACTATTACACATGGGTAATGGAGAACATCGAAAAAGTAAATAAAGCTACTGACGGACAAGTTGGGTACATCCATATTCCTGACATGGGACCAGGTGGATTAAATGAATTTGTTAAACATTTTTACCCACAATTAAACAAAAAAGCATTAATTATTGATGATCGTGGAAATGGTGGTGGCAACGTATCGCCAATGATTATTGAACGACTTAATCGTGAGGTTGTACTTTATGGAATGTCGAGAAATAATAACGTAAATATAAAACCAGGTGAAATGATGCGTGGGCCAAAAGTATTATTATTAGATAATTATTCCGCTTCAGATGGAGATCTTTTCCCATATCAGTTTAAAAAAATGGAAATAGGAACTCTAATCGGTATGCGCTCCTGGGGAGGTGTTGTAGGAATTAGAGGTTCGATGCCATTTATTGATGGTGGTGACTTACGTCGACCTGAATTTGCACCTTTTGATGAAAATGGCAATTGGGTAATTGAAGGACATGGTGTTGACCCAGATATTGTTATTGATAACGATCCTGCAAAAGAATATGCAGGGGAAGATGAGCAGCTAAATAAAGCCATAGAGGTAATCTTAGAACAATTGAAAGATTACAAACCTCTTCCCGAAATTCCAGCTTATCCGGATAAGAGTAAATAAATAAGTGTGAAATTATTGAATTAAAAAAGTAGCTTGGTCATTGGCAGGCTGCTTTTTTTTGATTTACCAAAAAGGCTTATTATGGTTAGAGACCTGTCAGGTCGAGAAATTGATATTGTGACTCTTATATCAAGTAGCCAATCGCTAAAAACCAACAGCTTGGAAGCGAGCCGCGGTAGTGGTTGAAGTGGTAGATTATTGAAATGGCTATGTTGTTATTGTTAACAAACGGAGGCGTAGGAACGAAGCCCACGTATTGTTTACAAAAACACATAAGCCATGAAATAACTACAAACGGAAGACACGTTAAACCGCCAAAAAAAGCATTATAAATCTAGCTACTAACCTTAAACTTATTTTCTCTGTTATAAGCTAAAACCCCAATTATTACAATTATTGTTAATGCGTAATAAACTGAGTTAGGGATCGGGACAGGGTCGCCGGTGGCATATGAGTGTAACCCAGATAGATAATAGTTTACCCCAAAATATGTCATAAGTACCACACTATAAGATATTAATGTGGCAAAATTATATACAAACTTTGACTTTAGTCCCGGCATAAAATTCATGTGAGCAATAAAAGCATAAACAAGCACACTAACCAAAGCCCAGGTTTCTTTGGGATCCCAGCCCCAATATCGTCCCCAACTTTCGTTTGCCCACACACCTCCTAAAAATGTACCTATGGTAAGCAAGTATAACCCAATTATAACCGATCGCTGATTTATGGCAGTTAACTCCTTTATCTTTAAATTAAACTTATTAATGTTAGTGCTCGATTTAAAAATCATCAAAAGAAGGTTGATTAACCCGAGTATTGCACTTAAAGCGAGAAACCCATAACTAGCTGTAATAACCGAAACGTGAATTGTGAGCCAGTACGATTTTAGTACCGGTACAAGATTAGTTATTTCGGGATCCATCCAGCTTAAATGTGCCACCATGAGTATTATTGATGACAGAATTGTTGTGGCTGCTATGGTCATTTTGGAGCCACTTGAAAACACTAGTCCCGCCAATAAAACAACCCACGAAATATAAATCATTGTTTCGTAACCATTACTCCATGGTGCTCTACCAGCTATATACCAACGCATTGCAAGCCCTACGGTTTGAAATACAAAGCCAATTACAACAATGGCTATTAAAAAATTAATTATATATCGTAATGCTTTTGACGACTTAAACATTTCAACAAATAAAAAAATAATCATAAATAGTCCTACGATACCGTATAGCTTGCTTAAATTACTAAATATCAATAGTTTATTGTAAAGTGTTTCAATTTTAATTTTGTTTTCGGATGGCCATATTGAGGCTCCATACATCTTCTGATAATCGTAAATTCCAGCTATAAGTTCTTCAGCTTGCGAAGTTCTTCCCTGAGAAATAGCCGATAATAATGTGGGGATTATTGATTTTAAAAAAGTAGAATCTTCCTGTGGCAAATTTACCACTTCGGATACTGGTGAATACCATGCATGATCCGATTCAAATGGATCTGGTAATATTTTCAGCATATCACCATTGTATACCATAAAACAAATATTCAGCCTTTCGTCAACTTTCATTACATCGTTATCGAACTTATTACGAAAAGCAGGACTTTTTTCGTATGCTTCGGAAATTTGCTTACTCAGTTTGTAATTACCATTTGATGTGATAAAATCCATATAAGATGCATATTTACCTTTAATGCCTAGTATTTTTTTTAGCTCGGGGTGAGTAACTTTTATCATTGCAACCTGCTGCCACTTTCGTGGATATGCCATCATACCAATAAAAACCTGGTCTGAACTTAATCCATCAAGATTAGTTTTACGAGACACTTTCCTTAATACTTCACTGGTTAGGGAGTTAACAGGCTTTAATCTACCATCTTGCGACTGCACTAATAAACTACCAAAATCGGCAGCTAATTGTTTTGATACTTGCGGTGTTTTTGATGCTTCGATATGACTATGCTGAGCAAATACGCCCATAGAGAAAGTTAGAGCAATAACTAAAGCAATCGGCTTAAGTGAATTTGAACTGCTGGTGGCTTTTTTAATAACCCTACCTAGTGCAGCAAACCGTGTATTTTTACTAAATATACTTAACAACATACCTAAACTCATTAAAAAATATCCAAGATAAGTAAAAAACGTGCCCCAATAATCGTGTGCAACTGATAGTATTGTTCCATGCTCATCAGAATCGTAAGAAGATTGAAAAAAGCGATACCCTCCATAATTTAGCACATGATTCATATATATCCTATAATCGATATTTACATTTTTTTTCTTGTCAATTAGAGTTACTTGACTGGCGTAAGAAGAAGGACTCATTGATCCGGCATAACGATCGAGTTGAAACTCGTTTAGCCTAACTGAGAATGGAAGTAAAATTTCTTTAGCTCCATAGGTCATGGTAATTTTTGCACCATCCATAACAAAACTAGTCACTTCACCTTTATAACCTCTGCCACCATGAAGTACAATATCTTTAGTTTCGGTTCCATTATTAACTTCTACAACTAAAGCATTCATCATACTAGCGTTCCCATCATAGGTAACATAATCGATTACACCATTTTTGTAAAAATTTGTTAGTACAATGTTAACTCCATCAATACTATACAGTTTACGTGTTTCGAAAGGATGCCAGTTACCTGCAACCAAAGTATCGGTTTCGCTTGTTGCCATAGAAAGAGTGACAATTATATCATCAGTAAAAACCTGAAGATTACCATCAACAATTTTTATATTTATTGCTTCAGGAATAAAGCTATCGGCAAAGTTTATCTTTTTCTTTCCAAGCCACTCTTCTTGCCCATACTTCAAATAGTAATTTTGCCTACCATTTCCATCTGAAAAAACCATAACAATATATGGCTCACCTTGCCCGTCAGATTCTACAATAATTTCGCTTGCATTTGGGATATACCTTACACTTTTAAAACTATAATCTTTGTTATTTAAACTGACTGAACTACTGTAAGCATCAGGGGTTAAATTAGATAGAAATACTTTATTTACAACTTTTGAGGTATTATTTCCATCCTGAATCTCAATTTCAACATACGAATTATCAGATAACATACTGTTAGAAGAACTACCTTCTCTAATATGCATTATACCTTCATAACTAACAAAACGTGTAATTCCGGCTCCAATAAGAATAATTATAAATGCAAAATGAAAAGTAAAAACAGTTATCTTTTTTAGCTTATACATCTTACCAATAATAATACGTCCGATAAGATTTACCGTTAATAATATTAATAAAATATTAAACCAATTGGCATTATACACAACAGCTTTAGAAGCAGTTGTTCCAAAATCATTTTCAATAAATGTGGCTGTTCCAATGGCAACTGCAAACAAAAGAATCAGCACTCCCATGGTTTGCATCGAAAATAGTATATTGGATATTTTTTTCATTTCTTTTTTTTAATAATTACATCAATTGCACCAACACCAAATTTACTTATGGAAGCCATTCTGTTTTCGACACTTTCATAATCTTCAAGTTCTTTAATTATGGCATTTTTCAATACTCCATTTCCAACACCGTGAATAAAAGTAACCTTATTATAATCATTAGCAATTGCACTTTGTAGCACTTTCTTAAATGTATCTATCTGTAATTTAAGCATATCCATACTTGACATACCTAATATATTATCAACCAACTCGGCAATATGCAAATCAATTTCAGCTTCACCTTGAGTTTTTCTGTAATCGTCAATTAATTGTTTCTTCTTAATAACTTGGGTTTTACTCTGTTCAATTACAGGATTAGCCTTACGTTCGGCATCACTTCCAGAAACAACAGTCATAGCATTTTGAGCAATAATAGTTACAATAACCGCCTTGCTATTAAGCATAGAATTTGAGCGATAACTACCCTCTTTAAAAAACCTACTAGTTTTAATATCAATCACTGAGTGTACGGGCAAATAAATTTTATCAGGAGTATCAGAATGAAATAATAACTGCAGATAACCTGATGTCCATTTTTCAATATCATCTCTGCCTATAGTTTCAATAACTATTTTTGAATTTGCAGGAACTGAGTTAAAATCAACACCTTCCATAATACCATCTCGCTTAAGAAATAGATTATATAACAATTCGTATGGTGTATTATTAAGTAAAATAATATCCATATCACCAGTTAATATCCATTGCTGATCATGAGGTTCAAAAGCAATATAAACTCCATTTTCCTCTTTTATTTTTCCCCAGGGATTAATTTCAGATACAAATTCGGGTTCATCCTCCACAACTGGTTTAGCAACCGGTGGCGACATATATGGCTTAGGGCTTTCTTCTTGCATCGACCTATAATCAGGCATTAAATTTGTGGTCATTACTGGCATTTCAAAACCATCATCAGTCTTAATATTTACAAGTTTGGTATCAATTAATTTAATTACAACTCCACCACCCATTTCATCAAGAAACTTAACCTTATCTCCTACTTTAAACTTCATTTTATATCATTTTTAGAACAGCAAAATTAACAAATTAGAGTTGTTGTAGATGTTAATTTTTTACTATTTAGAGATAATTAAAAATAACAATGTTAAATATGTGTTAATAATTTAATTGTAATTTTGAAGAATATGGATTCTGCCATTATTTGGCATTCAATGTTAGAAGAAGATGTATCCCTACAAAACAATATTTTTTTCTGCTTATAGATTTAACATATCAATCATGAAAAAGGTTTTTATTCTACTAAATGTAGTTCTACTTATTTCAATACAAATGTTGTCGGCACAAAATATATACCTAGTTGGTAAAATTACGGATTCAAGCACCAATAAGCCCATTTCAAATGTAAACATTAAATTAAATAAAAGTAACTACTCTACAACCAGTAACAATCTTGGCAATTTTGATATTAAACTTAATAATATATCAGAAGAAGTTCTTATCCTTAGTCATGTTGGATACAAAAAAAAGGAATTTAAGCTAAATCATTATAACACAACAGACACAATACATATTAAACTTAGTGCCTTAACTTTAAAATTATCAGAAGTTGAGATTATGGGACAAACTGATGATAGATTGCCATACTCAATAGCTAAAATTAGTTTAAAAAAAATTGAAGAAAGTAATTTATCAGATATTGGAAATATTATAGCTAGAGAGCCAAACATTGGAGGAATAAAAAAAGGAGCAACAGGTATTGACCCAGTTATTCGTGGGTTTAAATACTCTCAAGTTGTTGTTCAGTTAAATGGCGGCACTCGAATTGAGGGTGGTTGTCCAAACAGAATGGATCCTACGGCTTCGCATGTTAACATAAACGACCTTAGCAACATTACCATTTATAAAGGACCATTTGCTTTAAAATATGGGGCAAATTTTGGAGGACTAGTAAATTTAGAAACTTTCTCACCACAGTTTTATAGTAGCTTTCAGAATAATATATCAGTTTTTATTGGCGCACAAACAAATCATACAGGATATAAATCAGGTATAAGAATAGATGGTGGAGATTCCTCAATATCATACTCCATATCTTTGAATAAAAATAAGTTTGGAAATTATATTGCCGGAAATGGTGACATAATCAACTCATCATCTGATAATTACAATATAAATGCTGGTTTAGGATTTAAGGTTACTAATGGGCATGTTATAAAGCTTAGCGCAGATAAGTCGTGGGGTAGAAATGTTTATTTTACAGCTTTACCAATGGATGAAAGAAAAGATGATACCGAAATTTATGAAGCAAGCTATACTGGAACAAATTTTAATAACTCGATTAACTTAATAAAGGCTAGCCTTTATCATAGTAATGTGAATCATGAAATGGATAATAAAAACCGACCATTTTCAGATACAGTAGTAGCAATTTCCAAGATACATGCAATGAATACAGGTGGCAGACTTGCTATCAACCTCAATATATTTAATGGTAATATAGAGCTTGGTGGTAATTTTGAACATATTTATAAAGATGGCAAGCGCTACAAATGGCTAATAATGCAGCCAAACTTACCAAGCTTTAACGAAAATATTTGGAGCAATGCACAAATTAACAATCTGGGAATAAATGCTGAGTATCAACAATTAGGAGATATTTTTTCGTGGATAGTGGCAGCCAGAACCGATTTTAACACAGCAACTTCCAACCCCATGCTTCGACTAAAACCAAACGGTGCCTCTGTTTATGAAAATACCGATACCGAAAGCAGCTATCTTAATTTTAGTTTTAGCGGAGGAAGTAGCTGGCAGCTTAATGAATCAAATAAAATTAGCATCTCATTTGGCAAAGGAACTCGTAGCCCCGATATGATTGAACGATACATAATCCTGCTACCTGTTGGATATGACCCATATGATTATCTGGGAAACCCTCAATTAAAACCAGAAACAAATCATGAACTTGATTTTAGCTATAACTTTAACAATGATAGATTTGGAAGTCTGAGCACTTCCATATTTTTCTCATATGTAACTCAGTATATTTCTACAGTTTTAGTACCACCATCGCAAGTTAAGCCACAAACAAAGGGTGTATTGGGAGTAAAAACTTTTATAAATATTGATGAGGCATATCTTACCGGATTTGAAATTGCATACAATACTCCACAAAAAAACAGGTGGCTAATACAATTTAATTCGGCATATACAATGGGTATTAATCCATCTGCTACAGCATACATTATAGAAAACGGCGATATTATTGGTGAAGAAAATGTAAAAAATGACCCATTACCTGAAATTCCACCATTTGAATCAAACTTGTGGTTTAGTTATAGTTTCTTCAACAAGAAACTTATTCCAGAAATTAATATAAGAATGGTTGCTGCACAAAATTTAGTGTCTGTTGCTTACAATGAAGATACAACACCTGGATTTACAATTCTTAATTTTAAAATTAATTATACATACAACTCTCAGCTGCAAATTAATTTTGGAGTTAATAATTTACTTAACATAAATTACTACGAACATCTTAACAGAAGAATAATTGGAACAAATTCTCCATTTTTAGAACCGGGTAGATTATTCTATACAAACTTTATAATAAAATTATAGCAACATGAAATATCTAATATTTTTATTCACTGGCTTAATTATACTTGCAAGTTCATGTTCAAAAACAGATAAAAACCAAGTTTCATACATAGCAACCGGTGCTATTTCCGAATTTAGCTTGCAATATCTAAACCAAAATAATGAACTCATTAAAATTGAAGTAACACCACAAAGTGCTCAGGATGAATGGAAGTATAATTATATTTCTGATGATGGTGAAATTGTATATATATCAGGTAATTATCGAGATATTAATTCATCACTCAAGTTAATGATACTTATAGATGGCAAGGTTTACAAACAAGCATCAAATGAGGCAGATACTTTGGGGTATTTAACGGTAAGTGGAACGGTTCCATATAACTAGCTCTAAGAAAACGTCAATAGCTGCATTACGCATGAATTTAAAACCAGTCATTTACAAAACCAACACCCTTTTCAATATTCATATAGCAAGTAAATCTCCTCCTTAGTAATTAAAACCCTATAAAAGGAGTCCAAGAAGCAATATGACATAAAATATATCACTAGAGCCACAAGTTTTTGTTATACCGCTTTACGGTATTTGTTAAACTTGTGTCTAATTTTGTTTATCCGATTTATCGGATAAACAAAATAGCCTTATGTTTCACAAAAACGGTGAAGCCGTTTAATAAAAACATAAGGCTATAAAAAAAGTCCCACCGCAATAAAGCAATGGGACTTTTTAAATGTTAATTTAAAAACTTATTTTTTCTTCTTACCTTTTCTGGCAAGTAATTTAGCTTCTTTTTCAGCAACTTCTTTCTCTTGCTTGTCGCCACCTAATAAATCATAAGCAATTGGGCTAGCAGTAAATACTGATGAATATGTACCTACCAACACACCAATTAACAATGCAAAGATAAAGCCTCGTATTGTCTCTCCACCAAAGATAAAGATAACGAGTAGCACTACTAATGTTGTACCTGATGTATTAAGTGTACGAGCAAGTGTGCTATTCAATCCATTATTAATATTCTTTTTAAGACTGTGCTTAGGGAAAAGACTAGTATTCTCACGAATACGGTCAAATATAATCACAGTATCATTAATTGAATAACCAATAATGGTAAGGATTGCAGCTATAAACGCTTGATCAATTTCCATACTAAATGGTAATACACCATAGAAGAGTGAGAAAAGACCAACTGTAATTAATGTATCGTGGAATAGTGCAAGAACACCAGCAGCACCAAACTGCCATTTATTAAATCGTGCAGCAATGTATATAAAGATTATGATAAGGGCAAAAAATACAGCTAAATACGCTTTATTTCTAATATCATAAGCAATGGTTGGTCCAATTTTTTGCGAACTCAAAATACCAAGTAACTTGTTTTCACCTTCAGTATCAGATGAGAAATCGTAATAGTCGATTTTATCAGTATAAAAACCTTTAAGACCATTATGTAATTTAACCTGAATAATTGAGTCAACTTCAACACGGTCGTCATCAATTAAATACTTTGTAGTAATTTTAATTTGCGAATCAGCACCAAAAGTTTTTACTTCAGGAGCGTTGTTACCAAATTCAGCTGTAAGTATTTTTCTAGCCTCATCGGTATCAATATCGGTATCAAATCTAATTACATAAGTACGTCCTCCTTTAAAATCAATTCCAAAGTTTAACCCTTTAGTAACAAGAGAACCAATACTAATTATAATTAATACAGCAGAAATAATATATGCAATTTTTCTAGAGTCGATAAAATTATACGCAGTATTTGCTAATAAATTAGCAGTAGCTTTTGTAGAAAAAGTAATCTTCTTATTAGTGTTTAACATCCAAATAAAAATCATTCTTGAAATAAAGATTGATGTA
>Ga0164318_10001254_pt1 | contig 22274 bp, 16 predicted proteins | sample GuaBasSedimGuay9_FD_113734 | JGI IMG/M metagenome (GOLD analysis project Ga0164318, IMG submission 113734) | Subseafloor sediment microbial communities from Guaymas Basin, Gulf of California, Mexico - Guay9, Core 4571-4, 0-3 cm | ecosystem: Environmental > Aquatic > Marine > Hydrothermal vents... | reverse complement strand
GATCCAGATGCAAGTAAATCTTTAAAGATTACTGATTTTGATGATGATACCATTGTATTGATTGGAGGTATTATGGGCGACTTTCCTCCAAAACATAGAACAAATATAGAATTATCAAATAAAATTAAGAGAGAGAATTTTAAGGAGGTTATATACAGAAATTTAGGATGTGGTCAATTTCCTATAGATATGGCAGGACTGATTGCTTTAATGGTTTACAAAGGTACGAGGCTCGATAACATAGATGTAATGTATGGAATAGAAATAAGTGTTAATGAAAAAAATACAATATATTTACCGTACACTTATCCTGTAATTAATGGTAGACCTGCTATAAGTGAAGAAGAAATAGGATATTTGAAAAATAGAGTTATCGAAGATGAGATCAACCGTATACTTAGCAAAGATAAAAAAATTAAGATTTGTTAACTTATCTTCTCCTCAGTCTTCTTATAGCTGCATCAGCAGCTGTATGTAATGGATGTATTACTTCGCATATAGAAGGTGTATAAGCTGTCTCGATACGTGATAATTCTTCCACTGTAGCTTTTCTCTCGATTAAGATTGAAAGAATATTTAATTTTTCAGCAACATCCCCATCTCCTATAACTTGACCACCTAAAATTCTATGACTTGCTTTATGTACAAGCAATCTTATCGTTATAGAACTTGCATCTGGGTATATTGCTAATTTTTCTTGTGTAGAGACAGTAACTTGAAAAACATTTAATCCGAGTTTTTTAGCCATATTTTCTGTGATTCCAACTGCACCGAATTTTAATTTACCTAAATTAATAATCCATACATTTGTTACTCCCTCTAGAGATTCATCTCCGCCAACAGCGTTTATTCCTGCAACTCTTCCCATCATAATTGCTGTACTGGCAAAGGGACTTAATGTTTTTCTTCCTGTTACAATATCTGAAACTTCTGCGTTGTCTCCAGCTGCGAATATATCTGGATTACTTGTTCTCATGCTTTCATCAACCTTTATACCTCTAGTTTCTCCTAATTCAAGACCTGCTTGCTCAGCTAATGTAGTATCGGGTTTTACTCCTGTCGCCATAACCACAAAACCTGCTTCAAATGTAGAATTATTTGTATGGACCAATTTCTTGCCTTCAGGACCTTCGATAAGTGTAACGCCTTCACCTAAAACAACGTTCACACCTTCTTCTTTTAATAGATTACTTACTTTATCAGCTAAGTCCTTATCCATTTTTCCAGGCATTAACTGAGGAAAATATTCGATTAATGTTACATCTATACCTCTTATTCTTAAAGCATGAGCAGTCTCTATCCCAATTGCGCTTCCTCCGACAATAATACCTTTTTTATATTTTGTTGCTGCTTTCTCAATTTCTATACCGTCTTCTACAACTTTAAATGTAAATACATTGCTTGAATCTTCTATTTTTATAACTCTTGGGATTGCCGGTTTGGCTCCATTTGCTAAGATAAGTTTGTCGTAGCTTTCAATAATTTTTTCACCGGTTTTCAAGTTTCTAGCTATAACTTTTTTGTTGTCAGGATCTATTTCTTCAACTAATGTTGAAGTCAATACTTTCATGTTTGGAACTCTTGGTGCGTCTTCCTTTACGGCATCCCATCCCTTAATGTAGCCTGAAAGAACATCAGGTAAAGAACAGGGATGATAAATTGCATATGGTCTTTTTTCAAAAACTATAATTTGAGATTTACGATCTGTAATTCTCGAATATCCTGCTGCAGTCATTCCAGCAGAACCATAGCCTATGATAACAACTTTTGGCATTTTATACACCTGATTTAGATGATCAAAGTATAGAAATGAAGTCACATACTATATTCTTATAAGTTAAATATTTAATATATAAAAAAATAAATATATAAAAATAGAGAATATTAAGGCCAAATACCTCTTAATTCAATGGCTTTTGCAACTCTGGAAACAGCGATGATATAGGCTGCGCTTCTCATATCAATATTCTTTTCTCTACTGATTCTATAGACACCTTCGAATGCGTCAACCATACGCTTTTCAAGCTTAGATAATACTTCTTCTTTAGACCAATAGTATCTCATAAGATTCTGAACCCATTCTAGATAACTTGTTGTTACTCCGCCTGCGTTTGCTAAAATGTCGGGAATAACTAATATTCCTTTTTCGAAGAGTATTTTATCAGCTTTAGGTGTTGTTGGACCATTAGCTCCTTCTGATATAATTTTTGCCCTTATATTGTCAGCATTTTTCTCAGTGATAACCTCTTCAATCGCTCCAGGTACGAGAACTGTTACACTAAGTTCAAGAAGTTCTTCATTGCTGATGTTTCTTGCTTTAGGATAGTTTATTACTGAACCTGTTTCACGTTTATATTTTAATAAATCTACAGGGTTTATACCATCAGGATTATAGACTCCTCCTTTGCTGTCACTAGCGGCAACCAGTTTATATCCCCATTTATGGGCATAGTACGCAGCCCAATAGCTTACATTGCCATAACCTTGAACAGCAACGGTAATTTCACTATTATTTAATCCCAGCTTCTTTATAGCTTCTCTAGCCGTTACCATAACGCCAAAACCTGTTGCTTCCGTTCTTCCCTCTGATCCCTGGAGTTCAATAGGCTTAGCTGTTACCACGCCTGGTTCATTTCTTCCAGCTAATGCAGAATAGGTATCCATTATCCAAGCCATAATTTGTTCATTTGTATAAACATCAGGAGCTGGAATATCTATGTAAGGATGAATGAATTCTCTAATAGCATATGTATATCTTCTTGTTAAACGTTCTAATTCACCTTTACTCATTTCTAGTGGATTACAGGTTATTCCACCTTTTGCACCTCCATATGGCAGATTCATTACCGCTGTTTTCCATGTCATCCACATAGCCAATGCTCTTACTTCATCAAGTGTAACATTGGGATGATATCTTATACCGCCCTTATATGGGCCTCTTGCATCATTATGTTGAACTCTATATCCAGTGAACACTTTTATTGAGCCATCATCCATTTTTACAGGTAGATGAACTATAATTTCTCTTTTCGGTTTCTTTAGTATCTCTAGTACATTCGGGTCGAGATCGATAAGTTTTGCAACAGATGTTAGTTGGGTAACTGCCATATCGAAAGGATTAATTAATCTAGTCATGAGATCACCAAGTATATAATTTAATAACTCATACATAGTCTTTGTTGGAAAGTCATATCTATTAATTAGGAAAAAAATACCATTTTGTTTTAAAACATTCTTTAATTTACCTTATGGTTATTCTTTCTATAATTTTTTGATATTTATAAATATAAAGTTTTAGGATTACTTTTATAAAGCATATAATAAAAAAGTCGTCTCGTGTTCAAAGAGTTTTTGTTAAGTATTTGTCTAACTATTTTTTAGTAATAGTCTATTTTATAACAAGACATCGTATATTTATTAGACCGCTAAGGATAAATTATACTTTGATTAAATCATTACGGTGAATTTTGTGGATGTTATGAGTACGAGAACTGTCATTTATCATATGTTAAGGCCTGATTCAGTTGCTGTAATCGGAGCAGCACGTGAACCTCAAAAAATCGGGCATCAAGTTGTTAAAAATCTTATAGTGGGAGGTTTTCCAAAAGATAAAATATATCCAGTTAATCCATATGCTAATGAAATTTTAGGACTTAAATGTTATCCTACTGTTAAAGATATACCTTATAAAGTTGATTTAGCAGTTATTGTAGTTCCAGCAAAGATCGTTCCTAAAGTACTTTACGATTGTTCTGAGAAAGGTGTTAAAGCAGTTGCCATTATATCGAGTGGCTTTAAAGAGGTTGGAAATGTTAAACTTGAGAAAGAAATTGTTGAGATTGCTCACAAAGGAGGTTTTAGAATTCTTGGACCGAATATAGTTGGTATATGTGATACTGTTAAAAGTGTAAATGCTAGTTTTTGTCAAGGATTACCTTTACCAGGCAATATTGCATTCATTACACAAAGTGGTGCATTAGCTATTGCTTTAGTCGGGTGGACTAAGCTGAAAAGAATAGGTTTATCAGATCTAGTAAGTATAGGAAACAAAGCCGATATTGACGAAAACGATTTAATAGATTTTTTTGGAGATGATCCTAATACTAGGGTTATAACAGCTTATCTTGAGGGAATAAAAAATGGTAAAAGATTCTTAGAAATAGCAAAGAAGGTAACTTTAAAAAAGCCTATAGTTATACTTAAGGCAGGTAAGGCTAAAAGAACATTGGGTGCAATAAGGTCACATACAGGTTCTCTAGCTGGTTCTGATATAGCTTACGAAGCTGCGTTTAAACAGTCAGGTGTTTTAAGAGCATCAACATTTTTAGAATTATTTGATTGGGCTGTAGCTCTCTCTAAGCTTTCTGTGCCAAGTGGCGACAATGTTGTGATATTAACTAATGGTGGCGGTGCCGGAGTAATGGCAACTGACGCATCCGAGGTTTACAACATTAAACTCATGGATATACCTAAAGATTTAGCAGAACGTTTAAGAAAATTTATGCCTCCTTTTGGAAGTGTATATAATCCAATAGATTTAACAGGTATGGCAAACAAAGAATGGTATAAAGGAGCGTTAAAAGAACTTCTAAAAGATGAAAGAGTTGATAGCGTTATCGTCTTATATTGTCATACAGCTGTAACAAAGCCTAAGGATATTGGAGATGCAATTTTAGAAGCTATTAGTGAAACCGGGATCAGAAAACCAATTGTAGTTTCTCTGATAGGTGGTGAAGAATGTTTAGACGAATGTGAACGCTTAACTAGCAAAGGTGTTCCATGTTATGAATCTCAAGAGAAAGCTGTTGCGGCATTAGGAGCTCTTTACGAATATAAAAGAAATGTAGAAAGGATAAAGGTAAGAACAATACCCAAATTAGTTGTTAACAAAAGCGAGGTTAGAAATATTATCAAAGAAGTGATAGAGGATGGAAGAAACGTCTTAACGGCAAGTGAAGCTACAGTCGTAGCTAAACTCTATGGTATTCCAGTGCTTGAAAAACCATTAGCTAAGACTCTTGACGAAGCATTAAGCATAGCAATTAAAGTAGGCTATCCAGTTGTTTTGGAAGTAGAATCTCCTCAGGTTTTACACAAAACAGATGTAGGTGCAATATACGTAAATATTAAAAATGAACAAGAATTAAGAGAAAAATATAATAAAATTATAGAAAATGTTAGAAGAAAAGTTCCTAATGCTGATATTAAGGGTATAATTGTTCGAAAAATGGCGGAGGAGGGTAAAGAGGTAATTATAGGAATGCATAGGGATCCTATATTTGGTCCTTTAATCATGTTTGGTATGGGAGGTATACTGGTAGAATTATTCAGAGATGTTAGTTTTAGAGTTGCTCCTTTATCCATTGAAGATGTGGATGAGATGATTAAAGAGACAAAAGCGTATAGGGTAATTAAAGGATTTAGAGGTGAACCTGAAAGTGATATTGAGTGTATAAAAGAAACAATCTTACGTGTGGCAAAACTTGCTATAGACTTTCCTGAAATATCTGACATAGACATAAATCCATTCTTTGTGTACGAGAAAGGTAAAGGAGGTTTGGCTATTGATGTAAAGATAATATTAAGAAAGGACTAATTTTTTATGAGAATTGGTTTTTTAGTAAATCCAATTGCTGGAATAGGGGGAAGGGTAGGACTAAAAGGTAGTGATGGAGTATTAAGTGAAGCATTAAAAAGAGGTGGTGTGCCTCTTTCTCCTATTAAAGCTAGGTTATTTTTCAAAGCTTTGGATATATATTCTTTAAAGAATATTTTATTTTTAACAGCATCGGGTAAGATGGGAGAAATTTATCTTAATGAAAAAAACATAAAACACTTAGTTGTTTATGTAACGAGAAGTGAAGATACAAATGCTGTAGATACTATTAATACAGTTAAAAAGTTTCTAGAAAATGATGTTTCGCTGATAGTGTTTGTCGGTGGTGATGGAACAGCTAGAGATATTTGTTCTGTAGTAGCAAATAAAATTCCAATAATAGGAATTCCTGCAGGTGTGAAGGTCTATAGTGGTGTTTTTGGATATACTCCAGCTGATGTTGCTAGATTAATTGAAAAATTTATTTCTGGAGAAGTACAAATTGTTAAAAGAGAAATTATTGATGCAAACGAAGATTTACTCAGGAAAGGCATCCTTAAGTTGCGATTATATGGATATGCGAAAACTATCAGTTATCTAAATTTGCTACAGCCAACTAAGACCATGTATTCTGGTGAATCAGAAGAAGAGAATAAAGATGGTATAGCTAAATATATTTTTGAAAATATTGAAGATGATACCCTATATATATTGGGCCCTGGTTCAACTATAAAAAAGATATGTGAATATATGGGGTTATACAAGGATGACCTATCTGTTGATATACTTTTAAATAAAAAGATTATTGACAGGAACGTTGATGAGAAAAAAATTTTGAAGTATTTAGAGATGTATCCTAAAGTAAAAATTATTGTTACACCAATAGGTAGACAGGGATTCATTTTCGGTAGGGGTAATCAAGAAATAAGTCCTCTTGTTCTTCAAAGGATAAGTAAAGAGGATATTATAGTTGTAGCTACTAGGTTAAAGATGAATGAGTTAAAATCCTTGCGAATAGATACAGGAAATATTGAAATAGATAAAAAATTTAAAGGATATATTCGCGTAATTGTAGATTATAATGAAGAAAAAATTGTTAGGATTGTTTAATTTATTCTTCTTCCTCCTTTTTAATGACTTCTATATATCCTTCTACATCTAGTAAATTATCTAACTCACTCGGATTAGTTACTTCTACTTCAACAATCCATCCTTCGCCATATGGATCATTATTTATTAGACTTGGATCATCTTCTAGTTTTTCATTAAATGATAGGATTTTTCCATTGACTGGTGAGATTACTTCTCCAACAGCTTTAACAGATTCAACAGTAGTTATTAATTCTCCTTTTTCAATATCCTTTCCTACTTCGGGAGTATCAACATATACTATACTTTTTAATTTTTTCTGAGCATAATCAGTTATTCCTACACGGACTTTATTTCCTTCTATAATTTTTATCCATTCATGTGTATCTTGATATCTTCTATCCTTTAATAATATGTAATTTTTATATTGTATACTTTCACTCATTTTTATCGCCGTCATTTTAAACCTGACAATAAATATGAATATTTTGGTATTTATAATCTTTTTATAAATGGAGGCTCTACAAGTTTTGCATTTATTTCTTTATTGCCTTTAAATATTTTTACTTTTAAGCCTAATATTGAGTGTTTAGAATTTATATATCCTAAAGCAATCGGTGTTTTTAACAAAGGCGAAAAGGTTCCACTAGTAATAAAACCTATTTCCTTATCTTCAATATAGATTTTCATTCCTTTCCTAGGTAGGGGTGAGCCTTTTTTTACCAATAACCCATATTTTACCTTTTCAACCCCATTTTTCAATATATTGAAAAGCTCTTTCTTACCAATATAATCTTCTTCTTTTTTCCAAGAAAAAATCCAATATTTAGCTTCGATTGGATTGATGTTTTCGTTTATCTCGTTACCATATAAATTATATCCCATTTCAATTCTTAATATATCTCTTGCACCAAGTCCGGCAGGAAGAATTTTTTCTTGATAGAGGTCTCTTAAGATTTTTTCTCCTACATCAATGTCACATATAATCTCATATCCAGCCTCGCCGGTCCAACCACTATAACTTATTAATTTTATTTCTCCATACTTGGTTTTAATGTTTGTTAAGAAGTTTAGTGGAGAAAGATTTTTTATTTTTTCTCCTATTTTCTTTTTTATTTTTTCTGTGCTTTGAGGCCCTTGAAGAGCTAACATAGCTGTATCAAATGTTATGTCTTTTATATCTACATTATAGTTCGAACTGTTATAGTTTAGCCAATCAACGATTTTATCATGGTTAATAGCATTTCCTACAATCAAGAAAACAAGGTCAGTTAGTCTATAAACCATTACGTCATCCTTAAATCCTGCATTTTGATTAAGAAAGGCTGTAGGTCCAGATATTTTTCCAACATTAAGTTTTTTGATATCTCTTGCGACAAGTCTTTGTAAAAAATTTAATGCATCTTTACCTGAGACTACTATTCTGGATAAATGAGAAATATCGAAAAAAGTCACGCTTTTTCTAGTTATAAGGGCTTCCTGAAGCATGTCTCCATAATCGATAGGCATCGTCCATCCTGAAAATTCTCCTATACTTGCATTAATTTCTTTGTGAAAATTCAAAAAAGGAGTTTTTCTCATATGAAAACAATATCTTAACTTGATATATAATTATTAATTTATTTTTATCATACATTAATAAATAATTATTTTAGAATAAGTAATACATGATTACACGTTAGGAAAGAAGTTAGTGCGAAATTATATGATTACTGATAGTATAGTTCGATTAAGTGAACTTGGTTATGAGTTATCGTATATAAAAGAAGATGGAATAGAACCTGAAACAGTAGAGGAAAAGTTTTCTAATTTTTCAACTTTTAGTAAACTCAGAGAAAAAGATCTAGAGATTTCGAATAAAAAACTTTATTTTCATCAATATAAAGCTTTTAAAGAATTAGCTAAGGGAAACAATATAATTTTAAAATCAGGTACAGGAAGTGGAAAAACAGAGGCTTGGCTTCTTTACACCTTGGAATATAAGAAAAAAACACTTGTAATTTATCCAACTTTAGCTTTAGCAAATGATCAGATTAGAAGATTAACCGAATATTCAAAGCATATCGGTTTTAGGATTGAAGCCATAGATGCAAAAAGAAAATTAGAAGCTAGAAGCAGAGGAATAACTCTTAGTAAATTAAGGAGTAGATTATCACAAGCAGATATAGTAATAAGTAATCCCGCTTTTTTACTAACTGATTTGAAAAGATGGGCTTCTAATACAAGGTCATGTGTGTTAATGAATTTTTTACACAAAATAGATATGGTTGTTATAGATGAATTAGATTTCTACGGACCGCGAGAGATATCATTACTACTCGCAATTTTAAGAATTTTGAATCTTATAGTTGGTAGAAAATATCAAGTATCTATACTTACAGCTACATTAGGTAATCCTAAAGAATTAGGAGATCTTTTGACAGAGATAAATGGATTCCCTACGAGTATTATAGATGGCAAACCTTTTAGAGTACCTAACAATACGATTATCGTACTTGGAAAGAATCTTAAGAATATTTGGAACATATTCAGGAAGAAAAAGGATTTGATTCTATCAGTTCCAGGTATATCTAAGGATATAAAGGAGGCAGTTGATAATTTCGAAGTATTCAAAAATAATGTTTACAAAATTATTCAAATTGCTAGATCTCTTCAAATTGATATTCCGAATATTTATATCGATCCAATTGAAATATTACAATCCTATATTGATGATGAAGGGGTAACTATTGTTTTTACACGAAGTATAGCTAGAGCTGAAGAACTTGCAAGAAAGCTCAGGTTAGTTTTAACTGATGATGAAAAAAATAAAGTTGCTTCTCATCACCACCTTGTATCAAAATCTTACCGAGAAGAAGTTGAAAGTATGGCTAGAAGAGGTAAGGTCAAAATAATATTTTCACCTAGAACTCTTTCTCAAGGAATAGACATTGGAACTATTATTAGGATTGTTCATCTTGGTTTACCAGACGATGTCCGAGAATATCATCAAAGAGAGGGACGTAAAGGTAGGAGAAAAGAGATTTTATTCACAGAAAGTATAATTATTCCATCATCATCATGGGATCGTGAACTTTTGTCTCGGGGTGTTGATGTATTAAAGGAATGGATTAATCTTCCGTTAGAAAATGTTATAATAAATAAGGATAATAAATATGGTTTTTTGTTTTTATCACTTTTCAAACATGTTTCTGGTAGATTTCAATTAAATAAAAATGAGATAACTCTACTAAAAAAACTGAATCTCTTAGAGGGTAATTCTCTTAATGTTCAAGGCAAAAAAGTATGGTATAAATTGAATTTTTATGAGTTTGCGCCTCCGTATGGTATCAAAAGAATAAAAATATACAACGGAAAGGAGAAATATCTTGAAGATATATCTTTTGTTGATTTAACAGAAAAGTTCCAAGCCGGTTCATTTGATTATACTTCTGATTCAATAGTAGTTGGATATAGATTTGGTGGTAAACAAGGAAAAATCGTTACTGGTATAGTGGAGAAGCCTATAAGTGAACGGGTTTTATGGGAAAATGAGGCTATATCTTATGCATATGAAGAGTATATCAAGATAAAGTCTCGTTGGGAAGAATCTGTAAATTTATTTCTTGATTATGTGCATGGTAGAATACACTCGGAAGTGATATGTAGCGTATATCCGCCTCGTAGAGGTTTTGGTAAATATATCGAGATACCAAATCGTGTTAGGTGGATATTACTGGGTAATAAAGTTAGATTATACTCATATGGGGAAAAAACATTCTTTGTACATGAAAGGAGGTCAATAGAAATACCCTCTTTAACCTATGGCAAATATGAAGATTATACATATGGCAAGACAATAGAGTTAGAATCTAGAGAGAATATTGAATTCATTAGAATTGGGATGGCTTTTATAATACTTTTGCTTAGATTGGTATACAATTATTCATTGAAAATTTTCTCATACGATATTGGAAATATTGGTGACAAAAAATTCCTGACTTTGTGGGAAGAATCATGTGCCGGACTAATTGAAAAAATAGATTGGGTATCTTTGAAAGATAAGATAAAATCTTTTTCACCTTCAGGTTTATGCGATGTAATAATCCGGGCAATAGATGAAGATGCATATTATTCATTAGTTAATTTAGGAATGAGATGGGATATAGCAAAGGATTACGCATACAAAATAATAGATTATCTTCTTTTAGAGGATAGATTAAAGTTAAAGGTTAAAGAAAAAGAGATTTATATACCTAAACCCTCTAAAGCATTAAAAAATGTTACTATTGAAATATTAGAAGAACCATTGGCAGATGATTCGTCAGTATCACTTATATTTTTGGGTCTTTTCGATGGTGAAGATATAATAATTACAAGAGCTATAAAGGAATTTTATTCATTGAAGTTAGAGGATAAAAATTTTGAAAGTAAAATATTGGAATTAGTTAATAAAGATTTTAATTTTGTGGTATGGGATAAGGAGGTTTTTTATGACGAATTAAACAATATAGGTTTGAAAAGTATCGTTTATCTTTTCAAGGCTTTGGAAAAAGAGAAAAAAATCATAGATATTAGAACGCGTGTGAAGAAGATATTTAATATTCAAAGTGTTTCCTTTGAAGAAGTCTTAAGAGGGTTAAGTTTACCATTAAAGGTATCCGTTTATGATATAAGAAGAGAATATGAAAATACTAGAAGAAAAATAAAAAATTTACCATATAGCAAATGGTTAATGTATACTCGTTTCCTAACCCAGAAAAGCAAGGAATATATGGTTGATTTTCTCGAAAAACTTTATAGCTTGTATCTAATCACAGAAGAGTTTCGTGATGATAAAAATTTATTTAGCTGACTAACCTATAAATAACACTTAGTTATGTATTGTCATACAAACACAGGGGGGTATCCATTGAAGAATAGGTTAAGAAAAAGTGTAATCTTTATTGCTATAAACATTATTTTATTGTTAGTTTATTCTCAGAATTATAATGTTTTTGGAGTACCAGAATCTCGAGTTATGATCCATATAGTTGATACAAAAGGTGTTCCTATAAAAAATACAACTATTATTTTCTATAACTGGCTTAATCCAGCGGAGAAACCTATAGTTTGTAGAACTAATGAGAATGGTGTTTTTGAGGGAAAAATTAAAAAGGGAGCATATTATGTTTATATAATTCATTTTAATGAAGAGGGAAAAATTGATTATGTTCCAGAAAAATTAGATTTACATACATATTACCGAGGATTTGATGAGATAAAAATAAACGCTGTTTTATATCCTTCAGCAGAACTCTACATCAAAGGCGATATAGTATTTATAGGTGGAATTTGGCAAGAATCATTCTTAATAGAAGTATATGATCTAAACAATATTAAAATTTCTAAAAAAATCCCAGGCGGAAAATATATTATTAAAGCTGAAGGTGTTGAAAAGACTGCTAATGTTTCGGTAATAGATACTTATGGAATAACTGCTGATAGAATATTTATAGAAAAAGCTTTAGGAGTTAAGCTTAGTGGAAGAAGTGCATATATTCCGGCTAAAATACCACTACGAATAAAGGTTAGTTATAGGGTTTATGATAAGCGAAGCAATGCAATTGAAACATATGCCATTTTTAAGGGCAGTGTTGAGAGCCCACTTATCTTGGAACCAGGTGAAGTATCAGAAGCTATAGATTTAACAAAAATAGGTGTTGAAAGTGCACTGTCGATCCTTAAACAAGATGTAAATTTTGCGAGTCAGTTGTTACAGGAGTATGAGAGTTTGGGTTTCTATCTGCCGGATGAAATAGAATCTCTTAGAACAGCTCAACGATTAGTAGATGAAGCGAGAGATATATATACTCAGAATGGAAGTTATAAGGCTATAATTGCTAATCTTGAAAAAGCGTATGTGATAACAAGGGATGCAATTCCACGAAGATTGTCCTTTATTAGGGCTGTTTCAATGGAAGGAGCGGTAATTTTACCAGTTTTCCTAGCTGTATTTGCTGCAATTCTTGCATATTACATTTTTGAGAATGATAAGAAAAAAGTTTATTCATTTTTAGGGTTTTATTCTATTCTCATTATTATTTTTATTCTCATATATCCTGGTTTCTCGATCCTTTGGAAATTAGATAGAGTCTTATTTGTTATAGCTATATCTTCATCCTTTGTTTTCTTTGCTAGTTTCCTTTTTGTGATTCCCAAGGTAATCAAGGAACCAGAACTTCCTGGAGAGATTGATGTACCAGGCTTAATATCTATATCTTTCTCATTGGCAAAGAGATATTCAAAAGTTCGAAAACTGAGAACGTTTATAACTGTTTTTAGTATTGCTGCTTTAATATGGGCTTTCACCGTCTTGGCTTCTTTTTCACAAGTATATGCTAAAGTTTATGAAAGTAATGTAGCTACTAGTTCAAATAACTTAATTCTCGTTAGGAGGCTTGTTAATGGGTCACAATATCCTTTGAGCTTTGAATTAGATAAGGATATATTAGAAAGCTATAATGTATCGGATATCACTTATAGAGTATATAATGATCCGGGTATATCATTGAGTATTCGACTGATTTATGATGGAAAGGATTATATTGTTCATAATGTAGCCGGATTTTCGACTAACGAGTCTCAATATACAAAGCTAGATTCATTTTTCATTGGAAGAAAAGAGCATTTCGGAGAGTCAGGATACATAGTTGTACCAAAGAAAGCTTTCTTACAGTTAGGATTAAGAGAAGGAGACAACATATTAGTATCTTTTGAGGGAACAGGTTTTGAGGCATATAAAGTAACGCTGAAGGTTGCAGGTTTCTTTGATGAAGAAAAATTAGATAAAGTTGAAGATCCTGATGGATATTTACTAAAACCATTCAGTATTATTAATAATAAGATAGTCTACGTGAATTCCAGTGACATAGCAATATTTAATTGGAGACAGTTATTATTCGAGGTTTTTTCAGGCGAAGCTGGAAGATCAGGAATTTTACATGTCTATAGCATTGTTGCAAGGCCTCAATCTAAAGAAGTAGCAATGAATATTGCAAATGAATTAATCGACAGAAGGGGTGGAGACTATTTAGTTCTCTATTGTTTTGAAGGAACATGTAATAGAGTTCGATACGGTGCAAAGATGGAGAGTGTATTTCAGAAAGATATAACTTTTATCGTTCCATTAGCCATTGTAACTATAAACGTTTTAATAACAATGTATGATATTGTTCGTGAACGCAAGAAGGAGATATTTATATTTACTACTGTTGGATTTAACCCTCTTCATATAGCATTAGTATTTATGGCTGAGGCAATAATTTATGGTCTTTTAAGTGGAGGATTTGGTTACGTAACGGGATTAGCAACATTTCGGATATTGGGTAAAGTGGCTTATGCTCAGAATTTATTAATTAGAGAAAAACTCGAATGGTATTGGAGTTTTGTAGCAATATTAGTTGCTATATTTGTCGCAATATTAGGAGCATTTAGACCTGCTATGGAGGCTGCATTTATGTATGCTCCTACAGAAAAACGAAAAATTAGGGTTGAGCAAAAGGAAGCAATTAAAAGAGAAGATAAATATCTTATAACTACGGCTAAAAAAACTTTTGGTATTCCTGGTTCTGTAAGTGAGAGTGAAGCAGAAATATTTTATGCTTTTCTCGACAATAAATTGGAAGAATATAGCATTGGTGAAATAGAGAGGATAGAGAATATTAAAGATTTTGAAGAGGAAGTACGGCCAGATGGTACCAAAATTAAACGTATAACCTTTAAATATATAACGAAGACTAGTGAATCTGAGATAGCAACAATAGAATGTGAACTAAGAATAATAAAGGATGCTGGTTCTGACAAATACAGAGTTGAACTTATAGCAGAGCCTATGGGTAAGACTTCGATAAGATATATGGATTATGTAGCTGACCTTATAAGAGATATAATGAGGAGTTGGGAAAGAGAACGTGAGAGATTGTTTTAAACTTTCTCTTCTATCCATTTACCACCTTTAGGCCTTATATAGTCTATTGTTCTGTTTACTTCTTCAAGTTCTCTTTTAGCTCCAATTAGTTTCTTTTTTATTTCTTCAAGTTTGTTCTCTATTTCTTTCTTTTTCTCCGAAATCCGAATATATTTTACTTCAAGCATTGCTCGCTCTGATTCGTCACGTGAGATTCGCATTTTTTCAAAAACTTTATCTTCGAGTCGTTTAGCTTTTTCATATTTTTCCTCTATAACATTGGCCTGCTTTTCTAATTTCTCAATAATTTTCTCTAATTCGGCTTTCTTCTTTTCTAGCTCTTCAAGACTTAGACCTGACATCTCGGTCGCCTTGTTTTAAAATATTAGTATCTCTATAAATTTTATTCTATATTTCTCGAGGTACAAGAATTCTAAGTCTTTTCAATGCTTCTAATCTATCTCTTTCACCTAATTCAGCCATTCTTATGCTTTCTTCTAGTAATTGGATGGATTTATCCATAGCTCTTTTATTAACAGGATAAGGCACTCCGTCTTTGCCACCATATGCAAATGAGTACTTGACAGGGTCACGCCAGCTTACTTTACCGCCATATATTAATTCAGACACTAATGCCAATCCTCTTATGACTGCTGGGCCTATGCCATCTATCGATAAGAGTTCTTCATAGTTTTTTGGTTGGAATTCGTATGCTTTTTTAAGGACTTTCCAATTTATTTTTTTAGGCATCCATAAATACATAATCTTATTTGTTTCTTTAATATATGCGGTGTTTTTCCCTAGCCATTGATCTAGTGAATGTGAATGACTCGAAACTTGTTTAATTAGTGCATAAACTTTCTTAGGATTTTCTTTGATTAAATCTACTGAGATTTTTCTAGCTTCATCACTTTCGTGTGCAACCATATTTAGAACATAATTGTGCTTTTTCTCACCAACTATAGCTTTATGTGGTGAATCAACAAAACTTAGAATATTGTAGCTTAACCAGTGATATCTTCTAGCATATCCAATTTTTTCATTTATACCTTGCTGTACTACAGTCCATTCCCCATTTTTCGTAAAAATTATTGCATGATGATATATGTTATAATTATCTTGAATAGCAGTATTGTCAACTTTAGCTGTAATAAAGCTTACATGTTTTAAGGTTTTCAAGACACTAGTACTAAGATTTAGTTTTTCAGATATTTTTTCTATTTCTCTAGGTGTCTGTAAAGCAATTTTTCCCTTTCCTCCACACACAGCTATGTCTAACTCTTCTGGATTTATGGCTTCTTTAAGAACAGCTGTTAAAACGGTTGTTAAACCACTACTATGCCAGTCATAACCTAATACGTTGCCTAACGCTTGGAACCAAAATGGGTCACTTATTCTGGTCAAAAATTCTTTAATTCCAAATTCGTCTATTATTATTTTAACTATAGGTTTTGCTAACCCAACCATTCTAGTGAATAACCATCTAGGTGCACGGCCTCCATGTAACGGTAGATCAGTAATGCCTGTTTTTTTCATATTCTTACTTCAAATATTTTTATAATAATTTAGTATATTAAAGTATAACAATAGTCTTAGTAAGCTAAGGTAAAAGAATGACACATAACCTTATAGTTATTACTGGAACACCGGGAACAGGGAAAACCACTATTTCAGAAATAATTAGCAGAGAACTAGGCTTTAAACTTATCAAGATAGCAGATTTTGTCAAAAATAATAATCTCATACTTGGTTATGACAAAGAGTTTAATTCGTATATTGTCGATATAAAAGCTACAAGAAAAAAGCTTGAGATGCTAGTCTCAAATCCTAAAGATTTTTTTATAATTGAAGGCCATCTTCTAGATGTTATACCTGAAAAAAATGTCAAGATATGTATAGTACTCAGATTAGATCCAAGAATTCTTAAAAAAAGATTATCAGAAAGGGGTTATCCTGAAAATAAAATAAAAAATAATATTGAAAGTGAAATATTAGATGTTTTACTTGTAGAAGCTATACAAAAATTTGGTAAAGAAAAAGTATTTGAAATAGATACTTCAGGTCTAAGCGTTAAGGAGCTAGTCTTAAAGGTTATCAAAATTATTAAGACTGGTAAGAATGGGACTCCTGGGAACGTTGATTGGTTCAAAAAACTCGGAAGTGAATTAGATAAGTATCTATTATGACTTCATTCGTCTATAGACAGTTCTTTTAATAGATAATCTCTTATAGCCCATCCATAGTGTTCTTTTAAGACTAAAATTGATGCTTGAGGAGGTATTATACCCAGTTCAGTAATTATTGCATCAATATATTCTGGTGGAGTAACATCGAAAGCAGGATTTCTTATGATAATATTTGATGGTACCTCAATATTTCTAATAACTTCTTTGGGTGACCTTTCTTCTATCGTTATATATTCGCCTAAAACTGTCGCTGGACTAAACTTATATGTTTCTGCTGCAACATAAAAGTCTACATTTGCCTCTTTTGCTGCCAGAGCTATTTGAGATGTACCAATTTTATTAACTACTGCACCGTTGGCAGCAACAGTGTCTGCTCCTACAATTATTTTATCTATCTTTTTCATAAAAGCTCTGACCGCAGAATCTGTTATCAATGTAGTTTTTATGCCCACTTTTAATAATTTTCTAGCAGTTATATATCCTTGAAACTTTGGTCGTGTTTCGGTATTATAAACCTTAATTTTTTTCCCTTCCTTAAATGCATGTATGATAACAGAGAGTGCTGCACTACTGTTACAATGAGTAAGAATATTATCTCCATCTTTTATTCTCTTAGCGCCTATTACTCCTATATTATCTGTGGCTTTCTTAGAATATTCTATGAATTCATTTGCACTTTTAATAACAACTTCTTTTAGTTCATCAACGTTGTCTGATAACGCCATGCTTAAACGATGTAATATAAAGATGATAGCATTAGGTAATGAAACAGCTGTAGGTCTTGTTGAACGAAGGTATTCAGCTATACCATTAATATATTGTCTAAAATCTTCTGCATTGTCCCCCCTATAGTTATAAGCTGCTATTTGTAACCCCTGTGCAGCAGCTCTGGCAATGCGACCAGCTCCTCGAATTTTCATTTTTCTAATATCTTCAGCAATTTTTATAACTTCTTGGGGTATAGAAATTTATATCACCTCTTTTAATTTTTTAAATTCAAACTCTAAAGAAGGTATTTTAGGAGGCCATCCATAAATTTCTTGGATAATCATTACAACGGCCTGTGGAGCAATAAGTCCTTTCTCAGTAATTATTGCATCAATATATTCTGGTGGAGTAACGTCAAATAGAGGTGAGTATGCGTTTATCTTACCTACTAAATCCCTACCCTCATCTTCTATTTTTAGGCTTACTCGATTAAGCTCTACCAGTTCTCCAAGGAATGTTTCTGGATAAAATTTTGTTGTGGCTGCTAAAGAAAAAAATCTGACTCTAGCTTCATGAGAAATAAGCGCGAGTAATGAGGTTCCTACTTTGTTAATCAGAGCTCCATTTGCAGCTATAGCCTCAGAACTCGTAAATACTTTATCTACATCCTTTATAAGATATCTTATAGCAGAGTCGACAAATAAAGTTACATCAGCAATCTTTGATAGCTCTTTAGCAAAAACTATTCCTTCACCCCCAGGTCTAGATTCAGGTATGTAAATTTTGATATTCTTACCTTCAGATAAAGCATAGGAAATTGTTTCTTTAAGTATAGTGCTATAAGAATATACAAGTAAAGTATCGCCATCAAGAATTCTGTTTGATGCTATATGTGCAACAATCTTATTAGTTTCCTTAATATTTTTTTCAATTTCTCTAACTTTATCTGATATTATCATTTTGACTTCTTCTAAATCTTTTACTTCCTTAATTGAATAAACGAGTGTTTCAGTTATCTGTCTAAGACTATTTAATAATAAAGCTGAAGTCCGTCTAGAATTAATGAGTTTTTTTATAGCAATTGGATATATTTCTTTTAAAAATTCTATAGAACTAGAGTTAATTAATAACTTTTCGACAGCCTTAATACTATTTATTACTACTTCTGTAGAACTGAATATTTTTCCTTTTTTAATTTTATCAGAAATATCTTCTATTTCTTTTAAATAATTAAGTTTGTTCATAGTCTCCTTCTTATAAAATCTGTAAATATCTCGGCTACTTTAACTTTTGCATATGGATTAACTATACTATCAGTGGAAATAATTTCATTATAATAAGATAAATTATACTCTGAGGCTGGAGCCAGTAAAGCATGTGTAACTACAGCATATAGTTTTTTAATTCCTTTATTTCTAAGAAAAATAGCAGTTTCACGTAATGTACCTCCAGTACTAACTATGTCATCTATAACAATAGCTTCATTTGCTTCATGTAATTCTTCTTCACTTTTAATAATTACATTTTCGTCTCCGAGTCTTGTTTTTTCCAAAATAATATATGGGGTATCAAAATATTTTGCGAAAGTTTTGACCCATTGTTCAGACTCTTCGTCAGGACCCACGAGAATTAGATTTGAAAATCTATAATTTTTTAATATATATTCACTTAGCTTTCTCATCGCTGACAGATTATGTATAGGAATCTTAAAAATTTCTTCAGGTTTTCTTCGATGGAGATGAAAATCAATTGTTATTATTTCATCTATGCCAGACCATTCGAGAAGATTAGCTACAATATCTAAACTTACGGCTTCTCCTTGTTTGAAACGCGTGTCTTGTCTTGCATAAGCGAAATAAGGTATAAAGGCATATATTCTTGAGGCATTAAGTTCTTTAAGTGTTCTACATATAAAAATAAGTTCCACCAATGAATCATTGGGATGTTTGGCTAATGATTGTACCACAATTATATCTTCCTTTGAAACTTCCCCATCAATTCGTACATATATTTCACCATCAGGAAACTTTCTTGTTTCTACAGGTATGTATTTAATGTTAAGTAAATCAGATAATTGTTTAGCAATATAATAAGAATTGCTTCCTCCTAAAATTTTCAAGGAAAACCACCATTTTTAAATTATATATTTTCAAGTTAACATTTATAAATGTTAATGCATTTTCTGGAATGATATCCTTATGAAGCCTGAGCTTGATAGAAATAAGATTGGCATAATAATCGGAATCATAATAATAGTATCTTTTATTCAAGGAATTCAGTCATATACTTCTAAAATAACACATGATTTAAAATACAAAGTTTTAGAGCTAGATAAAAAAATTTGCAGTTTCCCAAAAGGATATGTGCTTAATTCATCACAAGAATTAGATAAGATTCTAGATAATCCTAACAAATATAATCTAAGAATAGCAACACGTGAAGAAAAGATCATTGTATGCTTGGGTGATTACACAAATATTTTAGAAGAAAAAACATGGAAGGAAGATAATATAAAAGTAGTTGTATTTCGAGTAAGTGAAGGACAGGAAAATAAATATATCCTAATTGATGTTCAAGAGGATCTAGAGTTATATGTTATGATAACTAACAATTCGGGAGAATTCTTAGTTCCCTTGATAAAAAAGATCCCAGCCGATAGAATAATAGAGTTTAAAGGAAGGACAAATATAAAAAATTTAACTACTGTAAAAATATATGCTTATCCAGCTTCCATAGATTTCAATAAAACACACACACCTTCCGAGAATTTTTATCTAACGGAAGTAAAGATAAATAAAGGAGAATTCTGGATAAGATTGGATTCGAAGCTGATACCAGTACGTTTTAAGGGTACTGATATGCCGAATCAATGGATTTTGATATATGGTCTTCCCTATAAAGGTGGTTATAAATGGTTTAAAATAGATGAATCCATAGGGAAGACTCAATATGTAATACTTACTCTTGAAGAAAATAATTAATAACTACCACTTTAAATAAGATGTAGGTATGACGGTGAATAGCATTAGTTATTTTTTTAATCCTGATTCTATCGCTGTTATAGGAGCATCAAGAGAAGAAGATAAACCAGGTCATATTATTCTAAAAATGTTGCTTGATAACAAAAAGAAAAATATTTTGAAATCTAGGATATATCCTGTAAATCCTAAAGCAAATGAACTTCTTGGTGTAAAAGTTTATCATTCAGTAAAGGAAATTAAGGATAAAATTGAACTTGCTATTATTGTTGTACCTGCTAAATATGTTCCACAGGTTTTAACTGAATGCGGAGAAAAAGATGTAAAAGCAAGCATAATAATTTCAGCTGGTTTTAGCGAAATAGGCAATAAAGAGTTAGAGCTAGAAGTATTAAAAATAGGTAGAGAGTATGGGATTAGAATTATTGGACCGAATTGTATCGGTGTTTTATCTCCCTGGAGTGGTGTTGATACTATTTTCTTACCAGTTTATAAAATACTCTCTGATGGTACAAAGTTAGTTTCTACACCCAGGCCTACACCTGGTTATGTTGCTTTAATTTCTCAAAGTGGTGCCTTCGGGACAGTAGCAATGGATTATATGGTGGGAGAAGGAATAGGATTATCTGCATTTGTTAGCTATGGAAATAAGATAGATGTGGATGAAGCAGATCTGTTAGAATACTTTATGAGTGATGATAAAACACATGTGATAATAATGTATCTAGAAAGCATAGAAAATGGAAGAAAATTCATTGATATTGCTGAGAAAGTTTCAGCTATTAAGCCCATTATTGTTTTAAAAGCGGGAAGAACAAGAGCGGGTTCAAGAGCGGCAGCATCACATACTGCTGCTGTAGCTGGTTTAGATGCTATATATGATGCGGCATTTAGAAGATCTGGTGTTGTAAGAGTTTATGATATGGAAGAGTTATTCGATGTGGCAAAGGCCTTATACATGCTTCCTCCTGTAAAAGGAAACAGGATCGCTATTGTGACAGATGGTGGAGGTGCGGGTGTTATGGCTACGGACATGGCTGAAATTATAGGTCTAGATGTTCCTCAACTAAAAGGTGAGACGAAAGAAGAATTAGACAAACTAAGGGAAATTGGAAAAATACCTTACTTTTCTTCTATTGATAATCCGATTGATTTAACGGGTTCTGCCACTACTGAAATGTATATCGAAGCGTTGGATGTATTACTTCGTTCTAATGAGATTGATATGATTATTGTATTAGCGTTACATCAAGTTCCCGGGATTAGGGATCCGATAAAATTAGCAGAAGAAATAGCTAATAAAGTGCGAGAATATAATTTTATTAAGCCTGTTTTAGCGGTAGATACAGGCTATAGCGAGGCTGCAGTGTTAGAAAGAGAGTGTTTTGATAAAAATAATATACCGTCATATAAAATTCCTGAGAGGGCAATAAAAGCAGCTAAGGCTCTCTACACGTATGGTAGTTATCTAAGAAAGATAAATAGGTTTAATGAATATGTATCAATTTTTTCTTCCTATAACAAATAATATTCTATTAAAGATATTTTTTAACTACTTGTAGAAAACTATTTTCTAATTTTATTAGAGTTTTAGTGTCTTTTGCTTCTATAGTTAATCTTATTACAGGCTCTGTATTGGATGGTCTAATCAAAATCCATCCCTCATCTAAATCTATTCTAATTCCGTCAACAAGAGATATATTATCATACTTTTCCACAATTTCTTTTTTCAATTTTTCCATTATTATGAATTTTTTCCTATCATTCTTAACATCTATTTTAATCTTCTT
>Ga0164318_10001253_pt1 | contig 22277 bp, 22 predicted proteins | sample GuaBasSedimGuay9_FD_113734 | JGI IMG/M metagenome (GOLD analysis project Ga0164318, IMG submission 113734) | Subseafloor sediment microbial communities from Guaymas Basin, Gulf of California, Mexico - Guay9, Core 4571-4, 0-3 cm | ecosystem: Environmental > Aquatic > Marine > Hydrothermal vents... | reverse complement strand
GTAAAATGGTGAGATGGGCATTTTGACTGCTTTATGCAGAATGATATCAAAACATGAGATGTAGCGTAGACTATCATCTCTCCATTCGGCAAACAAGGTAGCCGTACGGGAACGTGCGGCTGGATCACCTCCTTATATATATTTCAGCAAACCACAAACAAAGGGCCGATAGATCAACGGTACCTCTTGCCTTACAAGAGGCGTTGAAGATCGCTGCCCTTGCAAGGTAAAGCTTTTATAATACCTCTGCTTATATTAAGCAGAGAATATGGATGATCTTGAAATAATGGGAGCTAGTTTATATTGGACAGAGGGAAAGAAAAGCAAGAGTAGATAAAAGAGGTTGGAAGCAATTTAGGGTATGTTTTACAAACACAAACCCAGAAATAATCACAGCTTTCTTAAAATTTTTAAGAAAAATAGGAGCAAACGAAAATAAAATCAAAATTTTAATACATCTTTATCCTGAGCATGATATAGAAAAAGAAATAAATTTTTGGAGTAAAATAACAAAAGTTCCTAAAAATCAATTTTGGAAGCCATATTTCCAAAAAGGTAGTGGTAAAAGAAAAAAATCCAAGCATGGAATATGTCAGGTATTCTATGACAGCAAAGAAGATGTTCTTAAAAATTCAAAAACTGATAAAAGCTTTACCCAAGTGAGGCAGAGGCTGTGGGTTCAAAAGCTACTTTCTTTGGTGATATCCAAAGAAAGGCTGAATATCCCACTCGGTCCATCCATAAAGGCCTACTCTCAAAACCTTTAAATAATCAAGATGTCAAAATAATATTGCATTGCATATTACACATTCATTGGAGGGCTATCAAAGCTGTTCAGAGTTAGCTGTGCTCTGTGGCAGGGGGTTACAGCTAGCAGCGGATAGTTAAATATCTCTTTCTCTGAACAGCTTTATCATGCTCATATATGTCACTCCAAATCATTTGGTTTGGGGTGTTTAAGAAAAAAGGATAATGAATTAAAAACGGGGTTCAGACACATGAGATATCATGTGGATGACTAAGTGAACACCAAAAGAGTCCTTTTTAATGATTATCATAGGCGAGCTGTCCTGACACACAGGGCCTTAGGGTCATGTGGTGGATGGCTTGGCTTGGAAACCGAAGAAAGCATGACTGCTAACATGGAATAAAGACTGCTTGTTTAACAAAGCAGTATATACATAGTGTTGGCAGTCGGCCTTTAAGGACGTGGCAAGCTGCGAAAAGCCAGGGGTAGGCGCATGCAGCCTTTGAACCCTGGATTTCCTAATGGGACTTCCTAGTCCTTCGGGACTACTCAGGATTTTTATCCTGAGAGGGGACGGCCCGAACTGAAACATCTTAGTAGGGCCAGGAAAAGAAAGCAAATGCGATTCCCTGAGTAGGGGCGACCGAAAAGGGAAGAGGACAAACCGAACGGGTATGAGAAATCATATCCGGATGTGGGGTTTGGACTCACGCTCATCCTAACTTTCCGACTCGAAGTCCGCTGGAAAGCGGCGCCTTAGAGGGTGATAGCCCCGTAGAGGAAGGAAAGAAGGATGATAGTGAGTATCCAGAGTACCGCTGGTCGGATATCCAGTGGGAAGGTGGGAGACAATAACTCCCAATCCTAAATATATTCCAAGTCCGATAGCGCACTAGTACCGTGAGGGAAAGCTGAAAAGAACCCTTAACAGGGGGTGAAAAGATCCTGAAACCACATGGCCACAGGGAGATATAGTTCCTTAATTGCCTCTTCGGAGGAAAAGCTTGTAAAAGCTGAGTACAAGAAGAGGTTTAGGGACTATATCGTGAGTTTTGAAACATTTGGCAAGGAGTTTATCTCTGTGGCGAGGTTAAGGTGGTAACACCGTAGCCGAAGCGAAAGCAAAAACCACGCAGCCCGCAAGGGTGAGGTGGTTGGGTGTGAAAGCGCCCAAGTCACAGGGATAAGACCAGAAGCCCGTTGATCTAGTCCTGGGCAAGGTGAAGTCCAGCGAAAGCTGGATGGAGGCCTGCTACACCAGTTGGGATTCAAACCACCGTGGTGACCTGGGACTAGGGGTGAAATCAAAAGCTCCGCTTTCGAGCTGTGGAGCTTTGTGACACTAAAAGCCAATCGAAACGGGCGATAGCTGGTTCCTTCCGAAATGAACCACAGTTCAGCCTTACCGGAGGCTGGTAAAGGGGTAGAGCTACTGATTGGGTAACCAAGGGCCGAAAGGCCCAGTTACGCTGTCAAACTCCGAACCCTTTGCCGCTGTTGATGGTAGGAGTGAGGGAACGGGGTAAGCTCGTTTTCCGAAAGGCAAAGAAGCCAGCCCAAGGTTAAGGTCCCAAAGTGCTTCTTAAGTGAGGAAGGGAGTCTTCAACCTAAGACAGTGGGGAGGTTGGCTTAGAAGCAGCCATCCTTTATAGAGTGCGTAATAGCTCACCCACCGAGGTTGAGGGCCCCGATAATGGACGGGACTAAAGAAGCCACCGATACCTTGGACCTCGAAAGAGATGTGGTAGGAAGGTGTTTTGTGAGGGTAGAAACCTACACGTGAGTGTGGGTGGACCTCACAAAAACAAGAATCTTGCCGATAGTAGCAGCAAAGCTGGGTGAAAATCCCAGCCGTCTGAGGGGCCAGGGTTCCTCAGCAACGATTAACAGTATGACAACTAATCTTTATTTAATTGGTTGTCTTCTGGTCGATTCGGCTGAGGGTTAGTCGATCCTAAGGCAAACCCTAACCGGAGTTTGCCGAAAGGGAAACAGGTTAATATTCCTGTACTGAAGGAATACGTGCGGCAACGCTAGGTTTGATTCCGGACGTTTTGGGATAGGCCAATCACCCTGCGGGTGATCAAGCAACGAAGTCCATGGAGTACCGTAATGGTGAGAAATGGACGAAATTGCGACGAGCCCTCGTATGAGGGTTTGGCTGACTCCCAGAACCCGTGAAAACGGAATCAAAAAGGATTTCCTTCAATCGTACCGAGAACCGTCACAGGTGCCCCTCGCTGAGAAGGCGAAGACGTGTTGGGAGAAATCGGTCTAAGGAATTCGGCAAATTGGTGGCGTACCCTTGGAAGAAGCCATGCTCACCCCTCCAACTCGGTTGGAACGGGTGAGTCGCAGTGACAAGGGAGGTCCGACTGTTTAACAAAAACATAGGGGGCTGCTAATCGGAAACGACTTGTACAGCTCCTGAGAACTGCCCAGTGCCAGTGTGTTAAGGTCCTTTACAAGGGACCGAAGCCCTGGTAAACGGCGGCGGTAACTCTGACCGTCTTAATAGATGGTCATTTGATTTAAAGATGATAACAAAAGACCGTCTAAGACATAGGTAGCGTAAAGCTGTTGCCATGTCTTTGGGCAGTGCGCAATCCCTTGTCGATTAATTGTCGACCTGCATGAATGTTTCAACGAGATCTCCGCTGTCTTAGACCGATACCCAGCGAAATCAATGTCCTGTGCATATTCAGGAGACCTCCAGTGGGACATCAAAGGAGATGCCACAACAGCGGGACTTATTCTGCTTTTTGGTTTTCAACCAGAAAAAGCAGATAAGCCCGCTTCCCAAACAATAAAACATGAAAATTAGAAATTTTCGTTTGATAAAGTTCAGTCAATACGACATAAAAAACGGTACAAAAATACCGAGCTTAGAGAACGAATTATTGGCATATGAAACAGGAGTTCATCTTGGAGACGGATCGATGCAAATAATTAAAGGAGGAACACACTCTGTTAGGTATTATGGAGATCCTAAAGAAGATTGGATTTTTGTTTCAGAAATTCTTCCAGAAATTGTAAAACATTTGTACAACAAAAAAGTTATTGCCAGAAAATATCCAGATAAGTGTTGTCTATCAGTTTGTTCAAAAGCAGTTACAACATTCAAACACAACGTTCTTGGTTTGCCGATAGGGAATAAATTACAACTTAAAGGTCTACCGAAATTTGTAAAACAAAATAAAACACTTCTGGTGAATTGTTTAAGAGGAATTGCGGACACAGATTTTGGTTTGTATTTTCAAAGTAACGGTTCACCTACATTAATTTGTGCAATGAATAATAAGGAATTAATCAAGGACATATCAATTGAACTTAAAAACTTAGGGCTGAGCGTAAAAACTAAGTTTGATATTAAAAGAATAAGAAAAGGAAAGGAGAACACAGAGCATGTATTAAAACTTTACGGAAGAAAGAACCTTGAGATATGGATGAAAATTATCGGATTTTGGAACCCGAAACATTTGACAAAATATCTTGCTTGGAAATATCTTAATTTTTCTAAAAACAGAACAACAATTAACCAAAGAATTTTAATGCTGAAAAAAGCTGGTATCTCCTTTGACCCTAAGAGAAGACCCCGTAGATCGAAGAAGGGGCCATGATTAGCGGACTTATTCTGCTTTTTCCTGCTTTCAGCAGGTCGTAAACTAAAAGCAGATAAGCCCGCTTCCCAAACAATAAAACATGAAAATTAGAAATTTTCATTTTCAAACTAAAGAATTGACAAGCCAAGAACTTTTAGCATATGAAACAGGAGTTCATCTTGGAGATGGATCATTGCAAATAAAGAACAGAGTTTATAGAGTTATATATTCCGGTGACATTAGAAATGACTATGATTTTTATTCTAGAAAGATTCCAGAGATAATAAAGAAATTGTATAAAAAAACACCACTGATATACAAAAGAAAAAGCGATAACACAATAATATTAATATTAAACTCTAGAGAAGTTGTAGAAAGTAAAGTCAAACTTGGTTTGCCAGTTGGTAATAAGAGGAAATTAAGAAATATTCCAGAATGGTTAAATAAAGAAGAGTTAATACCTCATTTTATCAGAGGTTTGGCTGATGCAGATTTCTGCCTTTCATTTAAGAAAAACAGAAGGGGCATTAATTGTGAACCAAGAATAGAATTTTTTACAAACAATAAAGTCCTTGCAAAGTTTGTATATAATGCTTTAATTGAACTTAAATTTAAAGTAGCTTATGAAAATACTATGAACAGACAATATAAAGAATACAGAATAAGAATGTACGGTAATAAAATGCTTAAAAAATGGATGAAAATAATAGGATTTAACAATCTTAAGCACATTTCGAAATTAATGGTATTCGAGAAATTTGGTTATTGTCCTATTAGACTTACAACACAAGAAAGAATGATGCTATTGGCTCCTTCTTCGGGCGGAAAGCTTTACTACAGTCTGCTGCTGTGATACGAGAACGACTGTATAGTGTAGGTGGGAGCGTCGCACCCGAGACGTCAGTTTCGGGGAAGGCAACAATGTAACACCACCCTGTCATTCTCGTATTGCTTACCCTTCGGGGGACACCAGCAGATGGGTAGTTTGGCTGGGGCGGCACGCTCCTGACAAGAATTCGACTACTAAGTGTTAATAATTAGCAGTCAGCTTGATATCAGGAGCGCCCAAAGGTTGGCTCAGTTGGGTCGGAAATCCAACGTAGAGTGCAAGGGCAAAAGCCAGCCTGATAGGATACCCGACAATAAGGTATCCTACCGCGAAAGCGTGGCCTAGCGATCCCCGGTGCCTCTTTATTGGGGGCCCGGTCTGTCTGAAAAGTTACCTCGGGGATAATGGAGTCGTGGCGGGTGAGAGTTCATATCGACCCCGTTCGTTGCTTCTCCGCCGTCGGCTCGGCTCTTCCTGGTGGTGCAGCAGCCACCAAGGGTAGGGGTGTTCACCCTTTAAAGAGCCACGTTAGCTGGGAGGAGGTCAGAAAGTTTTTCATTATAAATAACAAAAAATAAATAATGCCGAAAATGGATTTATTTGCAGGTATTGTTGGTAGTGATGGACATTTAAGTAGGGACAGATCAACGATATTTGTGATAAACAAAGACATTCAGTTTTTAAAAGAGATTGTGATTCCTTTGGTATACACTTTAACAGGAAAGCGAGTTCAACCGAAGTTCGTTAACTCTGGATTCAGCGACGGGAAGTATAAAATAAATGTATCATCAAAAGCACTCTGGAAGACATTAAATCGGAGATATAATATACCTTCTGGCTCTAAATCATCAAAAATAAAACCACCAGCTCTCTCAAATTTGAAAGAAAAGACAGATTTTATGAGAGGATGGATATCTGGCGATGGCAGTGTTACAAAGGATAGAACAAGACCTAAAATAGAAATTTGGTCCAAAAGCATATATATCCTGAAATGGATGAAAGATGTTTTAAAGAAAAACGGAATTGAATCTAAAATATTTGAGGAAAGGAAAAAACGCGAATATATACTTCGTATAGGAAAAAAGAAGGATGTATATATTTTTTATAAAAAAATAAAAATTCCCCACCCAGCAAAACAATATAAATTAAACAAATTATGTTCTAAAGCTTTCTGATCTCCCAGCAATTAAGAACGTTGCGAGACAGTTCAGTCTATATCTACTGGAGGTGTAGGTTGCCTGAGGGGAGGATGCCTTTAGTACGAAAGGAACAGGGCGTCGCGGCCTCTGGTGTACCGGTTGTGAAACGCACCGCCGGGTAGCTACGCCGTAGCAGATAAGCGCTGAAGGCATACAGTTTGAGCGGAAGCTCTACTGGTCTAACTAAGCGCGAAACTGCCCCCGAAAAGAGGCAACCATTTCTCAAACTGCTAGGCGACTAGCGGTGAGAGAAGGAAGGTCCGGTAGACGACCGGGTTGATGGAACCGGGGTGTAAGCATCGACGCAAGGAGATGTTCAGCCTACGGTTCCCAAACACCTGACGGCCCTGGTCAAAAAGACAGCTCGCCTTTTTTATTTACTTAAAATAAGAACTAGTTTTTATTCTACTTGGATACTCCAAATCTCTCTTTAACCCATCTTGCAATATATTCAATTTCTGGATTAGTCTCTATATCAGAATGTATAATCCTGGAAAAAGCATATATACCCATAGAACCAATAGTAGCACCAACTATCATAAGGCTATTACCTGCACTTAGGCCATTTAGTTTTGCTCCATTTGCAATATGATTTAAATATTGTAAAAAACTATCTAGTGCCATAATACAATTAATAATTAGCAGTAATATTTATAAAGCATGTTTTCAATTAAAATACAGCGGTGAGCTGGATATGTAGCTGTCGTCAGCTTTCTTTCAAAGGAAAGCTGATGAGGAAGCTCCATTCACCCTTTATACACACTGCCGAAAGGCAGAGGTCGAGAGGCCTACAGCGAGAGAAGAAATAAACCAAGTATCTGGAGCTATGAAATCCAAGTACTTCCGGGCGACTGGGAGTATAGGAAGAGCATAGAAGGATACTTGGGTGAGAAGGCTCGCTGTTGTGTGGGTGCAAGCCAAAAGGCGCTTAGACAGATGCTACAGGTCTGGTTCACTATATGTGACAGACCAACAAAAAATGGGCTATTTCCAGCACACCGCTTTAATTCTATGTTGTTTTTAAAATAACAATATTATTTCTCAATATTTATTCTAAGTTCATCCCATCGTACTTTTTTGTTTTTAACAAGCTCTTTGATCTTCTTTTCTCTATTAGTAAGTTCGCTATTACCATGTTTTATTTCCATGAAAACTATTTCTTTTGGTCTATCTTCTGATAAACCGGGAAAAATTATTAGATCCACTGGGGTTCCTATAAATCTAACCTCTGTTGGGTCGTAGTTGAAACCAGGAAGGTAAGGAGAAAGTTGCTCTGCTAATTTACCACCGAGAACAAGACGACTCCTTTTTATTGCATCTTCTCTTATTCTTGCTTCGGTATCTATAATCCATCTATCAAGCTTTCTTCTGTATATGTTCTCTACTATTTTTTTACCAAAATAAATGCCGAAAATAAATGCAAAGAAAGTGACTGCTAGAAAGAAAATAACATCAGGATTCATATTGAAGATTAGATATCTGCAATAAATATTTATTCAAATCAAAAAGCTCAATTTAAATCATGAGAATTTTTTTAGTAAGACACGGAGAAACAGGATGGAAGAAAAAAGGTTTCTTGAGTTATACTGATATCACTTTGACGAAAAAAGGACTTGATCAGGCAAAAAATCTTGCAAAAAAACTAAAAAACGAAAAAATAGACGTTATATATTCAAGTCCATTGAAAAGGTGTGTACAGACAGCAAATTATATAGCCAAAGAATTGGGAATGAAGGTTACTATTGACAAAAGATTAATGGAAGTCAACTTTGGTATATTTGAGGGTTTAAGCACAGAAGAAGCAAAAAGAAAATTTCCTGAAATTTTTTCTAAGAGGAGGAAAAACAAATGGAAGTTTAGAATTCCACGGGGAGAAAGTTATGAGGATGCGGCAAAGAGAGTTTCACGTCTAATCAATGAAATAAAGAATACATATTCTTCAGTTGTGTTTGTTACACATGCTACCATCATAAAAGTTATTCTAAAACAATTCACAAACAAAACTTTGAAAGAAATTGAAGACAAACATTATAAGCCAGCATGTCTAATAGTTTTAGAAATAAATCCTATATCCAAAACACAAACATTTAAAAAATGAATCAAATTAAATAAGTATGACAAAGAAAAACAAAATTCAAATGCCGCAATCAACAGCAGGACTCGTAAGATACTTCGATGAGTCCAAAGAAGCAATAAAACTAAAACCAGAGCATGTCGTAATAATGTGTGCTATAATTATAGCAATTGAAATAGCATTTAGATTTTTGATTTAGTTCCCTTTAAGTTTTCTGACTTTTTTTGGATAAGTAAGCGTAATTCACAAATTTCATAAAAAATTAAAATAAACAGTTTTATAATAATCTATGGATGAAAACAAAGTTATTTTAAACTATTTTTTCACAAATCACGATAAATCCATCTTCGCTATTAAAAATATGCCCCAAGCTGTTCAATCATATGTCTATATGGGGGTTTCTAGATTTCCAAACGTCCGGGAGCGTTTTCTAAAGCTAATTAGAGAAAAATGTGACGTCAATCAACTAATAAGTTTTATAGAAAATGGGAAAGATGTTAACAAACTTCTTAGTAATTTTTCTACATTCGCTGCCCAGCAAAATAGTAAAATATATTTCGATTTCAGACATGAGTCCACGGCCGAAGGCTCCACTGTCTTTGTTGTATCAGAAAATAACCCTATATATGCAACAGAAATACAGCAAGACTTTTTCTTTCCTTTAACTACAATGGAACTTTCGACTAGATATTCAAGAAAGTTCACATATGAAAGGGTCTATTGGGATCCAAATTTGATGAAAACTGAGTTTGCAGAAGAGGCCAAAAAACTTCTGTTTGACAGTTTTAATCTCTATGAGAGAGGGTTTGAAATACTTATGAGTGAATTCAAAGAAAGAAACGAAAACACAGAGCTTCCTGAAAAGGTATCCGTTCTCGACTCTATCAGAGCATTAATACCACTAGCGGCCTATACAACCGTTATTTTAGGTGGCAATTCACGTGCAATGATGGAGCATTTCAAAAAACTTCTGAGTTACAAAGACGCTTTTATACAATATTACGCTAAAGAGGCTCTAAAGGAACTCTCAAAAATATCTCCAGAGTATTTCTCTAGAATAACAGTTGATGAAAACGTAGTGAAGCGCGAAGAAAAATTAAGAAAAAAAGCAAGGGAACTCTTTGGAAACAAATTTATTAAATCGAAAAACGATGTTGTTCTGCATTATGAACCACCTCTTGAAGAAACTATTATATGTCAGATACTTTACCCATATTGCAATCTAACATTTGAGGCACTTTTAGACGAAGTGAACTCGATGAATAAATCCGAAAGGGCGGAAATTCTTAGAATTGCGACAGAAGATAGACCTAATAGAAGCAAGCCTATTAGAGGATTTGCAACGCGACACCTTATATTTGAAATAGAATCGCCATGGTTTTTGTGGAAAGACTTTAAGAGGCACAGGATGAATATTCGTTTTCAACAGGAAATGCGTGGTCTTTCGGGCTATGAGATACCGTATTTAATAAAAGGGTCGTCTATAAGGAGCGAATATGAAAAAATTATGGATAGAGCGTGTGATTTAGTAGAAAGGGTCTATTTAAAACATGGTGGTACACTTTCTAAAACAGTAGCTCTACAAGCATGTAAAAAAAGGTTTTTACTTTGCATGGATCCAAGACAGTTGACGGTCATGGGAGAATTGAGGACAATGGGAGAGGGAGATAGAGGTTACAGGATACTTGCAAGTGAGATGATAGAACTTGCAAAAGAAAAAAACGAGCTTCTTTTTGGTCACATTAAAAATAATTATCTCAAAGGCCAGGAATAACCCTCTGCACTCTAATATTTATAAAGAACCGCGGTTAATAATTAATAAGATGCCTATGAAAAAATTTAAAGCTCAGGCAGCGATGGAATATTTGATGACATACGGATGGGCCATATTGATAGTAATTATAGTGGCTGCAGCACTTTTCGCACTGGGTGTCTTTAATCCATCAACGTACACGACATCTACAGCAACGGGTTTTCAGGGATTCCAAGTACCAGCCGGTGGTTGGCAGTTTACTTCGAGCGGACAACTCACACTGATCCTCAAAAACGCAATGGGCTCCAATATTAACATAACTTCTGTGCAGGCACAATTCGGTTCTAATACACCGGTAACTAACACTACTGCAACGACACTCGGACCGAATGATCAAGTAACATATGTTATAAGTGGTCTTGGAACAACAACTTCAGGATCTTCATATTCGATAACTGTTACAATAACATATGATAATTTAGATACTGGTCTTACAGGATTTAAGAGTACAGGAACCCTAACAGGATCAGCCGTATAAGTCACAAGAATTTAATTTTTTTATTTTATTTTATTTTTGATTTTTAATAGCAGTTATTCTATATATATTTGAACAAAACTATCTTTTGCTTCTAATGTTGCCCAGTAGTTTCCTTCGGATATCGGGATACTCCCATTTAGATTGGCAAGGGACGTAGAATAAATATCCGATATCCCCGAGTCTGTAACAACCCTCAAAATTACAGTTTTATTAACAATGGACGACCCTTGCACATTGCTTGGTATATATAAAGCAAGTCTAACCTTTGCTGGCGGACCTTGTGAATAAACAAGATCAGCGGCTGTTGTTATTTTTTCAACAGCATTCTTTGCATAGGAAAGTATGAGTTCTGTACTGGTTCTTGTTTGAACAGTGTTTATGTAAATCCATATTGGTATTAGGAACGCGAAAACAACGGCAACAATGATCATGTATTCAAAAGCAACTTGACCCCTCATAAATAATTAATTGATTTGAGGCTATAAAATAATGATTTGGATGGGACCGCTGGGATTTTCGGTCTCTCTGGACACTTCTCAGAGAAAATACTGTCGAACCCAGATGAGCAGGTTTCACCTTTCATTGCGAAGCTCAAATCTCCAGCAAATCTGGAGCCTGCCAGGATGCCATTACCTCACGGTTTTGTGCAAACTAACTTAAAGTTAGTTTGTCCCACATCGTGTGGCATCCAAGATGTTTTTGAGCCTATTATATTTCATTTCTATACTAAAATTTATATTTTTACTAAATTCTTCGAAAGATCTTTTTTTAACTGCGAAACATATGCCTATTCCATTTTCGCTGATATTGCTTCCTTTTATTGTCCATATTTCAGTAGTTTCTATCTCAAAAAGACCTAACATTTCTTTTATAGATTCCATAAATTTTATCCCATTATAGAGGAAATCTTTGTTTTTAACTATTTTAAATCTTAATCTGGGATATCCATTCGGATCTCTAGAGATGGTCCCCTCACAATCAAAAGCAACTTTTAAATATTCTTTGGAATATTTTTTGTTTTTCTTAATCCAGCTGGGGACATCAAATAAAGTAATTGATTTGTTCCCCTTGGGTGCCCCAGCCAAATAAATTATTCTACCCAATGCTCTGTTAAAAACTCTATATTTATAACTCAACCCAAAACCATCGGTACACTTCTCTATTTTACCTTTCAAATCAAACCTTTCACTTATTAATTTCGAAAATTTTTTTTTAATAATTTCTTGTCTTTTGACGATAAAAAAAGTTGTCCAAAGTCATCTGCCAGATGACCATCAAATGTCACATAACTTACTATTTTGGCAATTTCAGAATTCAATTTTATCGGTAGATTGATTTTTTTGAGTGCTCTTTTACCTGCTTTCTTGTCTTTATATGTACTCAGAAAATCTTTCTCCGTAATATACATAGTTAATCATTGACCCCAATATATAAATAATCCGGAGCCTAATAGATATGCATGAAATATAACCTTTCCATTACCCTCATTCTGATTTCTCTTTTTTTGGTTTCTCAAATTGTAGGTTTATTTTTTATTAATGGAAGTATACAGGAAGTTAAAGAGTTACCTTCGGGAGAGATTGTTATTGAACATAAAGAAACCGTTGTTGAAAGACCAGAGACAGAAGGAGGAGAATCGTTTTCTTTCATATTACTTGGAATAGCCATGGCTACCATTCTTATGCTAATAATAATAAAATTGAACTTATTGAAACTTTGGAAATTGTGGTTTTTCATTGCGGTTTGGTTAACAATATCTGTAAGCTTGTCCGTGTACATAAATATGTATTTAGCTATGCTCTTAGCCTTTGCTTTAGGTCTTCTTAAAATTTTAAAACCAGAACCAATAATCCACAACATTACCGAAATACTAATCTATGCTGGTATAGTCATAATCTTCGTTCCCATATTTGATGTTTTTTGGGTCTTTATGTTGTTACTGGCTATTTCAATTTATGATATAATCGCTGTTAGAAAGACAAAACACATGGTTAAAATGGCAATGTTTCTAACAAAATCTAAATTGTTTGCCGGTTTATCATTCCCTCTTGGAAAACCTCTTCTAAAGAAACCAAAAACGATGGACCAAGAAGTCAGAAAATCAGCAATATTAGGAGGAGGTGACATAGCATTTCCTTTACTTTTTTCCGGAGTTGTCATGGAAAATTTAATAACAAATGGGATGACAAAGTTGATGTCATTCAGTTACACGTTAATAATTACACTCTGTGCCATGTTATCTCTCTCGTTTCTTTTCTGGATTGCTAAAGAAGACAAATATTATCCAGCGATGCCCTTTTTGACAACAGGATGTTTTATTGGATATCTAATTGTTGCTGTAATAACAGGAATTTTTTGATTTCAGATAACATCATAAAGAGCATTCGGTAAGCTTACACTCTATGTTTTTGGGAGTCAAATAAGAAGTAAGGATGCGAAGTTTTTTTGAAGCCCCATTCGGGATTTGAACCCGAGGCCTTCACCTTACCAAGGTTTAGCGAAAGTCTTCTTTTTATCATATCATGAGATTTACTGAAGACTTTTGACGCTCTTTGTTGGGAAGGCAGCTCCTACCAACTGAGCTAATGGGGCTTAGTCCAATGTTATTTAATTTATCACTTCAATAAATAAATGATTTTATGGAACATATTCTACATAAAACAACGCTAATAATTGTGAAGAAAGGAGACAAATATCTGCTTATAAAAAGAGCTAATGAGCCGGGAAAAGGATTGTGGGCATTTCCCGGGGGTCATGTAGATGAAGGCGAAACACCACAGCAGGGAGCTCAACGAGAAGCAGAGGAAGAAGTAGGAGAAGTCAAAGTTGATGAAAAACCTTTCTATGTGTTTGTTCATGATGTACCAGAAGGTGAAAGAAAAGCGAACTTTAAAAAACACAAACACAAATGCTATGTTTTTTTCGGAAAGGTTGCGGGTGAGATAAAAGCAGGAAGTGACGCTGAAAAAATAGGATGGTATACAATAGATGAAATAAAAGATTTACATTTAACAGACTATACTGAAACAATTTTGAAAAAATTGAACGAAATGAACAATAGCTAATCAATCTTAACGCCTTCTACACCAACTGTTGTTATATATGGTGTACCGCCTGCTTCTTTTATGGCATCTGCGACTCTTTGTTTTGTCTCAGAATCAACCAATGCGAGCATTATACCACCCATTCCGCCACCGGAAAGCTTCGCTCCAAACGCACCGGAAGAACGGGCAGCTTCTATGAGTTTTTCAAGCATTGGATGAGAAACACCCAATTCTTCTGAAAGTATCCTATGATTTTCATTCATTAGTTCACCGAGCTTTTTCGCATTACCCGACAAAAGTATTTTTTCACCTTCTCTTACTATATCAGCTATTTGATCAAAGAACGATTCATATTTTCCTTTATTGTTTTCCCAAGCATTTCTAACTTTTTGAACAGCTTCCTTTGTCTTTGCTTCAATACCAGTATTACCAATAACAATATCGTAACTGTGTCTTCCCAGGTTTCTCCTTTCTAATCTTGCTTTTGGACCACTTTTATCAATCCTAACAAAATTATATCCACCCATTGAACTTGATGTTATTTCAGATCCCGACGCTGCACCACCATGTATCTTAACTTGAAGCGGATACAACCAGTCAAAATATTCCTCTGGTTTTACATTTGTTTCAAAGAGAGCATTCAATGCGCCAAAAACAGAACACAAAACAGCAGTGGAGCTGCTCATACCACCGGACTCTCTTGGTATGTCCGATGTGATTTCCATCTTTATACCCACATTTAAATCTGCTATTTCTCTGCCGAAAATACCTATCAGATCCCTTATAGGGTCCATCACGTCTTTGTAATCCCGAAATGTTTCAAAGCGTTTTTTTAGTATACTCTCAACAGACTCGTTTATTGTTCCATAACCAGGTGAATTGACAATGATAGTATTGTCGTTTCTTTTTTCTATGAAAGTGTGAGTCCTCATGTTAACAGCGGCAACAATGGCGGGTCTCTCATAAACAACGCTGTGTTCACCGAAGAAAAAGACGTTACCGGGCGCGGAAACTTTTATGACCATAAACAAATATTGTCCTTTTTATTTAAAAACATCTCAATTTTCTGTCCTTACACCATCTCTATCAACTGTTGCGTTCACTATATAGAAACCTGCTTCTTTCCATTTTTCCTTAACAGCTTCTCCAATTTCTTTGTCAAAACATACAGCTATACCACAATCACCACCACCAGCACCAGAAAGCTTTCCTGCAGCTCCAACTTCATTGGCTAACTCAGATAATTTTCTAAGGTCTTCTGTTTCTATATTTACACCACTCTTTTGTCCAAGTTCTCTAAGATATTCTTCATTTTTTCTCAATAATTGTAAAATTCTCTCCTTGTCACGTTCTTTCCATGCTGCTATTATTTCTTTAACAAGATTTGCAATATTATCATAAATTTTCTTATATTCTTCGGGTGAGGATTCTTTGAAACCCCGCATTTGCTTTACCATAGCACTGGTAGAAGCAGATTGTTTGGTCCACCCTATGATTAATTCAAAATCCTCGGGTATTTCTAAAGGTTCTACTTTGAATGACGGCCATTCTTGCTCTACAATATCTCTTAGTGACATACCACTCTCAACTTTATCAATTAACCAATTAGGATCAAAACGTTGATAGACAAAAACACCACCATATGTAGATGCAGCAACATCAAAAGCGGACCCAACTTTTCCCTGAGCAAAATAATGTGTTATTGCTGCAAGTTTGTATATTTTTTTCTTTGCTTGCGCGCTCTCTATATCTTCACCATGAAATTTTAATATACCAGCTATAACAGCAACCACAGAAGCAGCGGACGAACCAAATCCCACTTTTTTCTTTTTCCCCTCTATCTCTATTACTGTTTCCTCCCCCCACGATTCTATTTTGAATGGTTTCCAATTTCCGAGATATTTGAGAGCAGTTTCGATTGAAGCTTTCATAAATAATGTGTCTTGTTTTTCTTTTTCGTTCAACTCTCTTTCAAATTTTAACTCATCACCATCGAACCCTGCTTTCAGATTATGTATGTCAAAATCCCTTATTGTAATGTGTATTTTTTCATCGGTAGAATCTGAAACATCGACATAAACTCTTTTATTAACTGCTGCTACTATACCTGGATTTCCAACTTCAAGAATAGACCATTCGCCTGATAAAAACAATTTACCGGGAGCAGAAACTTTGACCATAAATTTTATTGAGGTTTTTATTTAAATTATTAAACTTGAAGTCATCCTGCGCCTAAAAATTAAAATAAATGATCATCCACTATTTTTACTCCAGAACCAGGTTTGGTTATTATAACATCTTCTATGTGTGAAAACTGTTTCACTCTCTTTACTATCTCATTAACATCTTTTTCCAAACACATGATTTTTACCTGGGGACCTGCATCTATTGTGAAATATGATTCAAGGCCTTCATCCCTCCAATCCATCACAGCATGGATTATTTCCATTGTTCCAGCATTCCAGTATATTATGGGTGGTTTTGTTGTTATCATTGTTGCATGCATTTTAAGGCAGTTCTCTTCCGCTGTTTTACCAACAGTTGTGAAATCTTTTTCAAGTATAGCTTTTCTTACAGTTTCTAAATCATTATCAACAGTCTCCAACCATGCTTTATACATGGGGGATGTTTTAACAGTTTGTGCCATACCAGCTCTTGATTTTACCTTTTTTTCCTTTTTGCTGGTTACGCAAATAATCATTCTGAACTCAGGCCAGAAATTTTCATCTACTATCTGTTCAGCATAGGAATCAGATCCGTCTTCCTTCTCGCCTCTTTTCCACTCAACAAATCCCCCGAGAACGGAACGCGTTGCTGAGCCAGAACCTCTTCTTGCAAGCATACTTAGATTTTTTGCATCCATCGGTAGATTCAATGCTTTACTAACAGCAGCTGCCAGGGCTGCAAAACCTGCAGCTGATGAAGCGAGGCCTGCTGCAGTTGGAAAATTATTGTTTGAAACAATCTTAACTTTTAAATCAGTTCCACTGATTTGTCTTACAACTGAAAGAAATTTTCCAACATAATCATCGTAATCTTCTGTTCCAGGTTTTATTTCATTTCCATTAAGAACCAATTGGTCTTGTGTGTATTTTTCATCGAATTCTACTGTTGTGTGAGCACACAAACCTTCGGTTGTCATTGATATGCTTCCGTTGTTTGGTAACATTAATTCCTTGTTTCTTTTACCCCAGTATTTAACCAACGCTATATTTGCATTTGCTATTGCAGATGCTTTCATGGATTTACACCCAACTCTCTATATAATTTATCTAACGAATCTTCTATTAAAATACCTTCAGGCTCTTCTTGTGTTTCAAATTCCTCAACAAGTTCTAACAATATCTGACAAGCAGGAGTAAAATCACTTCTTCTTTTTTTAACTTCATCTTTAGGCATCCATTTTGGTCTTCTAGCATCACTTTCACCCGATTCTCTTATGGATGATCCTACAACAGGTTCAAGTAAAAACATTCGACCAACATAACTCTTTCCACTATCCAAATAATACAAAAATACATTTCCATTGCTATCTGTTATGGATATTATCTTTTCCCGCTCTCTTAATACAGTTGGGAATCCGTAACCAATGGGGTTAACTAATGATTTTGGTTCTAGTAAAGCAGTTCTCACATTTAGTCCTGTCTCCTCTCCAACTTCCCTTATCGCGGCATCTATATAATCTTCACCTTCTTCCAGGGTACCACCAGGAATAACAAGTTCTCCGTATCTCTCAGGATCATCTTTTTTGCAACGTTCTGCTACAAGAATATGTTTAGAACCATTTATTAATTTAGGAACGTAGCCCCATGCAACTCTTTTATATTTAACACTAAAGAGTTCCTCGTACTTTTCTTTAAGTTCATCTATAGTAATTTTTCGCATAGTATTACCGTTTTGATGGTTTCTTACCTACGATCTCCATCCACAAAGTTGTTCCGGGAACAAGCTGGTGAGGATTACTATCAATAATACCATCTGTTATAAGGTCTCTTATTTCTTCAGAATCCGTTTCAAAACCAACAAGTTTCATTTGGTCACGATATCTTTCAACGGGTCTGTGACCTTCGGATGGCTGTATCGCATTTTTTCCTTGTTCACCTTCTTCAATTAAGATTTCATGATAGCCTACCCAAAAATCTCTTATTTGCTCATTCGCTTTTCTATCTTCCTCTCTCAATGGTTCTGGAATAGGAATTGCAGCTTGTGGATAAACCTCTTGAAAATGTTTCAGACCCTCTCGTTTTTTTGGCCAATCAAACCCTTCCAAAAATTCCAGATATCTACGTGGTTCTTCCCAAACAGAATTATGCCAATCAGCTGATACCAAAATTCCACCATCTTTAAGAAGTTCATAATATAACTCAAACGGTATGTGAGCATGGTGGTGTATTGAAGCTACACCAACAAAAAAATCAACCGTTCCTGGTTCAACATATCTTAGTGAATTTAGATCTGTATCTGCGTATAAACTAAAACCACCCTCTTTTTTTCTATATTTCAGACCAAGTTTTTTTAACACTTCTTTTGCTGTTCCAAAAACTTTATCTCTAGAAGGGTCCAATAAAATGATGTGAACTCTGTCCTTTTCATTTTCTCCTAAATGTTCAAATATCACCTTAGCTGAATATCCTGGTCCGGAGCCATGGTCAAATATAACTATTCTCCCATCAATTCTTTGCGCTAGATATGCAACAACTTTGGCAGCGGCTTCTCTCAACATTTGCGGTTTATCACCAAACCCTGCTCTTTCGGACGCTTTGGAAACAAGCTTCATTTGCTCTTCTGTTCCACTATCCCATTCAGCCATATAGTCAGCTTCGCTGATATCTATAACTCTCCGAAGCTCGTAATCACTATCCCATTTTATACCATATTTTCTTAGTGCGTACTCTGGAACCCTTGTCATGGGTCCTAGTTTTATAGGCATTAAAGACTCGTCATGTTGTGGGATAATTATCATTTTTCACCTCCTCATTCACAATAGCGACCTATTTTTTTAGGATTAAGAACAATTTCAGCAAAAGCTTCTAAATTTGTTTCTTTTAAAATAGGAATGGAAGCTTTTTCAAATTTTGGTCTATGTGCATCCGTAGGATTATAACCAACTGCAATACCACCTTCTCTTTGGACAGGTAATAGAAGAGATTCTACATTACTTCCCGAGTCGTCTATAACGGCAACAGAGGAGAGGGGTATGCCTAGTTTGCTTACATGTTTGAAAAACTCTTTAGCTTTGTCCATTTTTTCTATTGATCCTGTAAGGGTGGCTTGGTCTATAGCCAGGTGCCAATCTTCATATAGAACTACTTCATTACCAGGAAGCATGATCAAAGGTGATATTCCTTTACCAGCATCCATACCAAGTTTTCTTCTCTGATATGTTATATGGGGTCCGAGCCCGTCGCTGAAAAGTGTTTGATACAATCCCTCTTTTCTAAACGTTTCAACAGCTTCTCTTAAACCTGGGTTGTATTCAATTTCTTCAGAGATTTCTCTTATATCTTTCATTGTTAATCCACGAAGTATAGCTTGCTTACCTTCTATTGTTTGTTGTTTTGAGATAATACCCATTTTATACATAAAATCTGTAAGCATTCGAGCAACATCACCAACACTTGCTATACCTTTCCCTTCATTATATTCTTCACACCATCTGTTTACATCATCTTCTGTAAACCATTTTCTAAGAATGAATTCATTAACATAAGGTTCTGGGTCTAACGTGCTTTTCTCCGCACATATACTTGTTGAAAGTCCTGGATAGATTACTCTATCAGCATCCCAACCTACACACAATATTTTACGGTATCGGTCGCTCATATTCTATTCTTAACCGTAAATTTTTTATAAGTATTTAGTGGTAATAGTACTTGACCGCTCTAAAAAAGGTAAGACTAAAAGTGGAAAGTGAAGGTTGCTTATAGTTATTGCTTTCTAGGTTCACTCTAAGAACTCTACACCCAGAATCCTCTCGACTTCCTTTTTCTTTTCTGTCGTAAATGTTTTTCCTGGCCCGTATATTTGTGTTGACTTGACACCTGTTATTATAAGCATTGATCTTATTGTATCACCGAGTTCTTTGATAACCTGAGCGCCCCAGATTATTTTTGCATCCGGATTTATTTTTGAACTCACCGCCTCAACAATTTCCTGACATTCTTTAATTGTTATGTCTTCTCCACCTGAAATGTTTATCAAGGCTCCTGTTGCCCCTTCTATATCCACATCTAAAAGTGGATTATTCAATGATTTCTCTACCGACTCTATTGCTCTGTTTTCTGTATCACTCTCACCCATACCAATCATTGCCAGTCCACCGGAACCCATCACTGCTCTTATATCTGCAAAGTCAAGGTTAACCAAACCAGGCTTTGTTATAAGCTCTGCGATTCCTTTTACTGCATTCACAAGGATCTCATCTGCTACTTTGAAAGCTGTTAGTATGCTTACATCCGGTACTATCTCTAGTAATTTATCATTAGGTATAACTATGAGTGTGTCCACAACATTTTCAAGATTTTCAAGACCTTCTTGTGCATTTTTCATTCGCTGTTTACCTTCCATTGTAAATGGGAGTGTTACAATACCTACAGTTAATGATCCGTTTTTCTTTGCTATATCCGCTATTATAGGGCTTGCACCTGTTCCTGTTCCACCACCAAGACCGCACGTAATAAAAACCATGTCTGCACCTTCTATCGCTTTCTTTATGTCCTTTTTGGATTCTTTAGCAGCTTCTAAACCTATTTTTGGGTTCGCACCTGCTCCTAAACCCCCTGTAAGATCCCTTCCTATCAAAACCTTTCTATCACTGTCTGTATAGAGTAAGTCCTGAGCATCGGTATTTACAGCTATTGTTTCAGCTCCCACTATTCCCACTTGCATCAACCTAGAAAGAGTATTTCCTCCAGCACCGCCGACACCGATAACCTTTATCTCAGCTTTTCTTGATTCAAGAATTTTTCTCAACTCTTCATCAGCCTCTGTTACAGATTCTTCAAACTCCTTATCAACTACTATTTCCTGCGCCATAAGAAACTATAAGAAATAAGTTTTTTAAAATTATTGGTTTTGAAAAACATCGTTATATAAACTTTTCTATCGTAGTGAAACAATTAGTTTTTAGTAACCTTAAATTTCACGGATTTTATTTCATTCACCCACTTCTTTATGATGTCTTTTATTAGTTTCTGTACAACTTCATTTGGTTTTTGTTTTACTTTGAGAATAAGATTACCTTCTTTTATCTGTATTTCTGATGCTATACCATATTTTTCTAGAATTGCTTTAACTTTTTCTCGTGTTCCCTTTATCTCCTTTACTATTTTTACGGTGTATTGGAGTTTTTTTCCTGCCAGTGGATGGTTAAAATCAACTCTTACCCTGCCACCACTGACAGAACTTATTCTCGCTCTAATTCCGTTTATTTCCACATAGTCACCTGGTTTAGGATCTATTTTTTGCTGCAAAAATCTTGAAATATGAAAAACTTTTATCAGTTTTATATCCCTTTTACCAAATGCTTCATCGGGATCAACAATAAATGTCAACTCTTCTCCAGGTTTCATTTGTTTCAAACGCCTTTCAACACCAGGAATTACCATTCCCGCACCTACAATCACAAGAATAGGTTTGTAGTTATAATTTTCATTGAAAATTCCTTCTTTTTTAGCTACACTTTCTACTGTTAAATCAAAAACCTCGCCAGTTTCTACCACTCTTCCGATATAGTCTATTAATATAAAGTCGCCGTTTTTCATCTTTAATCGGGCAAGGAAACCCCATGCACAAGCATAGAGAGCTGCCCTTTCACCTCTTTTCCAAGCATATTAAATCTTAACTCCTAAGTATCAATCAATGCTAAGCAATTGCTGGTTTTACAGTGTTGAAATCTTATTCAACGCAGTAAGCCACTCGTATTAGCCAGTGGTAGTTAATAATACACATTATCCTATTATTTTAACTTCTTGAATGCAATTATTAAATATATGATGATAAGTGATAAAAAAATTGTAATTTTTATTTTTTTTGTAATAACTTTTATTTTTTTACCTGAAACAACTCTGGCGCCTTATAATGATTGTTCGAGTAATCAATATTGTTGTTTAGCATGCAAAGAAGATACTGGTTACGATGCAGGGACATGTGCATGGAGCCCCCCCAGTAGTGATAGTGTAAGTTACAAATCTTTAACAGGGGTCGCATGTAATGATGTTCATGATCCTGATTGTTGTGGCGCTTTTCCACCAAATTGTTATTGTTGTCACGATCATGGGTGTTCATATACTGGTCAGAAATTTTGTTACTACACAGGATATACTCCCGTGGCTTGGGGTGTTTGTGGTCAATTTGATGGTGACAGATGTTTTGATGTAGAAGCCCATCAGTGCGATACTGACACGGAATATTGTGATCCAAATAATCCCGGGTGTTATCCAAAAAAGGGAAATGGTGGTTCGTGCCAACATGATTACGAATGTCTAAGTG
>Ga0164318_10001252_pt1 | contig 22284 bp, 21 predicted proteins | sample GuaBasSedimGuay9_FD_113734 | JGI IMG/M metagenome (GOLD analysis project Ga0164318, IMG submission 113734) | Subseafloor sediment microbial communities from Guaymas Basin, Gulf of California, Mexico - Guay9, Core 4571-4, 0-3 cm | ecosystem: Environmental > Aquatic > Marine > Hydrothermal vents... | reverse complement strand
GGTTATTATTTTTGCGGTGAGCATTTTCGTTTAATTTCCTCTTTAATAATTGCCTTCGCAGGCATAAGCGTTAAATGGGGGCGTGTCTGCGGCTGTGCAATGAGTACTTGAAGAACTGGTACAATATGAGCCAGACGGTTAAAGTCAATCCCGCCATTGCTATTAGAACAGCAGGACAAGAAAGTATCTGTTTTCTCCGGAGCCTTAGGTGATTTTCTATTAGACCTTTTGACATCTCAGCACATTGATAAGATAGAATAAATTGCAGCAAAGACAAAAAGGCAGTGAAGGTGTTACATGGATAGGGTTGGTTGATTCATCAGGTAAATACTTTATTTCCACAGACAGCTTTCTTAAAGGAGCAAAGGTGTCTCAGGGAGCCGCCGCTTTAACCGAATCCGATATGAAGGCGTCTAAAGACCGGTTACGTGCACAATACGTATAAACGAGGTTGCCAATGAGATTGCTCAAGTGGTGGGCAGATTCGGGGAACGTTCCCAGGAAATCGGAAGAAGCGTTGAAGTAATTACTAATATTGCCGATTAGACTAATCTCCCGGCACTTAACGCGGCGATTGAAGCGGCGCGCGCGGAAGAGGCAGGATACGGTTTCACGGTAGCAGCTGAGGAGGTAAGAAAACCTGTGGGGAATTCCGCAAAGGCAGCTTCCGAAGAATCAGCCTTTTCAACTGAAGAAGCATTGAACTTGGTTGAAGAAATGACCGCTTCAATGGAGGAAATGGCGGCCAGGAATTGGCAGGAAAATTTAAAGTAAGAGGGTAGTTATGGAGAAAGAATTTAACTCAAAAGAAATACAGTTAGTTGTTTTTAAAATAGGCAAAGAAGAATTCGGTGTGCCTATAAGCGAGGTGAGAGAAATCGTGAGGCTTGTTCCAATTACTCCTGTGCCGCGGGCTCCCGATTTCGTTGAAGGAGTAGTTAATTTGAGAGGACAAATATTGGCCATAATCGATTTAGCTAAGAGGTTGAAGATTACACCCAGCCCGCGTTCTGACAGAAGCAGGATTATCGTCGTTGAATTTGAAGGAAACATAATCGGGATGATTGTTGATGAAGTTATGGAAGTTTTTCGGCTTTCTTCGGAGAATATTGATAAGGCGCCGGAGCTTATAACAGCAGAAATACATGAGGAATATCTTAAGGGTGTTGGTAAATTAGGAGACAGGCTGCTTATTCTTATAGACTTAGCCAGGGTATTTTCTCCTGAGGAAGTAGAGGATATCAAGAAGACAAAAGAACAACAGAGTAAAAAGGAGGAATAATGGATGAGAAAAGGCGTTTTGACCGCTGGGGGCTAGGAAGAAGTGCTTATATTGATCTGGAAGGGGAAAAATCAGAGGCCCAGGTAATAGACGTAAGTATAGGAGGAATGCGCATAATTACTGATACTCCTCTGGATAGAGAGAGGGTCGTCAGCAGCGAATTTAAGATTTTGCCAAATGTAGGGCCGTTTTTTGTAAAAGGAAGAATTATCTGGACAATTGCGAAAGAAGGTGCTTTTGAATCTGGTGTTGTTTTTGATAAGGTAAGCACTGTCCCTTTGGGCTGAATTTATAGCTTGATTATTTAATTTGTTTTCTAGTAGTATATTTTGCATAAGAAATATCAATTTTGTTTTCCATTATATCCTTTCTAAATTATATCCTTTCTAAATCCAAGTTTACGTTTGAATTATTATGGTTCTTTCTTATTTAAGGCGGCAAGAAAGAACCTGAGGACAATGATTAAGAAAGATTATAGAGATTTTTTTTGCGCTGTAACGGATTAATCGCCGCAATCATTTCTTTCATTACTGTAATCAAGAAGCATTCTTGTTTTATTCTAACTATTTAAAGCCTATTGCGTTATAGAGATTTTATCACCCTAAACAAGAATAATCCTAAATTTAACGTTTGTGTGATACTATACTTTTGCCTCGGCTGCCTCATGGTTAGTTGGCATATAAGGAACCTAACTATATCAGTTTTTCTTCGGCAATCGATGTTTTTTTATTTCTCCCTCCCTATCAACCAGTTATACAAAATCTTTTACCCTAAAGACGAAAAACCATTATTATATACTCCTGCGTTTTACTACGAGGACAGCCTCATAGCTGCAAAAAATTTAGGTTAAAGGTTTCTTAAAATGTCCCTTAGGATTTATCAAAAATATTCAGTATGAATCGAAAGGAGGTATCAAATCTTTTTGTCTCTTCTGCGGTCCATAATGTAGATGCTTTTAGGGAATGTCTTGCAGTAGGATTTGAGTTCAGTAGCAATCTGAATAATCTGGCCGGAATGTATAATTTTTCTTTCGCGTGTTGTTACAACGCCTATGGATATGGTAATGAAAGGCATTTCACCTACAATGCCTTTTCTGTTTTTAATAACTATATACCCTTTTTTTCTGTCCTCTTCTTTATAGAAAGAAGGTATGCTTATATCAAAATCATATATTATTTTCTTGCAGATATTTTCTATCGATTCAGGCGAGGTTATAAAGATAAAATCATCTCCTCCAATATGGCCTATGAAGTCATTCTCTCCACCAAGTTCTTTTATAGCATTGTATATAACAGAGGCAGTATGCTGGATAAGCTTATCTCCCCACCCAAATCCATAATAGTCGTTATATTCTTTGAATTTATCCAAATCAGCATAAGCGGCACAGAATGCCTCTTGAGCTGATATGCGCTTGTCGAGTTCTTTCGATATGGAAGCATTTCCAGGAAGCTTAGTGAGGGGGTTGGCGTCAAGGTCTCTCTTTGCTCTCCACAGTGATGCTTTTACGCGCGTAAGCAGTTCATCAGCATGGGGCGGCTTTTCTATATAATCGTCAGCTCCTGCATAAATACCTTTTATTTTTTCAATTGTATGCTGTTTTTCTACAAAGAGTATTATAGGGATATGCCTAAGCATGAAATCGCTGCGGATATTCTTACATAATTCAATACCATTGATATTTTTGTTTCCCATATCAATTAGAATAAGGTCAAAGCTTTTTTCTTCAAGAGCGATAAGAAACGAATCTGCGTCATTGTAGCTATTTACAATGTATCCTTCTCCTTCAAGAAGGCTGTTTATATATTCAAATGACTTTGAGTCAGTGCTTAAAATAAGTATGTTTGCTTCAGCCATATTAGTCTTTATTTATTGCTTCAAGCATCTTTTTGCATATTCTTTTAATCTCTTCTGCCGCATCAGGTGTAAGCACAAGCCAGAAGTTGCCTTTTATACTTTCCTTTTCCTCTTCGAATATGGCTTCTACTACAAGAATGTAGTCTTCCCTTTCGTAGCCAAGAGTCAGCGTATTTATTATTTCCGCAAATGGGGCATTTATAAGCATGGGAAAAGACGGTATTATCAGCTTCTTTATAAAGAAGCTGAGCGAACTTATATAGCTTGAGATGATAATATTGCCGACTTCTTTTATAACCGACATGCCCATTTCTGTAAAAATACTCGCCTTTTTGCTTCCTTCTCTTGACTTATAACACATATCTACCAGCCTGAAAGCGCTTTTTTCTTCTAAGAGGAATACGATTTTTCCCTTAAGCCCGCTTAATATCTGCATTTGCAGAGTTAAAACCATTCCTTCTATATGCATCTTTTTTGTTATTCTTTCACGCGGCAGTATCTCTAAAGAGGGCAGGCGCAGATTTATTTTTCTGCCTAATATTTCAGAAAGCGCTATGCTTCCGTGAGCGGCGGCAGTAGTGCCTACTTCTTTCAAAATATCCATCTCATCTTTCATTTTTTCCTCCTTTTGTAAAGAATAATACCACTTAATTTATTAAGGCGCAAGCGCTTTTTAAACACAGATGAAAAACACAGATTAGCACAGATTAAAAAGCCACAAGGTTACATGTTTTAAGTTGTATAGCTTACAGCTTGCGGCTTAAAACTTGTGTTTTACAGCCTGCAGCTTGCGGCTTTGCGGACTCTTCAAACTTGAATGTGCCCCAAATAATGCGGTTAACATTATTGTGCCTTGACAAAGGTATTAGTATAAGATACATTCTTGATATGAATAAGAATATATATATTGTGGGTTTTATGGGGACGGGCAAAAGTACGGTAGGAAAAATCTTGTCCAGCAGGCTGAAGATGAAGTTTGTTGAGACCGATGATATTATTGAGAAAAAAGAAAATATGAAAATTACCGATATATTTTCTAAAAAAGGGGAGAGGTATTTCAGGGCTGTAGAGAAGAAGGTTCTAAAAGAAATTTCTGCGAGAGACAATTTAATAGTAAGCTGCGGAGGAGGAATAATCATAGACGAAGATAATGTATCAATAATGAAGAATACAGGCGTAATCGTCTGCCTTGAGGCCGATGATAAAACTATATACGAGAGAGTAAAAAAAGACAAATCACGTCCTCTTCTTAATGTTTCAGACCCTGTTAGAAGAATAAGAGAGCTTCTCGAAGCCAGGGCTCCTTTTTATGAGAGGGCCGATATTTTTATTGATACCGCAGGCGTCAGTCCCGGCGGCGTAGCTTCTAGAATAATACATGGTTTAGGGAATGTTTAGAAAATCGTTAGTATTGCTCAATAAAATAAAAAATATCTCCGCCAAAGAGATAAAAAGCCTTTTTGACCACTTTCCTGATATTGACGATACACTAAGGGCCAATAAGCATAAACTTATAGATTCAGGCCTTAAAGATGCAACTGCCGATAGGTTTTTATCATTAAGAGACAGCGGATGGATAGATAAAGAATTGCGCCTTATGGATAAAGAGAGAGTAAGCTTGATTGATTACTTAAGCCCCGATTACCCTCTTCTTTTGAAAGAAATAACGTATCCGCCGCTTGTCATTTATGTTAAAGGCGATAAGTCATCTTTGTCAGATTTATGTTTTGGGATTGTCGGATCAAGGCTTGCCAGCTTCTACGGAATAGCTATGGCTGAGAAATTCTCATTTTCTCTTTCCGCTCTTGGCATAGTCATAGTGTCAGGCCTTGCTAAGGGTATAGATTATGCGGCTCACAAGAAGGCCCTTGATGCCGGAAAAACAATAGCAGTATTAGGAAGCGGGATTGCCAATATTTATCCGCATGAGAATAAATATTTAGCGGAAAAGATATCTCATAAGGGAGCGGTAATATCAGAATTCCCTCTGGAAACTTCTCCTTTAAAAGAGAATTTTCCCCGGCGCAATAGAATAATAAGCGGGCTTTCTAAGGGGGTTTTAGTCGTAGAGGCGGCAGCAAGAAGCGGAGCCCTTATTACAGCTCGTTATGCCTTGGAACAAAACAGGGAAGTTTTTGCGCTTCCCGGTAAGATAAATTCTCCTTTAAGCAAGGGGACGCATCTTTTGATTAAAGAAGGGGCTAAACTCGTTGATTCACTTGAGGATATACTTGATGAACTCAATGTAGAGTGGCGCCCCGGGGAACATAGCATTAATTTAGATTCTAAGGAGAAGATTATTTTTGATATAATCGATAGAGAAGGTATTTTCCTGGAGGAGATGATTATAAAGAGCGGTTTGACAATGCAGGAAGTAAGCGGAGCTATTCTTGCTTTACAGATTAAGGGTTTGGTAGAGGAGAAAAAACCGTTTTATTTTACACGCAGAATATATGGCTAAATATCTTGTTATAGTAGAGTCACCCACAAAGGCAAAAACAATATCCGGTTTTCTGGGGAAGTCTTACGAAGTATCTTCTTCAATGGGCCATATTGTAGATTTGCCTCCTCATTCTCTGGGAATAAAGATAGAAGAAGGTTTCATTCCAACTTACCGTATTATAGCAGGTAAAAAGAAGATAGCCAGTCTTCTTAAAAATAGAGCGAAAAACAAGGATGTCATTTATTTAGCTACGGACCCCGACAGAGAAGGCGAAGCGATAAGCTGGCACATAAAGAATATTTTAGAAAGAGGGAAGCTTAAATTTCGCCGCGTTGTCTTCCATGAGATTACAGAATCAGCAGTTAAAGAGGCATTTGACAATGCGGCAGATATTGACATCAATAAGGTGAATGCCCAGAAGATACGCAGGATTCTTGACAGGATAGTAGGATATTATCTTTCTCCCCTCCTGTGGAAAAAGGTTCTGCGGGGACTTTCAGCAGGAAGAGTCCAGTCTATAGCTTTAAAATTCATTGTTGAGAGAGAGAAAGAAATAGATAAATTTGTTCCTGTAACTAGGTACGAATTAGAGTCTCTTTTTAGAAAAGGCAATTCCGTTTTTAAAGGACATCTTAAGAAATTCAACAACAAAAAAGCTGTTTTTTCTGATAGAGAAAGTGCTCACAGTGTTTTGGAGATATTAAAAGGCGGAAAGTTCTTTGTAAAGGAAGTTATAAAAAGAGAGGTAAAACGCAAGCCGCCCGCGCCTTTTACTACGTCATTATTGCAGCAGGAATCTTTTAATAAACTGAGGTTCTCTTCAAAGAAGACTATGCTTCTGGCGCAAAAACTCTATGAAGGTATTAGCATCGGCGGCAGGATGGTCGGCCTAATAACCTATATGAGGACTGATTCCTTCCGTATTGCCGATAAAGCCAGGGATGAAGCCAAGCTGTTTATAAAAGATAAATTCGGCAGCAGCTACGTTCGCGGTAAAGATTACAAATATAAAGAGAAGAAATCAGCACAGTTAGCTCATGAAGCGATAAGGCCTGCTCAATTTCATCTTACGCCTGATTCTGTAGGGGAGTATCTTAAACCTGATGAATTGAAACTGTATGAACTTATATGGAAACGTTCTCTGTCTGTATTTATGAAGGAGGCTGTAATAGAGAATTCCAGGGTGTTAATTGAAGGCAGAGGTGCTTTATTTTCTGCTGAGGGCAGAAAAGTTGTCTTTGACGGTTTCCTTAGGGTGCTGGGTTTTGACAAAGATAAAACTTTGCCTTCTCTTTCAAGGCTTGATGAGGTGGAGTTAGAGAATATTGATGTTATAGAGAAAACTACGCGACCTCCTGCCCGTTTCACGGACGCGTCTTTGGTAAAACTAATGGAAGAAAAAGGTATAGGCAGGCCTTCAACCTACGCTCCTACCATTTCTACATTAATATTCAGGAATTATGTTCATAGGGAGAAAGGGTATTTTGTCCCTTCAGATTTAGGCGTAAGGGTGTGTGAGCTTCTGGTAGAGTATTTCAGCGATATTATGAATGAAAGTTTCAGTGCCCGTATAGAGGATAAGCTTGATGATGTTGAAGAGGGGAAAACTGACGGTAAAGAAATACTTGATGAGTTTTATCCTATTTTCAAAAGCAAAGTAGACCACGCTTCAAAACTTATTAAGAAGCATGTTGAATTCGTAGATAAGAAATGTCCTAAATGCGGCAGGCCCCTTATGATTAAGTGGTCACGGCGGGGAAGGTTCTTAAGCTGTTCGGGGTTCCCTGAGTGTAGGTATGCAGAGAGTATTACAACAGGGGTAAAATGCCCTGGATGCAAGGAAGGAGAACTTGTTGAAAGAAGGAACAAAAGAGGGCAGCTTTTTTATGGGTGCAGTAAGTTCCCCAAATGCCATTATACAACAAGGACACTCCCGGAGAACACAAATGTACACACAGATTAACACAGACAAAAACAGATTACCGCAGAAAAAAGGTCACAACGTCACAATGTCATACCCTTACGGGCACAGGCAAAGTCACCCTTACGAAGGAGCACAATCTAAAAGATGATAAAGAAAAAAATCTCCATAACTTTTTCTAACTTGTGACTTGGTGTATCTGTGATCATCTGTGCATACGCAATATTAAATACGTGAGATAATGATACCTTTTAGTTATTATATTAATAAATATATGGATTATTTAAGCATTGAGAAGAATTATTCTCCTCATACTTTGGTTAATTATCGTGTGGACTTAAATGACTTTTATTTATACATAGTTAAAGACAACAGAAAAGATATCGATATTAAACGCATAGATTATTTTATATTAAGGAAATTCCTAAGCACTCTTGTTGCAAAGAATCTCAAGAAACGCAGTATCTCACGTAAAATATCCACTCTAAAAAGTTTTTTTAAATTTTTAATAAGAGAGGGGACAATAAAACACAACCCTGCAGTTTCTCTTATATATCCTAAGATGGAGAAGAACCTTCCGGTTTTTATGACAGAAGAGCAAATAAAGAAGGTATTAGATACGCCCAAAGGGAGTGATATTTATCATTTAAGAGATAAAGCTATTTTGGAGTCCCTTTATTCTACCGGCGCCCGTGCGGCAGAGCTTGTGTCGTTGAAGATAGACGATGCTGACTTAATAGGCGGTGTCGCAAAGGTTAAAGGCAAAGGCCGGAAAGAGAGGCTTCTTCTTTTAGGCGATCCCGCTATATCCGCGATAAAATTATATCTTGATAAAAGAACAGACAAATGTCCGTATCTTTTTATAAACCACAGGAAAAAGAGATTAACCGATAGAGGATTAAGAAATATAATTTATAGATATATAAAGAACGCTTCCTTATCACTTAGGATTTCCCCCCATACATTCAGGCATTCGTTTGCTACCCATCTTCTTAATAGGGGTGCTGATTTGCGCAGTGTTCAGGAGCTACTGGGGCATTCCAGTATTTCTACGACGCAAGTTTATACTCATCTTACCATTGATTCTTTAAAGAAAGTTTACAGTAAAGCACATCCACGCGCATGAACTTTTTAATTTCTATTTTATACAATTGTGCGTTTATTATTCTCGGTTTGTGGTATATACCGCTATATATAATTAAGAAGAAATTTAGTCTCGGAGTATTCTTAGAGAAGTTATTTATCGCTACAGGATTAAAGCGAAAAGAATCTATATGGTTTCAGGCAGTAAGCGTAGGGGAGGTTCTGGCAGTTAAAACGTTATTACACAAAATAAAAGAAAAGTTCGATTACCGCATAGTAGTATCCACTACAACTATTACCGGCAAAAAGGTCGCCGACAATATTTTCGGAGCGTGGGCTGAGGTAATATTTTTCCCTTTTGATATTACTTTTGTATTGAGAAGGGCCATAAATATTATAAATCCAAAGTTATTTGTCGCCGTTGAAACCGAAATATGGCCTAATTTGTTTTTTCTTCTTAAGAAAAGAGATGTCCCGATTGTTATTCTAAACGGGAGGATCTCCGATAAAGCTTATTTCAAATACAAAAAAATAAAATTTATTACAAAAAAGGTACTTTCTGTGTGTTCGTACATAGGAGCACAGAACGATTATTACAGAAAACGCTTTATATCTATAGGAGCTGCTCCGGATAAAGTCCATATAAGCGGCAATATTAAGTTCAGCAGTTTTGATATAAAAGAAGACGAGCTTTCTTCTTTTAGAGAAAAATATATTAATATATTGAAGGGTGAGCAAAATCATTTATTTATAGCCGCCTCAACCCACAATCCCGAGGAAAGAATAGTCCTTGGCATATTCAAAGAGTTAGTATTGAGTTTTAAAATCAATCTTCTTATTGTTCCTCGTCATCCCGAGAGAGCGAAAGAAGTTGAAAAGGATGCCGCAAGTCATGGTTTTAGCCCTGTAATGGTAAGTACGCTGGGGAGAAAGCATGTAGAGAACAGTTCGGGAAATGTGTTTATATTAGATACTGTCGGAGACCTTTTCTATTTCTACAGTTTATGTGATGTTTGTTTTGTGGGGGGGAGTCTTATTGATTATGGAGGGCATAATATTTTAGAACCTATTTATTTCCGGAAACCGACGGTTTTCGGTCCCTATATGAATAATTTTAAGAAAATAGAAGAAGTTGTTTTGGAGAATGAAGCCGCTGTAAAAGTTAAAGATAGAGATGAATTAAAGTTTTACATAGAAAAAATCCTCTTAGATGATAGTTTCAGAAAGAAATTGTCTGGCAGCGCTTTGAATGTTTTTAAAAGACAAAGACAAATTCTTGAAGACAATATTGAGATTATTACAAAGTATATTAGCTAAAAGCAGGCAGCCGCGGTTCTTAGTTATCATGTTGTAAGCATAGGGAGGATAATGAGTTGTGCTTTTATGAGGCATATTAAGAAGTATTACTTAAATTTGCTGGATAAGGACAGAAGGAATTTATCGGATATAATTATATACCTAGCATTATGTGTTATGTCATTTGCATACGGGCTCGTTGTTCTTATAAGGAATGTGTTGTACGACTTTAGAATACTCCCTGTATATACACCAGCTAAGAAAGTTATAAGCATAGGCAATATTTCGTGGGGGGGCAGCGGAAAGACAAGTATAGCAGGATATCTTCACGAAAACATTTCTTTGCGCTTTCGCACGGCTTCAATCACAAAAGGATACGCCCGGGATGAGTTTATGATGTTGAAAGAGAGGCTCGGTGATGTCTTTGACGCGAAAGACAGAGTATCTTTGATTAAGAGATTAGAAGAAAAGTTCGACGTATTCATTCTTGATGACGGTTTTCAATACAGGAGATTGAAAAGGGACCTGGATATTGTTGTTTTAACACAAAGAGAATTCAGGGGGTACAGAAGACTTATCCCCGCGTATATATTAAGAGAGCCAATCTTAAGCTTAAAACGTGCCAATATAATAGTTATAAACTATTGGCGTAAGATATATAATATAAATAAAGTAAAAGAGGAGATATTCTCTATAAACCCTAAGGCAAAGATATATCTTGCAGATTATATTTATAAAGGATTTATGGACAGAAATAGAAGGGATATAGCTTTAGGTTATTTTAGAAACAGAAAAACAGGGGTTTTAACTGCCATAGGATACCCCGCTGGTTTTATTAATTTACTTTCCAGTTTAGATATAGATATCAGTAAAAAGATAATATACCCTGACCATTATAATTTTAGTGCCAAAGAAGTTGAGAACATCGAGAATGATTTCAAGAAAGAAGGCATTAACGATATAATTATTACCCGCAAAGATTTCTACCATCTGGATCTTAGAAAAGCAAGTCTTGATTATTTCATCATGGAAGCCGATTTAAAGATTGAAAACGAAGAAGAATTTTTGAGAGAAGTTAATAAGTTTATAGAAGGGGATAAGGTATAAAGATAAGTTACAAAGTTGCCCGTAGAGGAATAAATAGAAAGATGTTCTGCTGATGTGAACGAAATTAGAAGAATCTCAAAAGAAGTATATTTATCTTCACATACAGCCCTGTTCTTACTTCTTACGTGTGACCTTGTGACATTGTGCCCTTGTGACCTTATATGTATTTAATAATAAAAATATTCAGCAAGATAATTAATATCCTGCCCATAGGAGCGGCATTGGCTCTGGGAAAAGTGGCGGGATTAGCTTTGTATTTTAACAGAAATAAAAGAGAAACAGGCTTTAGGAATCTTAAGTCAGTATTCCCGCATAAAAATAACAGGGAATTATTTTCTATTTTAAGGTCTAGTTTGATTAGTTTTGGTATGAGCGTCATTGAAAGCTTTATCGCGGAAAAAATTATAGAGAAAGGATGGGTTGATTCCAGTTCTATCAGCAAAATCAAGTCTGATAATAATGCGATTATTGTTGGTATTCATGCCGGGAGCTGGGAAATATATAACCAATCTTTTGCCCGCCGCTATAAATTGGCAATTATTGCCCAAAGACAGAAGAACAACGGCGTCGATAGGTTTTTAAATGAAGAGCGGCAAAGGGATAATATAGCTGTGTGTTTCAGCTTAAAAAGTTTAGTAAGGTATTTACATAAAGGGTATTGGGCGGGTATTGTTGTTGACCAGGGAGCAGAAGATAATGCGTTATATATTGATTTCTTTAGTAATCTTATTCCCGTTCCCGGGGGTGCTGTCTATCTTGCTAAGAAGTTTAATAAAAAGATATATACTCTTTTTGGATACCGTAAGAAACAAAGATTCCATTATATAGAAATGGGCGAGACTCTTGATTGCAGCAAAATCAGTGATTACGAAGCCCTGCGTCAGTTAAACAGTATCTACGAGGCATTTCTGACAAAATATCCCCGGCAGTATGTGTGGTGGTATAAACGTTTTAAGAAGAAACGTAATATTCGTATCGTGGTGCTAAGCGATGGTAAGCCGGGCCATTTTAAGCAGTCGCTTGCTGTTAAATCATTTTTAGAAGAGTTGGGCTATAGGGTTGATGCTGAGATTGTAGAAATTAAAGGCTTAAGCAGATTTAGAAGGTTTATCATTGAGATGTGCGCTTTAATTTTAGCCAAAAAGCACTTGGGGAATATGAGTTGCATAAAAGCGCTGCTCGATAAGGACGTTTACGATAAATTAAGTAAGTTGTTCGCGGATATGGTGGTAAGCACGGGCAGTTCTCTTTCCGGCGTCAATATGGTTTTTAGCGGTTCTTTGGGAGCTAAATCGATTGTTGTCCTTAAACCTAATCTGCCTGTTAATAAATTTGATTTGGTTATTATACCGGAGCACGACAGGTTAAAAGCGGAGAATGTTGTTAATATAAAAGGGGCGTTGAGTTCCCCTCTCGATACCGAAAAAGACAGCAATGAGCTTTCTGAGCATTTCAAATTGAGCCGCAGGGATAAGATAGCATTATTTATCGGCGGTCCTATTGCCGGTAAGCGCGATTTTAATAAAAACATCAAAGCTTTTATTGATAGGATTAAGGATTTTGCCGCAGCTAATGATTTAGGGATTCTAGTTACAACCTCTCGCAGGACCCCGGTAGATGTAGAGAATTTAATAGAAACCGAACTGGGGAATTCTAAGAATACAGAAGTTATCATAATAGCCAATAAAAAGAATTATTCTTTTGTCCTCGGGGGGTTTCTTGCCTCATCTTCTTTGGTTTTTGTTACTTCCGATAGCATATCTATGATTTCAGAGAGCCTGGGCGCAGGTAAAACTACTGTTTGTGTTGAGCTGGAAGATATATTGGACGGGCATCATATAAACTTTATACAGTCTGTCGGGGAGATATTAAATATTATTAAGCCGCCCTATCATATAGATAAATTCAATAAACCGTCTTATTCTATATTGGATTACAACAGCCGTATTGTAAAAGAGGCAATTAAAAGTATTTTGTAGGGCGTGATTATATTCGTAAAAGCCACGGTCATTAATTTGCTTAGCAGGGCAAATCAATGGCAGCTTATGCGTATCTACCGGGTAGGGTGAGGTATTATGAAGATAATGCAGGTTGTTCCGAGAATGGACGTCGGCGGGGTAGAGAGAGGCGTTGTTGACTTAGCAAAGTATTTCCAGGACAAGGAAGATGAGATTATTGTAGTTTCATCGGGCGGCAGGCTTATAAAAGAGTTAAAGTCTTTAGGCGTAAAACATTATAGACTGAATGTGCACAAGAAATCCCCTTTTAGTATTCTGCTTATAAAGAGATTGCGCAGAATTATCGAGAAAGAAAATATTGATATTGTCCATGCTCGTTCGCGTGTCCCTGCATGGATAAGCTTTTTTGCTACACGTGGGACCGGTGCCGATTTCATTACGACAGCCCATGGTTTTTATTCGGCCCATTTATTAAGCAGAGTTATGGGGTGGGGGAAGTTTGTTATATGTCCCTCTAAGGTTATCGCCCGGCATATGCAGGATGATTTTGGTATAGGGTATGACAAACTTGTTATTATCCCGCGCTGGGTAGATTTGGATAAGTTTAAGTTTTCCCCAAAAAGAGATGCTGCAGAAAGCATATCTATAGTTAGCGTAGGACGGCTGAGCCCATCTAAAGGGTATGAGTATCTCATAAAAGCAATGAGGCATATAGTAAGAGTTAAGCCTTATGCAAATTTAAGCATTATCGGTTCAGCGAGTCCTTCAAAAGAAAAATATGTTAATTATCTAAAGGGCCTGGTCCATCGTTATTCTCTAAATTACCATATAAAGTTTATAGGTTATCGTTCCGATATAGATAAGATATTATCCAAAGCTAACTTGTTGGTAATGCCTTCGGTAGTAAAAGAATCTTTCGGAAGGGTAATCATAGAAGCATTTGCCATAGGCACTCCTGTAGTTGCTACAGGGATAGGGGCGGTACTTGAAATTATAGAGGATAGGAAGAATGGATTTTTAGTTAATCCCCGTGATGCCGATGATTTAAGCAATACAATCCTGAATGTTTTAAAGAATCCATCCATGGTTGAGCGTGTTGTTGCAAACGCCAGAAAGAAAGCAGAAGAATATTATTCTCTTGACAAGTGCCTTATGGATACTCAGAAAGTATATAAAGAGACTAAAGAGTTAAAGAGAATACTTATAATAAAGTTAACTTCTTTGGGTGATATTATTCTGGCCGTTCCCTCCCTTAAGGCAATTAAAGAAGGCTATCCAAAGAGTAAAGTTTCTCTTTTGATATCAAAAAAATATGCGTCGTTATTCTATGATTGTCCTTATGTGGATAGAATAATTCCTGTAGAAGAGAGCTATAAAAGCTTACGTTATATCATAAATGTTTCTTCAAAACTGCGCAGGATGAGTTTTGATTATATAGTTGATTTACAGAACAACCGCGCAACTCATTTGATTACTTTTTTAAGTTTGCCGCGTAAATCTTTCGGCTTCTCGAGGAAACTCGGATTCCTTCTTACTTCTAAGACGCAGTTTCCTTATGATAAATCCGTTGACCCGCTTTCGTCCCAGGAGAGAATACTTAAACTTATGGGTATAACGTTTAAAGAGAAAAAACTTATGTTTTGGGGCACTAAGCTTGCGGATATATCCCGTTACAGACTCAGCAAAGATAAATTGATTGGCATAAATATCAGTGCCGCAAAAAAATGGGAAACGAAGAACTGGCCGGTTGACAACATCAAAAGATTCATAGATATGATTCATAAAGAATTAAAGGGTTATAAAGTAGTACTTATTGGAGATAAAGATTCCGAGAAAATAGCTTTAAACCTTCAGTCGTCTCTCAAACAAAAAGTAATTAACCTTTCGGGGAGAACCACACTGCGTGAACTCATAGCCGTTATTAAAAATCTCGATGCTTTTATTACGCCGGATACCGCAACACTGCATATGGCGCAGAGCTTGGGTATTCCTACTATTGCTTTATTCGGCCCTACAAATCCTTCAGCCCATACCGTAAGAAGCCCTAATCTGCATATTATTGTAAAGAAGCTTGATTGCTCTTTTTGTTATAAACCTAGGTGTGAAACTCATAAATGTATGTCTATCATTTCTCCTTCAGAGGTATTGACGCGTTTAAAACATATTTTGAGTTTAAAATAACCTTATGAGTTTATCAGCTCCATTACTGCATCTGCCACCTGGTGTGGAGATATCGTTTTCATGCAGATAAAATCTTTGGGGCATTTATCTGTATAACAGGGGGTAGGGCAGAAGGTATTCTTGAATAATATTCTGCCTTCTGTTTTTGCTCTTGGTGCTGTGAGCCGCGGGTTGGTCGGGCCGAATATCCCCACGTATTTTGTATTAACTGCTCCCGATATATGAAGGGGTCCGGAGTCCCCGCTTATCACAACGTCCATTTTCTCATAAAGGGCAGCTACTTGTGCAATACTGGTTTTTCCGGTTAAATTGACTATTTTCATTAAGGCTTCAGTATTCATTGATTGGAATATATTTATTTTTTCTTTTGATGTTATAAATATTCTAATATTCCTGATTTTGGCTGCGAGAATATTGATTAGTTCCAGGAACGATTCTGATGGCCAGTTTTTGGGAGACCAGTTTGTTACGGGGTTGATTGCGATGAGAGTATCTTTCGATACAGTATTGCCTATCAATTTGTCAGCCCATTCTTTGTCTTGAGAGGAGCAGTAAATACGGCAGTCTCTGTCGTTTATTTTTATGCCGAATCCCTCGGCTATTCCTAGATAATAATCCTGCTTATGAATAGAGTCTTTGTTGACAGGCGGTATTTTATCAGTAAGAAGAAATGCCCTTTTTTTATAGGCATACCCCACTCTTCTTTCTATCCCGGCAAGATAACAGATTAAAGTTCTTGTAAGTGAACGGTGCAGGATAAGCGCTGTCTCATAACGCCTGGATTTTAACTCTTTTATAAAGGATATTTTTTTAGAGAATGAATTATGGGTTGTGCGTTCATTGAATTCTATAATTTCATCAATAAAAGGGTTGTTTTCCAGGATATTACGGCATCTTCTGGGGACAATACATCCCAGGAAACATCCTTCTTTGTGTTCTTTTATAGCTTTAAAAATAGGCGTAGTAAGGATTACATCTCCTATCCAGTTCGGTTCAAATACGATTATCTTAGGATTATTTTGCATAGTTTACAAGCTTACAGGCCGCAGGCTGCAAGTTTCAGGCTGCAATCATACGAACTTCGAACTCCGAATCTCGAACTTCGAACAACTATCTCTGTATAACTATTTCTCACGAACAACGAATTCCGAACAACTATCCAAGAGCTTCTTTATATACATCAATAAATTCATTGATTCTTTCTCTTATATCAAAGTTATTCTCTACCTGTTTTTTGCTGTTGGATGATATGGAATTTCTTAGGTTCTTATCATTTTCAATACGTATTAAAGCATCCGCTATGCTTTTTGGGTCAGCAGGCGGAACAAGCAGTCCTGTATTTTCGTTTTTTACCAGGATTCTTAATCCTCCTATGTTTGATACTACACAGGGTATTCCAAAATACTGCGCTTCAAGAACCGATAACCCCAAAGGTTCCTCTAAAGAAGGAAGACAGAAGATATCTATAGACCTTAAGAAAGATGCAAGAGGGATATTTTTCAGTAGATTAATTCTGCGTTCTAATCCCAATTTGTTATATAATTCAAGAAGTTTGTTCTCTTCTTTTCCCTCTCCCAGTATGTAAAGGTGAGCTTTTGGGAATTTGTTAAGTACGCTGGGCATGCTTTTAATTAAGTATTCAAAGCCCTTCACGGGAGAAAGCCTGCCCGATGCGCCTATTCGGGGTGAGCCTTCAAGCGAAAGAGGAGACATCTCTTTCCCTAGTTCTTCTATGTCAATTGAGGAAAGTATTACTTTTATTTTATTCTCATTGGCTCCGAATACGTTTATTAAATCATTTTTTACACCGGGTGTTATTGCAATTGCTATATTGCCCTGGGCTTTGAATATTTTTCTCCCGATACGTTTTTTGTTTTTCTTATAGAAACCGTGGAAATTGGCTACATGGGGCGTTCCGGAAAGACCGGAGAATATTTGAGCAATTACCTGTGTTACTCTTGTGTGGGAATGAACGATATCAAAATTGAATTCTTTCTTTATTTTATACAGTTGTTTCACAGATAATATTACTTTATAAGATAATTCACTTCTTGTGTTAGTGCTGACGGTGAACGTTTTAATCCCGAGCTTTCTGAATTTTCCTTCCCAGCTTCCGCCGCTGCTTGCAATAGCTGCTTCTATATTCTCGCGGATAAGGTATTTTGATAGAGTATATACGTAAGTTGTTATCCCGCCTATATTAAGGTGAGGAAGTATATGAAGTATTTTCATAATATAAGATAATTTATCATATTATTACAAAGATTAAAGATTTTTTTACCCGCCTTCGCTAAAGCTTCCGCCTACGCTAAAGCTTCGGCGGACAAGTCGGAGGACAAGTCGGAGGACAAGTCGGCGGGCAGGCCCGCCTTCGCTAAAGCTTCGGCGGGCAGGCCCTCCTGCGCCAGCTGCATTATGCATATCCTGTAATTAGCCCTATGAGACAGGTTGTATTCTTTGGCAAATGTAGAGGTTCTGAAGCAGATAAATATGCTTGACACAATTTTGTGCCTGATATAGATTAAAAAAATGGTTAAGAGTATTATAATAAATTTTCCTACCAATATAGGTGATGTAATATTGAGCCTTCCCGTCTTAGACCGTTTAAGAGGAACTTACCAGGAGAGTAAGATAACAGCCATAGTATCTGTTCATACTCGCGATTTTCTTATAAGAAACAGAAATATTGATGAGGTAGTTTTGTTCGATAAGACATGGAAAATTAGGCAGAAAATGAGGTTTTCTTTGTCTTTGAGGGGGAAATACGATTTAATGGTGGATTTAAAGAATTCATTCCTGCCTGTAATTATGGGGTCGAGGATAAGGACGCCGTTTATCAGGATGTTTAAGAAGGATATGCATGCTTGTTTGCGTTATCTTGCTCTTATCAGGAATATATCCGGTACAGAAGAAAAGAAAGGCGCATTTGTCTTAAATAAGCAGGAAATAGAGAAATGCGAATCCTATAAGCTTCTTCCTTCGGTATTTGTCGCATGTTCGTCGCGTTCAGCGCTAAAACGCTATCATTATGACAATTTAGTTCGCGTAATATATGGATTAAGAAAGAGCTACCATATTGTAGTCTTGGGCCAGGAAAGTGACGCTTCTTATTACGGCGATATCCTTAGAATGGACGGCGTTATAAGCCTTGTGGGCAAGACAAAGATAAGCGATTTGTTTTATTTAATCGGTAATTATGCGCGTTTGGTTTTATGCGTGGACTCAAGCATCCTTCATATAAGCAGTTATCTTAATAAACCTACTGTAGCAATTTTTGGGCCTACATCCCATAAAGTATATGGTCCGCGTTCGGATAAATCAATAGTTTTGCGAAAAGACAATATTAAATGTGCTCCTTGCGGAAAATCGCAGTGCAATTTCGATATTGAGTGTATGAAGATAGAACCCGATAAGGTTATTGAAGCGGTAAGACAGTTGATTTAAGATGAGAAAGCCCGTCAGGATATTAATTGTAAGGACTGACAGAATGGGGGATGTCGTTCTTTCTACGCCTGTTATACGAAACATACGCGAAGCATATCCGGATAGTCATATAGCGTTTATGTGCAGGCCGTATACCAGAGAGATTCTTGAAGGTAACCCGTATCTGGATGAAGTTATTGTTTATGATAAGTATGGAAAACACCGAAGTTTCTTGTCGTCTTTATGCTTTTCTTTTCTTTTGCGGAAAAAAAGGTTTGATCTGGCGTTAATACTTCATCCGACAAACAGGGCGCATATGATAACTTTCTTTGCCGGTATCAGGGTGCGTGCCGGATGGAATAGGAAGATGGGGTTTCTTCTTACCCGTAAACTGCCGCATACAAAGCAGCTGGGCCAAAAACATGAAATGGAATATACACTGGATTTACTTAAGCTCATTGACGTTCCCGTTAAATATAAAGATATGTTTTTCCCCTTAAAAGATGAGAGTATAAGCTATGTAAAGTCTGTTTTTTCTGAATACGGAGTATCAGATTCTGATAAGATAGTTGTGATTCATCCTTCAGCATCGTGTGCCTCCAAACGCTGGCCGCAGGATTATTTCATAAAACTTATAAAGCTCATTAAAGATAATTTTAAATCCAAAATAATCATTATTAGCGCAAAAGATCAGGCCCAATATGCGGATAAAATTATTAACGAGTCCGCAGGCTTTATAGATATGCGCGGAAAATTGACATTGTCCCGGCTGGGGGCATTGCTTAAAGAAGCAGATATTTTTATTTCTAACGATAGCGGCCCGGTGCATATAGCCGCGGCATTAGGCACGCCGGTTATATCGATATTTGGGAGAAATGATAGAGGGCTTTCTCCTAAGCGATGGAGGCCGCTGGGTGATAAAGCGTTCTTCATGCATAAAGATGTAGGCTGCAATCCCTGCCTTGCTCACAATTGCACAAAAGGGTTTTTATGCCTTAAGGCGGTAAAACCCGATGAAGTTTTTTCTCTGGTAAAGAAGATTATCTTTTAAAAATGGCGAAGATTGAGCTTAATGAGAAGTTTAAAGAAGCGCTGGCTCTTTTAGAGAATACCCCCAAAAATGTTTTTATTACCGGCAAAGCCGGCACGGGAAAGTCTACCTTTCTTGAACATTTCCGCTCTGTAACCAAAAAGAATATCGTTGTGCTTGCTCCCACGGGGGTGGCTGCCCTTAATGTGCGGGGGGAAACTATCCATTCCTTCTTTAGATTTAAGCCGGATATTACAATAGGTAAAGTAAAAAAATTACGGGGCAGGAAAGCGGATATTTTCAGAGAACTTGACGCGGTTGTAATTGATGAAGTATCAATGGTGCGTGCTGACCTTCTTGATTGTATTGACCGCTTCCTGCGGATAAACGGGAAAAAACGAAAAGTTCCTTTCGGCGGCATACAAATGGTGTTTATCGGGGATTTATACCAGCTTCCGCCGGTAGTAACCGGAAAAGAAAAGGGGATATTCAAGAACCATTACGATACTCCTTATTTTTTCAGCGCGAAGGTATTTGAAGAATTTTCTATGGAGTTTATTGAATTAGAAAAGGTTTACCGCCAAAAAGACGAAAAATTTATCCATCTGCTTAATGCCATACGCAACAATTCCTTAGCTGATGATGATTTGGAGTTATTGAACCGCAGGGTCAACGCTGATTTTGCCAGGAAAGAAGCCGGAGCTTATATCGTGCATCTTACCTCAACTAACAGAGTTGCTGCCGAAATCAATGCCGCGCATCTGCGTAAGTTAAAAGGGCCTGTGTGTACTTATACCGCTCAGATAAATGGTGATTTCGCTGAGCGGGCTTACCCTGCCGATTACAAATTCAGCTTAGCTTCCGGAGCGCAGGTAATGTTTCTTAACAATGACGCTAAAGGGCGCTGGGTCAACGGGACTTTAGGCGAGATTGTCCAAATCCGCAAAGGCGGGAGCAAAGAGGAGCCCGATACAGTTTTAGTCCGATTAGCGGACGGAAAAGTTGAGAAAGTCCTGCCGTTTACCTGGGAAATATTTCATTTTACCTGGAATGATTTTACTCAGTCAATAGAAACTGAAACCGCGGGGTCTTTTACTCAGTATCCTTTGCGGCTTGCCTGGGCGGTAACTATCCATAAGAGTCAGGGTAAAACCTTTGATAAAATAGTCATCGATATAAGCGGGGGAGTCTTTGCCTGCGGGCAGATTTATGTCGCTTTGAGCCGTTGCCGCAGTCTGGGGGGTATAGTCCTTAAAAAGCCGCTGAAAAGAGAGCATATTTTTGTAGACTGGCGGATAGTGGATTTCGTTACAAAATACCAATATAAAATTTCCGAAGATAATATCTCTTTAGAAGAAAAAATCAAATTTATTCAGGAGGCGGCAAAAGCCAAAATACCTCTTAAGATAACCTATTTAAAAGCTAACGATGAGAAAACAAGAAGAATTATTCAGCCGCTGAATGCAGGAAAGATGATGTATGCCGGCAAGAGCTTTATCGGCATGGAAGCCTATTGCCGTCTAAGAAAAGACAAGCGCGTATTCCGGGTAGATAGGATATTAGAAATAGAAAACGTATAGGCAAAAGAAAGTATGGGATGGGGTAACCGAAATGTCCACCCGCCGGGTGGTAGGTAAAATTGAACTGAACAATGTCTTGTTTGTAGATAATAAAGGGAAGGTGTATAATGAAATATTTAAAGAGTTGAAGATAATAAGGAGGTGCGGGATGCGGAATAGAATAACAGGGAAACTTAAGAACAATCTTGTAGAGATAAAGAGAAGGTTTGAAATTAAAGAGATAGGTGTATTTGGGTCTTGTATAAAAGGGAAAGCAAAGAAGGGGAGCGATATAGATATACTCGTTGAATTTGAGGAAGGGCATAAAACATTCGATAACTATATGGAGCTAAAGTTTTTCCTTGAAGAACTATTCAACCGCAAAGTGGATCTTATATTGAAGAATGCCTTGAAAGAGGGAATAAAACCCTATATATTGCCGGAGGTTATTTATGTCTGAACGGGATTTGAGACTATTTTTAAAAGATATGTTTGTGAGCGTCCAAAAAATACAAAAATACGCTAAAGGGAAATCATATAAAGAATTTACTAATGATAGCCTTCTTGTAGATGGAACGGTTAGAAATCTTGAAGTAATAGGTGAAGCTGTAAAAAATATACCATTAAACTTTAGGAAAAAGCATCCTGGCATAGAATGGAAGAAAATAGCTGGGCTAAGAGACATTCTCATCCACGAATATTTCGGGATAGATTATGAAATCTTGTGGGATATCGTTAAGAATAAAATCCCCCATTTAAATAAGCAGCTCCGGACAATTCTAAAGGAGAAAAATTATGATTGAGGCGGTAAGGGAGATTGGGGAATGGGAGATAAAAAAGTGGGGGAAAGATAAGATGGTGGATATTGAGAAGGCTGAAGTTAAAATCAAATACGAACAACCTCATTATCAACTGCGTAGGTTAACAGCGGGGTAATTAGGGGGAGGCGCCTGTATATAACCCAAATCAACCTACGCGGTTGAACGGGGTTTGGAGAAGAAAGTGGAAATAGGACAGAAGAAAGTGGAAAATGAACATACAAAGAGCAGTAAAAAAGAGTATAATCTACTATACACATTTAGAAACAGTAGCTTTGAAATGCGTAATACATAATTACGAATTCCTGCAAAAACCACAGATTCGTAAT
>Ga0164318_10001251_pt1 | contig 22293 bp, 18 predicted proteins | sample GuaBasSedimGuay9_FD_113734 | JGI IMG/M metagenome (GOLD analysis project Ga0164318, IMG submission 113734) | Subseafloor sediment microbial communities from Guaymas Basin, Gulf of California, Mexico - Guay9, Core 4571-4, 0-3 cm | ecosystem: Environmental > Aquatic > Marine > Hydrothermal vents... | reverse complement strand
TTCTGAAAATGTCCGGTGAAAAGGCGGATAATAAAAAATCGGGTCATAACCGAACCCGCCCTGCCCTGCCGCATGCAGGGCAATATAGCCTTCCACAACTCCTTCACCAGAGGCAATGACCTCACCGTTTATGGCACATACCGCCGCACAGCGAAACCGGGCAGTGCGGTTTTCCGGGTTCGGAAATGCAGACAGCTTCTCCAGAATCCGGGTACATCGCTCACTGTACGGCATTTCTGCATCAAAATAACGGGCCGAATAAATTCCAGGTTCTCCATTCAACGGATCAATCTCAAGGCCGGAATCATCTGCCAACACTGGAAATGAAAGCTTCCGTGAATAATAAAGTGCTTTTTGAATACTGTTTTCCAGAAATGATGATCCGGTTTCCTCAAAATCAGCAGTTACTCCTGTTTCGGCCAGAGCTTTCACTTTAATAGTCCCTTTAAACATGGACTGTAACTCTAAAACTTTATTATTATTTCCAGTTGCAAAAATAATCGTCTTCACTGGTTCAGTGCTTGGCGTTGAATCACCATCAGTTTCTCGATTCCCTCAAGACCGATATCCAGCATCTGATCCATCTTATCACGGGAAAAGGGAGCCCCCTCTGCCGTTCCCTGAATTTCGATTAATGTTCCTTCAGAAGTTGCAACAATATTCATGTCCACATCCGCATTGGAGTCTTCCGGGTAATCCAGGTCCAGAAGCACTTCACCATTCACCATCCCCACAGAAACCGCTGCAACCTGACTCAGAATCGGGCTCTGCTGAATCGCCCGTTCCCGCATCAACTGCTCCACAGCAAGGGAAAGGGCAACATAGGCTCCGGTAATAGACGCCGTCCTCGTGCCGCCATCTGCCTGAATTACATCACAGTCAATTAGAATTGAACGCTCCCCGAGAATCTGCCTGTCCACCACCGCTCGAAGTGACCGGCCGATCAAGCGCTGAATCTCCACACTCCTGCCCTGTTGCTTTCCTTTAACCGACTCCCGCATGTTCCTTGAGCCTGTGGCAGCCGGGAGCATTGAATATTCAGCTGTTACCCATCCAAGGCCTCTGTCTTTCAGGAAAGGGGGAACCTTTTCTTCAATTGTCGCACTGCAGATTACCCGGGTTCTTCCAAAGGAAATCAATACTGAACCGGCGGGAAACAACTGGAAGCCAGGAATAATCTCAACTTTTCTCAGTGCATCGTTTTGTCTATTTGCTCTTCTTTTCATAATGGGGTCTCCATAATTTTTGTAAATCAATGTGTTCAATCTTATCAAAATTCCCTTCAAGAAAACGCTGGCTCAACAAACCAAATCCCTCTGGATAATCCGTCACATAAATCTCAGTTTTACCGTTTCTATTCGGAAATCTATATTCCTTCAGCAGAATATCCCGAATCGGTTCGGCAGAATCCACCAGGCAAAGCGCCGGATACATCTCCCGAATCGTCTGCTTCAGAATCGGATAATGAGTGCATCCCAGAATCAATGTGTCAATATTCTCTTCCAGGAGCGGCTCAAGGTACATTGAAATTACTTTTTCGGGGATTTCCCCGGAAATCAGCCCTTCTTCCACCAGTGGGACCAGAAGTGGCGCGGGGGCACTGAAAACCTTCAGATCCGGATTCAGTTCTATCAGTTTCTTCTGATATTTATCCGATGAAATAGTGGCCTGTGTTCCGATGATGCCGATTCTCCCATTTTCCGTTGCATCAACAGCCCGCCTTGCACCTGGATGGATCACACCGGTCACAGGAATATTTCCCGCATACTCCCGCAAGGCCGGAATCGCGTACGCGGATGCTGTATTACACGCCACGATCAGAACATCAATGCCTTTAGTAAGGAGAAAAGAAACATTCTGTTTTGTATATCGGATAATCGTTTCACTGGATTTTGTACCGTAGGGCAACCGTGCTGTATCCCCAAGGTAATAATATTTCACCCCTGGCAATGCGTTTCGCAGTTCCTTGAGTACTGTTAATCCCCCGGCTCCTGAGTCAAAAATTCCAATTCTTTTCACAAATACTTTCTCTCTATTCATAACCTGTAGAGTGTAATACAGGGGACATCTCAATGCAACGTACAGTTGCATTGAGATGGTGGAGAAGTGTTCTGTGTTCAGTGTACTGACCGGAGGGGAAAAGAGGGGACAGGGAATGGCCAACTCCCTTCTTTCGCACACTCGCACTTTCACTTGCACGATTCTTACTCCAACCCGAAGGGAAAAGGTTGAGGTTAAGCAAAGAAAAGGCAGGGAATGGTCAACTCCCTGATTTTTCTTACCCCTACTCCTACTCCTACTCACCCGCAGGGTGATGGATGATGGGTAAATCAAAAGACAGGGAATAGCCAACTCTGTTCCTTTCTCTTCTGTTCCCTTTCTGCCACCCACGCCAAACGCCCACTCTCAAAGAGTGATACGTCAGGTTTTGTCCTGATATAGATTGATACCTATAGAGCCTCTAAACGCGGCAAAGGAGGACAAGACATCTCCCAACCATTCACTATCTACGCCCCTGCTTTACGGCCTGTCATGCTGGACGACGCCGGCAGAAACGACAAATTTAATACCCTGTTCAATTGTCATGTTCAGCTCTCTTACTTTTTCCGGTGATACCATAACAAGGTATCCGGAGGTGGGGTTGGGAGTGGTGGGGATGAATATGTTTAGTAAGGGCTCTTTGTTTTGCGTAATCACTGAGGTTTTTGATGGACCTACATCGGAGGTCACAAAACCGATCACCCACATTCCGTCTTTCGGGTATTCCAGTGCCACAACCTTGTGAAATCGTTCAGAGTTGCTGATTTTGAAGGCATTCATGAATTGTTTGACTGCGAGATAAACCCCCTTTACGATGGGGGTCCTGGATAGAAGGGTATCCAGCAAAGAAAAAACTTTTTTGCCAATATAATTACCTGCAAGCAGGCCTACTATAAAAATCAGCAGCACAATCAGTAGTACGGAAACAATGCTGATCAAAGGGGCTGGGATTGATATTTCCGGGGCGTAGAGAGCGAGAGAACGATGGATTACGGGGCTGAGAATGCCATCAATTTTGTCGAAAATGTAATAAATCACCAGAAGACTGACCAATGCCGGTGTTATAACAAGAATACCGGTAAAAAAAGTAGTCTTCAGTTTTCTACGTTTCATTACTTTCCCCGGTTTCATCTGATTCCTGTGGAATTAGCAGGACATCACCGGTTTTTCTCCAGAATTTCATGAAATAGTCAATACTGGATCCAATTGCCAGTACCAGAACAATCCACAGAAACACGATACCTGGCACCCATAGGAAATGAAATTCCTCACCAAGAATTAACAAAGATATGGCAATTACCTGTGAAATCATTTTAAATTTCCCCAGTATGGAAGCCGGGATTACAATGTCATATGCCAGGGCAACCTGCCGGAGGCCGGAAACAGCAAATTCACGGCCAACAATGATAACAACCATCCATGCGGGAGCCAATCTCATCTCAACCAATGAAATAAATGCAGCAGATACAAGCAGCTTGTCGGCAACAGGGTCCAGAAGTTTTCCCAGACTGGTTACCTCCCTGCGTTTCCTTGCGATATACCCATCAAAGAAGTCTGTGATGGACGCGAGCCAGAAGATTCCGACTCCGAGCCACACTTTCCCTTCAAAACGGGTCAGCATGACCACGACAAGGATGGGGACAAGAAAAATCCTGAACAGAGTCAGGTAAGTGGCAATATTAATTCGTGGCTTTGTCATCTTTCACCACTTTTATAATCACCTCACCTTTTTTGGCCATTTTTAATTTTTCCCTGGCAACCATTTCAACAAAGAAAGGGGAATCAGCCCTGCGCATTTCTGTCTTCTTCTTGATTTCATCCATGCGTTCCTTCAGGGCTGATTCCTCTTTTACAAGGGCTTCCCCCCGCTGTTTTAATGAAACATAGGTTTTATAGCCATCTGCCATACTGTAAATGATGGCAGTCCAGACCAACAGATAGCAAATAAGCAGTCCACTGAAAATAACGAAATTGCGAGTCCTGTTGGCCATTTTTCGACGCATAACTTTCTCTTACAGATAGTTGTCGAAAGGAGTCGTCCCTGCGTACAACGCTCCGTCTTCCAGCTCCTCCTCAATCCGAAGCAACTGATTATATTTTGCCAGCCGGTCTGTCCTGGATGCAGAACCTGTTTTTATCTGGCGCGTTCCCAGCGCCACTGCGAGATCAGCAATAATCGGGTCTTCTGTTTCACCTGAACGATGGGAAACAACAGCCCCATATCCTGCCCTGTAAGCCATTTTAATGGCTTCAACAGTCTCAGTAACGGTGCCGATCTGATTCAGTTTAATGAGGATGGCATTGGCAATGCCCTTGTCAATCCCTTCCCTGAAAATCTTTGTGTTGGTTACAAAAATATCGTCCCCGGTGAGCTGAATCCGATTGCCCATACGCTCTGTCATTTCTTTCCAGCCATCCCAGTCATCCTGCGCAAGGCCGTCTTCAATCATGACAATGGGATATTTTGAAACCCAGTCTTCATATACGCCGATCATGGCGCTGGAATCCAGCTTATCTCCGGTTGAGGAAAGCACATATTTCCCTTCCCTGTAGAATTCACTGGCTGCCGGATCCAGTGCCAGGAAAACATCTTTCCCTGGTTTATAGCCCGCTTTTTCAATCGCGGAAACGATCAGTTGAAGCGCTTCTTCATTTGATTTCAAGTTTGGTGCAAAACCGCCCTCATCCCCCACTGAAGTCCGGTATCCCTTATCTTTCAAAATGGATTTCAGCGTATGAAAGACTTCAGAGCCATATCGCAATGCTTCCCGGAATGTCGGTGCACCGGCTGGAACAATCATGAATTCCTGAATGTCTACCCGGTTATCCGCATGGGCACCACCATTCAGGATATTCATCATCGGGACAGGAATGTCCCTTGCGCAGGCACCGCCAAGATACTGGTAAATCGGCAATTCGCTGTAAGCAGCTGCTGCCCTGAGAACTGCCATAGAAACACCAAGAATGGCGTTTGCTCCCAGTTTTTCTTTATTTTCTGTTCCATCCAGCTCAATCATCAGCTCATCAATAAAAACCTGTTCTCTCGCATCCAGGCCAATCAGCTCGTCGGCAATGATTTCATTTACATTCTGGACTGCTTTCAGTACACCTTTCCCGCCATAGCGATTGGGGTCTCCGTCGCGTAATTCCAGTGCTTCCCGTTCTCCCGTCGACGCGCCGGACGGGACCGCCGCGCGACCCATGATTCCGGATTCAAGATACACCTCTACTTCCACAGTGGGATTTCCTCTGGAATCCAGGATTTCACGGGCAAAAATATCTTCGATGAATGGCATTTCAGCACCTCCTTTATTGTCGGGCTGATTATAGGTCAGTAGTACGCTTTAATCAATTGCGTATTTAAAATTAAATGATCGTGTACCCTGTAGAGGTTCGTTGTTGAGGGCACATAACTCATTTTCACATTACTCAAAACCACAAATTGCTTTCCCGGTGAGAGTGTTTTGGGCAATTCCCTGTTAATTGCAGGGACACGGACCTTACCGGAACAAAGATAATTGTTCATGGTTACAACATTAATATCAAATGCAGTTCCCGTTTTCATTGCCCGGGCCCGCTCATTCTGAACGCCCTTGAATTCAGACAGGCTGTGGGCAAAAACCAGCTGCATTGTATTTACGGTATAGATTTTATCGCTCAGGTTTATGGTCTTTGCCAGGGACAGATTTTCATCCAGCATGAAATCCTGAGGAACTTCTCTGCCTTCTTCAATGCCCGACTCATTCAAGAATTCCAGTTGCTCGGCTCCCTCCTCTACAGGAGTATTGTTTTGTTGAAAGATCATCTGAACTCCATCTTTTATGGTGATACATTCAGCTTCCCCGAACCGACGTTTGTTTGCGGAGCTGTTCAGGAGGTCAATCAGTCGGATTTCGCCACTTGATGTTCCCTCTATGAACCCATCTATTATTGATTTATCGAGAAAATAAAGACGTACTCTTTGCATGGTTCACCTCATTTCAATTAATTCTTATAGGTGATAATACCATATATTGAAACCGATAGAACGGAAATATTTTTTATTGCCAAATCTGTGTTATCATTTTTTGTAACGCATCGGTTTAAAGTGTATCCAACCTATGACGCATGACAGTCGATTATGGAGGGTTATGTATGCAGATCAGAGTTAACTATATTGTTATTCTTTTAATTGGCCTTGCTATAACGGGGAATGCTTTTGCGGCAAACCCAATGGCTGCCAGGCAAAAGCTGACACTTCAGCACGCAATCCGGATTGCCCTTGAAAGAAGCCCATATCTTCAGGCGATTGAATCTGAGCGGGATGCGGGGCAGACTTACCGGGATGAAGCAAAGGGATATCGCCTGCCCCAGGTGGATGTCAGTGAAATTTACCTTCGAACGAATTCTCCTGCAGATGTATTTGGATTGCAGCTCAACCAGGAGACATTTTCAATGGCAGACTTTGCCATGACAGATGCCAATCACCCTGCACCGATTGATGATTACGTTACACAGGTCCAGATCGCACAACCCCTTTACATGGGCGGGAAAATCAAGCATGGAATTCTTGCCGGCGAGAATATGGCTGAGGCATCTGACAAAAAGTTGGACCGGGCCCGCCAGGATGTCACGTTCCAGACAACAAAGGCCTATCTCAACGTTCTATTGGCAAAAAGGTACGTAAAACTGATGGATTCTGTTGTTTCCACAGTTGAAAAACATGTTGCCAATGCCCAGGCCTATTTTGACACAGGCTTCATTATGGAAGCAGATCTTCTACAGGCAAAGGTGTTCCTGGGCCAGATGCAACAGCTTCAAATTACCGCAGGAAATAACGCCCGGCTTGCCATGGCCTTTCTGGCCAACGTTATGGGCGTCGATCAGAGTCTGGACTATGAACTCACCGATTCATTCACTTACCAGAGAAAACCGTATAAACTGGATGAATTGCTACAATTCGGGCTCAACAACCGCCCGGATCTCAAGGAAATGCAATTGAAGGTTGCTGCGGCAAAAGAAAACATCGCAATGGAACAGTCCGGTTACAAACCAAAGGTCTTTCTGGTGGGCCAGTTGAACTACCATGATTCTTCTTTCGCGAACTTTGACGGGGATTCATTTAAGCTGATGGCTGTGGCAAAATTTAACCTTTTTAACGGAAAACGTACCCACGCAAAGGTGCGCCGGGCAAAATCCAGATATGAGTCCTATCACAGCTACCTCAACCAGATGGAGAATGGAATCCGACTTCAGATTAAACAAGCCCTTTTCCGGCTTCAGGAAGCGGAACAACGCTACAAAATTGCCACTCTTTCCCTGAAACAGGCGAATGAGAATGTAAAACTCAGGGAAGAACGCTACAAGAAAGGAGTGGAAAAAACGACAGATCTCCTTGATGCCGATACCGCATTGCAACAGGCAGCAACAAACCAGCTCCATGCCTTGTTTGATTGCCTGAAAGCAGAAAGAAACCTGAACTATATGATTGGGAAAAACCAGTAAGGGGGAATCATGAAACGCTTTTTACTTCTTGGTGCAATAAGCAGTTTACTGTTGAGTTCGGGATGCTCCCACAATGAACTGGGAAAGATGAAACAATTACCCCCAGTGAAAACCCGGATTCAGATTGTCAAAGCACAAGTCCTACCGGAGCAGGTTTCAGGGCCGGGACAGATTACGTCTCGTAAAGATGCCTATATATCTGCAAAATCGATGGGAACTGTCATCGCAATTCGAGTCAAAGCCGGTGATGCCGTAAAAAAAGGGCAGTCACTCCTTGAAATTGACAGTTCAGACATTCACTCCAAACTCCAGCAGGCGAAGGGTGCCCTTGCACAGGCCAAAGCGGCATTGACCATTTCCGAAAACAACTATCATCGTTTCCAGAAATTGTACAAACGCAAGGCCGCCTCCAAGGTAGAACTGGAACAAATGAAATACCAGTACGACACCGCCAAGGGTGCCGTTGAAATGGCTTCAGGGGCCGTACAGGAAGCCAAGGCCTATCTCGGCTACGCCTCAGTACATGCCCCTTTTAATGCGATCATCGTGGAACGAATGGTCAATGTCGGTGATTTTGCTGCTCCCGGTCGTCCGCTTTTTCGTATTATTGACCCGGCCAATATGAGATTTGAATGCCGTGTAAGTGAATCCGATGCAAAATTTGTCAAAGTGGGCCAGACAGTTCCGGTCCGGCTGGATAACTTTGATGGCGAACTTTCGGGTAAAATCGCGGAAATTGGCGGAGGTTCCGATTTCATGACCCATACAGTGGCCGTTTACATCAACCTCGCTACGACAAAGGGATTGCGTGCCGGTATGTACGGTCAGGCTTTTTTCCCCGGTTTGCAAAAAAAACGCATCCTGATCCCGGAAAGCTGGATTGCGCAAAGAGGTGAACTCAGCGCCGTTTTTATCAGAGATTCAAAGGGATTTGCCAAAATGCGTATTATCCGGACGGGGAAAAAATCCGGCAATATGGTTGAGGTAACTTCTGGTCTTAACGGTGGAGAACACATCGCTACAACCGGCGTTGACAAACTATCAGATGGTTTGAAACTGGAGGCAATCTGATGCGTGACGAAAAACTCGGCCTTGCCGGGTCCATTGCTCATTACTTTATCAACTCCAAATTAACTCCCCTCCTGCTGGTTTTTTCCCTCCTGCTGGGGCTGTTTGCCGTGGTAATAACGCCTCGGGAAGAAGAACCACAGATTGTGGTCCCGATGATTGATGTGATGGTTCAGTACCCCGGAGCAGAACCCGCACAGGTAGAATCAAAAGTGACGGAACCGGTAGAACGGCTCATGTGGGATATTCCAGGTGTGGAGTACATCTATAGTACTTCAGGTTCCAGCTTCTCCCTTGTCACTGTTCGTTTCTACGTTGGGGAAAATGCCGAAGACAGCCTCGTGAAAGTCCTGGACAAGCTGCAATCGAACTATGATGAAATACCCAAAGGGATTTCCTTTCCGTTGATTCGCCAGAAATCAATTGATGATGTACCCCAGGCTGCTGTCACGCTCTATAGCGATCATTACACGGCCTATGACCTCCGAAGGATTGGTGTCGAGCTGGCAAACAAAATCAACAGGATTCGAAACATCTCCACAATAAAAGTCATCGGGGGGGAACCCAGAACACTTCAGGTGATTCCGGACCCCGTTAAGATGAAAATGAAGAATATTTCTCCCCTCCAGATTGCCGATATGCTGATGAAACGCCACTGGCAATTGCCAGCCGGGCAGTTTCAGAATTCCAACCGGTCGTATGTCGTCCAGGCCGGCGAATTCATAAGCTCCGCAGAGGATCTGGAAAACCTGGTTGTGGGCGTCTATATGAATAAACCGGTTTTCCTGAAAGACGTGTCAACCATCAAAGATGGCCCGACCGATCCGACCAATTATGTTTTTTTTGGAGCAGGCCCCAGTGCGTTAAAAAAGGGAATTGATGATTATAAGACTTATCTTTCCCCCGCTGTCACAATTTCGATTGCGAAAAGAAAAGGCAGCAATTCAGTGGATATCGTATCTGCCGTAAAACGGATGGTCAGGGAATCAAAAGGGTATATCATACCGGCAGATGTTCATACTGCTTTTACCCGTGACTACGGGAAAACGGCGGAGGATAAGTCCAATGAATTAATTCTTCACATTCTCATTGCCACAATCGGCATCACAATCTTTATTGGTTTCACCCTGGGGAAAAAAGAGGCACTGACATTATTTATCGCTGTCCCGGTCACACTGGCCCTGACATTGTTTGCCAGTTATTTCTTTGGTTACACACTGAACCGTGTATCTTTGTTTGCTTTAATTTTTGCGATTGGTGTTCTGGTGGATGATGCCATCGTTGTTGTGGAAAATATCCATCGCCACTTTGTGCTTCACCATGGAAAAGGGAAATTGCTCCAGGTTGCCGCCCAAGCGGTAGACGAGGTTGGAAACCCGACCATCCTTGCAACTTTCACTGTAATTGCCGCACTTTTACCCCTTGCCTTTGTGTCCGGGATGATGGGACCATATATGCGCCCCATTCCCATCAATGCTTCAGCCGCAATGCTCTTTTCTCTCTTTGTGGCATTTACTGTAACGCCGTGGCTGGCTTACCACCTTATGAAACATGAGAAGCATACTGAAAATGAATCGGACGATGGAGAAACGAGCGGTTGGATTTACAGAAACTACAAGAGATTCATGGGGAAGTTGATTGACAGTCCATGGCACAGATGGGCATTTCTGGGCTTTGTCTTTGTCCTTCTTCTGGGTTCAATTGGCCTTTTTCTGACAAAACACACCATTGTAAAAATGTTGCCTTATGACAACAAAGCTGAAATGCAGATCATTATTGATATGCCGGAGGGAAGCACGCTGGAGCAAACAACAGCTACCGCGAGGGACATTGCTGATGATCTGAGAACGGTTCCGGAGGTCAGTGACTTCCAGATTTATTCCGGTACCTCTGCGCCGTTTAACTTTAACGGCCTTGTCCGTCACTATTTTATGCGCCGGGGTGAAAATGTGGCTGATATTCAGGTTAATTTTGTTCCAAAACACGCGAGAAAACGGAAAAGTCACGATATTGCCAAAGCACTGCGACCGTCTATTCTGAAGATAGGCAAAAAACATAATGCGATTGTTAAGGTTACAGAAATCCCACCGGGACCACCGGTGCTTTCCACTCTGCTGGCAGAGATATACGGACCGAATTACAAACGCCAGATCGAAATCGCAAAGGAAATCAGACATATTTTCAACACCACTGAGGGGGTAACGGACGTGGACTGGTTTGTTCAGGACAACCAGGAAAAGGTGTCACTTGTACCGGATTCGGTTAAAGCCGCTGCTCATGGAATTTCCGTGGAGCAAATCACCAAGACTCTGGCTGTTGCAGAGTATGGAATGCATCTTGGCCTCGCTGATGTCCCCCATGAAAGGGAAGATGTATGCATAAATATGCGGTTTTCACAGGCAAACCGGTCTTCCGTGAGGGACCTCAAAGATATTTATATTCATGCCGCCAATGGGATGATGGTTCCCCTCTCGGAATTGATTAAAGTAAAGAAAACGATAGCCCCTCAATGGATTTACCACAAAAACCTTCTTCCAGTGGTCTATGTTACAGGAGAAGTCTCCGGAAAAGAAGACAGCCCTGTTTATGCCATCTTGAAAATGAAAAAGAAAATAGCCCAACTGAAACTACCCGAAGGATACACCCTGAACCAACGTTTCAGGGATGAACCCTTCGTGGATAAGAAATATCAGATGAAATGGGATGGAGAATGGCAGATTACATACGAAGTATTCCGGGATTTGGGAATTGCCTTTGCCGCTGTAATGGTTCTCATTTATTTTCTTGTGGTCGGCTGGTTCCGCTCTTTCCTGACGCCATTTGTGATCATGGCACCCATCCCCCTGACCCTTGTGGGGATTGTTCCCGGCCACTGGCTCACACACTCATTATTTACCGCCAACTCCATGATTGGATTCATAGCTCTATCCGGGATTATTGTACGAAATTCGATTCTTCTGGTGGATTTTACGGAAATTCGATTGCTTGAAGGCGCCTCACTGAAAAATGCTGTCATTGAAGCCGGCATCATTCGGTTCCGCCCCATCGTCCTGACGGCTGCCGCATTAATCGTGGACGGCTTTGTTATTATCATGGATCCCATCTTTGAAGGACTCGCAGTTTCACTGATTTTCGGTGTAATTTTGTCCACGATTCTGACGCTGTTTGTCATTCCCTTGCTTTATTTTATGTTCCACAAACATCATGTGGAACAGATAATTGAAAACAGGAGGAATTCATAATATGACTGTTAATCAGGGCCTTCGTGCAATCGCTGGAATTGTCGTATTCGTTTCCGTTCTCCTTGGTTACTATGTCAACCCCTACTGGTTTATCCTGAACGGACTCGTCGGCTTGAATCTTCTGCAGTCCGCCTTTACGGACTGGTGCCCGGCAATGCTGATTCTCAGAAAAATGGGACTGAAAGAATAGCCGCTTCAGGCTGCATAAATTAAATCCATAAAAAGGGGGGGGCAAAAGACCTCCCCCTTTTTATGTGCTTGCTAAACCAGTGTACTCTATTGAAAATTGTATGGAATAGCTGAAATTCCCGAGATATAGTCCTGCTCCGGGAACAGATTCCCCCAGAGCTCAAAGCCCACAAGCGGTTGATCCCCATGAACGCGAATCTGGGTAGTCCCGGCAGGGAGGCCATCAGAAAATATATCTTTGGCCAGAAGCACCCACTTCTCATTCTCCTGAAGCAAACTTGTAAGACTTTCACTTTTCAAAACAGATCCGCTGTCATCAAGAGCATCTACTGTCAATGTACATGGACCGGTGCCTGTATTCAAAACGGCAATTCCTGTCCAATAATCCGGGTCATTTGAAACATGAGGAAAGATCAATCCTGTTTCAGGGTTGCCGGCACCGGCCACGCCTGCCAATAATCTCTCCCCCTTCCCTTCGAGAGTGCCGAACAGCTCAAACCCAACGAGCTGACCGCCATTTTCGGCCTCAGCTTTCACCCAGGCCGTACTGCTCGGATAAGCCTTCCCGTTGGCTACCCAGAAATTCTGCAGTGTATCAACAATCTTTTCGTTAGCACCAAGAGAAAAGCTCACTGTTTCCAATGCAGCTCCTGTACTGTCATAGGGGGTTAAAGTCAACTGAGTATCGGTCTCAGAAATATTTTCCAGTGCAATTCCTGTCCACCAGTAATTTCCTTCAACATCCACATGGGGGAAATACAGAATCCGGGATGTGCTTGAATCGTCTGTAAGAACAAAGCCTGCAAGCTGCTGAATATCCACTCCTTTCTTGTGGAATCTTTCCACACCAGCCAACACTGGGCTATCAGCTGTTACCGTCCCCCAGCCTGGAAATCCATCGGGATATTCTCCGTCATATTCATCCAAAAGCCAGTCAAATAATGTCTCGCTGTATTTTCTTTCCAATCCTCCAACAGCAATAGCAGACTCGGATGGTGAATGGAATTCAATTACAGGACTGCCGGTTGAGGCATTCACAAGGGCTGTTTCAGTGGTCCAATAATCAGATTCAGGGGCGATGTGCGGAACAATCAATCGGTCAGACAGGCGATGTGCTGCAGGCAGAAAAGATGATTTGTCAAGTTTCCGGCTCACCATGCTTGTGTACCCGAAAAGAGTCCCTGAGGAAGATACTATGGCCCAGCATGGTGCCTGCACCTTGTCCTTTAACGGCTTTAACCAGACCCGTCCATTGGCCGGAATGATTCCGGTTTCCGCAGCATATACGAGACATCCATTGTCACCAATTATTTTCAATGAGTAGGAAACGTCATCTTGGCCGGGATTGATGATTCCGATGTGTGATGCCATATCGGTGTCTTCAACTATCAACGGGAAGTAAAGATGGTATGCCTCGCTGTCTGGTTGCGGGTTCAATATATAGTTATCGTCCAGAATCCCTCGCTTTGTTAAGAAATACCGAAGCGTTTCCTTATATTGCCCCTCAAAGAGAGAAATCTCCGCATTCAAAAGCCGGACAGCTGAAGACGGATAATGTGTGTCCGGTGTCATGGCAGGGAGAGCCTTCATGAGAATACTGTCCATCCGTTCCCGCCCGATATGGTTTCGGATCTGCCACAGTGTTGAGGACCAGAGAACCCCGTCCCAATGAATATTTGCATCTCCTGTCAGGGGATAAGCTTCATGCATATCTTCGGGATAATGCCGGTCTGTTACAATGGGCCGGAGCCGGGGCGGATCGTTATCCGGATTCGGGTCATAGCATGTTGCATCCCATTCTCCGATGGTATCGGGATAATGCGTGTCTCCACTGAACGTAGCCGCGATATAGTCACTGGTGCCCTCATCCTGGGAACCTGCATCCCAGGTCTGGCCCAGTCCCGGGATGGCATTGTGTTGAATAGCATGGCCAAATTCATGGAGGATAATCTCAACATCCTCAGCATCGTCCACGCCACCGTCACCGAAATGCAGGCCCCTGTCCGTCTCCATATAGTAAGAATTATCATCGGTCATATAGTGTACGTTTACCGGAACACTGTAGTCTACCCTCTCCGGAAATCCAAGAGTATCTGCAATGTAGCGGCTGAGCTCTGTAATCCAATAATATGCGTTCACTTCTTCAAAGCGGAAATCATTCCGGGTATAGTTGAACTCCCCTGTGTCTGATTGTGCCATCCCCGGCGTATAACCGGGAACAGCCCTCGAACCCAAGCCCGGTGCTGTCAAGTCTACATATTGATTCTTCAGCTTCCCAGATACATCATCCAACAGGTGAAGCGTAACCTGGGACCGCTCATTGTTGAGTACATCAGAGTCGGCATCATTATCATCAACCAGGGTGATATCTCCCGTGGTGGAGATGGGATTGGGGTGAAAAACCATCCCCGTCCCATCATGGCTTTCATGAATCATATTCCGTTTAAAAAGAAGCTTTCCGGTACCTGCATCAAGAAAAGCTTCCCAGCACTGATCATTGCCGGATAGAACCATTCGATATGCTGGCTTTCCCCTGAAATAGCCAAGCTCCGGGCCTTCCCTCACGGTCTTAACCCCGGGAATCCCCGCCAATGCCAGATTCGGCATCTTGAGGGGAGATAAGAGAGGCGATTTTTCTTCATTCACTTTTTTTCCAACACTGTCTCGAAAAATTTCAACCTCGTTGTTCTTTATAACAAAATATGCACGTCCATAGAATACAGGCAGGCCCCTGTGAAACTGTTGCAGCCAGATGATTGTTTCATCTCCGTTTTCTGCCTGATGGCAAAGGGAAAATGAATCAGATGGAATTCCCAGATCCTTTCCGTAGTCCATAAGAAATGCCCTTGCGATATCCTCCGGTTTCCCTTTGTACGACTTTGAATGATTAAAAACAATATCTTTGGGGCGCCCGGCCTTATCCGGAACAAGAAAACGAATATCAGCTTGTTTTTTCAGTCTTGAGAGGGAAAACAAGTTCCCTGCATTCAGCGGAGCTACCAACAAAATTCCAGGAATTAAAAGAAATATCAACCGGGAACAGCTTTTGGTGAACGTACTTTTTCCCATTATCTTACCTCAAACCGGTCCACTTGCCAGGACTCACCATAAAGGGAGTTGATTTCAAAAATAAATCGAACCGTTTTCCCCGCGTAGGCGGAAATATCCACCCGTTCTTTTTTCCAACGTGTAAATGAAGTATTTTCCCCATTTAAAGACGGCTCATTGGAAAGGGGAAAGCCCTGAATATCTGCCTTGGTAAACGTTTTGAGTGCCGTTGCACTGTCAAGACTCCATCCATCCCCGATTGCAGTGTTTTCCGTCAGGTAAAAAGCATCAGGGTCTTCAGCATAATCCGGCCAGCCAAACTGGGAATAAAATGAAGCCTCTGAGACATTATCGGGAAGTGTGATGACCGGGGAAACAAGAATCTGATGATTTCTTATGTTCTGATCCCCGAAATACCCGACAATATAGTCAAACCCACCTGGGACAGATTGGTTGTAAGAACTGTGAAAGGTGTCGCCTGTTCCATAACTGGTCAATGACGCAAGATCCCAGCCAAGGCCCGTATCCTGATTGTCAGATATTGGCCACAATTCCCATTCACTGTTTTGCCCGGTGTAATCATCTCTCTCAAAGTTCTCCCGAAAAAAAATCGGGGGTAACGGGGTTGCCAGCATACCGGAAATATAATCCTGTTCCGGTGTCAAATTACCCCAAAGCTCAAACCCTACAATCGGCTGAGTGCTTTCCAGCATCACCATGGTTGTCCCTTCGGGCGGCCCGTCGTTTGAATCATCCGTGAAAAAGGCTTTTACCGTATTGACAATTTTCTGGTTCGGCGCCAGATTGTCTGAAATTGTAATCGTTTTCAACAATTTACCAGAATTATCATAGGCGACGGCGCTAACAACAGCGGCTTCTGTTCCGATATTTACCGCCGCGACTCCGGTCCAGAAATCAGCACTGGAGTCCACATGGGGATATAGAAGTTTAACTTCCCCGGATGACGGGGCATTGATCCCGGCAAGGAGGCGATAACCCGCATCGTCCAGCGTCCCGAACAGCTCATACCCGATGAGCCGCCCTTCTGCCGTTGAGACCTTAATCCAGGCCGTATTCGTCGGGAAATCAAGGCTCTGGTCTGTCCAGAAACTCTGGACAACCTTCACCAGTTTCTGGGACGCCGTCATATCATAAGTGACCGGTGTCAACGCTGTCCCGCTCGCATCGTAGGGTTGAAACGTGACAGTTGCTGTCCCTGTGGACACGTTCTCAATGGCGATTCCGGTCCACCAATAGCTGCCGTTTACATCGATATGCGGGAAGTACAGGGTTTCTGCGGTCTCAGAGCCCAGGTCCAGGCCGCACTCCTGATGAATCTCATCTCCTTTCCGTACAAAGAGTTCCATCCCGGCAAGAACATCATCTGACTTATCCGCAGCCACATTGTTCCAGATCTTCCCCCAAAATGGCATTCCCTCGGGGAAACCATCCGGATCCGGATACACATCAGTCGCCCATTCGCAATAGTACTGCGCCAGCGGCTTCAGGGGGCCATCAAGGGGAGTTGAACCTGAAACAAAATCAAGAAACACATTACTTGGTTCAGTATCGGAGCGATTCCCGTTTACAATTGCAGTGTAGGTGTTCCAGTATTGAACCTCAGGAGCAATGTGGGGGAGATACAGCTGTTTTTGAAGGGTATCACTTGCCCGGACAAACATGGACCGTTCGTTATCCCGGCCCATAAGGTTCAGGTAACCGGTTAGGACTCCATCGGAAACGACTTCCCCCCAGAGAGGCCCTTCCAGTTCATCAGTGGAAACCGGAGCATAAAAACGGCCCATCGGATCCAGGGTACCGGTAGTCGGTGTAATAACCTCAGTCCCAGACGAGTCCATTACATGGATGGTGAAGTTTGCAGCTTGATTGTCCACGTTTACCAGACCGATATACGAAATGTATTCTGTACCGTTTTTCAGGAGGGGAAAATACAAATGGTGGGCTGCCGCGTCCTTTTTATGGGACATACTCACTCGATTTGGTATACGGATAACCCGGCCGGGCCGACTCCCCGAAAATACATTGATAGGCATAATAAACACAATACAAATGAGAAGCATCAATCTGAAAAAACTGATTCGGTAGTTCATATAACCTCCATCCTGCATTTTCAGGTTTATAATGCAAAATGCATACCTGAAAAGTGGATCTGACAATTAAAATTATACCGCAAAGAAGGGGTCAAAAATACGAGTTTTTCAGCAAAATAGAATTTCTCAGTCTTCCAGGTCCTTAATTTCGTATGTGATTTTAATTTCTGCCGTTGCCTTTAACATTGCGGATGCGGAACAGAATTTGTTTTCAGAAAGTTCGATCGCCTGCTGCACTGCCTTTTCCGGAATATTCCTCCCGGAAATTTTGAAATGAACCCGAATTTCCGTATACACCTTAGGATGAGCATCTGCACGGTCTGCTTCAAGTTCCACTTCAAGACCAGCCAGATCCAGGCGTTTTTTTTCAAGAATGGTAACCACGTCATAGGCAGTACATCCCCCCAGCCCAACCAGCAATAATTCCATGGGCCTGGGCCCAGCGTCCTGGCCACCGAATTTTACAGGGCCGTCCATGATGATTGGATGGCCGCTTTCAGCAATTCCCTGAAACAACCGCATTCCTTTCCACTTAACTGTTGTTTTCATGTTCACCTATCTCCTGTTTTGCTAATATTGTCCTTTTCAGGGGAGTTTTTCAATATAGAGAGACTGAGACGGGAAGGCTACTCCAACGCCCTCACTCTCCAGAAGCTTGAGAATATCGAGATACAGTGCTTCCTGAATTTCAAGATAATCTTTCCAAACACTGGTGGTGGTAAAACAGTAGACGAAAATCTCCAGCGCACTGTCCCCCATCCTGTTAAAGTTAACAAGATAAAAATCATTGTGAATCCTTTCGTTCTTTGCAATAAGCTGCCGGATTTTTACAAGAACATTCTCAAGCTTCTCAACCGGTGTCCGGTATTCCACCCCGAGAGAAAATCGGATCCTCCGCCTGTCCCGTACAGAAAAGTTTTCAACCGATTGATTTGCAATGGCAAAATTAGGGACAGATACCAGTGATTTTTCAAAAGTTCGAATCTTGGTGCTTCGAAAGCCAATGTCCTCCACAACCCCCTCAACATTCCCTGTTTTAATCCAGTCCCCCACTTTGAATGGGGAATCTACCATGATAATAATAGAACCGAAGAAATTGGAAACCGTATCCTTAGCCGCCAACGCAACTGTCAAACCGCCAAGACCCAATGAGGCAATGAGGCCGGAAACTGAGTATCCGAGGTTCTGAATCAGGAACAAAACAGCCAGAACCGCAGTCAGAACCTTCAATGATTTCCGGATAACAATGGCAAGTTGTTCGTCTACAGGGGAACTTCTCTTGTCAGACCATTCCGTCATAAACACAAAAAATGCTTCAATGAGAACAAACAGTAAACGAACGAGAAAGTAAACAACCCCAACCAGGTAGGTGTTCTTTACAACCTTAAAAAACACAGGGGAAACAATTTCCTCGTGAAACAGTGAAAGTGCGAGATAAACGGCAGTAAAGAGAATCAGCCCCCCGACTGGAGATGGAAGTTTCTCCATGAGAAAATCATCTGACCTGGTTTTTGTCGCCGAAGCTACTTTAGAAAAAAGGGAAAAAACACGGGATAATACAATCCGCTTTATAAGAAAAGCAATTAAAATAATCAGGAAGGACAGAATTGCCTTCCTGACTATCGTGTTTCCAATCAGATGTTGAAATGTCTGTTCATTCAGCATAGAGCCTGTCAATCGCTTCCTTGTGCCTTTCGTTGACAATCCGGCGTTTGACTTTCAGGGTCGGTGTCAATTCACCGGTTTCAAGGGTCATTTCTTCTTCAAGGAGTGTGAACTTCTTAACCTGCTCGTAGCGGGCAAGGTCTTTGTTCACATTTTCAATCTTTCTGTTATAGAGCTCAAGAACTTTCTCATTCTTCAGAAGTTCAGGAATTGAAGAATACGCAACTCCGTTTCGGTCAGCCCATTTTTCAAGCGCTTCAAAATCCGGCACTATCAAAGCGGAGATAAATTTTTTCTTGTCGCCGATGAGAACCGCCTGGGAAACGTATTTAATTGCCTTTAGACTGTTTTCGATGGGTGCAGGGGCAACATTTTTTCCACCGGAGGTGACAATCAATTCCTTTTTCCTGTCTGTAATAACAAGGTAGTTATCCTGGTCCAGATGGCCGATATCTCCGGTATGGAACCAGCCGTCGGGCTCCAGAACCTCTTTTGTTTCAGCCTCCCGATTGTAATACCCCCGCATCACATTGGGGCCTTTACAGAGAATCTCCCCGTCTTCAGCAATCTTTATTTCCTCGTTTGGAATAGCCGGTCCGACAGTGCCCGGTTTAATCAGCTCCAACACGTTTACCGTAATAACCGGCGATGTTTCCGTCAACCCGTATCCTTCCAGAATTTTCAGGTCTGCGGCGAGAAAGAACTCGGCAATTTCCTTCCCAAGGGGGGCTCCACCGGAAATAAAAAACTTGAGACGACCGCCGGTTTTCTCCTGGAGTTTGCTGAATACAAGTTTGTGGGCAATTTTATACTTAATGCCGAGAAAACCTGTCGGTCGGCCATTTCTCGCGAGAATCGGAGAAGCGGCCTGCCCGACGGAAATCGCCCAGAAAAAGATTTTCTTTTTCAAACCACTGCCGGACAATGCCATATCCATAATTCTCGCATACATCTTTTCATACAAACGGGGAACGGAAACCATCAGTGTCGGCTTTACTTCCACCATATTCTGGGGTACGGTTTCAATACTCTCCGCATAAGCAATACACCCGCCCAATTGCAAAATTAAATAATACCCTGCCATCCGCTCCAACACATGGCTTAATGGAAGAAATGAAAGCGCAATTTCATTCCCATCATAATAATCTTCGCCCAAAACCGATTTTCCGGCTGCGTAACAGTTTGAAGCCAGGTTTCCATGGGTCAGCATTACACCTTTCGGGTTTCCGGTAGTTCCCGAGGTATAAATGAGTGTCAAAAGGTCATCTGCTTTTCGACTGCCTGCACGTTTCTTATATTCATCCGGCCCGTTTTTCTCCAGATAAGCTTCGCCTTTTGCCATCAGCTCATCCAATGTCATTGTATTTTCTTCGTCTGTTTTGGTGTTATCCATAATGAACACATATTTTAACCGCTTGCAGTTCTTCCAGATTTCCTTAACCTTCTCGTATTGGGTAAGATTCTCCACAAACAGCATTGTGGCTTCGGAGTCATTCAAAATATACTCTATCTGTTCCGGGAGCAAAGTCGGATAAACCGTCACATCTGCCGCACCCGCCGTAATTGTGCCAAGGTCCGCAGCTGCCCATTCCCAACGGTTGTGCGAAAGGATGCCGACTTTACCGTCAAACTCAAGCCCCAGTGAAATCAACCCGTTACCAATTTTCTCTACTCTCTCCTTCATATCCAGAGCAGAAATTGGCTTGTAACTCCCCCCCTCTTTGTACATAAAAAGGGCGCCATTCTGTTTTTTTTCCACAGCCTGAAAAAATAACTCGCAAATTGTCTGGGGCTTCATTCGCTCCTCCCACTTAATTGTATTGAATCAATTTTACTAACAGTTTTAACATTCTGCAAGTCCGAATACAAAAGCCCGGGTCAAAGATTTTGCGGTTTTTTCAAGTTTGTATTCTTTCTTGGACAGAAGCCAGGACGTAACCATCTCATCTATCATGCCAAAAAACAACTTGGTAGCGAATTTCGGCTCCAGGTTTCGGAACACTTTTTTTTGCTGGCCCACCTCAATTGTTTCCCGGATAATGCGAAAATACTCCCTCAATTTGGAACGGGTGAATTTTTCCATAAAAACAATATTGTGACGAAATTCAATCTGGAACACTGTTGCGAGGTCCCGATTGGCTCCGAGATACTGTAGATGAAGAAAAGCAATGGCTTCCAGCCGCTCAATAGGGTCTGCAACACTTTTTAATCGTTCTTCAGACACAGCCACGAATTTATCCAGTGCCTCATCAAAAATAGCAGACAGAATTTCATCCTTACTCTTGAAATAGATATAAATCGTTCCGTCCGCAACCCCCGCTTCCTTCGCAATCTCTGATACCCGTGAGTTAAAATAGCCGTTTTTCGCGAATGTCCGGATTGCAGCCTGAATGATCTGATTTTTCTTCTCTTCTTTTTTCAGTTTCATTTTACCCTTCCGTTCAAAAATGAATGAGCTCTCATTCACATTTAACCACACAAAACACGGTTCGTCAAAAATCACGCGAATCTTTTTAGAAAAAAGCAGAAAATGAATCAGTTGAAATCATCCCTCAGCACCTGTACCATCTATCTATCCGGTTCTGGCCGGTAAAATTGTTTTATACGGGAGTATTTTATGGAAATCTCTCCTTTAATTGCCATTGTCATGGGCAGCGACTCTGATTTTGACGTCATGAAGGAAGCTGCAGCTTTATTCAAAGAATTTGATATCCCTTTTGAAATGCTGGTATCCTCCGCTCACCGGACACCCGAACGAACCTCTCAATTCGCCCGGAAGGCGGAAGAACGCGGCCTGAAAGCCATCATTGTCGGTGCCGGTGCTGCCGCCCACCTTGCGGGTATAATTGCGGCTGAGACCATCCTGCCGGTTATCGGGGTTCCCATTGCTGCTACTTCGCTTTCGGGAATGGACGCCCTCTTGTCCACTGTTCAAATGCCGGGGGGAATTCCCGTTGCAACAATGGCAATCGGAAAAGCAGGCGCAAAAAACGCGGCTCTTTTTGCCGCTGAACTTCTCGCGACAGAAAATCCTGACATCCGGGAAAAATTGAATAACTACCGCGGTCAATTCAAAACTTCGGTGGAAGAAAAGTCCAAACGGCTTCAAAAGCGCCTTGAAACTTTTTTGAATGAATAAACTTTTTTACGTCGAAACCTATGGCTGCAAACTGAATCAACTGGATTCCGAACGGATTCGGGACGGGTTTCATGCCGCGGGGTATGCTGAAACACAAGATCCGGCGCTGGCAGAAATCATCATCATCAATTCCTGCGCGGTAACCGGAAATGCAGAAAAAGAATCCCGCTATCGACTCCGGCGCCTCAACCGGATGAACCCTGACGCAAAAAAATACTTTATCGGCTGTTTCACAGAAGAACAGAAATTGCCGGACACCATTTTTCTCAGGGGTTCAGAAAAATTTCAAATACCGGAGCTTCTCTCA
>Ga0164318_10001250_pt1 | contig 22306 bp, 24 predicted proteins | sample GuaBasSedimGuay9_FD_113734 | JGI IMG/M metagenome (GOLD analysis project Ga0164318, IMG submission 113734) | Subseafloor sediment microbial communities from Guaymas Basin, Gulf of California, Mexico - Guay9, Core 4571-4, 0-3 cm | ecosystem: Environmental > Aquatic > Marine > Hydrothermal vents... | reverse complement strand
GCAAATGTTGAGCAGGACGGTAAAATTATAACTGCAAATGAACCTCAGGCAGCAAAAGAATTTGCGGAGAAAATAATAAAACTTATAATTTAATTGGTTTTTAAATTCTAAACTAAAAATATGACTCAGAAACCTTAAATTTATCAAAGAATCTTTGATTAATATTTAAAATATTTATCCTGCTGGATTAGCCCCTTGAATAAAACCCATCAATTTTTTCTGATTCACTTCCATTTCTGATTTTAGTTTCTCTTCTTTTGCATTCACCTGTTTTTCTCTTACAACCAACATTTCTTTTTCTTCATCAAGTTCTTTTTGCACTTTATCTTTATCTGTTTTAACAAGAATTCCCCCAATTTCTTTGTATATCTCGGTTTTATCTTTTATTTCTTTAAGAGCTTCATCTATTTCCATTTTCTGCATACCTCTATTTTGTTTTTGCATAATGATTTCCTGCAATTCCTGATTTTGCATTTGCACTTTCATCAGTAAATCCTGAGCTTCTTTAGGTAGTTCTGTCATATTTATAATAGCATTTAAATATTATTATGTTTGGTTTGAATTCATTTTTTGGTTTTAATGGGAGAATAAGAAATTTACGAAAAAAATGGTGCAGATATAGATTAAAAGCTTTAAAATTGGAAGGTTCTGCTAAAATTAGGATTTTAAATCAATTAGATGGTGTGGAGCAGGAATTGAGGACCCTTGAAGGACAGGATCTGAGGAGACTTGATAGGAATCGGATTGCTACTTCAGTTGAACATGGATTAAAAAATATATATATTGAATTGTTCAGTAAAAAGAGGAAAACAGAAGCTGTGGAAGAGAAAAGAATAAACGAACTTGAGAAAGAATTGAGAGAATATAAATAAGAAATCAAAATAATCCAATATTGGAGGATATAGAATAATAAAACCAAAAAAGAAGATATAATTATGAGGAAATTAATTAGTTTATCTTTAGGTATTTTTTTGGTTTTTGGATTGTTTGCCGGGATTGGAATTATTTTTGGATGCGGTTCTTGCGATTCTTCTTGCGATTGTAGCAATTCAAAATGCGAATTTCAAAGTTTATTAACTTCAAATCCTTTGACGGTATGGTATCATGAAGGTAAGGTTAGTAAAAGTTATATGTTTGGTGCAATTTATTCATATCCAAAACCTTATATTTTTACAGATTCTGATTGTATCCATTATAGCAGTTCAGATTGTTGCAAGAGATGTTCTTATCCTTGCAATTGCGGTTTATTGGGATGCAGTACTTGTTATTATTGTTGCGGTGATGATTATAGATGCAGTTACCCAACCACAACTTGTCAATCATGGCAAACTTGTTATGAAGCCAGTTGTGGTTCTGGAGGAGACGGGTGTGATTGCAAAGAAGAATATTGTAAAGGGTGGTGCAGGGAAAATTCTCCTGTTTATGATGGGCTGGCGGGTTGCAGCGCCGCGAGTGATGGTGATTGGGTGATACCTTCATTTCAAAAACCCCCTGAATATATCTTAAATACAGACCCCCATTCTGCAAGTATGGGTGGGGGATGTTATTGCAATTATTATGAAATAAAAAATTATCATGAATGTGATTCTATTAATATTAAGGATTCTCATCCATGCCACTCCGGCAATTGTGCCCCGGATTTTATAAATGGCGGCGATTATTGTTGTCCTCCTGGACAATGCGCCCATTTAAATTTGGATACGGATATTTTAAATGGATTGCCTAGAAATAATAATCTTAGGGATAGTGTAGATCCTGATTTATATTGTTATTCTAATGGGGCGGTGATACAATATCAAGGTGATTCTTTAAAATGCAACGATGGGGTGTGGAATTTTGTTACAGGGGGTATTAATGATTTTAAGGATAATTGCGGGAAAACAATATACAATTTTCCTTTATTTTTTAATAATTATCCAATATACCCAAATCCTGATAACCCTTATTTAGGTTATAAGAATTCTTATATCGTGCATCCACTTTCCTTTCCAGGAGAAACGAAAGATGTCCTTGTATATATAGCGCCAAATAAAGATTTTGTTAATATACAAATTTCAAAAACTTTTTTTGATTCAGGTGTAGTTGGCAGTGGAGCCAATAAACTTATTCAACGATATACTGATAGTGCCACGGTAAAATTTTCTTTATCAGAAGATGTGCAAGGGGAGGTGTTTGATTATTATATTGGTTGTTATACACCAAATGGTTATGAATGCAATTATGCTTTTGACGATTGCTGGTCGAATTCCTATTGTTCTCAGGACAATCCTTCAAGTACTGCGAATGAGGATATAAATGAATATAAATATTATTGTTGCCCTAAAGGAACCTGCGCTCATAAAGAGTCTGGCGTTGAGGCAAGTTGTTATGAGGAAGGAGGACATGAACTTAATATAAATGAAGAGCTCTGTTTGTGGGAATGTAAGGATGAGATCTGGGGTAAAAGAGATGAAGGAGAAATATGTTTCCGTGACTGTGATTGCGCCGATCTGGATAATATAAACAAAGAACTTTCTTGTAAAATAACTTTATATAATAAGACGGACAAAATATGCTGTCCTGAAAGTAAATGTGGATTAAAAACAGGTGTTTGTGTTGAAGAGAATGGGGTGGCACAATCTGGCGAATATAAAAATTGTGTATGTCAGGATGGAGCCTGGCACTGCAAGAATATTCTTGTTGAGGATAAGAATTCAAGGATATTATTTTCAGAAAGTAGGAATACCTATAAAACAACTTTGAAATTAAATACTCATTTAGATAAACCAGCTAAAATAAATCTAAGGGTATTCTTTGATAAAAAAAATTATGATGGGGTTATAAATATCTTTGGAACAGGCGATTGCAGCATAAATAAAAATATTGTTATTGAAGAAGTGAATGATGTATTTGAAGATGAGATTTTATCTGGAGACTATACTTGCGAACTTGAAATAAACACTTCTGGTTTATTGGAAGGTCAGTATTTCTTTTATACCGGAACAGCATTAATTTTAGAATATACCACTTTTGATTTAAATATACCTTAAATATTTATTGACCTAAGACCTTATTTTTTCATGGCGAAAATTTTATTATCAAAATACCCCGTCCTTCAGGTGGGAGAATTTTATTGATTTAATAATTTTATAACTTCTTCGCTATCAACTCTTTTCCCATATTTTTTCATAATTTCACCCATTGCTTTTTCCCCATATTTTTTTGCATAGTTAACAGTAATTTTCTTCAATTTAATCCTGGGGATTTTCTCAAATCCTTTGATATTTTTATTAATTAAAACCTCTTCTATAGCTTTCTTTACAATCTTTTCTTTTTCCAGATTTTTAAGAACAAATTCCAAATCTTTTTTTTCAATTTTAATTCCTTTTCTTTCCAAGGCTCTTTTTTTGTTTAGAATCAAATCAGCGATTAGTTTGGGTTCAACTTTATATTTTAAAAATTCTTCAAATAACTTCAATTCTTTGCTTTTTGAAATTTGTTTCGCTAAGTCTTTACTCAAACCTAATTTTAAAAACTTTGCGGATTTTTCTTCAAGAGTTTCAGGAAGTTCTATTTTATCCAGATATTCATTAAGGTCTATTTTTGGGAGATCTGTTTCAGGATACATTCTTGCGGCTCCGGGAAGTTCGCGGGCATATCTTGTGAGAACATCTTCCGCAAATCTGGTTTCTTCAGGAATTCCTTTATTAAGATGCAAAATTCTTTTTTTAATTAAGTTCATTGCATTTCCGCAGTTTTCTCCGGTTATCAATAAAAACAAATCTCTTTCTTTTGCGCCAATTTCTTTTTTTAGCGAGTAGATTTCTTTCAAATCAAAATTGTATTTTTTTAAATCTTCATCTGAATGAATAATACCCCCAATCCCGAAAATTTTGGCATAATTTGCGATTTCTTTTCCCAAAATTATTTCACCACAGGAATTTTTGAATAATCCTGAAAGACCTTTCAGCTTCAAACACAATATTTTTTCTTTACCTTTTAGAATTTTGCATTTTGATGATTTAAATAGTTTAGTTACTTCTATTTCAGTTAAATTTATTGATTTATTTTTTAATTTTTCTTTTACTAAAATTAAATCCAGTTGTCTTTTGACTTCGTTTTTTATTAATTTGTCAAGTTTTTTTAATTCCTGAAATCCTTTTATTTCTATTCTGGAACCTTTTTTTACTGAGATATTTACATCTTGTCTTATTGTTCCAATACCTCTTTTTACATTCAGGCTTCTTAACAATAACCCGATTTTTGATGCAAATTCTTTTGCTTGTTCAGGATGCCATATATCTGGATGACAACTAAGTTCAATTAAGGGAATCCCTAATCTGTCAAGTCTATAATAAATCCTATTTTCTTTTTCTTTGATTTTTGTTGCGCTTTCTTCTTCAAGATTTAAATCTTGAATGTGAACTTTCCCAAAATTTGTTTCAATATAGGAATTTTTATCGCCTTTTCCAACTAGTGAAGTTCTTTGATAACCTGTTGTGTTGCTCCCGTCAATGACAATTTTTCTCATTATTTGCAGTGAGTCAGGAACCCGCATTCTCAACATTTTTGCTAATTGCAAACTGATTAAAAGAGCTTCTTTATTTAATTCATTTGGGAATTTTGAGTCGGTTTCAATAGAGCAACAATTTGGATAAGAATAATATATAAATTCTTTTTCTTTTAGGAATTCCTGCATTGCGGCATTATCAACTTCCCCGGTTTCGCTTGCTGTTGGTCTTAATTTTCTTGAAAATTCAAAAATAGATTTTTCTTCGTCTGAAATTTCTGTTGAGCAGTTGCAGAATAGCTTTGTTTTTGTTGCCAGTCTCTGGTGTATTTCAATTCCAATTTTCAGACCTATTTTTTTATAATCCACCATAATCAAATCAGTAAAAATATAATTAATTCATTAAATAAAATATATTCTAAAATAAAAAATAAAAGAGATTATGTTAATTTTGGATGCACCACTATTTTTGTTTCTGCAGAAGTTACATAGGTGTAGCTGGTTGTTATTTCGATAGGTAATTTTACTTCTTCACCAGCAGGTATGTCTACTTGAACTGTGCATGAACCTTCCCTGCCGCCTTTCATTCTTATATCACTGCAAGTGTCAAGATAGTTACCGTTAATATGAACATCTGCAGTGTCTATAATATAGTGTTGATCTGCATACCTTACATTACCACCACCCACATTCTTGAAAATTAGTGTTACTGGAACGGTTCCGCCTGTTTTTAATACATTCTGCACTCTCACTTCAACATGGATTGGAGCATTGCTGTTTTTTATATTTTTTATTTTAGGTATGTTCTGATTCGCTTCCATTTTTTTAACATATTCGTTTTCAGAGAAAGCATAAACTGTTGCAACTGTATTTGTGGTGTAATCATAGTTTATATGCACTCCAACATCATAAGTCTGTGTTTCTGTTACTTCCGGCGCTGTTGCGTCATCAGTTACTTTACATTCTTCTCCATCACGACCAATTTCTGCGTTTGGTGGTCTTAGTCCTTGTGTGCATGCGTTTTGAGTGTTTCTTGTACCCCAACTTAATAAATAGATGGTGCTTTCTACGTTACTTGCTTCTGATCCACCAACATTTCTAAGTCTGGTTTCAAGGGTGATGTCCTGACCAGATACCGGATATTCAACATCAGGTCCGAAGTATTCGATATATACTCCCTGCGTTCCCGCTGCCATTGTTGATTCTCCGCCTGTATCTGTACAACCACTCATCGCTATTACTAAACCCATTAAAAAAACTACTGAAATTTTGTTATAGATTCCCATATTTTAGTTTGTATTATTTTATATATATCAAAAATTAACTTTAATTAATTCTTTTGAGTTAAAATTTCCTCTAAACTAAAAATTTATAAATTAGTTATGCTGGGGTGGCCGAGTGGCTTAAGGCGCTAGCCTGCTAAGCTAGTTTCTGTAATGGATCCCTGGGTACACTTGTTCGTTGATTTTCTTGAACAGTGCCAAAATCGAATCCCAGCCCCAGCGTTTATATTATTCTTAATGTATTTATTATGTTATATCTAATAAATTTCAAAACTTATGAAGAAGGTTTGGGGGATAAAGGCATAAAATTGGCAAATTCAATTGCAGATGTGAGGAAAAAATTAAATGCTGATATATGGGCAGCTCCACAGTTCACGGATTTAAAAGAAATCTCTAAAATAACCCCAATAGTATCGCAGCATATTGACCCTGTTTCATTTGGTTCTCATACCGGTTCTGTTTTGCCTGCTTCAGTCAAGGATGCAGGAGCAATGGGGACTTTGATTAATCATTCAGAGAGGAGATTGCCTATGGATAAAATAGAAGGAATCATAAATGCTTCAAAATTATCTGGTCTAAAAACTGTTTGTTGCGCCGCGGATATAAAGGAGGTGATGGAAATTGCGAAGTTTTCCCCTGATTATATTGCTTATGAAGACCCGGAGCTAATTGGTTCTGGCAGGTCGATAGCCCAGGAAAAACCCGAGGCAATTTCCAAGTTTGTGGAAGTTCTAAAGGATTTAAATCCGGAGATTGTTCCTCTATGCGGGGCTGGAATTGCAACTAAGCAGGATGTGCAGATTGCTCAGGAATTAGGCGCAAAAGGTGTGTTGGTCGCTTCAGCGATTGTTAAGGCTGAAGACCAGAGAGAAGCCTTATTAAATCTGGTTTTGTGATAACAATTTATTTTAATTTTCTTTGAACTAAATTCATTAATTTAATCGATAAGTTCTGATATTCTATTATAATTAATAAATTCTTATTTATTTCCTATTATAAATATTCAAACAAGGGAAAGCTATTTCTATCTTATTTTTCCTGAATTCTTTTGTCAATGCTTTTATAAATTCATGCCTCATTTTATATTGGCTGACAAATTCTTTCACTCTTAGGATTATTGAGAATTCTATATTTGAATCCCCAAAGTTCTTAAATCTCATAAGAGGCTCATAAGTTTCCACACCGCCGTCTATGGATTTTAACATTTTTTTTGCAACAGATACTGTTATTTTCTCAACTTTTTCAAGATCAGAATCATAACCCACACCGCAGTTAACTGAAAATGATAATTCTTCGGTTGGGTCAGAATAATTAGTCACAATCATTTCGGATAATTTGGCGTTTGGGATAATAACAAGATTGTTTGGAAGTGTTCTTACCTGCGTTGATCTCCACCCGATTTTTTCCACATGCCCTTTCAGACCGTTTTCAAGTTCAATATAATCACCAATTTTAATTGACCGGTCTGAAGAAATATATAATCCCGCAAAATAATTAGCTAGCGTGCTTTGAAGAGCAAGAGCAACAGCCAGACCCGCAACGCCCAAACTAGCCAGTAGAGGAGTTATTTCAATTTTGAAATAACTTAAAATAATGAAAATAGCTATTACGTAAACAAAGATATTAATCAATCCTTTCAAACTAAGGAAAACAGTTCTCTGGGCTCTTGAAGTTTTGTCTTTGATTGTGTGATGCATCACGAAAGTATCTATGATTTTTACCAATGTCCAGGTACTAAGACCAACACCTGCAATAACAAATAAGGTTTCTACTGAGGCTTTGTAGGGTATGAGAACCTTGAGGGATTCGGTTGCATAATAAGCCCCAATAAGCATAATACCCATATAAATCGGTTTGTGGCAGGTTTCCAGCAATTCATCATCCATTGTGGTTTTTGTTTTCGCGGTTATTCTTGTTACATATTGTTTAAGCGTAAAATAGAATATTTTTGCGCAAATAACAGAGCCAATTATAATTAGAAGGGCATATAAATAATCCCGAGGGATTAAATTTTCAAACATAATTAGTTATAAAATGTATAAAAAAGCAATAATTGCTTTGTTTATTTTTTTAGGAAGATTAATTATAGCCCCGTAGTCTAGCGGCCCATCTTTCTTCGGTAGATTTTTAAATAAGGCGAAGGGAGGGTCAAGGATTCTGGCCTTTGGAGTTCAAAGGAAAGAGCAAATGTTAAATTTGCGATGATTGAAGTTAGCCAGCGACCGCGGAAAGCTTATCGAGCCAAAGGCGAAGATAAGGTAAATAATTGAACTTTTTGAAGTTCAGTGGAGTTCGAATCCGCGCGGGGCTATAATTTAAAAAACATCTAAATGAGTATAAGTGACTCCCACCATACAATCCTCTTTATAAATCCCATCTTTTTCCACATCACCACCAAAAATTTCTTTAATATTTTTTTCTATTTCAGATTTCATAATATTATAATCTTTAACCACGTTTTTTCCATAAGAAAATAAATCCATCTCTTTTTTATACTCCAAACCAAATTCTTTTAATATTTTGATTAGATTATAACCTTCATTTATTAATTCAGGAAAATCTGTTGCATCACCTCCGACCCTTTTTAACTTCAATTCTCCATCATAATCAATCTGCAACTCCACATCTTTTGGTTTATTAGAGGAATACAGATAATTATCCTGGTTTGTTATTAAACTAAAACCCGTTTTAGATTCGATAAATTTTCTAATATCTCTTAAATTAATTTCATCTTCCGGGGGGCAAATTCCCTCAAAAGAAATATGAATTCGGTTTTCCATTACCACAAATTAATAATAATTAAAATTATATATTTACTTCTTTTGCCAAATAAACTAAAATTCTCTAAATTTATGAACCAAATAGAAAAAGCCGCAGAGGTTTTAAAATTAGGGGGGATAATCGCTTATCCAACAGAAACTGTTTACGGGCTCGGAGCAAATATCTTTAATGAGAATGCAATAAGAAGATTATTTGAGATAAAGCGCAGGTCTCTGAACAAACCAATTTCTGTTGCTGTGGCGAATTTTAAAATGCTTGAGGATATTGCCTGTGTTTTTGAGAAAGACAAAGAGATTTTAAAGAAATTATTGCCTGGACCTGTGACAATAATCCTTCCCAAAAAAGAAGTTGTTTCTGATTTACTCACCACCGGAAGGGATTTAATAGGAATAAGATTTCCTGAAAATGAGCTAACAAGAGAAATAATTGAAAAAGCAGGATTTCCTATTACAGCAACTTCAGCAAACTTTTCAGGAGAGGAAGAGATTACTGAAGCCAAATATGTGAAACCTGAGGTTGATTTTATTGTTGGTGGGGACTGTAAATATAAGATTCCCTCTACGGTCGTTGATTTGACTAACAGGAGAATTTTAAGGGAAGGGGTTGATTTAGAAGAGGTTAAACAGGCGTTAGAATCAAGTTGACAAGATATTAAACATAAAAACAAGATAAGATATGGTGGATTGGAAGGTTCCTATTACAATATTAATTTTGGTGTTGATTGTTTCTTTAGGGATATTTCCTTTTTTTTCCTCGGATTTTGCGAGTTCTTTAACTGATGTGCTTTCTCCAGTTAATGAGCTTTTTAACCGTTTATTTGACCGGAATCAGGAGTTTCAGGAAAATATATTATTGTCTTTTTCAACAAAGGAATTAAATAATTTGCAGGTGGGGGCTCCATCGGATTTAAGTATGAAATTTTACGGAGCTTATAAGTTAAAAGTGGATGGCAAAGATTTAACTGTTGATGGTGAATTGTTACTGAAAAATTTCACTGGTTCTATTTCATTTACAAATTCCCTGATTTCTGGCTCAATAACGGGATTATCTTCAGGTAATTTTAAACTTGAGGGAAATTCAAAAGTGCAGTTATACGATATGAATATGGATGAATTAAGAGTTGCTCATTTGAAAATTGGCGAGTTAACCGTAAATTCTGGGGAGATGAAGGTAACTTATCCGCAGAATCTTGAGGTTAAACTTGATTTGGGCAGCAAGATTTATGGTTTTCAGGGAGATATGATTTACAGCAACAATGAAATGATTTTTAACGGGAAATGTTCAAATGTTCATATGGATTCTTTTACCTTAGGTTAATTTTTTAAATCCTGCATATTTTAAATTCAACATTCCCGTTGTAAATAACTTCTCTTATCTGTTCTTCTTTTTTTGTAAGTTTACTTTTTCCTGATTTTACCTCAACAAATACAATTTTTTTTATATTGCTGTCTGCGGCTCCGTCAAAGACAACAAAATCAATAGGGGAGCCGAGAAACCTCGCATCTGTTGGATTAAAATTAAAATCCGGGAGGAAAGGCGCAAGTTGCTCTTTAAATTTACCTTCTAGTACAAGCCTGCTTTTTTCAATCGCGTCTTTCCGGATGGCTTTTATTTCTTTTCTTCTTGAAATTAACATATAGGTCAAGATAATTATTATCAGAAAAAGAATGAATATAATAATATATGGAACTTCCATAATAATCCATGTATTTTGATTTTACCTATAATTACATATATGATAAAAGAAGGTCTCTGCCAAATTTGCGGAAAACCCGGGATAATGAATTCCTGCACTCTTTGCGGAAGATTAGTTTGTTCAGAATGTTACAACACTGAAAAAGGTTTATGCAAAATCTGCGCAGTAAAATTTAAATAGTTTTTTTAATAATCTGGAATGAATATTTTAAGCAATTATTTTATTTAGAACTCACCTCCAGATTGCTTGCATTACCTTGAGCAATTCTCAATAAATCAGGAAGCAATTCTTTTGCAGGCACTCCAAGTTTCATACCAAGACTTCTTGCGTGTTGTCCACTTTTCTGCAACAAGATATTTATATTGTCTTTTGTAGGATAATTCACGTGTACGGTTAATTTAAATAAGTTGTTTGCGCAAACATTTATCTGATTTTTGAAATAAGTTTCATCTAATTCAAGAATTGTTTTGTTGTACACTAAATTCTGGCTGTAACCAAGCACAGGCTGGATTGTTAATTCAGCCGGTTCAATGTTAAGCATATTAAGAAGTGAAACAAGACCACCATCTGCTTTATCTCCTTCTTTACACACCACTTTTGCTTCCCTCACAGCTATTTTTCCGGCTTTCATCATTGTCTGAATCTGGAATTGTTTAAAGATGCTTATTGCCGGACCTGCCTGAATTTCTGTATCCATTGCGGGAATTTCTATTTCTCCAGATATAATTTCATTAACTTTTATTTTTCTTTTTACGGTTAATTTTTTAAGACTTTTAAGAATATCAAATAGATTTTTGTTTGAATAGATAAGCGCTGGTTGTTTGAATTCATCAAGGCTCAAATCTTTTTTATTTTCTTTAAGACCCAATTCAAGAACGCTTTTCTTAGGAACTATTGCGAATATTTCTTCTTTTTTTAATTGGTTTCTAATCTGATGCAATTGTCTCGAAGGTATCTGGTCCAAATCAAAAAGCAAAAGAGAATCGTGTTCTTTTAACAACTTGTTAATTTTTTTAAGTAACCCAACTTTCTTTTCAGATACCATTTTATAATAATTTTATTGGTTCGCACATAGTTAATTTAATGTAAGCGGTTTTTATAATTCCGCCTTTGTTTTCAATGTTTTCGGCTATATGGTTGTATGCGGTGTTAAAATTTTCAATTAATTCAGCATCTGTGAGTTTTTCGGTTCCAATAGGAATCTGGATGAGTTGTTGTTTAATTAGGTTTACTGAAATTGTTCTTTCAAGATCCTGAATTACAAGAGGAAGATTTTTTGCGGTTGGGGGGATTGGAATCATTGATTTGTTTCTAGGTCCAATGTATTTTCCAAGAATTTTTGCCACTTTAGACATTAAAGTAGCCTCCACGACAAAGAAATCATATTCTCCAGCAAGTTTTTTGCCTTCGGTTTTCTTAAAATCCAATTCCGAAGCTTTCAATACTTTTTGTTTGGTCTCATTTGCTTTTGTTACAAGGGATTCAACAATGAAGCATATTTTGCGGTCTCTGATTTTATGATTGAGTTTAACTTTATCCCTAATCCTGTTTTCCGGTTTTTTTAGGTCCAAACCCGAGATATTAATCACTAAGTCAAACATCTGATTAAAATTTCTCTTGTTTTCTCTCAGTTTTTTGAGGTCTTCGACTTTTAGCTCTACCATTAATGTAATTAAGTTAAATTTTAAGTTTACACCACTATTGAAAATAACCGGACCAATCTCTGAGTTCCAGCTTTAAATTGAAAAAGGATTAATTATGGATGATTGGAAGGCTGTTTTAGGAATAATGGGGACAATAATCCTTTTGTTTGCGGTATTGCTGTTATATCCAACAACCTCAGAACCTACAATGCCAGAGGAAAATGGTGATTTTCAGCTGAACAATAAAACAATGATTTGCGATTATTATTCTATTTGTTTTTTAAGTGACAACGAATGGCACAAACCCGCTTATAATGCGGGAACCAACCTGATTTTGGTAAAAGAATATGAGGTTAATGATGCTAAGCGAATAAAAGACTTTTTTGAATCGGGGAAAATAAATCTTGTTGTGGAGACCACAGAAGGTGTTGTAAAGACAATGCCATTTGCGTATTATTTGAGTTATTATTATAATTCATTCCTTAAAGACCAAAAAGAGATAAACTCTACAGCTTTATCCGAATATCTATCTGAAGAGCCCGCAATAATTATTCTCGGACCTGATGAGACTTTAAAAGGCAGCTCACTTGAATTTGATGGCAAAAATATATATGTGAAAGGGAAAGATTCAGAAGGATTAAGCCAGGTTTTGGGAAAACTGCTTCTTATTATTGTTTCTTAGAATTTTTGGGTAAATAAGATAATTATTTCATAAATGAAATGAAAATCCTATTTTTTTGAGATGAATTTTCAAATATTGCAGTTTAGCAAATTAAACTCAAAATGCAATAAAGGAAAATAAGAATTATTGCTGTATTTCTTGATTATACTCCCAGATAAGAGAATATTAGGTAAAATATAAACCCAAAAAGACCTAATGCAAGAACCCCAATCGCAATAATTTTTGAATAATTAAAATATTCATCTTTACCCGGTTTTGTTGCAATGGCCAATATTCTTTTACATTGTTTCAGGAAGGTTTTCAGTTTTTTCTTCATTATAAAACTATGTAGGATATTTAAATATGGATTGGACTGATTTCCAGTTATTATATTGGTTTTTTAAAGACAGCAATAAAGTAATTTATTTAGGAACCCCCGATATATTAAAATTCACCCTCATGAATTCAAAAGAGACTTATTATGTTTCTCCTGAGAAACTGGATATCAAGAGCCCAAAATTAAAAAAGTTTGAAGAGAACCCAGAGGATTTGGAACTTTCCAGATTACCAAAAAAAGTTGATTGTATTGTGAATTATCTTCCATTAAGTATTGTCACTAGTTTCAAAGTCATGGGTAAATTTCTGGATTTATTAAATCCAGATAAAAGAGTTCTGATTAAAATGCAGGTTCCAAAAAAGCAGGCTCAGTATACAGAAGTTATGGTTCATGATTTGTTGCCGCAGTTTAATATTTCTCCGATGTCTTATCTTGATATTGAAGGGCATAGATATATTTTAGGTAAGAAATTATAAGTTGATAAATAATATAAAGTAATTATATGGGACGAGTTTGATAAAGAGTAAATTAACAAATTAGATTATTATGGTTTCCATACACGAATTAGATAAAATAGTTGATAAAATAAAAATTCTTGAAATTGAGAAAAAAAAACTCGCTGGATTTTTAAGAGAAATTCCTGAATTATATTGGAATGTTTCAAAAGTAGAATTAGGAAATATTAAAATTGGTGGTGAAGATGGTGGGTTGACAAAGAAGTCAGGTCATTTAATGGATTTTGTTTTTTTAAGAGCAATTGGGGTTATTTTCAGTTATAAAAAAAGCAAGCTTGTTGATGTTGCATATCACCCAATTATGAATCCGGTCCCGGAGATCATTCATTCCAAAGAATCTTTTTCAGATATTGAATTCAGGATCTTCTGGAGCCTCCAAAGAATAAAAAAAGAACTCATTGTGAGCATTGAAACCATTTCAAAATATTCCCCAAATTTGTTTTTGATAGACGGGAGTTTGCTGGTGAATCCCGCAGATGCACCGAGTACAGAAAGCACAGTTTATTCTGATTATCTTGAAGTCAATAAATTATTTGAAAAATTATGCAACACCGCAAAACAGGAAAATTGTCTTCTTGCCGGAGTTGTTGAAGATTCAAGAAGTTCGGTATTCTGTAAACATATTGCGGATAATATAATTGAGAAATTAGATATTAAAAACAAGCAAGAACTTATAACTATTTTGAATCGAACAAAAGACACAAACCTTCTTCATTACCTGCTTGAGAAAAGAGAGGTCACAAAAATAATTAATCTGGAAGGAGGGATAAATTATTTTTATTTGAAAACCGTTGAATTTGATAGACCAATAAGAGTTGAGTTCATAGGAGATGAAGCTCAGGGAAAAAGAATTGCTGAACTTGTTTACACGATTTCATCCCAGAGCAAAACTTATGGACTTCCAACGGTTTTGATTGAAGCGGATCAGAGAGCCAAGTTATCAGAGAATGATTCTGATAATTATGTAAATATAATCGCATCTAAATTGGGGTTACAGAATATTTTCTTTTTGAGACGGGATAGCCGACCTTTTTAATTCGTTAGGGTTTATTATGAATTCAGTTAACCCAAAAATCGAAGAAAGTATATATGACTACATAGTCGGAAATTTAGAAAAAATTCTTAAATCTAGGTATGGTGAAAGACCAACCCCAGGTGTCCCCCAATATGCATTTATTGCAAACTTTGGCAAATTGAGCGCAAATGACCTTAGAGACGATCTTATTGATTTGGAACAGAAAGGTATGTTGGAAATAGTTGAGGAAAGAGCATATGGTTTGAGATATTACACACCCAAATAATAGTGAGGATTATAAACTATTGCACTGTAATAACCAATTTCAGCCCCTTCGCGTGAATTTATCATTTTTTATATAAATTATGGGAAAAATTACAGAAAATGCAAAGTACCTTATAAAACTTTCATTAGAAGCAGGATCTCTTGTAGAGAGGACCGACATTATTGGTGCAATTTTTGGCCAGACCGAAGGATTATTAGGACAGGAAATGGATTTGAAAGAACTGCAGGAAAGCGGTAAAATCGGTAGGATAGATATTCACTTTAAGAAAAACAAAGAGGAAAAAACAATGGTGGAGATAATAATTCCATCAAATCTATCAACTTCCGAAAGCGCTTTATTGGCGGCAGCTCTTGAAACAATTGACAAGGTTGGGTATACAACTGCAAAAGTGACTTTAGAAGAAATAGAAGATATAAGAAGCAGCAAGAGAAATTTCATTGAAAAGAGAAGCAGGGAAATTCTTGAGAGGTTATACAAGGATATACCAGACACAAAAGAAACTTTAAATAAACTCTCCTCGGATATTAGGACAAAAGAAATAAAAACTTACAAAGGTCTAACCGGCGGTCCTGAGGTTTTAACAAACAAAGAAATTATAATCGTTGAGGGGAGAGCAGATGTGGTTAATTTGGTAGGTTATGGAATAAAAAATGTAATCGCTGTTGGAGGGAGTAAACCTTCACCTCAGATAAAAGAAATTGTGAAAAACAAATCCGTAACTATTTTCTTAGATGGTGATCGCGGAGGGGATTTAATTTCAAAAAGATTAAATCAGGAAATAAAAGTAGATTTCCTTGCGAGAGCCCCTGATGGAAAAGAAGTTGAAGAATTAACAAAAAAAGAGATTTACCAGTGTCTGAAAATCAAAAAGAAAAATGAGGTTAAATCAAAAGAAGCGCAACAATCTAAAGTCAAGACAACTTTACCTCATGATTTAAAAGAAAAAGTAAAACCAAGGATAAAGAATATGCTTGGAACAAAAGAAGTCAGGTTATTGGATAGCAATCTTAATGAAGTTCACAAAATGAGCTATGGTGAAATCAAACAGGTGTTGAAGACAGCTGACCTTGACAATGTTTCTATTGTTTTGATGGATGGGAAATTAACTCAGGAACTTGCGGAACAGATTGAGAAGAAAAAGATAAATGCGGTTGTGTGTTTTGATTCCGAAAGATTTAAAACAAAGATGAAAATTTTATGCATCCATGATTTTTAATTTTATAATTTTTTTTAATTGATTTATTCAGAGAATTCTATCTTCTTTTTAAGGGTTACGCTTGATTGGAATTCCATACTTATTTGAATTTTTTCTCTTTTATCTTTTACAACTTTACAACATTTTATTGCCCCTGCTGCATCGCATTCACTACACTCTCCACCATCTATTTCTAAGTCTTTAATAGTCATACTGCCAATTCCATTATTTTTAATATATATATCCACCAATAAATTATCAATTCTTTTTTTTCTTTTGCAAACTTCACCTATACATTCGCATCCTGAAGGACATTCACTTTTATCTCCGCCAGGACATTTATATATTACGGGTTCTTTCATATCTTTCACCCAGTAGGTGCAATAGTCGTATTCATAAGAAACATCAGTTATTTCTGATTCCAGTATTATGGGAGACCACTTATCATATATTTTCCTGCTTCCTTTTGAATTTCCTATCGCCAAATCATGTTCCAAGGTTGTAATGTAGGTTGCTGTGGCTGAAACCTCTGCAGTTGTGCCCGAATCCGGATAATTTTTTATAGCCAACCCAATGCGGCAATTCTTTGTTTCGCCTTTATATATATAACTTCCTTTGCAATCTGTATTAATCATAATTTGATTAAGGTATTCTTTTGGATAGCTATATTCAATATTCTTAATTTTTAATGGAGCCTCATTTTCATTTTCAAATCCAAAGTTTAATGTTACCTGTGATGTGGTGGGATACACTATTTCAGGCGATACATTAAAAATAAATTCAGATTCATCTCCAATTCTGCTTGTGTCTGTTGTGGGTTTTGATGGAATATATTCTCCTTCCCCTTTAAGAATCATAAAATCCAAATATTTTATTTCTCTGTATTTATATTTAATTTCCATTTCAAAATTCATTTCTTCAAGTTGGTCTGCATCTCCACTGAATGTGCACGAGACGGTATTTGTGAATTCATTTATTTCCTCGCACATAATGTCGTCGCCGTATATAGAATCAAAATCCAAAACCCCATTTCTTCTCGGCGTAAGTTTTATTGTGCCCCATGCAGCTCCTGTGTCTATCGGAGGATTTTTATTTAATTCTATTTCTACATTCACAAGCCGGTCTGAGAAAGAATAGGTTTTTGGTTGTTTTTGAATTGGCTGTCCCGCAATTTCTTGTTCTATTTCATATTCCCTGTCCGCAAATAGTATTGGAATATGAAAATTTGATATTTTTATCACTTGCACCTCAGCGCTTATTCTTGAGGGGATATCTGCGTTAACCTCGGGAGCTCCAATTTCCAGCTCGAGGGTTTTTTTCTGTAAACCTATAAGTTCTTCATCGTCGAATGAATCCGATACAATAAAAATTCCTCCATCCATTATCCTTCCGGAAATTTCATATTCTTCTTTTTCATCCAGATTGTCAAAAGTGAGATATAAGCAGGTTTCTTCTCCTGATTTTAATGTTGTTAAATCAGAGGCCAAAGTAATAATCAGAGGCTGTATTTGTCTTGGTGTCTGATCCTCAAAAGGATTTGTGCATCCAGATAAACATACTAAACAGATAAGCAGAAAAGGAATAATTTTATTCATAATAATTATTTATTTCATATAATGCAGTACTTTCCATTAATCTGAATTATGTTTAATTATCTGGATGGGTTCTTTAAAGGAACTTTCGTTAAACAAATAATCTGCAATTTTTATCTCTTCAATGTTATTCAGCATATTTTGCAGTTGCAAATAATATTCTTTATCCCCCTCTTTCTGTAATTCTACTGTTCGGTCTATTAAAATTCTTTCAAATTTATAATGTTCTTCAACGAGCAAACCTATTTGGATATCAGACATATTTATTCCAAGATAATCTACCGATTTTTTTATAAACATGGTGTCTGAGTTAGATTAAAAGGAAATTATGGATGACTTCGGATATTCAAAAAGATCTGTGATTGAATCAGCTAATTCCTAGATTAAAAGGAAATTATGGATGACTTCGGATATTCAAAAAGATCTGTGATTGAATCAGCCAATTCCCAGATTAAAAGGAAATTGGGTGATAGATTAAGAAGCCGAAAATGGTTCACGCAATTTAAGGAGACAGAATTGAAAATAAGTGTTTATAATATTGAAATAGCAATTTGCGTTTTTTTGTTATGATAGATATTAATTACTCGCTAAAGCGAGCGATTATAGAGGACTTCTATGGAGCTATTTTCAGTAAGATTGTTTTTTGTCAGAACTATAAAGTAATTAGATTATATAAAATGTTTAATTGTAAAATTTAACAGATGATTTGGTTTTTAACTTAATTTAGAGGTTTATTTGTTTTCTAAAGTAATTATGGACTTGCAAAAAATAGCAAAAAGAATAATTAATGAAAATCTTAGTGTTAAGGAAAAAGAGATGGTTGTAATCTCTGCGGGACCAAAGTCATTAAAATTTGCTGAAATGCTCGCTTATGAAAGTTCAATGATAGGGGCGCAGCCTGCAATAATGTATGGAAGTTCCGAACATATATTGAAAACTTATAAAAATATTAATTCCAAATTCCTCAGAAATATTCCAGAACTTTCAAAAATCATCTCAAGAAATTCAGATGTGGAAATACATATAGATGAGTCAAATCCTTTCCTTGACAGGCAATTGCCTCAGAACAAATTGGAGATAAGAAGAAAAACCGTGAAACCCCTGCGCGATTTTGTTGAAAAAAGAATCCTTAAGAAAACAATAAAATCTGTATTAATGGGTTTTCCCACGGAGGAAGAAGCAAAGGCATTGGGGATAAATTTTAATAAACTAAACAGGATTTTTTGGAATACCTTGGATGTTGATTACAATGAATTATACAAGTTCAACAAAAAACTTTCAAAACATTTCAAGAATGCGGATAAAATCAGAATAACAGGGAAAAATACTGATTTGAAGTTGTCGGTGAAAGGCAGACCGGCTTTAAATTCCTGCGGTTTGTGGGAAAAGGAAAAAGGAGGTTTCTTCAACTTGCCTGATGGGGAATTGTTTTTCGCGCCAGTTGAAAATTCCGCAAATGGCGAGATTTATTTTGACCTTCCAACTCTTTGGCATTATGGAAAGCAGGTGGAGGGAGTGTGGTTTAAATTTAAGAATGGGAAAGTTGTTGAATATCAGATTGATAAAGGGAAGGAAGCTTTCGAAGATATTATAAGTAATGCTTCCGGGAACAAGCTAAATATAGCGGAACTTGGAATTGGAACAAACCCAAGAGCGAGACCAACAGGAGGTCTTACCATAGTTGATGAAAAAGTGATGGGCACCATTCACCTTGCTATTGGCAATAATATTGGTTTTGGGGGGAAGAGCGATGCAACAATCCACTGGGATTTTTTTAAGGAAATGAGAAACAAGTCATTGCTTGAGGTTGATGGAAAACCTGTGATGGTCAATGGGAAATTTGTTGATTAAAATTTATTTTATTGCATAAATATCCATTTTATAACCAAATCTATTAAATAATCCTTCTTTCTGTAAAAATCAGGAAATACTAATATTAATCTTTATTTAATATTATGTTTAAAGCGGTTTTGGAGGATGTAGGTCTGATAAAAGAAAGTTTTAACGCAATTGCGGAAATTGTTGATGAAGGCATATTTAATATAAAGAAAGACGGAATTTCTTTAATATGCCCTGACAGGGCTGTTATAGCTGTTGTGGATTTTTTAATCCTGCCAACAGCATTTGAAAGTTATACCTGCGACAAGGAACTTGAGATTGGTCTGAATATCTTAAAAATACTTCAGTTTATAAAGAAATCAAAACCAGAGGATAAATTGACTTTGGCTGTTGATGAAAATGAGGATAGGTTTGAATTAACTCTTGATGGAAGCACAACAAGAAAATTTGCAATGCCTATTATTTCTGTTGCAAAACAGGAAATGCAGGATATAAGTAGATTTAATTTTGAAAACTCGATTGAACTTGACCCTTCTGTGCTGAAAGAAGGTCTTGAAAATTGCGCATTGATTTCTGATGGGATTGCAATAATGATTTCAAAAGAATCTTTGGTTTTGAAAGCGGAAGGAGATTCAAGTTTCACGCAGATAAAAATTGAGGCAGACAACCCTCAGTTGTATTCTTTAACCTGCAAAGAAGATACTGTTGCAAGATATTCAATTGAATACCTTACTAAGATGTTGAAAGCAGGCAAACTTACCGATAAAGTCAAACTTGAATTTAACAAGGATTACCCGGTTCACCTCGAGTATATGATTAAGGATAAAGTCAAACTTGGGTTCATCCTTGCTCCAAGAATTGAGGAATAATTTTTCAGATTTTTTTACAATAAAATAAAAGACAATTTCCACTATCAAAATTTGTTTAATCAATATTAATATACTTCTCGCAAACATTTTTTGGGAAGTAAAGAGAATGCCAATTGTTATCTGGTAAACTGCAATTTCCGGGTTTAATATTATATTCATTAAGCACATATCGCGAGGCAAGAGATATATTTTCATATTTTGTATACCCTGCTTCGCATAATACTTTTGCGCAATTTTCTATTGGATTTTCTCCAAATTGTTTACAGGGCGCAATATGGAAACAATAAATTCTATCTTCGCAAACATTATATTTCATATCACCTCCAATTTCAATCAATTCATTTTTAATTCCATTATCATTCCAGTCAGATCTCCAATAAGGCCCTTCAAAATAATAATTGCAATACTCCAAAGAAGTTGCATCTCCGCAATAATCCTCGCATTTCTCATAAAAATCTTCAGTTGAAGTATCCAATCTGCAGTTCTCTATAGAAATTGGAAAAGCAATAATCGCCAAAGTAATTATTATCAAAATAAATCTCAGAATTTTATTATGTTTTGATTTTCCGAAAGAATTGTAAAGGAAATCAAACAGGCAACTGAATGAATATAACAAAATTAAGAAGAGAAAGAAACCAAAAATCATTTCAATTGCCAAAATAATTATACCCTCATTTAATGAGTTAAAAAATAAAGGTATGCTTTTTAAGAATAATCCGAGTAAATAAAAAATACTTTCATGCAGAAAAGTGGAAATATAGGTATCGCACCTTCCAGGAGAGATAAAATATAATGTGAAATGAATCCACAACAAAAACATGATTGTAAGAAACAGAGTAATCCTTATTTTAATTTTTGTTGGTTTGAAAAATTCTTTAATTTGTTTTGTGTCCATAAATAATATAAAATAAATCAAAAATATATAATTATGCAAACAAAATATAAATTTGTGTTATTTTTACTGCTGGTTGGTCTTGTTTTAATCGCAGGTCACGTTTATGAAGCAGTCAGAATTCAAAATCAGATAGACAATTATTTAGATAAGAATTCTGAAGTAATCGAAAAACACCCTTGTAATTTAAAAGATACCGGGAATCAAATTATTTTAAAATGTTCTTCTAAGGAAAGTAAATATAATGAAACTCATGATAAGATTTCCTGGCGATATGAATCTTCTGGCGGAACCATATCAAGTGGCGAATATTTCGTCCCCCACTTTGAACCAATAAACAAATCTGAAAATTTAAAACTTGTTAAGGAAGATTCACGTTATTTGGTAACCTGGAATTACCCCATTCATTCTTTAGATGGGATTATTTCTTTAGATTATTATTCATTAAAAGAAATAATCTCTTATATAGTACCTCTTTTAACAGCAATACTTTTCGTGATCATAATTTATTTTTCTTATCACAAAAAACTAAATTCAAAAAAGAAATAGTTTAATTAAGCCATACTCTAATTTATGGAACCAACCACCCCAAAACCAAAAGAAGCTTTATTCTATGAAAAACTGTCGGACAAAAAAGTAAGATGCCTGCTCTGTCCAAGAAAGTGTTACATAACCGAGAATTTAACCGGGTTCTGCAGGGCAAGGAAAAACCTGAAAGGTAAATTATATTCTCTGGTTTATTCAAAACCCTGCGCTTTGTCAATTGATCCAATTGAAAAGAAACCTTTATTTCATTTCCTGCCCGGAACCAGGGCTCTTTCAATTGCGACCTGCGGGTGTAATCTTTCCTGCGCTTTCTGTCAGAACTATAAGATTTCACAGGGAGAAATTTTAGGTGATTTTGTTCCGCCTGAGAAAGTTATTGAGCTCGCAAAAGAACACAAGGTAAAAACAATAGCTTATACTTACACCGAGCCAACCATTTTCTATGAATATGCTCTTGATATCATGAAGCTCGCAAAAAAAGAGGGCTTAAAAAATATATGGGTTTCAGACGGGTATATAAACAAAAATCCAATCAAAAAATTAGCTCCCTATCTTGATGCAATAAATATTGATATAAAAGGTCCGGAAAGACTTTATTCAAATTTGTGTTTGGCTTCTTTGAAACCGGTGTTGGAATCAACCCTCGAATATAAAAAACATAATATTT
>Ga0164318_10001248_pt1 | contig 22322 bp, 21 predicted proteins | sample GuaBasSedimGuay9_FD_113734 | JGI IMG/M metagenome (GOLD analysis project Ga0164318, IMG submission 113734) | Subseafloor sediment microbial communities from Guaymas Basin, Gulf of California, Mexico - Guay9, Core 4571-4, 0-3 cm | ecosystem: Environmental > Aquatic > Marine > Hydrothermal vents... | reverse complement strand
TGACCCATCCAGGCTGCAATATGTTTTACCCTATGAGACCCACGCAAAGAAGAGGATTGATCCCCATTCGCAAGTTTACCCCCTTGATGCAATTCCTGGTTCTGAATTGGAAGAGGCTTGCCGGCAGGCCATGGAAGCAACACCTGGGATTGCTGGCCTCATTAAGCTATACATGAGGTTACGTGTAAAGAACAGGTCCACGGTGAAGGCCCTTTACCTCATAAGGGATGCATTGAAGGTTCTTGGTTCACGGGCATTGTCCCTTGCCCCTGCTACAGCAGGGATTTTTTATGTTGATCCAAAGAAGCCGCGCAGTGGTGGAACGGGACACACAATAAGATTGTGTGAGCTTAATAATGTTCCGATATGGGACCAAGGAGATTGGCTGAAAAAGCGGGCGTGAAGCGGATTCTTCCTAACTATTTCAACTAGCTGAGAGAACCATTTGTTCTGATATGCCTGTAGTGTTATCCTTGAGAGGCAGAGATCTGGAGAATGGATAGAATATTTATGATGATGAATAAGTGAGCCGGAAAAACTTGGGGGTATTTCTGGGGGCATTTTTAAAGATCACATTGAAGAAAGCGTGTAATTTCAAAGGGTTCTATCTTTAATTGGATTCCCCCCGCCTCCACCAGTTTTGTTTGTTATATCAACAGGTTAGCGACTCAAACCCCTTCTTGGGACACTTTTGGGTCGCTTTTTCAACTCTTTCCTCATACTCCTCCATTATCCTAACACTCTGCTCCCCTGCGGGGCTCTCCATATCTAGCCATCCGTACAAATCTAAGGCTTTTTACTTTATTTAGGTAGGGCAACTTAACCGTCATTTATGGTAACAACATCGTGATAGAGTCCTTAGAAAGGGTTTGACATTTTTCGATACTTGCTTCAAGAAAGGACTTTCTCAATAGAAACCGTTTGGAGGACAAAGTTATGCCAGGCGAGGAGCATTACAGAGGATTGGAGCGGATGTATCTAATGGCACCTATAAACAGCATTTTCCAGCCCAAGATAAAGGTATCAAAGGAAAGAGCGGAAATCGAAATGGAAGTAAAAAAAGACTATTTTCACGGTGCAGGCGCTGTCCATGGCTGCGTGTATTTTAAGATGCTGGATGATGCCGCCTTTTTTGCTGCAAATTCAATTGTGCACGACTGCTTCGTGCTTACCATGAGCTTTACAACCTATCTCACCAGGCCTGTCATGCAAGGGATCATGCGCTCTGTGGGCAAAGTGGTGGCAAAGTCCCGCAACCAGATTATTGCAGAATCTTATGTTTACGACCGTCGTGGTAAAGAGGTAGGTAGGGGAAGTGGAGTGTTTGTTAAAGGAAAAATGCGTTTGGTGGAGGTTCCAGGGTATGTAGAGTAGCGACGTACGCTAGCAGTAAGTCCATCAATATTGAACTAGGCCAGGCAATGGGATATGGTGTTTGGAAACTTATTTAGGAGAAAGAAGAAGATGAAGGTTGCAGATGGATTGTATTTTATTGAAGGCAGGGATGAGTTCATTCCAGATTCTCACGTCTATTTGATCGGGGATATTTCTAAATCCGATATAACCCTTGTTGATGCTGGGTTGATGGGAAAAGGCAATTACAAGCTGAGTGCGATTGAGGCAGAAGGGATAGATCCAGCCGACATAAAAAGGGTGATAATGACGCATACCCATTTAGACCATATCGGTTGTCTACCAGAAATCTTGGATCAGATTCCGGAGGCTAAGGTTTGGGTGCATGAGCTGGAGGGTGAGCCGCTGGAGCAAGGTGATGAGCGAGTAGTATATGGTATGGAGATGTTCCGCTCCATGTGTCAATCGCAGTATGGCATCCCTGATGGAAGGTTCAAGTTCAAGGTCCATCGAATGCTCGCCGATGGAGATGTCCTGGATTTGGGTGGTTCTTCATGGGAGGTGTTGCATATTCCAGGTCATTCACCGGGGAGCATTGCGCTTTATAATAGGCCTCGCAGGATTCTTATTCCAGGCGACACAGTTTATGCAGATTATGCTATTGGACGCTTTGACCTCCATGGCGCCAGTGGCGAGCAGTTGAAGGCGTCACTGTCCAGACTCGCGGATTTAGATGTGGATATTCTTCTCCCTGGTCATAATCGCATATTGACCGAGGTTCCTAAAGGATATATCGCCGAAGTAGCTAGACAATGGGGGCCCTACTTGGGATAGTGCACACCTGGGTTAAGATAAGGTAATCTTGTTATCCCAATTATGAGCTCAGGGCATGGAGTGCCAAGACTTTGGGGCGCGCCCTCAACAGGGCAATAATGGTACAAGGAGCAGAGGAGTTAAAGGGAGGGCTGGTTAGCAGATGGGTAAGAATCTCACACAGAAGATCCTGGAAGCTCACTTGATCGAAGGGAGGCTGGAGCCAGGAGAGGAAATCGGCATAAGAATCGACCAGACATTGCTTCAAGATGCTACCGGCACCATGGCAATGCTGGAATTTGAAGCTCTTGGCCTGGATTCTGTAAGAACCCAATGTTCAGTTCAATATGTGGATCACAACATCCTCCAAGGAGATCATAAGAATGCAGATGACCATCGCTACCTTCAAACTGCATCAATGCGATATGGTGTACACTTCAGCCCGCCGGGCAACGGCATATGCCATCAGGTTCATCTGGAGGCCTTTGGGGAACCCGGGAAAACGCTACTGGGGGCGGACAGCCATACGCCCAGTGCCGCGGGGGTTTCCATGTTTGCCATTGGAGCCGGTGGCCTGGACGTAGTTCTTGCCATGGCAGGAAGGCCCTATTATTTCCCCTGCCCAAAAGTATTAGGTGTTAAACTCACGGGCCGATTGCCCGAGTGGGTAAGCGCAAAGGATATAATTTTAGAGCTGCTGCGTCGCTTGGACGTAAAGGGGTGCGTTGGCAAGGTCATAGAATACTATGGTCCTGGCGTGGAGACGCTGACAGCAACCGACCGGCTGACAATAGGCAATATGGGTACCGAGCTCGGGGCCACATCTTCTGTGTTTCCTTCTGATGAACAGACGCGCCGTTTCCTTGAAGCCCAAGGGAGAGGGAGGAGCTGGGTGGCACTGTCTCCTGATCCTGATGCAGAATATGACGAGTATGAGGAAATAGATCTTGATAAACTTGAACCTTTGATCGCGTGCCCCTCGTCTCCTGGAAATGTAAGACCTGTAAGGGAGGTGGCGGGAATCAAAGTTGATCAAGCAATAATAGGTAGTTGCGTAAACTCCTCGTTTCGCGATCTCATGGTCGTGGCTGGTGTCCTTGAGGGCCGCCGTATACACAGGGACGTGTTTTTTCACATAAACCCGGGAAGCCGCCAGGTTTTAGAAAATGTGGCATTTCAGGGCGGGCTCATCCCTCTACTTATGGCAGGGGCCCGCGTGCATGAGTCAGGTTGCCTTGGCTGTATTGGAATGGGTCAGGCACCAGGAACGAAACAGGTAAGTCTGAGAACTTTTCCCCGGAACTTTCCGGGCCGATCAGGCACCAAAGACGATCAGGTATACCTTTGCTCACCTGAGACGGCCGTGGCATCGGCACTCAAAGGGGTTATCACAGATCCAAGGGATCTCAGCAGAGAAATGGAATATCCAAAGGTGAGTGAGCCTGAAAGATATCTCGTGGATAGGTCTTCGATAGTATTTGCATCTTCTTCATATCGCCAGGTGAGGATTGCCAGGGGCCCGAATATCCGCCCGCTTCCACCTATGGATTCATTGCCCGAAACCCTTGAAGCTAAGGTTCTGCTCAAGGTGGGAGACAATATCTCAACAGATACCATAATGCCCGCTGGTAGCAGCATATTGCCATTGCGCTCAAACATTGAGGCGTTGAGCCGGTTCGCATATTGTGTCTTGGATGATGAATTTTCCACCAAATGCAAGGAAGTGAATGCTGCAGCTATTGTAGGCGGTGAAAATTATGGCCAGGGCTCCAGCCGCGAGCATGCTGCATTGGCACCTAGGTATCTGGGGGTAAGGGTGAAGATCGCCAAGAGTTTTGCGAGAATTCATAAGGCCAATTTATGTAATTTTGGCATCCTCCCCTTGGTGTTCAAGAATCCCTCGGATTACGATGCAATAACAAAGGGCGCAGATGTAAGGCTGGAAGACATCAGGGAGCGTATTGAACGAGGTGACGAAGAGATTCCGGTGACAGTACAAGGGAAGACTATTGTTACTCAACTGGATGTATCAAATCGCCAAAGGCAATACCTCTTGGCAGGGGGAGCCCTGAATTTCGTGAAACAAGAGTTAAGCAAGTAGTGACACAGGGGAAAGAGCGGTCTTTTATTTTTAAGGGAATTCACCCTAGGCTTGCCATTGGTACAGCCAGTGATCGATATTCAGGCTGGCTTGGTCAAATCTACACATGGGAAAGGTATGCCGGGCGGATAAAAAGGCGGACCAAGAAGGTGGGGGGATGCGGTTTTGTTGAGGAGATCCTGCCCGTTGACAGTGTCAGGGAGTTCTTCGAGCATTTTGATATCCTGGAGCTTGATTTTACATTCTATCGGCCGCTCAAGGACGAACAAGGCAATTTTACCCAAAGCTACCACACCCTCAAGGCCTATGGCACATTTCTCAATCCAGGAAACAGGATCATACTCAAGGTTCCGCAGTTATTTTTCGCAAAGAGGGTGTGGCGAAAAGAGGTATTCGGAGAAAATCCGCATTACCTGGATGCAGATGCATTTGCCCGCCAGTTTTATGAACCGGCCTTAGAACTACTGGACCCCTGGCTAGCAGGATTGCTTTTTGAGCAGGAATACCACCGCAAGGATGACCGACCAGCACCCAAAAAAGTGGCAGAAGAACTTGACCGGTTCTTTCGCGCCATACCTTCAGATTCCCGCTACCATGTTGAGCTTCGTACGGATTCCTTTCTCAGCCCGGAGGTGTTTGGGGTTTTTGATCGCCATGGTATAGGGCAGGTCTTGAGTCACTGGAGCTGGCTTCCTTCCTTGAAGCTACAATTTAGCCTTGCGGGAAGAAGGATTTTCAGCAAATCGAGAGAGTTAATAATAAGGCTCATGACGCCACGGGGCATGAGGTATGAGGAGGCCTACGCAAAGGCCTACCCTTTTGATAGGCTGGTGGAAGGAATGTTGCAGAATTCAATGGTGCGAGATGCGGTGGACATAGCAAGAGAGGCCATCAAACTGGGAGTAAGGGCGAACATCATCATCAACAATAGGGCAGGAGGAAATGCGCCCCTTATCGCTCAAAAGGTATTGGCAGCATTTACCAGTGCATTTTCCGAGGCAGGTAAAATGGAAACCTAGATTGGCGACAGCAAGCCATGCACTTTTGGAGCAGGTGAACAAATTTCTTCTTTCTTTAATATCTTGAAAATGGTAAAAGTGCCAATGAATACATGAACCCGAACGCTCCAATAAATCCTGATATCATGAACAGAGAGCGTCTGTATCCTTCTGAGCTTCGCCAAATGATCCGCGCCGGTAAATGGCGACAACCCACCAGCGGGGTTTGTGCAGGCTTTGTCCAGGCTAATCTCGTAATGCTTCCCCAAGAATATGCCTTTCATTTTTTGCTTTTTTGTGTCCGAAATCCCAAACCCTGTCCTATCCTGGACGTGTTGGAGCCAGGGGTTTCTTCCCCCGCCATTGCCAATGGAGCTGACCTACGAACTGATCTTCCCAAATACAGAGTATATGAACACGGGATAATGAAGGAAGAGGTTGATGATGTTGTAGATTTTTTCAACGATAGAACGGTGAGTTTTTTACTCGGTTGCAGCTTTTCTTTTGAGCGCGCCTTGATAAGAGCCGGTATCCCCGTCAGGAATGTAGAGGAAGGAAAGAATGTAAGCATGTACATAACAGATGTCGAGTGCGCTTCCTCGGGCCCCTTTTCGTGTCCCTTGGTAGTTACCATGAGACCCATGACACCTTCCCAGGCAATAAGAGCCACCCAAATAACCACTCGATTTCACCTGACACATGGCGCGCCCGTGCACATAGGAGATCCAGCTGAGATCGGCATCAAGGATCTTGATAAGCCCGACTTTGGAGATCCTGTAACAATCAGACAAGGGGAGATACCCGTTTTTTGGGCCTGTGGCGTGACATCAATTTTGGCAGCCACTTCTAAGCAAGTACCTTTGGCCATTACCCATTCCCCTGGACACATGTTTGTCTCTGACTTGCGGGACGAGGATCTAACCATTCTGTAAGGATGGCCTGGATTCATATTTAAGGGGCAGAGTTTTTAAAACCAGCGATCCGGATAACGGCAAAATTGGGCCTAAGGTTTTGCTAACGCGAGTCTGAAGACTCAAAAGTTATGGCACGTTTAACCCCAGCAGCGTAAAATCATAACGAAACTTTCATTACAACAGGAGGTCACTATGGGTGGGGCAAATAGACCATGGGAGAGTTCCAGGTGGCCCGAGGGAGTGGCGCATGAGATCTCAGGGTATGAAAAGCCACTGTTTTCGATTCTTGACAACGTCGCAAAGGATTACCCAGCGAGCACGTATACCATCTTTTCCGGATTTTCAAAGACCTTTGCCCAAGTCAAGGATACATCAGACCGGATAGCTCGATTTCTCGTAGAGCGCGGGCTGAATAAGGGAGATCGAGTTGCCGTCTTCCTTCCTAACATACCGCAATACCCTGAGATACTATTCGGGATAGTAAAGGCAGGTGGCGTGTGCGTGACCTGCAACCCTCTTTACAAGGCCCATGAACTCAATTACCAACTCAAGGACGCCGGGGCTTCAATGGCATTTGTTATGGACCATCCCGAGTTTTATACCACGGCAGTTGAGGCCTTCGAGGGTACTGATGTGAATACGGTGGTTATTTGCAACATAAAATCATACCTTCCTGGTCTTAAGGCCTTGTTGGGATCTCTGCTGGGAAAAATTCCAAAAGCCAAAAGCCATGAACCCGGGCACCTCATGTATGACGACGTGGTGAAGAACTCGAGGCCGGAACCTCCCCACATTGATATTGATCCAGTCAATGATCCGGCGGTTATAGTTTACACTGGGGGCACCACTGGTGTACCAAAGGGCGCGGTTCTAAGCCACGCCAATCTGGTCTCAAATGTTATGGTACTGGAGGAATGGATTCGTTTAGAGGAATATCCTGGGGGTCCGCTCAAAAAGGCTGAAAAGGGGGGAGCTCATTGTTACCTAGGTGTGCTGCCCTGGTATCATAGCTTTGGCCTGACTGTGTGCATGCTGGCAAGCTGCAACAGTGGCTCGCGCCTGGTATGCGTCCCAAATCCAAGGGCTGGTAATCCGCCCTTTACCGACGTGCTGAAGTCTATTGAAAAATATAAGATTACGACCTTTGTTGGGGTGCCCACGATATATTCAGCCATAGTCAACCATCCTTTGACAGACAAGTTCGATCTATCTTCTATTGTTGGATGCGGCTCTGGGGCCGCACCGCTGCCGGTGGAGGTAATAAAGCAATTTGAAGAAAGGACCGGAGCTGTTATCTATGAAGGGTATGGAATGAGTGAGACCTCTCCAATACTAACGCTGAATCCCACTAACAGGCAGCAAAGAAAGATAGGGACAGTGGGTCTTCCAGTACCCAATACGGACATTAAGATTGTTGATCTAGACACAGGGCAACAAGAGCTGCCAATGGGGCAGGATGGAGAAATCGCAGCCAGCGGCCCTCAGGTAATGCTTGGATATTGGAATAAGCCAGAGGCAAATGAAGAGTCGTTTCGGACAATAGATGGAAAGCGTTACCTGTTGACAGGCGATATTGGCCATTTTGACGAAGACCATTTTCTGGTGATCACTGACAGAAAGAAGGACATGATCATTGTTGGCGGGTTTAACGCCTATCCAAAGGAAATAGAAGAGGTCCTTTACACTCATCCCAAAGTGGCCTTGGCGGCTGTTGTGGGGATACCAGATCCTCATTCAGGAGAATCAATCAAGGCATTTATCCAGTTAAAACCGGGGGTTGAAGCAACGGAAGATGAGTTCCTGGAATTTTGCAAAGACAAGCTGGCCGGGTACAAGAGGCCGCGTGAGATCGAATTTCGCGAGACCCTTCCCACGTCAGTGGTTGGAAAGGTCTTGAGGAGGGTGTTGAAAGAGGAGGAGTTAAAGAAAAGGAAAACCCAGAGCTAGGAGACGGTGGCAGCAAAGCAAGGGTCATGTGGCCAGGTAGTTTAGGATACGTTTTTGGAATGTGCGGATGTGGATTTTAACTGTTTCCTGTAGTGAGCGAGGGTCTCTATCCTCCAAATACTTGACAATTAGATCGTGTTCTCTAATTACCGCCCTGTAATGATCCTTTAAGTCTCGACTCAGATCTTGAACCCCTGCGAAGGATAAGTATGCGAGCCTGTTCACCTCATTTCTCACCTCATTGAGCGCTCTGATGATGTATTCGTTGCCACTGCACTGGGCGAAATGCATGTGAAACGAGTGGTTTGACTTGACAAGACCCATGACGTCATTTTCTTCAATGGATTTTTTCACCAGCTTTTGAGCCTCTTTCATGAGAGGAATGCACACGTCCAAATGCTGATTCATTGCCAGGGAGCAGGTGCCTATCTCCAAGATGTTCAAGGCCTCGAACATGGATTTTACACCCTGGAGTGTAAGTGGTTTGACAGCAAAACCTCTGTTTGGTCTTGATTCCACGAGGTGTTCAGACGCAAGCCTAAGGAGGGCTTCTCTCACGGGGGTTCGGCCTATACCTAGCTCTTCGACCAGGGCCTTTTCATCTACATGCTCCCCGGGTTTAAGGGCCATGGTGATAATTTTTTCATGAATGATCTCGTAGGCCTGCAACGCCAGTGGCTGCCGAGGAATTTGCGCTTTTGTCTTTGACTTCATATTAGGCCTACACCATTTTTTAGTAGGTATTGGGAGTAAGCGGTCTGCCAGTGTGCCCTGATGCTATAATAATAATTGGGTAGGCGTCAATAGATTGTTGACATAAAATATATTCCGTGTATATTTTTCCATGGCGAAATAATGGATGAGCGATCAGTAACCATTTTTATGCTAAGGAGGGAAAAATGAGGGCAAAGGCAAAGATCTTTCTGGTTTTTCTGGGCTTGATTGCGATATTTGGTCTGCTTATCCCATCAGGGGTGCTAGCTGTGAGGGAAATCAAGATAGGCGTGATCTATCCCCTTACTGGCGGTGCTGCCGCAGCAGGTCGTGAGCTGCGTGCGGGAGCAGAGCTGGCTGCGCAAATCGCAAACAATGTGTATCCAAACCTCCCCATGACAATGGCACAGCACGCAGGTATCCCGAGCCTGGGAGGGGCAAAAATCAAGCTTATTTTTAAGGACCATGAAGGCAATCCTACCCTCGGTGCAGACTTGGCCAAGAAATTGATCCTTGATGACAAGGTTGACGGAATCCTTGGCTGTTACTTCAGCTCCGTTACTAAGACCGTGTCCGCAGTCTGCGAGCAATACGGGGTCCCCATGATAAACGGGTCATCCACTTCACCTGCGCTTACCAAGAGGGGGTTCAAGTGGTTCTGGCGTACCACACCTCATGACAAGTGGTTCACAAAGGATCTGTTTGAGCTTCTCAAAGGGCTAACAGAAGGAAAGGTAAGGGGCGTTAAGGCAATCCCCAAAAAGGAGATCATGAACATTGCTTCCGCTTGCGAAAAGACCGAATGGGGCTCCCATGTGTCTCAACTAATAGCCCAGTTTGCCAAGCAATACGGTTTCAGGCTGCGAAAATCCATACTGTACGCTGCCAAATCCACTGATCTTTCCAGCGAAGTTCGATCGTTGAAAGCAGCAAGGCCGGATGTTATGCTTTTTGCTTCGTATACCTCTGATGCCATTTTGATGGTTAAGACCCTTAAGGCTCAAAGAGCACATCCTAAGATCATCTGGGGTCAGGACGCCGGGTTTGAAAAGCCGGAGTTCCGCAAAACATTAGGTGATAATATCATTGGTATACTTACCCGAACGGTTTTCTTGCCCAAGGTTGTTGAAATAAAGAAACTGGCTGGTCTCGTGAACGCGATGTACAAGGAGAAAACGGGCAATGATTTGGGTGGCGCCTCAGCAAGGGCCTTTACGGGGCTCCAAACCTGGTTTCATGTGCTGGACAAGGCGGGCTCCACTAAGCCAGCCGATATTCAGCGTGCAGCGAACAACATCTTTATCCCTGGCAAAGAACTGGTGGTGCCGTGGAAAGGGATCAAGTTCTCCACCTCTGGAGATGAGCTCGGCCAAAATGTTCTGGGTTCAGGCCTCATCGGCCAGTACCAAAAACAAAAGGACGGCTCTGTTGGTTTGGAAATTGTTTATCCTTTTGACGTATCATCGGCTGATATGATCTACCCGTTCCCCGGCTACTAACATGGATTGAAAAAACCACCCCTGCGCGCCCTAGCCAAAGAGGAGGCGGGGGTGGTTTCGTATTTGTAAGCAATAGGCCTATGGATATACTTATCAGTTCCATAGTGGCAGGTGTGCTTATCGGCATGGTCCTGGCCTTGGTGGCCTTAGGGCTGACCATTATTTTCGGGGTCATGGACATAGTGAACTTCGCCCATGGCGAATTCCTGATGATCGGGATGTACACGGGCCTTCTTACTGCCAAGGCGATTGGGATGGATCCATTGTTTACATTGCCTGTAGCCGCTGCCGTTGGATTCCTGCTGGGAGTCATTTGTTACTATGGATTTGTAAAATTCCTTTTAAGGGGGCCTATGGTGGCGCAATTGCTTGGCACCTTTGGCCTGATGCTTTTGTTGCGTAACCTGGCGCTTCTCATCTTCGGATCTGAGGACAGGGCTCTTCACCATGGATTGCTGGTGGGAAAAAGCTTTGACCTTGGTATGGGGATAATCATCCCTGCCACCAAGCTCGCCGCAGCGGCCCTGTCAGTGATCGCGTTTCTGGCGGTATGGCTGATGATGAACCGGACAAAGGTTGGCAAGGCTCTGACAGCTACTTCGTTGAACACTCAGGGAGCGAGGTATATGGGCATTGCTACTGAGCGAATGAATGCCCTTGCTTGGGGTATAGGCGGAGGATCGGTCACTATCGCAGGAGCTTTGATTGTTAACTTTTGGTCCGTGAATCCCTTTGTAGGCTTGTTGTTTACTATGATTGCCTTTGCCATAGTGGCCCTGGGTGGATTCGGAAGTGTTCCAGGGGCCTTTTTCGCAAGCCTAGTGGTGGGACTGATCATGGAGATACCTGGAATATGGGATTTCTTTACTTACACGTTGAATTGGGACTGGATGATAAATGTACCAATGACCTCATTCAAGTACACCTTCGTGTACTTGGCATACTTCATCATCATGGTTATTAGGCCCAGCGGATTGTTTGGATGGAAGCATTAAGAAACGCCCTTGACTTCTCAGATTTTCCCCGCATTGACCTTGTGGTTGCAGCATGCGGTGCAGCATTTATACTTGTCTTTCCTCTCTTTCCTCACTCATCCTTTGCCATGGCCACCATGATCCAGTTTTTGATGTTTTCCCTTTACGGCATGGGCTGGAACACCATAGGAGGCTATGGGGGGCAGGTAGACCTGGGAAAGGCCCAATATGTGGGCATAGGTGCATATACAACGGCGGTCATGCTTATTAGATGGGATATCCCCTTCTGGGTTTCCATGCCTATAGGTATGTGCTTTGCGGTAACATGGTCCTTCATAATAGGCTATCCTTTATTCAGGCTAAAGGGACATTACTTTGCCATCGCAACCATTGCCACGTCCTTGGTCTTGCTGGACGTGTTCGAGGTGTGGGAATTTGTTGGAGCAGCCAAGGGTTTAGAGATCTCACCCATCAAGTACTCGCCTCCTGATTTCCTGCGGCTAATATTCAAGGAAGACGTCTATTACTATTATGTGATAGCAGGATTTTTCTTTTTGGGGATCTTTTACATCAATTGGTTTCGTAACTCTAGGCTCGGTTACCAATTAAGGTGCATAAAGGACAATGAGGACGTAGCCAGGTCCTTGGGAATCAATGTGCATTGGGCGAAGATCAAGACCTATGCCATCGCCACTGCATTTGTGAGCATGGTTGGCTCATTCCACGCGTGCTACATAAAAAACATTGAGCCGGAAGACACCATGAGCCTGGATATATCCATTCTAATAGCCTTAATGGCCATGTTGGGAGGAGCCGGTTCTTTGTGGGGGCCTGTTATAGGGGCAGCAGTGCTGATACCACTGAAGAGTTATCTAAAGGAATGGCTTGGGGCGCGGGCGGGATTGCTAGGAATAGATCTCATTATATATGCGTTGATCATTATGGTTATCTCGGCGGTGGAACCACGGGGGATTTGGGGGGTAATCGAGAGGGTGAGGGGAAGGAAAAAATGAGTCTGCTGGAAGTACACAATCTGACCAAGTACTTTGGCGGGCTTTGCGCCAATGACGATATTTCCCTTACCTTGGAAAAGGGAGACCTGTTGGGCCTCATAGGTCCCAATGGTGCGGGCAAGAGCACCTTATTTAATTGCATATGCGGCTATCATTCTGTGGACATGGGAAAGGTGATATTTGATGGGAAGGACATAACTGGGTTGAGTGCTTACGAGGTTGCAAGGCTTGGGTTAGCAAGAACATTCCAAGTGTATGTAGCCTCAGGGGACCTCAATGTGGAAGAAAACGTTATGGTGGGTGCCTTCATGAGGACCAGGTCCCGCAGGGAGGCGAGAGAAAAGGCAAGAGCAGTCTTAAAGGAGCTCAAACTGGAACCTTTGGGCACGAGTCTGGTAAGTGAGCTCCCAGTGGCAGCTCAAAAAAGGGTGGCCATGGCTACTGCTCTTGCTACAGAACCAAAGCTGCTTTTGCTAGATGAAGTGGCGGCGGGTCTAAACCCGGCGGAAATAGACGAGATCATGGGTATAATAAGGCACTTGCACGAGATGATGGGTATCACCATTATTCTTATAGAACATGTTATGGAATTGGTCATGAGGGTGAGCCAGAGGGTTATCGTGCTGGATTCAGGGCGCAAGATTGCAGAGGGAGACCCGGCCGTAGTGGCAAAAGACCCAAAGGTTATCAAGGCATATTTGGGTGAGCGTTACGCAGCAGAAAAGATTGGGTCAACCTAGTGAAAATGTAGCAGACCGTTAGCAGCCAAAGGTGAGCATGGGAGAGAAAGCCCTAGAAGTGAGAGACATAAAGGTCCGTTATGCACGGCTCCAGGTTCTCCACGGCGTATCCATGGCGGTTGAAGAAGGCGAGACAGTCTCTGTCCTTGGCTCCAATGGGGCGGGTAAGTCGACTCTGCTCAAGGCCATCATGGCATCTCAAAGGATTCATGAAGGCCAGATACTTTTCATGGGACAAGAGATACAAGGCTTGCGGACAGAACAGATAGTCAGAAAAGGAATTGTGTATGTACCAGAAGAAAAGATGTTGTTTGGTCCCCTTTCTGTAGAAGATAATTTGAGGCTCGGGGCGTATGTGGTTGACGACAACAAGGTTGTGGAGGAGAATCTTGAGCTAGTCTATAACCTTTTTCCTGTCTTAAGGGAAAGGCGCAGGCAGGCAGCCTCGACCCTTTCCGGCGGCGAGCAACAGATGGTGGCCATTGGCAGGGGGCTCATGTCTAATCCAAGGATGCTCATGCTGGATGAACCTTCTCTTGGTTTAGCGCCGCTTATGGTAGATGAGGTATTTGACACTGTGAGGATGTTAAAGCAGCGAGGTATAACCATCTTGCTAGTGGAACAAAATGTGCGGGAGGCGCTGGAGATTGCCGACAGGGGATACGTACTTCAAACAGGCAGGATAGTGACAGAGGGAAGTTCAAGGGAGCTTCTTGAAAGTGATCTGTTTAGGAAAGCGTTTTTGGGGATCTGATGATCATAATCGGTGCTGATACTGGCGGGACATTTACTGATTTCGTATATAAAGACGGGGATCGGTGGGGTGTATACAAGGTGCTTTCCACCCCTCGCAATCCTGCTGAGGCTGTTCTCAAAGGTTTGGGGTATATTGCACAGGGCAAGAAAAAGCAGATTGTGCATGGGTCCACGGTGGCTACAAATGCAATACTTGAGAGAAAAGGGGCAAAGACCGCTTTGATTACAAACCGTGGCTTTGAAGATGTCTTGGAGATAGGCAGGCAGAACAGGACCCGCCTCTATGACCTAGCATATCGAAAGGAACCCCATCTTATACCCCATGGGCTTCGCTTCGGAGTAAAGGGACGAATCCTTAACACAGGCGAGGAGCTGGAGTCACTGGATGAGGCTGATGTAAAAGAGGCGATACAGAAGGTTAGGGAGGTGGGGGCCGAGTCTGTTGCCGTTTGCCTACTTTTCTCATATGCTAATCCGGCACATGAAAAGAGGATAGGAAGGCTTATCGACCCAAAGGGGATTTCTGTTTCCCTTTCCCATGAGATACTTAGCGAGTTTCGTGAATTTGAGCGTTTTTCCACTACTGCGATCAATGCATATGTCTCACCAAAGATGCGCAAGTACATCGGCTACCTAATGGAACAGCTGGAGCCGGGAGATATTCTCAGCATTATGCAATCAAACGGGGGTAGTATCTCGGCAGAAACCGCCATGCGGGAGTCAGTAAGGACGATTCTTTCTGGGCCTGCAGGAGGAGCTGTCGGCGCTTACGAGATAGGAAAGGCCGCTGGGTATGAAAAACTCATAACATTTGATATGGGGGGTACCTCAACAGATGTATCTTTGATAGACAGCGCGCTGTCTCTGACAGTTGAATCAAGCATCTCGGGCTATCCCCTTAAGGTTCCCATGCTTGACATCCACACGGTGGGCGCTGGGGGCGGTTCCATCGCCTACCTTGATGAGGGGGGCTCGTTAAGGGTAGGACCCGAGAGTGCGGGTGCAGACCCGGGACCCATCTGTTACGGCAAGGGGGAAAAGATTACGGTCACTGATGCAAATCTATACTTGGGTAGGCTCATCCCGGAGTATTTTCTTGGCGGGAACATGCGATTGCAAGATGGGCGGCTGGAAGCCTATTTCAGGGAAATGGCCCAAATGACAGGACTCGATACGGTAGAGCTTGCTGAAGGTATCCTGGATGTTGCGAATACTGCCATGGAAAAGGCGATCCGCGTGATATCTGTTGAAAGAGGATATGATCCAAGGGAATTTGTGCTTTTCTCGTTTGGGGGCGCAGGCGGGATGCACGCGGCGTTTCTGGCGAGACTCCTGAACATCCCCAAGGTTCTTGTACCCGAGAATCCAGGGATCCTGTCCGCAATAGGAATGCTAATGGCAGATGTCATCAAAGACTACTCTTACACTATCATGAAAAGCCAGTTCACTACCACAAGGGAAGAGTTATCAAGACTGTTTGAATCTCTAGAATCCAAAGGTTCGGAGGACTTGGCATCCGAGGGGATCTCTCAGGACAGGATGGTTATGGAGCGCTATCTTGACATGCGCTACGAGGGCCAGTCCTATGAAATCATTGTGCCTTTTGAAGGGGATTATATTGAAGGTTTTCACTCGCTTCATGAGAAGACCTATGGGTATAGAAACGAAGACAAGACCGTTGAAGTGGTAAACATAAGGCTAAGGGCCAAGGGTATTCCCGAAAAACCCCGTTTTAAACGGCATGAGATGGACTCGGAGCTACCTGATGCAGCGGCTATTACGGGGAAACGCGAGGTGGTTTTCGAGGGAAAGGGCTATAACGCGGTGGTGTACTCCAGGGAGATGCTTAAAAGCGGAAATGTGGTCAGCGGTCCGGCCATTATTGTGGAATATTCCTCAACTATTGTTATTCCGCCTTTTGCGTCTGTGAAGATGGATGAATTTAGAAACCTGATTATAGAAGTCACGTGATGGAAACCAGCTTACAACACAGGGTGAATCCAATCTTGCTGGAAGTTTTTAAGAACCGCTTCTCTTCCATATCCGAGGAAATGGGAGTAACTCTGAATCGTACTGCCTTTTCCCCCAATATAAAAGAGAGGCGGGACTTCTCATGTGCGGTGTTTGATGCCAACGGGGACATGATAGCGCAGGCGGCTCACATACCCGTTCACCTAGGGTCCATGCCCCTTTCGGTAAAATCTGCCATTGAGGCTATGGATTGGCAGCAAGGCGACATGGTTATGCTCAATGATCCTTTCAAGGGAGGGACCCATCTGCCAGATATAACCATTGTGGCCCCGGTCTTTGCAGGTGGAGACAAGCCTTCTTTTTATGTTGCTAACCGGGCGCATCACGCAGATGTAGGAGGAATGAGTTCTGGGTCCATGCCGCTGGCCAGGTCCATTTTTCAGGAAGGATTAATTATTCCTCCTCTCAAGATCGTAGAGGGGGGAAAAATCGATCGGAAGATCATGGGCTTTCTTTTAAACAACGTGAGAACTTCTGCAGAGCGCGAAGGAGACTTCGCTGCTCAGATTATGGCCAACATCACGGGGGTGCGAAGAACCACCCAATTGATTGACAAGTATGGACTGCAGACCGTGGAATTTTATTCCGCGGCTCTCATGGATTATGCGGAAAGGATTACAAGAGATACCATTAGCAGGATCCATGACGGCACTTATGAGTTCGAAGACTACATGGATGACGATGGTTTTGGAAACAAACGAATAGCAATACATGTTTCAATAGATATAGAAGGTGACCGTGCCCGACTTGACTTCACCAAGAGCCATGACCAAGTGGAAGGTAGCATAAATGCAGTGTATGCTATAACCCTGTCTGCAGTGCTTTATGTTTTTAGATCCCTTGTAAAGAGAGATATACCCACCAATGCTGGCTGCCTTAGGCCTATTGATGTGATAACTCGAAAGGGCAGTATCGTGGATGCAGAGTTTCCGTCTTCAGTGGCAGGAGGAAATGTGGAGACCTCACAACGCATTGTTGACGTGGTACTGGGAGCGCTTTCAAAAGCGCTACCGGAGGAGATTCCCGCTGCCCATCAGGGAACCATGAACAACATAACCATCGGCGGGATCGATCCCAGGCACGGCCAGCCCTTTGCCTATTATGAGACTATAGGTGGGGGCATGGGAGCGACAGCCCATAGCGACGGGGAGAGCGCTGTTCATTGCCACATGACCAACACTCTAAACACCCCCGTGGAGGCCCTGGAATATAGTTATCCGTTTCTTGTCACAGAGTATTCAATCAGACGAGGAACAGGTGGTAAGGGAAGGCACAAGGGTGGAGATGGCATTGTACGGGAAATTCGCTTGCTAGCTGATTCAGAGGTTACAGTGCTGTCTGAGAGGAGGTTGATTCCTCCCTATGGGCTTTTCGGGGGCGAGGCAGGCGCCTTGGGAAGAAACATAATAATCAGGAATGGAGTACAGGAGGATATGGGGGGCAAATTTTCCGTCTCGCTCAAGAAGGGTGATGTGGTTAGAATTGAGACACCCGGGGGCGGAGGTTATGGTAAATTCAAGGGTTAGATTCCACCCAGCGCCTGTTTTATGTCGTCTATTAGGTCTTGTGTTGCCTCGAGGCCGACCGACAGTCTTATAAGACCTTCAGAGATTCCCAATTTTCCCCTTTCCTCTGGGCTCATGCCAGCGTGGGATGTTTTTGAGGGCCTAGTTATCAGGCTTTCCACACCGCCAAGGCTCGGCGCCACAAAGGGAATCTCAAGCTTTTGCATGAATAAGTCAGCTTCTGTTGATCCTCCCTTCAATTCGAAACTAACCATTGCCCCGAATCCCTCGAGTAGGCGGGTAGCCCGCTCGTGATTTGGGTGACTGTCCAGCCCGGGATAATACACTTTTTCTACTGCCGGGTATTTGTCCAGAAATCTTGCTATTTCCATGGCGCTGCGGTTTTGGTATCTCATGCGCACGGCCAAGGTCTTGAGGCCTCGGTCTAAAAGGAAACAAGCATGGGGGTCCAATGATCCACCGAGGTGGTTTAGCTTTTTGGTGATTTTTTCCACCAGATCCCCCTTTCCAATAACGGCGCCTGCCACAATGTCAGAATGGCCATTGAGGTATTTTGTTCCGCTATGGATTGAGAGATCAAATCCCCATTCAGGGGGCCTGAAATTTACCGGGCTTGCGAATGTATTATCTATCACCGATATCAGGTTATGGGTTTTACAAAAACTGACCACTGCCTCAAGGTCGGCCACTTCCAAAAGTGGATTTGTAATGGTTTCAACGAAAAACAGTTTTGTCTGCGGTTTCAAGAAACCCTTCCAAGACCGCGGATCATTACCATCAACAAAGTCAAAGGTGATCCCTAGCGCAGGAAGATCACGGGTAAAAAAATCGTGGGTTCCGCCGTACAGGCAGTCTTGGGCCAGGAAGTGATCTCCTGTGGATAACAGGGCAAGGATAGTCGTCGAAATAGCCGCCATACCGCTAGCGGTTACCAAGGCGGCCTCTGCATTTTCCAACGCTGCCAGCTTTCTGTGCAAGGAGACGTGGTTAGGGGTGTTGTTTAGGCGAATATATTTGAGGTCATCGTAACTTTTTGCCCCTTCGGAAAGAAATGTGGAAGACTGAAAAACAGGAAAGGTCACAGCGCCTTCTATTGGCTCGGGAGGATCTCCTGCGTGAATTAGCTTGGTCTCAATCCGCTTGAATTTGTCCATTGTTTAGCACCCTTTCTATTTTTCAAATCGTTCTTCAGCCCACACATCTGCCCTTCTGTGGTAGCCCCTCTTTTCCCAGTATCCGGGACGGTCATTTTCCATCAGCTCAATTTCTATAACCCATTTCACACTTTTATAGGCATAGCGGCTGGGGATAATGAGACGCAAGGGGTAACCATGCTCAGGTTCAAGGGGCTTGCCGTTTCTCTCCCAAGCAAGGATCGTCTCGTCTGACATGAGTACTTCAAGGTCAACGTCTGAGTCATAACCTCCCCATGACTTCACCATGGCATAGCCGGCTTTTTCTTCTATGGCCACCTTATCAAGCAAATCTTTGACCTTAACGCCTTTCCACAGGTTGTCAGGCACAGACCAAGTTTCAACGCAGTGAAAATCACCTTTCACCTGTACCGTATCCATGGCTTGAATCTCATCGAAACCGAACGTAACAGGCCTCTCCACAAGGCCTGTTATTTTCACGGTCCAGGTCTTAGGATCAATGCTAGTGGGCTCTGATTCTGCGGTTCTAACAGGGAATTGCTTTATAAATTGCTGTCCCGGTGGTATATTCCTGTCCATTGAACTGCTCCTTTGAAATAAAAGTTTGTAACATGTAATCTTATGCCATGTTAACCGTAAAAGAAATAAAAAAGAGGTAAGAGAAGATGTGGTCCAAGAAAAGGCTCTTGCTAATCCTGTTACCTGTCACCATGCTGCTTTTTGGAAGAGGTGATTGCTTTTGTCAACCAATTGGAATCATGTCTCCCAAGGCACAGAACATTACCGAATACACCCCTCTTTCCTGTCCAGGTGGCAGATTTGTTTTCGGGCAGGTTTCTGATTCCAGCAAGGACCAATATATGCTGGATACATGGACGGGAAGACTTTGGCGCTTGTCCGAAAGCGGAGAGGTGGGAAAGTATCTCTCCCCAGTCCCATACAAGCTCAGAGACGGCAATTATGGTCCAATACCAGAGGATGTTGGGCAAGACCACAAAGGCAAAGGGCAACGGGCTAGCAAGGGTGAATAAGTGACAAGGAGCTGGTTGCCCTCTGATGTAAATTCGGAAGCCGGTCCTCGTGCCAAGAAAAACTACTATCTAACCGCCAAGGGCGAAGATGTCCTGCGGTTTGTCAAGGATCGAGTAAAGGAGCTGTGGCTGGAAATCGGCGATGGAACAGCTAAGGGACACAGCCAATAAGGGCCCTGCGGGCCAAGATTTGCTCGCCTCAGGTATGCCGTGCATTGAGATTGAGCGAATTACTGTCAGGTTCGCTGAAAAAACAGTAATCGAAGATTTTTCTTTAAGTGTTGGCTGTGGTGAAAGTGCTATTATTATGGGGCCCTCTGGAAGGGGAAAAAGCACACTGCTTCGGTGTATCTTGGGCTTTGTGGTCCCGGTTTCAGGGTCGGTCAAGATCTGTGGTGAAACTGTCAGGCCTGAGACTATTTGGTACCTTCGAACCCTAGTAAGTTACGTCCCCCAGGAGCCAGAACTAGGTAATGGAACTGTGCAGCAGTGGCTGGAAAGACCCTTCGGATACAAGGCCAATAAAGAGATAAAGGACAACTTGGAAAAGATACCCGAAATGTTCAACCGGTTTCTGCTACCTATGGAACTGCTTGAAAAGGATGTGAACGTCCTATCTGGGGGAGAAAAGCAGCGCGTCGCAATAGTATCGGCGCTTGTTCTTGGCAGACCTATACTTCTACTTGATGAGCCCACGTCTGCTCTGGATGATTTAAGCAAAAAGCGGCTAATAGAATATCTTTCACGCGTATCTGGTGGTGAGACAGGAAACAACGGCCTTACGATTCTTGCGGTATCGCACGACCCCGGGCTCATTGCGATTGCGGATAAGGTCATAAATCTGGATTAGGAAAAACTGCCATGGGAGCGGTTGATATCAGTCTCATACGGTTGGGCTTTTACTACAGCCTCGTCTTAATCCCCCTTGGAGCCATGCTGTGGTTGGGTGTTCCCATTATCGGGAAAACCCTTATTGCGATCTTGCGCATGACATTACAGCTTGTCTTCGTGGGACTATATCTCCAAGTAGTTTTCAAGATAAACAGTCCATGGCTTAACGCCCTGTGGTTAGTGGTTATGATCGCAGTGGCGGATCTCTCCATTATCAGGGGCTGCGGGCTGAAACTTGGCAGGTTTCTAGCGCCTCTCTTTGCTGCCCTCGTGGTAGGGACAGCGATTCCACTGTTGTTTTTTGTGGGGCCGCTTCTTAAACGGCCTGACCTGATGGAGGCACAATATGTGATCCCCATAGGCGGCATGATCTTGGGCAATTGCCTACGGGCCGACATCATAGGGATAAAGAATTTTTATGAGTCACTGCAAAGGACTGAAAAGGCCTTTTTGCTTACGTTGGCTCAGGGTGCCAGGATCAAAGAGGCAATATTGCCTTATCTACGCGATGCATGCGAAGCAGCCCTCATGCCAACGGTGGCTACCATGGCCACCATCGGCTTAGTCGCCCTACCAGGGATGATGACGGGGGTCATCCTGGGAGGTACAAATCCCGTCACTGCAATAAAGTATCAAATTGCGATCATGGTGGCAATATTTACTGGGACGGCCATAACCGTTGTGCTCGCGATTTTGCTGACCATCAAAACCAGTTTTACCCCTTATGGAGTGTTAGATAAAGGGTCTTTCAAGAAGTGACAGCAGTACCATCTCATGGGTTTTAGCAACCCTTGCAACTGATCTGGCCACAACCCAAGTTATATTCGCTGGTCTTCAAAAGAAAGTGGATCTACCATCACATTGCCAATCCTTAAGGCCACCACATCAGCCAAATCGATATCCGGCACCATAAGAGTAACCTTTCGTTGATCGGTCTGGATCTCCATTGTAATACCTATGGACAATGCAAGGCCTTGCCTGTTCTCGAATGCAACTAGACCGAAACGACTAAAAAAGGGCTTTGGAAACACTCCAAACGAAGACCACTCAAGGGTCTTTTTCACGGATCCATGAAAATAGCTTGTGAATTGTAACCTCCGGTACCTCCTGCGGACATACTGGCTCCTCTCTATGGCAGCAAGAGAGGGTTTAATATCTATGATTTTTGTTCTACCGGTTTTGCGAAAGGGGGTGAGGATTGGCTCAAGTTCCCTACTTCGTTGAATAGCAAAAATTATTGATGGCCTTACCAGTTCAATCTTTGCCTGTTTGAATTGTACTCCACCCTGTTCTTTGTCTATTAGCCCAGTTGTATCATAAACTACCGTGTGAACCGGGATATGTTCGGCAATTGTCAAGAGCTTGTTTATTCCGACAAGCATGGGAAGCATATGCCTAGAAGGAGAGACCGAGGCTATGAAAGCTCGCCATATGTCGTTCTTTTTGGAAAATGGATTTGAGAAATCAGGGTTAAGGGCTAGAGTAATTGTGGTAGGAGGGCCGAGCTTGCTTTGACCGGGGTCTCCATCCAGGAAGGCAACACATTGACCCCTGCCTTTCAACCTCTCAAACAGGAATCGTGAAAAGGTGCTTTTCCCCACATCAGGTGCACCGATCACCATTATGATGCCACGTAAGTGGCTAAGGTCAATTTCTTTCCACTCTTGTGGAATGTCCATCTCAAGATGAGATTTTTAAAACCTTTGCGCCCCGAATCTTTCGCTCTTTGAGTTCGAGCAGTGCCTTGTTGGCCTCTTCAAGCGCATATTCTTGGTACTCGGGCTTTATCGGGATTTCGGCTGCGAGTTGTAAGAATTCACTTATGTCTGTATTGGCCACATTAGCAACGCTCTTGATTTCCTTTTCC
>Ga0164318_10001246_pt1 | contig 22332 bp, 32 predicted proteins | sample GuaBasSedimGuay9_FD_113734 | JGI IMG/M metagenome (GOLD analysis project Ga0164318, IMG submission 113734) | Subseafloor sediment microbial communities from Guaymas Basin, Gulf of California, Mexico - Guay9, Core 4571-4, 0-3 cm | ecosystem: Environmental > Aquatic > Marine > Hydrothermal vents... | reverse complement strand
TTCTCCAACTTCAAAAGGTCCTGGTCTGTCTTGCTCACTAGCTGAGCCACAGAGGTAATTTTGGCCGCCCGGAGACAATACATCGGCCTCGACCCGAGGTCCAGCTCCTCGATGCTCTTCCTCAGATTCGGATTGATCTCGATCTTCTCCTCAACCTTCTCCTCCTCAGGCTCCTCCGGCTCCTCAAACGTGATGAAGTTCAAGAAGATGTCCTTCAGTATCTTCGAGGCGTGCGCAGTCGCATCAAGCGGGGCGATGCTTCCGTCTGTCCAGACCTCAAGAAGAAGCCGGTCATAGTCGGCGCGTTGAAGATGCAGGACGTTCTGAACCCTGAAATCGACCTTCCTGACCGGCGAGAAGACAGAGTCGACCGGAATCCAGCCCTCTGGAAGATCATCAAAGACATGCTGTTCAGCTGGCACATATCCGCGGCCATATTCAATTCTTATCGCGATGTTCAGTTTGGCCCCCTCGTCCAGCTCCGCGATGTGGATGTCAGGATTGAGGAGCTCCACGTCAGGGTCAGGTTTTATGTCGGCGGCTGTTACCATCTTGGGACCTTTGGCACTCAAGTAAACCACCTTGGGGTGAAAAACCGATAACTTCGTTCTCAATTTCTTGATGTTTAAGATTATCTCTGTTGCATCCTCCACTGCGCCCGGCACCGCCGAGAATTGATGCTGCACGCCCTCTATCTCGACGGCCGTCACCGACCATCCCTTCAGCGAGGACAGAAGCACCCTTCTGAGCGAGTTGCCAACGGTAACTCCAAACCCACGTTCAAACGGCTCCGCCGTGAATCTCCCATAGAACTGGGTAGCCTCCTGTGTGACAAAGCCCTTGGGCTTGCTTATACCTTTCCAATGCATCCTATTTCTGCCCTCCAGTTACGGACAACTGTCAAATCCCCTGCCACCCTGCACAATGCAGAACGGCCAGAACGCCACTGCTAGGAGTAGAGCTCCACGATCAACTGCTCCTTGATCGGGATGTCAACGATGTCCTCCCGCCTCGGCTGCTCCTTAACGAGCACCGTTAACTCATCATCGTTAGCCTCTAACCAACGGGGCCGAAACTTACCTCTGCTCCCCATGGTCTCTATCGCGTTGAAAATGGGGCACTTCTTATTCTCCCTACTCTTCTCACGCACCGAAACCACCTGACCAGGCCGTAGCCTATAGGACGGAATGTTCACGACCTTGCCGTCAACTTCAAAATGCCTGTGTCCCACGAGCTGCCTGGCTTGGGCACGTGATACTGCAAAACCAGCACGATAGACGACGTTGTCAAGCCTTAGCTCGAGAATTCGCAGAAGGTTCTCGCCTGTAACGCCCCGCATACGTTCAGCCTCAACGAAAGTCTTCTTAAACTGCCGTTCCATAAGTCCGTAATAAAGTCGAACCTTCTGCTTCTCCCGAAGCCGAACTCGATAGTCCGACTCCTTCCGACGCCGACGACCATGCGCCCCCGGCGCATATTTACGCCTGCCAAACGTGCACTTGGCAGAAGTGCAACGCTCACCCTTCAAAAAGAGCTTCTCGTTCTCGCGTCTGCACAGCTTACAGGACGCACCTAAATATCTACCCAAATGACTCTCCCAAAATAAGCCCTAAGTGAATCTAGACTCTACGCCGCTTCGGAGCCCTGCAACCATCGTGCGGAATCGGCGTAACGTCCCGCATCAGCGTTACCTCTATCCCCTCTGACTGCAACGCCTTCATCGCAGTGTCCCGACCCGAGCCAGGCCCCTTCACGTAAAGCTCGGCCTTCCGCATCCCCATACTAATCGCTGATTGCGCCGCATCTCGCGCCGCCACTTGCGCACCAAACGGCGTCCCTTTTCTCGAACCCTTAAAACCCATCTTGCCGGCGCTAGACCACGCAATCACGTTCCCATATTTGTCAGATACCGTAATTATTGTATTGTTGAACGTCGATTGGATGTGAATTACACCCTCGGGGACGACGCGCTTCTCCTTGCGCTTTGCAATCCTTCGCCCCCTCCGTTTGACCCCTTTTGCCATAATGCCTACCTAACTATTGCCCAAAATCACTTGCCAATGAATACAAAGACAGATAACTACCTCAACCAGCAAGGCCAAACTATACTTTCTTGGCCTTTTTCTTCATCCCAATCCCCGGCCTCGGACCCTTATGAGTCCTCGCATTAGTCCTCGTCCTCTGCCCCCTAACAGGCAAACGACGCCTATGCCTAAGACCCCGGAGGCAGCCGATATCCTTCAAACGCTTGATGTTCATCGATATCTCCTGCCTCAGCTCCCCCTCAACCTTCAACTGACGCTCGATCACCTGCCGAAGCTTGTTGATCTGCTCCTCCGTGAGCTTCTCCACACGAACATCGGCCCCAATCTCTGTCTCTTTAAGTATCTTCCTGGAACTCGTCCGACCTATGCCGAAAATGTAGGTCAGACCAATCTCCACCCGCTTATCCTTAGGAAGGTCAACTCCTGCTATTCTTGCCAAAAAACAGTCTCCCTATCTCTGCCCTTATCCCTGCCGCTGCTTATGCTTGGGATTCGTGCATATCACCCTCACGATACCTCGCCGCCTGATTATCTTGCAGCGGGCACACATCCGCTTGACCGACGCTCTCACCTTCATAATTCCCACCTGTGCAATTTCACACTATGCGCTCATCTCAACCGATAAACTATTCGGCCCCGGCTCAGGTCATAAGGACTCAATTCGACCGTTACCCTGTCACCAGGAAGAATCCGTATATTGTGCTTCCGCATCTTCCCCGACAAATGAGCGGTTACCTTTCTACTATCTCCAAGCTCAACTATAAATACTGTGTTCGGCAGAGCATCTACCACAACGCCCTCCACCTCGATTCCCTCCCCCTTCGGCATATCCTAAACTCGCCCCTGTTTCACCTTATCAAGCGAATCGAGAATCCGCTGCAACACATCCTCTATCCCACCATCAGCCTCAATCTCAACCAGCAAGCCCCTATTCCTATAAAACTCCACCATTGGAAGAGTAGCCTCATCATACGTCTTGAGCCTCTCTTCGATCTTCTCCGGCCTGTCGTCCTCGCGCTGATACAGCTTGTTGCCACATACATCGCAAATGCCATCTACCTTTGGCGGCGAAAACTCCAAATGATATTCCTTACCACAGTGCGAACAAACGCGGCGACCGGATAGCCTCTTTAAGAGGGACCCCCGCGGCACATCTAGCAGAATCGCCGCATCAATCCCAATCCCCATGCGTGGCAAGGTCGACTCCAGAAACTCCGCCTGCCTGAGGTTTCTCGGGAACCCATCAAGTATGAAACATTTATCAGATCCTAGTTCCCTCAGCCTCGCCTCAATAATATCATATAGAAGATCATCAGAGACCAATTTGCCTCCTTCAACAGCATCTCTGGCTTTCAATCCGAGCTCGCTGCCACTCCTGATCGCTTCGCGAAGCATATCGCCGGTCGAAAGATGCGTTAGGTGCTCTCGCCCCGCCAAAAGCTTTGCCTGTGTCCCCTTGCCCGAGCCCGGAGGCCCCATCAGAATCAACCGCAAAACACTCTACCTCCTCCCCCTGATGCGGCCCTTCTTGACGAAACCATCGTAGTGCCGCATCACCATCTGCGCCTCGATCTGCTGCACGGTGTCCAAGGCAACCCCAACTACTATCAGAAGGGCCGTGCCGCCAAACCAGAATGGAACACTCAAGCCATGCGTGAGGTAATAGGGGAACCAGCCCACGATCCGCTCGCCGATAAATGGAATATCCGCGATCGGGATTCCGTAAACCAGCACGGCCGGAAGCACCGAGACGGCCGCGAGAAAGACCCCGCCGCCAAACGTAAGCCTCGACAAAACCTGGTTAATGTATTCAGCCGTAACCTTCCCTGCCCTCTTGCCTGGGATATTAGCTCCTGACTTGCGGAGATTGTCCGCAACATCAGTCGGATTGAAAATGATCGAGGTGTAAAAATACGAGAAAAAGATGATGGCTACAACGTATAGCACCGTGTAAAGCAACCTGCCAGGCTTCAGCTGCGCCACAACAGGCTCCAGGAAAGATGCCCCGAAAATCCCTGCCGCCGTCGCTGGAAACATGATGATCGACGAGGCAAAAATCACGGGAATAACGCCAGCCGTGTTTACCCTGAGGGGCAGATACGTCGTCTGGCCACCATACAGCTTCCTCCCTATCACACGCTTCGCATGTTGGATCGGCAGCCGACGTTGAGCCTGTTGAAGCACCACCACAAGCGCCACAACACCTACCATCAAGACCACCAGGATTATGATGGTGTATATCTTCAGCTCGCCCTGAATCACCTGATTGAGCGTCTGGCCAACCGCGGTCGGCAACCGGGCTATGATGCCCGCAAAGATAATAAGAGAGATGCCATTGCCTATGCCGCGCTCGGATATCTGCTCCCCAAGCCACATTATGAATGCCGTCCCGGCTGTTAAGGTTATCATTACCAACAGCTTGAAACCAAGTCCGGGATGGATAACTATCGGAACACCAGAAGGGCTTTTCATCTTCTCCAACCACATCCCGATGCCGAACCCCTGAAGCATGCTGAGAACCGCCGTCCCGTAGCGGGTATACATCGTAATCTTCTTCTTGCCCGCCTCGCCCTCCTTTGACAGCTTCTCCAAGGAAGGTATCACCACTATCAAAAGCTGTAGGATGATCGACGCACTGATATACGGCATTATCCCAAGAGCGAAAACTGTCAGCTTCCGCAACGCCCCGCCAGAGAATAGGTCGATCATATTCAACAGCGTGCCCTGCTGCGACTGGAAAAACTGCGCAAGCGCCGCCGCATTTATGCCCGGCGTCGGAAGGTGGCATCCAAGTCGATAAACCGCAAGAAGCCCGAGCGTGAAGAGAATCCGGTGCCTAAGCTCCGGAATCTTGAACATATTTTGGATCTTCTCAAGCAAGACTAAATGACCTCGACCTTGCCATTCGCCGCCTCGATCTTCTTCATCGCCGTCCGGGTGAACTTGTGGGCCTGTACCGTAAGCGAGGCTGTCAGTTCCCCATCTCCGAGTATCTTCACCCCGGCCGTCCTGCGCTTGAAAAGCCTCATATCCTTGAGAAGTTCAGGATTGACGATCGTGCCATCCGCAAATCTGTTGAGCTGTTTCACGTTCAGAACCGTGTATTCAACTCTCGTGGGGTTATTAAATCCCCGCTTGGGCACCCTACGAACAAGTGGCATCTGGCCTCCCTCAAAGCCCTGTCGCCTCGAGTAGCCCGATCTCGATTTCTGGCCCTTGTGCCCCCGTCCTGCCGTTTTGCCCCGCCCCGAGGCGGGACCTCTGCCCACACGCCTCTTCTTATGCCGGGAGCATGCCGCTGGCCTGAGGTCATGCAACTTAAGCATCTGCACCCTCCTCCTCAGAAAACGGCTCGATCTCAACCAAATAACTTATGCTCTTAAGCATCCCCATTATCTCGGGACGATTCTCCTTGATTATCGTCTGACGCAGACGCTTAAATCCCAGCTTGGCCACCGTATCCTTGTGACGCTTGCACCGCCCTATCGGGCTACGAACAAGCCTTGCTCGAACCTTGTCAATCACAACTAAAAACTCCCGAGCCAATCATTCCAGCAACGATTCCACTGAAACACCCCGCTCCTCCGCGATAGTTTCAGCATCTCTCAACGACTTCAGCCCATTGACCGCCGCCACAACCACGTTATGAACATTCCGGCTGCCAAGACACTTCGTCAAAATATCCCGCACGCCGCCCATCTCCATCACTGCACGAATTGCCCCACCAGCGATAACGCCCGTCCCAGCCGCCGCCGGCCTCAAAACAACTGTCGAGGCGCCAAAACTACTAACCACCCTGTGCGGTATCGTTGTCCCAGAAAGCGGGAACCGTATGAGCGCGCGCCTGGCCTGCTCCACGCCCTTGCTGATGGCATCGGGAACCTCCCGCGCTTTGCCAAGCCCCACTCCAACTATCCCGGACTTGTTGCCCACAACAACGACCGCCGTGAACCCAAAGCGCCTACCGCCCTTGACCACCTTGGCCACTCGGTTTATGTAAACTACCTTTTCCTCGAGCTCAAGCCCTTCCGGGTCAACGTAATCCAAATAATCCTCCTGAGTCTCTAGAACTCCAACCCTCCAGCGCGAGCGCCTTCGCTGAACGCCCTCACCCTGCCATGATACTTATACCCCGCCCGGTCGAAAACGACGCTCTTGATGCCCGCATCGAGAGCCTTCTTGGCGAGGCTCTCTCCAACCACCTTCGCCGCATCCTTGTTCCCGCCGCTCTTCAGCGAGCCTCTCTTACGCAAAGCTAGCGTCGATTCGCAGACCAACGTGTGGCCCCGCTCATCATCAACTAAGAAACCGTAAGTCTCTCTCAAGCTCCTGAAAACGCAAAGCCGAGGCCGAGCTTTCGTTCCGCTAATTCGCTTCCGAATGCCCAGATGCCTTCTGTGCCTCGCGGCTACTTTCTTATTCTTAGATTTACGCTTCAATCCGAAGACCTCTATCTATCAGCGCTAAACGCCGGCTTTGCCCTGTTTGCGGCGGATGCGCTCGCCCCTGTAGCGGATGCCCTTCCCTTTGTACGGCTCCGGCTTACGGAACGACCTAATCTCAGCCGCCACCTGGCCAACCTGCTGTTTGTCAGCGCCTCGTATCTTAATAACAACATCGTTCTCAACGTGAATCTCTATCCCAGGCGGGACGGCATAGACAATTGGACGGCAGTAGCCAAGCGCCAACACAACATTCTCACCCTCTAACTTGGCCTTGTATCCGAGGCCATATATCTCCAGAACCTTCTCGAACCCCTCCGAAACGCCACGAACCATGTTATTGATCAGAGCCCGTGTCAAACCATGGAAGGCACGACTCTTGCAAGAATCATCGCTCCGCTCAACCGCAAGAACAGACCCAGTCAGCGTCGCCTGAATGCTCGGCAACAGGTCCAGATGAAGCTCCCCTTTTGCGCCTTTCACAACCACGCGCTGGCGACCCTGGTCAAGTCCGTCAATTGTCAATTTCACTCCTTCCGGAATGGCAATCAGCTGCTTACCTACTCTGGACATCAGAACCTACCAAACGTTACAAATAATCTCGCCACCACACCGGATGCGAGCGCAGTCTTTGTTCGTCATTACACCCTTTGAACTCGACACGATCGAAACACCAAGACCGTCAAGGACCTTCGGCATCTCGTCAAAACCCCGATAAACCCTACGCCCCGGCTTGCTCACGCGTTGAATACCCCTGATCACGGGCACAGAATCCTTCGTATATTTCAGGTAGATCCTCAACATGCCCTGTCTCCTGTCAGGAATCACCTTGTAACCCTTTATGAAGCCCTGTTCCTTGAGAACACGGGCAACCTCGACTTTTATCTTGGCACAGGGAACGTTGAGCCTTCTATGCCTCGCCCGAGCAGCGTTTCTTATCCTTGTCAGCATATCGGCAATTGGGTCCGTCATCATCGCCCCAACCCCCTACCAACTAGCCTTTCTAACACCCGGAAGCTCACCCTCTCGCGCAAGATTCCGAAAACATATTCGACACATCTCAAACTTCCTCAAATAACCTCTGGACCTGCCGCAGATCTTGCACCGGTTGTAGGCCCGAACCTTGAACTTAGGCGCCTTCTTCCATTTAGCTATTAGCGATTTCTTTGCCATATCATTCCTGTCGCAACTTGATGGGTCGAATCAACCAGTCCAGCAACTATGTCCTCTTGAAAGGCATACCCAGGTGCGCCAAGAGCTGCCGGGCCTCGTCATCCCGCTTCGCCGTGGTTACAATGGTTACCGAAAGCCCGTGGGTGCGGCTCACCTTGTCATAATCTATCTCTGGGAAAATTATCTGCTCCAATATCCCAAGCGTGTAGTTGCCGCGACCGTCAAAAGCCCGGTCCGAAACTCCCCTGAAATCCCGCACACGAGGCAATGCAGCATTCACCAGCCGATCGTAAAACTCATACATCCGCCTCCCGCGAAGCGTCACCGAGCAACCAATTGGCATCTTAGCACGAAGCTTGAATGCCGCGATCGACTTCCTAGCACGCCGTATCGCCGCCTTCTGGCCAGTAATCTGGGCCAACTCATCCGCCGCCTCGTCCAATAGCTTCAAGTTCTGAATGGCCTCACCAACGCCTACGTTGACAACGATCTTTGAAAGCCGCGGGACCTCGTGCACGTTCTTGTAGCCAAACTCCTCTGTCAGCTTTGGCGCTACTTCCTCTTTGTAAAACGCTAGAAGCCTGCTCAACTCAACACCTCTATATCATCTCGCCACATTTCTTGCAGATCCTAACCTTGCGACCGTCAGATAGCGTCTTGTGCGCTATCCTCGTCGCCCTGTCGCAGTTTGTGCAGACCAACATCACGTTAGATATCCTCACCGGACCTTCCTTCTCAACAATCCCGCCCTTCTGATCAACACGCTTCGCCTTCGTAGAACGTCTTATGAAATTCACATTTTCTATTAAGATAGAGTTATGTTTATGAAGAACGTGAAGAACCCGACCACGCTTACCACGCTCGTCGCCTGCAATCACCAGCACCGTGTCATTCTTCTTGATGTGAAACTTCTTACGCCGCTCCTTAGCGAGGCCACGCTTGATCATACTACCTCCGCCGCAAGCGAAACAATCTTCATGAACCTCTTCTCACGAAGCTCTCTCGCCACTGGACCGAAAACACGGGTTCCAATGGGCTCATTTTGCTTATCTATCAAAACCGCCGCATTCCTGTCGAACCTAATATAGGACCCGTCCCTACGCCTGACCTCCTTGGCGCACCGAACTATCACAGCACGAACCTTCTCACCCTTTGCAACGTTTGAACCGGGGGCAGCCTCCTTCACGGATGCTACTACAACATCCGCTATCGAAGCCGTCCTCCGACCCGAAACACCCAATACCGATATACAAGATAACCTCTTGGCCCCCGAATTGTCGGCGACGTCGAGGGAAGTCATCATTCTGATCATTTCGCCTCACAGTCCTCAGACCAGAACCTCCTACTTAGCTCTCTCAACTATTTCAACCAACCGCCAATGCTTACGTTTCGACAGGGGCCTTGTCTCCATGATCTTGACGCGGTCCCCAATCCTACACTCGTTATGCTCATCATGAACCAAAAGCCGTTTCACACGTTTCACATACTTCTCGTAATGCGCATGCTTCCGCAGCTGCTCGATAACTACAACCGTCGTCTTGTCCGCTGCGAGCCTCGCCACAACCCCTGTTCTCGACTTCCGCCGTCCCCTATCTACCATCGCTGTCCCGTTCAGTTGCCTCTTTCTGTTCCCGAATCGTGATCACACGAGAGAGCTCTCGCCGAGCTGTCCTAAGCCGTAGCGGGTTCTGAATCTGCCCTGTCGCTTTCTGAAAACGTAGGTTGAACAGCTCCCGCCTCAAATCAGCCTCCATACCTTTGAGCTCCTCCGCACCTAACGCCCACAGCTGAGATTTACGAGTCATCAACTAGCCATCTCCCCATGACGTCCTAAATCAGAAGCTACCTTATGGCACACAAATCGTGTCTTGATCCCAATCTTGTGAGATGCCAGCCGAATCGCATCTCTTGCCAATTCCTCTGACACTCCCTCCATCTCATAGAGTATCTTCCCAGGCAAGACCCGCGCAACCCACTCCTTCGGCGCACCCTTGCCCTTGCCCATCCGCGTCTCCGCAGGCTTCTCCGTCGTAGGCTTATCAGGAAAAATGCGAATCCAGATCCTGCCGCCTCTCTTGATTCTACGCGTCATCGCGACCCTGGCAGCCTCGATCTGACGGGCAGTTATCCAGCCAGGCTCCAAGGCCTGAAGGCCATACTCGCCAAATGCCAACTTGTTCCCTCGAAAGGCCTTCCCCTTCATCCGACCACGTTGACGCTTACGATATTTAACCTTACGCGGCATTAACATCAGGAAGCCTCCCCCTTCTTAGATGACTTCCCCAGAACCTCGCCCTTGAACACCCACACCTTCACGCCTATCGCTCCATAAGTCGTCCGAGCAAGTGCATACCCATAGTCAATGTCAGCACGGAGAGTATGAAGAGGCAAACGACCCTCCAAATACCACTCCCGACGACTCATCTCCGCACCACCAAGCCGACCCGCACACGAAACCTTAATCCCCTCCACACCTGCACGAACCGCAGAAGCAATTGCCCGTTTCATCGCTCGCCTAAACGATGTGCGACGCAGCAACTGCGAAGCAATGTTCTCGGCGATAAGCCTCGCATCAGTGTCAGGATTATCAATACTCAATACCTCTATATGAACGCTCTTACCAACCTGTTTGACTAACATGTCCCGAAGCTTGGAGACCTCAGAACCCTTCCGACCAATAACCCTGCTCGGAAACGCCGTCTCTATGAATATCCGAATATCACTGTCCCGCTGACGCTCAATGCGAATCTTCGACACCGCCGCATTGGCAAGCTCCGCCCTGAGCATCCTCTTGATCGCAAGGTCCTCGTGAACATACTTGGCGTAGTCCTTCTTGGAATACCATTTTGAATCCCAATCCCGAGTTACCCCTACTCGAAGACCAATCGGATTAGCTTTCTGACCCAAGCCTGCTCTCCCTCTCTCTCACTAGCCTTTCCCTTCCGATCCTCTAGCCCTAACTCTCTCCGACTCGACCCCATCCTTGGCCTCCTCGAGGACTATCCGAACGTGCGACCTCCGATGACGTATCAAAAACACACGGCCACGCGCCCTAAAACTCACTCGCTTCTCCGTCGGCCCAGGCCCAACATCGACCCGCGACACAAAAAGCGAACTCGTGTCGCTTATATCAGGACTATTCCCTGCATTCGCAATCGCAGACCGCAACAACTTCAGCATGATCCGTGCTGTCCGACGAGGCGAAACCATCAGCAACCGCTCGGCCACCTCAGCCCTCCTATGACGGATCAGGTCCGCAACCGGCTTCATCTTCCGAAATGAGACTCGCTCGAACCTCAAAAGCGCACTAGCCTGTCCCACGCACGTGCCTCCGACCTACACTACTTCTTCATCTTCTTAGCACGGCCCGCTCGCTCAAGCTTGCCACCATGTCCACGAAATGTCCGCGTCGGTGAAAACTCACCCAACTTGTGTCCCACCATGTTCTCCGTCACAAAAACAGGAACAAACTTCCGACCGTTGTGAACCAAGAACGTAAGCCCCACAAAATCAGGCACCACCGTCGAACGCCTCGACCAAGTCTTTATGGGCCTTTTGGACTTCTCTTTCTGCTGCATCCTGACGTGTTTCATCAGGTGCTCATCCGCAAAAAAACCTTTCTTGAGCGATCTAGTCATTTAATAATCCGCACTACTTACGCTTACGAGCTTTTACTATGTATTTCGCTGATAACTTCTTCTTATTACGCGTCTTCATCCCCTTAGTTGGCTTGCCCCACGGACTCACCGGATGCCTGCCACCCGAACTCTTGCCCTCGCCCCCTCCGTGAGGGTGATCCACCGGGTTCATCGCCACACCCCGGACCTTGGGCCTCTTGCCGAGCCACCGTGAACGACCCGCTTTCCCATAGTGAATCGTTGAATGCTCGCTGTTGCCAACCTGCCCTATCGTTGCATAACAGTCAAGGTGAAAAAGCCTGACCTCACCCGAAGGTAACCTCACGTGGGCGTAATTGCCCTCCTTCGCCAGTAAGTCCGCCTCCGCACCAGCACTCCGAGCCACCTGCGCCCCCTTGCCCGGCTTTAACTCGACACAGTGAACCACTGTCCCAAGTGGAATGTTCCTCAATGGCAACGTATTCCCAGGCTTGATGTCCGACGAAGGCCCCGTCTCTATCCTGTCGCCTACCTTCAACTTGCTCGGAGCTATCATGTAACGCTTCGCCCCATCTGCATAGTACAGCATCGCCAAACGCGCCGTCCGATTAGGATCATACTCCACTCGCCTCACCGTCGCTGGAACACCCAACTGGTCCCGCCTCACAAAATCCACAACCCGGTATTTCCGCTTTGCGCCTCCCCCGCGGTGGCGAACCGTGATACGGCCCCGATTGTTTCGCCCGGCCTTTCTCTTCCGAATCTTCAGCAGCGACTTGACGCCAGGGCCCTTCTCGGTGAGAGAATCGAACGTCGAAACCGACATTCCCCTTTGCGCATTAGTCGTAGGCTTAATCCGTTTTATTGCCACAATTACACCAAAACCATATTAAACATCATATATTCTCAAAATACTCAACCCTGGCATCCCTCGGAAGACTAACCACAGCCTTCTTCCACGACGATGTCTTCCCAACATACCGACCCAGCCGCCGGGATTTGCTCTTCCGACGCATGATGTTCACCTTAATGACCCTTACCTTGAAAGCCGCCTCGGCAGCCCTCTTGATCTGTGGCTTCGTGGCGGACAACTCCACCCTCAAAACCACCTTGTTGTAGTCAGACTTCAGCCCGGTCGACTTCTCCGAGAGCACCGGATACCTCAAAATCTCGTATTCCCTAGACACCTTTCATCCTCGCTTGAAGAAGCTTCAGCGATTCCTCCGTCAGGAACAACCTGTCCGCCAAGAGTATGTCATAAACCGTTATCTGGTCAATGCACTTTACTAAAACAGACTTTATGCCCCCAGCATACGTTTTCCCTGGGTGGAACCTCAGGTTCCGAGCAGACTTCTCTATCACGCCGTCCATCTCTGGAAGGGCAATCAATACCCGGCCCACGCCTCCAAGCCCCACCAGCGTCGCCAAGAGAGCCTTCGTCTTGATCTCTTTCAGTCCAAAATCCCGCACAACAATGACCGCATCGGACGAAAACCGGTCAGACCATGCCATCCTAAAGGCCTGCCTCCGCAGGCTACGAGGCGGCTTGGTCTTGACCACGCGAGGCTTCGGCCCGAAGATCACGCCCCCTCCACTCCAGAGCGGTGATGTCCTCGTGCCAGCCCTGGCTCGACCCGTGCCCTTCTGGCGGAAAGGCTTTCTGCCCCCGCCGCGCACCTGCGCCCTCGTAAGAGAACTGGCCGTCTTCTTCATGTAATTATTGACCTGCGCACGCACAACCTCGTGTAAAACATGCGGCTTCGGGTCCACCTTGAAGTGCGACTCGTTCAGCTCCACCGAGCCGACTGTGTTGCCCTGAGCATCAAGAATTTTCGTTTCCACTCTACTTAAACCCACTACGTCCTGCGCTGGCTCGTCGATGCGACTTTCGACAGAAGCAAATACCGACCGCTGGCGCCCCCAGGGACCCCGCCTTTGACGAGCACCACATTCCTTTCCTTCATAACACTGACCACCTTGGCCCGGCTGAGCGTTACACGGTCGCCGCCCATTCTCCCAGGCAACTTCCTACCCTTGTAAACACGCGAGGGCGTGGCCGAACAACCTATGGAGCCAGGAATGCGACCAGAATGCGATCCGTGGCTCTTGGGGCCACCGCTGAAACCGTGCCGCTTGACTACCCCAGCGAAGCCTTTGCCCTTGCTTATCCCTGTTATTCTCACCAAGTCTCCAGCCTCGAACAGACCAACATCCAGCTTCTGGCCCACCTCATAACCACCCACATCATCAACCCTGAACTCACGCAGCAGGTCAACCGCGTCCAGACCAGCACGCTTCAAATGACCTCGCAGTGGTTTGGTCATCCGCTTGAACTTCTTCCGCGACTTAATCCCAACCTGAACAGCATTGTAGCCATCCGACCCCTTCTCGCTCTTAACCTGAACGACGCGACAGTCCTCTACCTGAAGCACCGAGACCGGCACAACATCCCCGTTCTCCAGAAAAATCTGGGTCATCCCGAGGCTCCTTGCGATCACACCAATATCTCTTGAGCTCACTACAACTTGACCTCTATCTCGACACCAGCCGGCAGGTGAAGATTCAAGTCCATGATCGTCTTCACCGTCCGCTGCGAAGGCTCTACTATCTCAATCAGCCTCTTGTGCGTTCTTATCTCAAACTGCTCCCGAGACTTCTTGTCAACGTGTGGAGAGCGAAGCACCGTGAAAATGCTACGCTCAGTCGGAAGAGGGATTGGCCCAAGCACGCGACCTCCGGCCTGCTTCACACTATCTGATATCCTGCGGCTCGTCTCATCCAACAACCGCTGGTCGAATCCTCGAAGCTTGACTCGTATCTTCTCAGTTTCCATACGTTCTCGATTTCCCATTTGAAACAGTCCAGAAGGAGAGTCCTCTAAACCAAGAGAAAGAACCGCCAATTATATTTTCCAAAACAGGTCTGTCAACACCAAACTTAGTCGATCCCGTAAAACAATTCCTTCCGCACCCACTCAACGACAACTCTTCACAACCTCCTGCTCAACCGAACGGGGGACCTGCTGATACCGATCGAACTGCATCGAGTAATTCCCTCGACCCTTCGTGAAAGACCGAAGCGCCGTGGCATACCCGAACATGTTTGCAAGCGGCACCTCCGCCTTCACAGTCTCTATATTCTTCCCAGAGGATATGCTCCACACCTTCCCCCGCCTAGCCTGAAGATTTCCGGTCACCTCACCAACCGACTCGGGAGGAAGCGTTATCTCAAGCTCAAAAATGGGCTCCAGAAGAACCGGTTCCGCCTCCTTTATCGCCTTCAAAAAAGCCTCCCGACCCGCAAGCATAAAAGCGATCTCCGAGGAATCTACCGGATGAAACGAGCCATCAACAAGCGCAACCTGCACGTCAATGACCGGGTACCCCGCGATCACTCCCTCCTGTGAGGCGCTCAGCACCCCCTTCTCAACCGACGGGATGATCTGCTTCGGGATGACCCCTCCAACGGTCCTGTCCTCAAACACGACCCCGGTTCCAGATTCGCCCGGCTGAACCTCAAGCCATACGTGACCATATTGGCCCCGGCCGCCAGTCTGCTTGACAATCTTGCCCTCTGCACGGGCCCTCTTAGTTATGGTTTCACGATAACTCACCCGAGGACGACCTATGTTCGCATCGACATTGTATTCACGAACCAACCGATTTAGAACTACATCGATGTGCAACTCGCCCATTCCGGAGATGATCGTCTCTCCTGTCTCAGAGTTGTGCTTGATCTTAAAAGTCGGGTCCTCCCGCGCAAGCGTCTTCAGCGAGCTCGAGAGCTTCTCCCTGTCCTTCATCGTCCTAGGCTCAACACTGACGGACACCACCGGCTCAGGGAAGACGATCTGTTCCAGAACAATCGGCGCATCCTGATCGCAAACGGTATCACCCGTGGAGAGATTCTTCGCGCCAACTATCGCCGTTATGTCCCCAGCATAGACGTGTGCCACGTCCTCGTACTTGTTGGCATGTATCTTCAGCAACCTCGAGACCCGCTCCCGGCGCCTCAACCTGGGATTGAACACGTAGGAACCCGCGGATAGCTTCCCAGAATACACTCGACAGAACGCAAGCGTCCCCATCTTCGGATCAGCTATTATCTTGAACACAAACCCGCAAAAAGGCTCCGAATCACTCGGCCGCCGCTCTATCTCGGCGCCTGTAACCGGGTCCAACCCCCTAGCAGGCGGCACATCAGACGGAGACGGTAAGTAGTCACAGATTGCGTTAAGCAGAAGCTGCACACCCTTGTTCTTGAACGCGGAACCACAGAGCACCGGCACGATCTTATTCTCAATAGTGCCGCGCCTAAGCAACAGACACATCTCGTCCTTGAAACTCGGCGCATCCCTGTAAAAACTGTCCAAAATAGAATCGTCAACCTCGCTCAACGCCTCCACGAGGCGCTCACGCGACTTCGCCACGCTTGCACTGAACTCCTCCGCGATAGGTTCCCTGCGAACCTTCGCACCAAAACTCATGTCGTCAAAAAACAGCGACTCCTCCTCAACGAGGTCTATTATGCCTGAAAACTCGCCCTCTGCTCCAATGGGAATCGCTATCGGCGCCGCTACGCAGCCAAAAATGCGCTCGATCTCCTCCAGCGAGCCAAAATAGTCCGCCCCAGTTCTGTCCATCTTGTTCACGAAAACCAACCGCGGGACGTGATACTTATCCGCCTGGCGCCAAACCGTCTCCGTCTGGGGCTGGACCTTGCCAACCGCGCAGATTATCACGACGACACCATCGAGAACTCTGAGACAGCGTTCAACCTCTGCCGTGAAATCAACGTGCCCGGGAGTGTCAATCACGTTGATCCTGCAATCCTTCCAAAAACACTGTGTTGCCGCAGAAGTTATCGTGATACCACGTTCCTGCTCGAGCTCCATCCAGTCCATGACCGTGTTGCCCGTATCGACCTCGCCAATCCGATGTGAAGTCCCAGTATAATACAAAATCCTCTCCGTAGTGGTCGTCTTGCCCGCATCAATGTGCGCCATCAGACCTATATTCCGAATCTTGTGAAGAGGATACTTTCTTGCCATCTTTCAAACTCAATATTGATAAAACCAACCGAAACGCTACGCAGGTGCAGCCTGCCAAAACGCCCTGATGTCCAGGCAGGTCAACCAGAAGCTACGAGCAAAACAGCCTCGCCATGCAGCTACCACCTGTAATGCACAAAGGCCTTATTCGCCTCCGCCATCTTCTGAATGTCCTCTCTGCGCTTTACAGCGCCTCCCCTATTTTGACTCGCATCCAGTATCTCCGCGGCCAGCCTCTCCTGCATCGTCTTCCCGTCTCGCTTCCTGGCGAAACTGGTCAACCACCGCACACTCAATGCTATCTGCCGGTGCTGCCTAACCTCTACCGGCACCTGATACGTTGCCCCACCAACTCTCCGCGACTTAACCTCCAAAAGCGGCTTAGTGTTCTCCATCGCCTTGGAGAAAACCTCGAGCGGGTCGCTCTTGGACTTGGTCTTGATGATCTCCAAGGCATCGTAAACGATGCGCTCCGCCAAACTCTTCTTGCCCGAACGCATGATGCAATCGACCAATTTCGTCACGAGTGCGTCCCCGTAAACTGGGTCCGGAGGGAGCACTCGCCGCTGTATCCTTCTTCGTCTCGCCATTCTGATCCTTCTCTCAGACTATAGCGCCAAACAAAACACTATGAGCTTCATCACCACAATCTAGATTACTTGGCAGAGCTCTTAGGCCGTCTCGCCCCATACTTGCTCCTGCCTCTTTTTCTGTTCTCAACTCCTGCCGCATCAAGCGTCCCCCTCACAACATGGTAGCGCACGCCCGGCAGGTCCCTAACTCTGCCCCCTCTTATCAAAACAACAGAATGCTCCTGCAAATTATGGCCCACCCCAGGAATATAGGCATTGGTCTCCAGCCCGTTCGTCAGGCGGACCCTGCATATCTTCCTCAGAGCAGAGTTCGGCTTCTTCGGCGTAACAACAGTTACACGAAGGCAGACCCCCCGCTTCTGTGGACAGCCCCCAAGCGCTGGGCTGCTGCTCTTCTTCCGAACAGACTTTCTGCCGTGTCTCACAAGCTGATTAAGAGTCGGCAATATCACCCTCCAGACTAAAATGGATTAACTTCACTAGCTTCCAAAAAGGCCACTTGCATCTTTGGTTATCTCCTTTCTCTCCTCCTTCATACCAACTAGCTCCGACATCTCCACATTCAGCCTAGGCTCCACATTGTGAACCGGGGCGCCTGTCCCAGCCGGAATCAGCCGGCCAACTATCACGTTCTCCTTCGGACCACGAAGATAATCGACACTACCCGCAATGCTTGCCCCCGCCAGCACCCGCGTTGTGTCCTGGAATGAGGCCGCAGATATGAAACTATCGGTGCTCAGAGAGGACTTCGTTATCCCCAAAAGCAGGGGCTTCGTCTTCGCAGGCGAGGCCGGTAGCCCTACCGCCGGCCGTGCACCTCGTTCCGCAAGTATCTTGTTCTCCGCCTCAAGCTCCTCTGGAGTGACCAGCTGATGATACCTGAACCTGCTGTCACCAATCCTGATTATCTTCAGATACTTCTGTATCCGACGATTCTCCTCAAGCTTCGCAACCTTGTCAACATGCTGCTCGGGAAGAAACCTAGTATCACCAGGGTCGATCACCACAGACCGCCGCAGCATCTGACGAATTATCAGCCCTATGTGCTTGTCGTTAATGGTGATCCCCTGCAGGCGGTAAACCTCTTGTATCTCGTTCACAAGAAACTTCTGAAGCTCCTCCTCGCCCAACGCCTCCAAAATGTCCTGTGGGTCTGGGGAACCCTCCATGAGCGGCTCGCCTGCCTCGACAACATCTCCCTCCAGAACGGTTATATGTTTGCCCCTAGGTATGAAATACTTCTCCTCCTCTCTCTCACACGTCGGAACCTTTTTCTTCTTTGCCTCAAGTTCCTCGCAGACAGCATTGAAGACCTCATCCTCCACATACGAACCAGGTGCAAGGCTCGAATCTCCTGCATCAACAACCTTCACTAAGTGGGACTGGACCAGAATCTCGAAAAAGCGCCTCGTGGTTTTGCCGTACTTGACACGGCCTTTGTTCCTCGCGATCACTGCCTTTTCCTTAGGCTTCCTCGCCTGGAATAACTCAACAACCCGCGGAAGACCCCCTGTAATATCCTTGGTCTTGCTCAACTCCTTATACAGCTTCGCCAACGGGTCCCCAGGCTCCACCTTGTCACCGTCCTCCGCAATGAGATGAGCACCCACAGGCAATTGATAATCCCCAACCACGTCGCCTGCCTCATTACGTATCAAGACTCTCGGCGAGAGTATCTTCTCCTCCTTCTTGGCTGAGCCCTTATCCGAAGCCCCCCTCTTCAGGTCTCTCAGCTCCTCACTTATTATTACACGAATCGGCATCCCGCTTATCGCGTGGAACTCCTCGCTCAGGGTAACCCCCGGCACAATATCGGCCAGCTCAACAACACCCTCCTGCTCGGTCATAATCACCTTCGCATACGGGTCCCACTCGATGATCGCATCACCCTTCGTAACCTTCCCACCGTCCTGGACCTTGATGTGTGCACCATGGTTAACGATGTGCCTGGCCAACGTTCGGGAACGTTTGTCCCGCTTGTCCAAGATCGAGACATGACCACCCCTTCTTGAGGTTACAACCCATTCACCATGCTTGTTCCTCACCGTCGTCAGGTCTGCGTCGTAGTGCAGTATCCCTGACTCCGAGGCCTCAATCATGTGCTCCTCGACCGTCGTGCTCGCCGTCCCACCTATGTGAAAAGTCCGCAGAGTAAGCTGAGTGCCCGGCTCACCAATCGACTGGGCCGCAATAATGCCCACTGCCTCGCCGACCTCCACCATCTTGCCCCGAGCGAGGTTACGCCCATAACACTTGACGCAGACCCCGCTCTTGGCCTCACACGTCAATACCGATCGGATGGCTACCTGCCTAATGCCCGCCTGCTCAATCTCCCGGGCCTTGACCTCGGTAATCTCCTCGTTGTAGTGAACGATCACCCGACCATCAGGGGCAACTACGTCCTCCAAAGCCACACGTCCAAGAATCCTCTCCCGCAACGGGGCGATCTCGGTCATACCCTCATAAAGGGCAGTCATTGTCAGACCTTTGATCGTCCCACAGTCCTCCTCTGTTACGATCACCTCTTGTGCAACATCAACTAGAATCCTCGTCAAATAGCCAGCGTTCGAGGTCTTAAGAGCCGTATCCGCCAGCCCCTTCCGACCACCGTGCGTGGAGATGAAATACTCCAGGACGCTCAATCCCTCCCGGAAGTTAGCCTTGATCGGCGCCTCGATGATCTCGCCCGAAGTCTTGCTCATGAGGCCTCTCATGCCAGCAAGCTGCAATATCTGCTCGGTGCTGCCTCTGGCCCCAGAATACATCATCATAAAAACCGGATTAAGCCCCTCCGTATCGCCAAAATCCACACCACCACTGTCCGCCTTCGACGCCTCCAGCGCCGAAATAACATTCTTGGAGACGAGATTCTTGGCCTTCGTCCAGATATCGACCGTCTTGTTGTGCCGCTCCCCATCGGTGATCCGCCCACGGTTAAAATCCGAGATCACCTGCCCCACTTTCTCGTCTGCCTCGTTCACGATCTCGTACTTCTCCTTGGGGACAGCAATGTCCTTGATCGAGATGGAGACACCCGAGAGCGTGCTGTACTTGAAACCCAGGTCCTTCAGCTTGTCCAGCACCTTTACTGTCTCTGCCAGCCCAAACAACATGTATATCTGGGTTATGTGCTTGGCAATGGAACGCTGCGTCATCACCTCGTTGATGAATGGGTAGCCCTTCGGCATCGCGGCGTTAAGTATGATGCGGCCCGGCGTAGATACAATCACGTTCCGGTACTTAAAGGTGTTAATCCCGCCGCAGTGAGGGCATCTCTTGACCTTTGTCTCCTTCTGGCGAACAAAACCACACTTCTCGCAGAGCCATGTTACGGCAGGTGTGAACTCCTCTCCCAGGCAAACAGGACACCTCCGGGGATGCGAGCTCGACTGAATCAGGTGTCCACAAGCGCTACACTTGAAGACAGGTACCCTAACCCTAATGGCATCCAACAGCGGAATGCCACCAACCGAGTGCACCGTTATCACATCATCCACGTCCGGAAACACCGCGCCGCTTGGAACCTCGTTACGAACCTTCGTCAAGTAAAAGGACCCCAGCACCATGTCCCTCGATGGAACAGCCAGCGGACGGCCGTTTGCAGGCGAGAGAATGTTGTTGCTGGCAAGCATCAAACAGAGTGACTCCGCCTGAGCCCTCACCGACAAAGGCACATGCACCGCCATCTGGTCGCCATCGAAATCAGCATTGAAAGCGGCGCAAACGAGGGCGGGCACCTCGATCGCCTTACCCTCGGTCAAAATAGGCTGAAAGGACTGAACGCCGAGCCGGTGCAGCGTAGGCGCCCGATTCAGCATGACGGTGTGTCTCCGAACTATCTCGTTGAGAATCCGCCAAACCTCAACATGCTCCGAATCCACCATCTTCCTCGCGCTCTTGATCGTGGCTGCCAACCCCTCCTGCTGGAGACGGTTATAGATAAATGGCTTGAACAGCTCCAGCGCCATCCTCTTGGGAAGCCCGCACTGATGAATACCGAGGTGAGGCCCGATCACAATCACTGAGCGGCCTGAGTAGTCGACCCGCTTGCCGAGTAGGTTCTGCCGAAACCTCCCCGGCGTCCCCTTCAGCATGTCCGTCAAAGACCGAACAGGACGGTTATGAGGTGCAACGACCGGCCTGGAACGACGAGTGTTGTCCAAAAGCGCATCAACTGCCTCCTGAAGCATCCGCTTTTCGTTGCGGACTATCACCTCCGGAGCCTTAAGCGCCAGCAGCTTCTTAAGACGGTTATTACGATTGAGCACCCTTCTATACAGATCGTTCAGGTCCGAAGTCGCAAATCGCCCACCATCGAGAGGCACAAGCGGCCTCAGGTCCGGCGGCAACACCGGAATAACGGTAAGAACCATCCATTCAGGTTTGTTCGCCGGCCGACCCGCGGTCCCAGAGTGGCGGAAGTCCTCCACTATTTTCAGCCGCTTGACAGCCTTCTTCGACGTCTGCACCGCTATCCTAACTGCCTTCCCCTCCGGCGGCGAGCCGCCCGCCTCCATGATGCGCTCCGAGACCTCCTCAAACTGAAGCTTGTCAACTACCTGATTGACCTCAAAATCACTGTCCTTGGGGTCCTTGACCTTAACCCTCGGCCGAAGTGATGCCCGCAACTGCTCGGCCAACTCGTCAAGGTCCAAAAGCTGAAGAAGCTCCCGAATCGCCTCGGCGCCCATCTGCACTCGTAGGCCAGGAACATCCCTCAAGTGCCGATACTCCTCCTCCGAAACAAGCTTGCCCCGCTTAAGACCAGATTCCCCGGGCTCGATCACCACGTAAGACTCATAGTAAATGACGCGCTCCAGCTGCTTGATCGTCATGTCCAGCAAGTACCCTATACGTGAAGGAGGCGCCTTGAAAAACCATATGTGCGCAACAGGACATGCCAATTCAATGTGCCCGAGCCGCTCCCGACGAACGATCGACCGGATGACCTCAACGTGACACTTCTCACACACAATCCCACGGTGCTTCATGCGCTTATATTTGCCGCAATTACACTCAAAGTCCTTCACCGGACCAAATATCCTGGCGCAGAACAGCCCGTCCTTCTCCGGCTTAAAAGTGCGATAAGTGATAGTCTCAGGTTTTTTCACCTCGCCATGGGACCTCTTCCGAATCCGCTCCGGAGACGCCAAACCTATCCTAATAGCGTCAAACGGCTTTGGTTCTCTGGGCTTGTCAAAAAGATCTATTGACCTGTCCAACATGTAACCTCCGGTCACCTTGTTATTTTGATCCCATCTTCAACCCGCTCAAACTCAAGAGATGCCCGAGAAAACCTCGGGCGACGCCGCGTCTCCAAGAGCTCTATGTCGAGCCCAAGACTCTGAAGCTCCTTGACCAGAACGTTGAATGATTCCGGCGTCCCCGGCCTTGCCAGGTCCTGTCCCTTCA
>Ga0164318_10001245_pt1 | contig 22332 bp, 14 predicted proteins | sample GuaBasSedimGuay9_FD_113734 | JGI IMG/M metagenome (GOLD analysis project Ga0164318, IMG submission 113734) | Subseafloor sediment microbial communities from Guaymas Basin, Gulf of California, Mexico - Guay9, Core 4571-4, 0-3 cm | ecosystem: Environmental > Aquatic > Marine > Hydrothermal vents... | reverse complement strand
CCAACAGGGCATACTTGTTGTTGGAACCCCAACCAGCCATTATCAACGAGATAACCGTAAAGGTTGTTATGGCTATGATATAAAGAATGCCAATGTTGAGGTCGGCAACAATCAAACCATCACCCCAGGGTATCACCACATACGCTGCGAAAGCTGCTACAAAACAAATAACCGGCGCCCAGAAAAAGACAATCTTATCTCGTTGCTCAATAACTACATTTTCCTTTTGAAGCAACTTGATCGCATCCATAATAGTCTGATACCATCCGTGCCAGCCATGCCGCATGGGACCAAAACGTTGCTGAACATGAGCTGATATTTTTCGTTCCCACCAGACCAGGTATAGTGCCACTAATAACAAGATACCAAAAACTACCACACTAAGGACCAGGTAGCTCACCGGCATCAACCACATTTCAGGAAGACCGGTGGTCTGCAGCTTCTCATATAGCCAGGCAAACAGCGGAGCTAGTTCGAGTGTGGCAATCGGCCAGTAGATCATCTATCTACCTCAGGCATGATAATATCAAGCGTAGCGAAATTGGCTACCAGATCGGCGATAAGCATATTAGTGCTGAAATGTGGCAGAATCTGGACATGATTAAACGATGCGCCGCGTGTCTTGACACGCAATGGTTTCTTACCACCATCTGATATTAGGTAAACGCCAAGTTCACCACGGGAATTCTCGATCCGAGTATAGGTCTCGCCTGCTGGGGGCTTAAAGGTCAGCTTGACTTTTTTATTTTTAACATCACCCTCGGGGAGACCATCCAGCGCCTGGTAAATAATTCTCATTGATTGTTTGATTTCATCCAGACGGAGTATGTAACGATCAAAGCAATCACCATTGTAACGAACAGGTATATCAAAATCGAATTTATCGTATATGCAATAGGGATCGTTGCGGCGGAGATCATATTGTACTCCCGATGCCCGCAAGTTTGGGCCGGAAACACCATAGGCAATAGCCAATTCCTTTGGGAGAATCCCAACGCCCTTGGTGCGCTTTAACCAAATAGGATTCTCATTAAGTAAGCCTTCGTAATCGGACATTTTCTCTGCTATCACTTTGAGAGCGCTGCGACATTTTTGCTCAAATCCCTTGGGAATATCTTTTGAAACACCACCAATGCGAATATAGTTGTAGGTCAGCCTTTGTCCACAGGTCATCTCAAAGAGGTCAATGATTAACTCCCGTTCGCGCATACCATACAGAAAAGGTGTCAGTGCTCCGATATCCATTGCAGTTACACCATAAAATAGAAGGTGGGAGGCAATTCGGTTTAATTCCAGCATAATGACGCGCAGATACTTGGCTCGCTCTGGGACTTCCATCTCTGCGATTCTCTCGGTCGCCAACGAGAAAACGTATTCGCAGGACATAGAAGTAACGTACTCAACACGATCCATCATCGGAATACACTGGGAATAGGTACGGTTCTCCATGACTTTTTCGATGGCCCGATGCAAATATCCAATAACCGGTTCAATTTTGACGATCTTCTCGCCGTCCATGGTCAGGACCAGCCGACATACGCCGTGAGTCGACGGATGCTGCGGCCCCATGTTGACAATGAACTCTTCTGTACGCAGTTCACGCATAACTACAGTTCCGGTTTCCGCTTAAAATCAGGGGCATCCCAGTCTTTCCGCATTGGATGACCCTGATCCCAATCGTCTGGCAAAAGAAAGCGGGTCAGGTTGTCGTGGTTCTTGACATTGATACCGTACAGTTCCCACATTTCTCTTTCGTACCAGTTGATAGCAGGCCATATTTCCTGCAGCGATTCCACTTCAGCTTGATCGTAGGACATGATGACCTTGAAATCCAAACGCAGGTTGTTGGATATGGAAGCGATATTATAGACGGCTTCGAAGTGTTCCCCAGTATCTACGCCGCCGAGGTTGCATAGAAAGTCAAACTTGAGATTATCGTCTTCCTTTAAAGCTTTTGCCACTTCAAAAATCTTATCTACCGCGACTTCGTAGAGAGGATCATACTTGCCTGTCTTGAGCGGTTTAAGGCGACCGTCATAATGCTCTGCAATGTAGGCTCTAAGCTCGTCTCGGGTCACGCTATTTTTCCTGCCAATCCAGTAGCTTCTGTTTCTTGATCTTTTCCTGGAGGTGGATACAACCTTCCATCAGTGATTCCGGTCGCGGAGGACACCCGGGAATATATATGTCAACCGGTATAATATGATCGATACCCTTTTCTACTGAATAGCTATCATAATAAAAGGGCCCACCATTAATAGTGCAGCCGCCCATGGCAATAACATAGCGAGGTTCAGCCATCTGATCGTACAGACGTCGCAACCTTGGAGCCATTTTTTTGGTGATTGTACCAGCGCAGAGGATGAGGTCGGCTTGACGTGGTGTGGCGCGAAATATCATTCCCAGGCGGTCAAAATCATACCGGGAAGCACCGGTGCACATGAGTTCGATAGCGCAGCAAGCAGTACCGAACAAAAGGTACCAGAGAGATTTAGCCCGTCCTTGGTTAAGGGCTGCCTCTAAAGAAGTAGTAACTATACCTCCGCCTGGAAATTTCTCAGAGTAAATCGGAAGTTTTTTTATTATACCCACTTGAGTGCTCCTTTGCGCCAAGCGTAAAAAAGACCGAAAAATAGAATCAAGATAAAGATAATCATTTCAACAAGAGCGAACAGTCCCAATTCACCAAACGCCACTGCCCATGGAAATAGAAACACAACTTCTACATCAAATATCACAAACATCAAAGCAAAGATGTAAAAGCGGTTGTTGAATTTGAACCAGGAATCGCCAATAGGAAGTTCAGCACACTCATAAGGAATACTCTTTTCCTTATATGGATTGTGTGGGCGGATAAGGCGGGATAGAAAGAATGTAAAGAGGACACTTCCAATGCCGACAAAGATGAAAATAAGAACAGATAAATACTCCGACATACTGTTTGCTGTACCTTCCATTCTCCATAGTCACCGGGTGGCTATATTCACATAATAGAAAGCACAAGTAAAGAAGCTTTTTTAGTCATTGTCAAGAATATTCTTGGAGGTTTTGCTTAAGACAGTTTTTTTAGTAGGTGATATTCATTGCTGTTCTTCAGATAACCAATCGGATTACTCTCCTCTAGTTCACGAAGGTGTTTGCGGATTTCTGAAGTAAAGGGATAGTTGGGATATGTCTCAAGCAGGTGTCGGTATATTTCACGTCCGGTTTTGTTTGAATCCGTGTTTTCCAAAAGGATATCTGCTTTCAATTTCAATCCATAAGGTAGATAGTAGGATTCTGGAAATTGTTCTGTCAGCCTGTCTACGTAGCCTATAACCGCTGATGAATCCGATTTTTCAAGACTCAATCGGGATAATTTGTACAATGCTACATCAGATAGAGTCGGATCAGTCGCCGTTGCCAATTCTTCCAATGTACTGATAGCTGAATCTGATAAACGTTGTTGCTCATAGAGCAGGGCACGTGAGTACAATTTCAGCAGCACGGGGACATCTCCAGCTTCTTCGAGAATGAGCATAAGACTGAGAGCGTTGTTGACGTAGAATCCTCGGGGGTATTCCACTAACAATTTGTTGAAAGCTGCCTTTGAGGAATCAAATTCCATTTCCATAAATTTAATCAGCCCAAGATAGAAATGAACGGCTTCCATGGATTCGTCATTTAGCGATTGTTTTGTCAAAGACTCGAATTTTATATGGGCTTTTTTTAAATCACCCTGTCGCAGTAAACAATGAGGGGCAGTTAGAATAGCTTTCATGTACCCATTTCCTGCTCGATATTGAGTGGCTACCGAATCAAATATCTCAAGTGCTGATTGATAATCATTAAGATAGTTAAGGTAAATATTACCAATCTGATAACCTGCTATAGCCTTATCCTGGATACGAGGAAAGCGAGCTACAATTGTATCATAGACGGAAATTGCTTTATCGAACTCACCCAGGTGTACTAAGGCATCTGCATAAATAAAGTAGGTTTCATCGAATATTGCTTGATATCCATAGATTGGTAAAACCCATGAAGCTGCGTCAACAGCTTCAGAATACAGTTTTCTCTCCTGACATGCTCTAATGTAGTGCAGGAGGGCATGACCTTTGCCGTCTTCAAGGGAATCCTGTAGGCGGGCATACTTAAAAGCTTCCCTGCCACGCCCGGCTTTGAGATAGTGTGTTGAAAGAAGTCTAGCGGCGCGAGCTTGAGGGACATCCCCGATTTTCTTGCGTAACACTTCCTCAACTTCATTACCAGCGTCGGCAAATGTAAGAAGATTGAGTAATCGGCTTTCCGCTTCAGTTCCCGATCGAGAAGTATCATCCAAGGCGATGAAGTATTCCTCAGCAGCCTCCGTATAGCGCTGTAAACTCTCAAGTATCCGTCCGGCATCAAGGGCCATAAGTCTGGAGTTGGCTATTTTCTCCCTCGTAGATGCAATCAGTCTCAGTCCCTCCTGCTCGAATCCATACTGTTCCATGCTCCTGACAATGCCCCGGTATCGCACAGTGTCATTGGGAGCAACTAATTCAATAGCGCGTTGGTAAGTTTCTTTTGCCTGCTCGAGGTTGTCTTGTTTAGCAAGTGCTTCAGCGAGGAAAAGGTGCAGGATTTGATCTTTCGGAGAAGATTCAAGCAGTCGTCGAATCAGTATCTCCGACTTTGAATATTGTCCTAATTGGTCATAGCAGTGACGTAACAGATTTATCACTACAGAGATATCTGGTTGTCGTTCATAAACTATCTCCAGAAACGAAGCTGCTCCTTGATAGTCTTTTTGCTGAATCAGTCGTCGGGCCAAACTGATAAGATCAGCGTTGTTTTGAGACTGAAGTTTTGATGCTTGTTTCGGCTTGGAAAGATCAGGGTCAGCATAAGAAATTGGCTGAAAACCAGTCATTAGAACCACTACCAACAAGCAAATACGCAGAGATACCATTAGTCATTACCTTGTAGCGTTGGAGTAATTGAGCGAGAGTGCGACTCGATTTGGAGTAATGTCCTGAAATATGCCTTAATCCGCTCCTCATATTGAGGAGGGTAATTGTCACCAAGGTAGCGACGCAAACGATCCTCCAGTTTGATGCGATCGTTGAGTAATTCAGCTGGCAAGTTTGGAGGAATAACAAACGGTTGTTCTTCAGCAGCAGTAGCTTTGCGTTGCTCTGTAAAATCCTTACGCTGCAATGAACGGCTGGCTTGTAACATGCGCGAGTATATATTCAATTGTCGCTGAAGGGTCTGCTCTCCAACTTCACCGTCAGCAAGGTCCTCTTCCACACGTTTCATCTCGCGAGCAATATCTTCCAGTCGTCCCAATACCTGGCGAGAATCTCCAAACTCATCAGCTAACTGCTGCATGGATTTACGAATTGACTGCTGTTCACCGGCCATTCTTTTGAGCGCTTCTCGAGCTGCGCTCCCTTCGCTGGCTGGATTGAACGAAGGTTTGTTGCATTGGTTCTTCGTCTGCTGGTTCAACTTGTTCTGCTTATTGCACATTGATTCAAGCTTAGAGATGTTCTTATCGCAGTTGCCTCCTTTATTGCACTGTTTCTGCTGGTTGAGCGATTCCAACAGTCGAATTGAGGCACGGTTAAGGTCAACCATTGCCTGGCGCTGCGATCGACACGCCTGTGCGATTTTCTTATCTGCGAAACCATCAATAGCCAGTTCCATGTTTTGGGTAGTTTTATTTATCAACATCTCCAATTCAGCGGCAATAAATGGAGACTGACGGCCAAGTTCGGCAATCCTGTTTCTAAGACCAGCACATGAGGCTTCTAAATCTTGTTGAGCGGTAGCCATTTCTTTGAGCATGATAGATTCAGCCGTCATCTGAGCAGCCTGCTTGAACAACTCTTCCTGGTTGCGCGAAAGATGATTGGCATCCTCCATCGCCATGCGGATATTTCTCTCAGTTTCTTCTTCATCTCCTCCGGTTAGCGCTAACAACTGTTGCTGCATCTCGTCCAGCATCTGCGAAAGCTTGGAGGAGGCTGTCTTGCCTTCTTCAGAAGCTTTTTCCTTCTGTTGTTGCTGAAGGGCGCTCGACATCCGGGACATATTCTGATCGGCATCAGTTTTCTCGACTGCTTCAGCGAAAAGTTGAGCTTCCTGAGAATCCTCCATCTCGGCTTCTTTTATTAGCTTACGCAGTTCGTCCACTTCATTCTTTAGTGACTCAAGACCATCCTTGAGCTCGTCTTCCTTTGAACTAAGAGAAGGAAGAGTGTTGTCTGATGACGAATCTGTTTTGGCATTCTGAGTTTGTTGTTGTTCAAGTAGCTGTTCTACCTTACGTACCATGGCTTCCATTTTCTGTTCTACCTGCATTTTTTTAAGAAGGGCAAGAGTGCGTTCCAGACGTTTTAGCAATTCCTCCTGTGACATCTCGAAGTCCTTCATAGCTTCGAGAATCTTTTGGCGATCCATGTTCTTCAAAGCTTCCATCAGCTTTTGCTGAGCTTCTCTCATTTCTGGAGTGGCGATTTCTTCGAAGAGTTTCTGGATTTGCTGTAATTTCTCGACAATTTTCCTGCTCATTGTGGCGTTTTCAGTAAGTTTCTCAACTGACTTTTCCATTTGTTGAGCCATCTTGTCGAGGTTCTGTACCAACTCCTCGTTCTTCTGCGCCAGAGTCTCCAGTTCCTTTTGTTCCTGCCAGTCGGCCCGGGTAGCATTTTTATTCTGAGCCTGAATCCGCCTTGCCATGTTTTTGAGTTTGTCCGCCATCTCATGACCCTGTTGCAGCAATTGTTCAGTTCGGATTATACGTTGTGCGCTTTCACCTTCTGTTTCTGCGATCAGCTCCTCCAGAGAAGGCAATCGGGCGATATATTGACGTGAACGAGAAACTTTGGGACCGGAAACTTCGTCGTTGTCGGCAACTTCAAAATAGTATGCAACGTAATCACCTGGATAAAGATGCAGTTGGTCCATGTCCCAGTTAAACTCCACATCTCCTTCCGTTTTGATCCGATCCGAGAAATGCAGCACAGCGACATTCTCTTCTGATGAATTTCCTCGCGATACTATCGTGTATTTCATAACCAACGAGGAAAACCCATAGTCGTCAAAGATACGCACTTTCAAAGGTAGCATCATTTCATCAGTCAGGTTAGCATCGAAGCCTGGGCGCAGGACATCAACGGAAGGGTACTCGTCGGGGATGGCTGTTATATAGTATTCAATTGGATCGGGATTCTGTTCTCCGAGGTGATCGAGAAGTCGGATATGATAGGATTCTGAACTATCCACCAGAAGTGATATAGCGCCAGTGCGACTATTAACATCAAACGCAATATTATTGGAATCATTTAAAACGAGTGTTGCCTGCTCTATGGGCAAGTTTGTTTCAATAGTCATATTTACTTTTGTGCCAACGATAGCAGAAAATGAGCCGTTATTTTCATCAATTACAATTGGTGGCAATCCAGTGTAATCAGGGTAAAACAATGAGGTCTTAATTCCGGTAACGCGGGGTCTATCAACAACATCAACTTGTTGAATCTCTGTTTTTATCCGTCCTGCCTCGACATAATAATCAAATGATCGGTTCACCTGGCGTAACTTGATTGAACATGTAATCGAGTCTTCATCTGTATTGGATAACGCTGATGAAAAAGGAAGATCAACTTTTGCCTGTTGCCAGTTGCCCCCTACGAGGCGATGATAAATAGTCGCTTGGCGTGGGAATGAAGTCCCAACGGCGACGGCTCCTATCTCAATATCGTGGTATTTGACACATTCTACAGACCCTGGAAACGGTACCAGGGTATAACCAAGTGGTGGGGCAATTTCGACCGTAGGGTGGGAGTATACTTCAAGTGAGTAAGAGAATATACCCGGTAGAATAGCCACCATAGTAATTGCCAGTATAATTGCCAGTGCCAGCAAGCGACTTTGTCGAAGAAGGGGACTATATGAAACAGCGCGGTTGAAATCAATTGTTTCCGATTTGCGAATTGCCTGTTGTTCGGTAGCGGCAATCAGCTCTTCCGAGTAACCTATAAACCGATGACCGAGAGCAAACTGCACAGCTGCGATCAGTCGTCCTTTCAAGTGCGGGTTCTTCTGCTCAAGGATTATAGCTACACTTTGTATTGAGCCGTCAAATAATATTGCGACAACGTAGCGGATGATGAGCGCTAAAGTCACTATGCCAGTTATTGCCAAAAGAGAGACCTTGACCCAGACGGGAAGCACAACAACGTTGGCTATAAGAGACAGTCCAATGCCAACGAGAGATACAACTCCCGCAGTCAAGGAAAGACCGGATATAAACAGAATAAGGCGCTGTCTTATCAATATCGTTTTAAGTCTGTTTATGAGAGTCTGGCTGTCAAGCTCGGTAGTCACGGTATCATCCTCAATTCAAATCAACTTCTACGATATTTCAATATAGCAGGGCATAGGTTAGTATGTTAACTCCCATTTTCAGGGCTGCTTCGCGCAATTCAGGAGGGTCATTATGTACTTGGGGGTCTTCCCAACCGTCACCAATATCGGATTCAACAAGGAAATACAGGACTAATCGTCCATTGAGTATAATGCCATACCCGCGCGGGGGCTTGTTGTCATGTTCATGAATCTTCGGTGGTCCGTTTGGGAAATCATAGAAACAATGGTACAGGGGATGATCTAAGGGTATTTCTACGAGACCACGCTCCGGGTACAATTCGGCAATTTCCTTCTTGAAGTTACGTTCCATTCCATAGGAGTCATTAACAAAGAGAAAACCACCTCCAGCCAGATAACGGCGAAGCCGCTCCTTTTCCTCTGTTGAAAAGCTGATTAGTCCATGACCAGTGGCAAACAGGAAGGGATAACGAAATAAATCTCCGTCTTCGATGGTAACCACATGCTCATTTGTGTCAACTGGGAAATCTGTATTTTCTGCTATGAAATGCAGAAGGTTAGGAACTGATGAGTTCCCCCAGTACCAGTCTCCTCCACCGGAATAATGAAGACGAGTTACCCTGATCGCTGATGGGTCTGGATGGGATGGTTGGTTTTTTTGCATGGCTGATAGCCCTGGTATATCACTCCGGTTCGGGCGTTGAGCCAAAAGGGTGTAAGTACCAATTAGTACTATCAGGACAACCATGACAGAGATTTTAAGCACATTAAACCACATACATAATAATATACAGATAAAAGCCATAAAAGGAGCTAAAAAATTGCTTTGCTTTATGCCCTTGAGAAATAAACTTACAAATATTGGCAGTATGAACTATAAAGGGTCAGATGGATGATTGTTGTTGTGTTTTTTCGAGATTTTCAGAACCAATATGTGAACGGTCAATAAACCCCTTCAGGGAATCAATTATCAGATGGGCTACCTGCTCGTGAGGGAATGGTTTGAGTTTAAGGTTTTCAGGAAAGGTTTGCAGATGTATCTTTCCGAGGGAGTAAACAACAAAGACCGACAACAGGCTTAGGTAACAGTGAGAGGTAACCGCAGTTGAAAACCTTCCCGTGGAAGTATGAGGCAAGCAAGCCGGTTTTAATCTATCCGGAGGGATCGAAAATGGACGGGGGAGATGTCCTCGAGATTGGACCGGGTCGCGGCGATCTGTTGCTTGACTTGGCCGAGGCGATGCCAGCAACACGTTTTGTAGCTATTGAGATTGGCAAGAAGAGATATTTCAAACTCATTCCTCGAATTGAAAAACGCGCCTTAAACAATATACAGTTGATTTGCGGTGATGCCCGCATCGTACTAACAAATCATTTCAGTCAAGGTGCATTTAGTAAAATCTACGTGCTATTTCCCGACCCCTGGCCCAAGAGCCGGCATGCTCTAAATCGATTGCTGAATGCCGAGTTTATTGAGTTGTTAAGCCGATTTCTTACAATTGGCGGGGATCTGTATATGGCTACCGATGTCGACTGGTATGCCGAATGGGCAATGACCAACGCTGAAAGTTTACCACTGCTTGAGAATATGGGGAATCCATTTGTGGACGCTTCGGATATGTTCAGCTATGTTCCTACGTTTTTTGAGCAGAAATGGCGCGCTGAAGGACGATCAATTTATTACTTGTGGTTTCGGCGTGTGAAGCTCGCGAGTCCGTCATCGACGGACCCGCTATAACTCCACGTGTATCAGCAAAGCCCTAATTAACAGCTTCCTCGAGTTGAAAGCGTTTGTAAATGCGAGCATAAAGCCCTTCGCGGGCAACCAGAGCGCTATGAGTTCCAACTTCAGCAACTTGTCCCTCATCAAACACGAAGATATTATCTGCGTGTTCCAGAGTGTCGGGACGATGCGTAATTAGAATAGCAGTCATCTCTGGCATAACTTCTTGGAGACGATCCCAAAGGGCAGCTTCAGTATTTGAATCTAGGGCTGAAGTGCAGTCGTCGAGAATCAGCACTTTCGGTTTGCCGACCAGCGCCCGGGCCAAACCCAGTCGCTGTTTCTGACCACCGGAAATAGTTACACCGCGTGTACCTATGGATGTTTCCAGTCCTTTAGGTAAGTCCTGCAGATCCTCACCAAACTGTGACACTTCAATAGCCCAATCGATCAGATCGGATGATATCCCCTCACGACCAATCAGGATGTTGTTCCGAATGGTGTCGCTGAACAGCACCGGTTCCTGGGGCACAAAGCCGACATTGCGGCGCAGATCCTCCAGAGGAAACTGGCGCAGATCACGATCATCAAGCGTAATTGTTCCGTTGGTAGGATCAACCAAGCGAGGGATCAGGTTAACCAACCAGCTTTTACCAGAACCAACGCGTCCCACGATAGCCACTGTTTGCCCAGCTTCTATCTCCATTGAGATGTCGGAAAGTATTTGTCGATCAGATCCATCGAATGCAAACGATACGTTCTTCAAGCTGAGATTCCCAACTATGGTCTTTCCTTTTACAGCGTCGTTATCGGTTACCATAGGCGGAACGTTCTCAAGTTCCAGCAAACGGTTGATCGACACCGCCGATTGGCGCGACTTTACAAGGAAATGACCAATATCAAACATTGGGAAAACCAGCCACATCACATAGTAAATGAAGGCGGCAAGGTCCCCTATTGACAATTCCGAATGCAGTACGCCATAACCACCAATCAGCAACACGATTACAATTCCGAACTGCCAGATATATTCATACAACGAGTCAATAATAGTTGTTATTTTGACAGCCGCGATCTCTGCCTGTCTTCTGTCTTTAGCTGCAGAATTAACCTTTTTCATTTGGGCTGATTCACGAACATACGCTTTGACAACTCGCACTCCTGAGAAACAGGCTTCAATGGTGTCGTTAAAATTCGAGATCTTCTTTTGCAGCCAGTCGTATCGTTTCTCCAGCGCTGATGCGCTGATGAAAAAGATTACAACCAGTATCGGCAAAGGACCTGCTGTCCACAAAGTCAAAACTGGATCAATCGAAACCATCATAATCAAAATAAACGTTACTGCCAGTAATGCCTCGTAAAGTCGGAATATCCCCGAACAGGCAAACCATGATAGTTTCTCAGCGACATCATCGGTCATCCTGGTAACGAGATCACCGGTCCGGAATCTGTTGAAAAAATCAGGTCCCTTAACGGTTATTCTGTCGAAAGCGTCTTGGCGGAAATGCCACTCCAATCGCAGGTTCATCCATGCTCGGGTCGATTGAAAAGACACATACAAAGCATGAGAGAACAAAGCAAGGATGATAAAACCGCAGCCGAACGCCTCTGTTGTTCCCAGACCATATTCCCGACCCAGATCAGCCAGCCCGATAGCAAGCCAGTGCTCGGGCAACTCACCGGTCTTCAAGAAGTCGATAGTGAAACCGATCAACCTCGGGATAGTTGTCTGTAAAGCGGCCTGAATTGGTGTCAGCAACAGTAGTATTGCCAACACCCACGGGTAGTTACGGTAGTATTTCCAAAACCATTTTATTTTATCCAGCATTTATTGACACTCCGCTTCTATTCTTAAACTGCAGGTGGAACAGCTTCGAATAGTATCCGTTCTGCAGCAGCAATTCCGTATGTGTTCCCCGCTCGGTAATCTCACCGTGTCGAATAACTAATATCCGATCAACATCGAGGATCGTCGACAGACGATGAGCGATAATCAGCGATGTTCTTCCGGCCATTAGTTTTTTTAGCGATTCCTGGATCGTTCGCTCCGTTTCGGGATCGACTGAACTGGTAGCTTCATCCAGTATCAATAAATCCGGATTGACTGCCAGAGCGCGAGCGAATGACAGTAGCTGACGTTCACCACGACTAAAGTTGCTGCCCTTCTCAGAAACCTCAGAATGGTATCCATCAGGCAGTCTATTAATCACAGAGTCGGCAGCGACTGTCTTGCAGGCTGTTATAATCTGCTCATGAGTGATGTATTCCGCTTCGAGACCGATATTTGATTCCACATTCCCTGGGAACAGAATGATGTCCTGCAACACCAAGCCGAAGTGTCGTCGTAAATCAGCCTTGGTAATGTCACGAATATCTATTCCATCAACTGTAATCCGTCCCTTCTGTGGGTCATACAGACGCAGGAGCAGTGATATGACAGTCGACTTACCACCACCGGTAACTCCAGCCAGAGCTATCTGCTTGCCGACTGGAATCTCAAAGCTTACATCGCGCAGTACCCAGTTATCATCGTCGGTGTATGAAAACCAAACGTTCTTAAACTGGATTCCTTCTTTCAAACCCTTCCATGAAACCGGACGTACAGGGTCCACAACTTTCGGTTCCAACTCCAACAGGGCGAAAATTCGTCGTGCTCCGGCAAGTCCTTTCTGGAAAGTACCAAGCTGATCCGCGGTACGGGCAATAGGATCAAACTCTTTCCAGATGAGGATTATGAACATAACAATCGTTCCGGCTGAAACATCCCATAAAGCACCTGCCAATAACACCATGCCCATCTTCAACCACTCAAAATAAAACAGTATATTGAAGAAGATACATACAGCGATATTGACATAAGCATCCTCACTGAACTTGCGTTCATTGGCTCTGTATACTCTTTTGCGAGCCCAGTCACCGCGATGAAAAATCTGCACAATAGACATTCCGTGCAGGAACTCGGTTAGAGTAGCTGTTACTTCAGCCATCCGTTTGCGAACTTCCAGAAAGCGATGGGTTGTCAGCCTGTGAAATATCCATCCTAACAGGATTTGCCCTGGGAAGAGCAACATCAGCGTTAACGCCAATTTCCAGTGGACATATAGCATTATCCCGTAGATGCCAAGTATCATCACAACATCGCCGATCACCAGTACAACAGAATAAGTAAACAGCATCCTGAGCGATTCGGTGTCTGACTCTACTCGAGCCATCAACCGCCCTACCGGATTTTTGTCAAAGAACGGAACATCAAGCGACAAAATGTGATCGAACAGCTTCTGCTTCAGTTCGAGCATAATATCCTGACCGATGATTTCCAGCTTCACGCGTTGTATATATTGAAGCACAATGGTGGCAATTTGTAACAACGCTATAATCAGAGCGATTCCAAGAAGCGTTGTGAATGCCGCTTCGAGATCTGTCTCTTCAATATGGTCACTAAGAGGACCATCAATGGCTTGTTGGAGCAACCACGGCCAGCCCAACGTGAAAACAGTCACCACGATGAGCAAACCAAGGCATACAGCCAGTCGCCATTTGTGTTCCCTGAGAAATGGAGTCAGTCTCCCAAAGGCGCGCCCAAGTGAAATCTCTTTTTCTTCTCGGGTATTCTTTTCGTCTTCATAGAACTCTGCAGTCATTTTGTTTGCCTCTCAATGGTTTGTCTGGTTCGATGGCATCATTTTGCTATGTCACTCTCAGACCAGACATGAAAAAACCCGCCGGACCTGGTTAAGTCGCGACGGGGAAAGAACTTATCTTGTATATATGCCTATCTTACAAGACGCATTTCTCCCGCCGCATTTTGGCTATTAAGCACTCCGATATTATTGATCATAATCTTAATCATTAAAATCAATCTCCTTAGCAGCGCAAGTTTCTCATAACTAACAGTTAGACGTATTCTTTCCCATAAAGTTTGATTAGAATATATTAACTAATCGGCATATGTCAAACTATTTTTACAAAAATACCGCAATGGGTAATAACAAACTTAATTTATAAATCTTGATAGTGGCATTTGAAGGGGCTACCTTGATAATACGATGACGAAATCTGAGAAGGGAGTAGTTGTAGCTACGCGTGGGAGACTTTTTGAAGTTCGCGCTGATGATGGTTCGCACATTAAGTGCGAGGTCCGGCAAAAAGTTAAGCACATCACAAAGGATGTAACACCAGTAGCTGTCGGTGACGACGTGCTTTTCACTCGTTCTGAAGGGAAAGGGGGAGCCATCGATGAGGTTATGGAGCGACGCACAGCGTTTCTTCGGCCTATGGTCGGTCAGGAGTCCAAGATGCAGGTACTGGCTGCCAACTTGGACCAATTGGCGGCAGTTGTTTCCATTAAATCGCCACCGCTTAAGACAGGTCTTATTGATCGTTTCCTGATTGCAGCGGATATGGGTAATCTTGAACCGTTGATAGTGGTTAATAAGATGGATTTAAAACATCCCTCTGATGTGGAACAGATTATTTCTGCCTATAGCTCGTTGGGGTACAGTGTTGTTTCAGTATCAGCCCTGACCGGTGACGGATTGGATGTTCTTCGAGGGAAACTTACTGGTCATCGCACACTGTTTGCGGGTCATTCCGGAGTAGGAAAATCAACCATTCTTAACAATTTGATCCCCGGTTTAGATTTGAAGACACGTAGTATTTCATCACATAGTAACAAGGGTAAGCACACTACTACTAATATAGAGATGTTTGAACTTCCGGATGGGGGTTTCGTAGTTGATTCACCGGGTCTTAAGGTGATGGGACTTTGGGAAATCGACAGGGAAAACCTCCCCTTTTATTACCGGGATTTCGAGCCGTACTTTGACAAATGCCGTTTTAATCCCTGTAGTCATATTCACGAGCCGGGCTGTGCGGTTAAAGCAGCGGTTAAGGAAGGAAAGATTGCGCTCTTTCGCTATGACAATTATGTGGCCATAGCGAATACGCTTTAGTTTCTTTTTCACATTGGTTAGTCAATTGAATACAATAACATACCGATATTAATAGAAATAATATGGCTTCTCAAAGAATAGAGTTTCGGGTCGGACTTATCATACTATTGGGTTTGATAATCCTTAGTGGGTCTCTGTACTGGCTGCAGGGATACAAGCTGGAGAGGAACGCCCAGATTATTAGGGTGCGGTTTGATGATGTAGGTACCCTGGCAGCTGGAGATAGAGTTACTGTGTCCGGTGTACGGCGGGGAAAAGTACGAGATCTAAAGCTTACCAAGGAAGGCGTGGAAGTAAAACTTCTTTTGTATCATGATGTGATCCTAAAACGTGATGCCAGATTCGTTATTAAGAATATGGGATTGATGGGAGAACGCTTTATCGCTATCCAACCGGGTCATGACAGCATTTTGTTTGATCCCGGCGAAGTAGTTGAAGGACACTACGACACAGGTCTGCCGGAAGTAATGGGTTTGATGGGGGAAATGGTTACGGAATTGCGAAATCTCGTGTTCGCTTTTCGGCAACATGTGGGTTCGGATTCTACTCTGGCAAGTCTGAATCGTACTGTGGCCAGCTTGGAGAAAATCTCAACCTCAATGCTTGGTTATCTTTCCCGTCATGAAGAACAAGTGGATAAAACAGTCGATAATTTTTACAATGCCTCGAAAAATCTCAATCGCCTGCTGTCAGACAACAGCAGCAGGGTAGATTCGTCTATGCAGCGCTTTGATCGTTTCTCGATGAGACTGGAAAAGGTAGTTGACCAGCTTGACAGTCTGGCTCTTTCGGCTCGACAGTTTGCTGACCGGATAAACTCATCTGATGGTACTCTGCAATTGATGATTGAGGACCGCCGTCTTTATGACGATTTGCGAGGAACGGCCGACAACCTTGATGATCTTATTAATGACATCCGTGAAAATCCCCGAAAGTACATTAACTTGACACTGGAGATTTTTTAGTAATGAGCAAATTCAAGCTGGCTTTTGGCATTCACAACCACCAGCCGGTGGGAAACTTCCAAGCCGTTTTTGAAGAAGCACATACTAACGCTTATCAGCCGTTTCTTGAGCTTCTCAAGCAGGCTGAACATATGAGAATCTCTATTCACCAGTCAGGTATTCTCTGGCACTGGCAACAGGAAGCTCACCCTGAGTATTTTCAGCTTGTTGGAGAACTGATAGACCGGGGTCAGGTCGAATTAATGACCGGTGGCTTTTATGAGCCGATCCTGATTGCTATTCCAGAACGTGACAGCCGTGGGCAGATAGCGATGCTCAACAACTATCTGAAAAAACATTTTGAGCAACAGCCAGAAGGTCTCTGGTTGACAGAACGGATATGGGAGCCACATCTGCCAAAACTACTGGCGCAATCGGGAGTGAAATACCTGCCAATCGATGACACCCATTTCCTGTACGCTGGTTTTGAGCTTAACCAGTTGACAGGTCCCTTTATCACCGAGAATGAGGGTTACCAACTTACTCTTCTTCCAATCCAGAAGCGACTTCGCTACCTCATTCCATTTGGAACAGTTGAAGAAGTGATCAATGAACTTAAGGCTCAGGCGGAGCGTAACCCCAACGGTATGGCTGTTTACGCTGACGATGGCGAGAAGTTCGGAGTTTGGCCAAACACTCACGAACATTGTTATGACGATGGCTGGTTGAAGGAATTCATGGAAAAGGTAGAGAAAAACAGCGATTGGCTGGAGATTGTGCCTCTGGGAGAAATTGCCAAGCAAAAACCTGTGGGTAGAGCATATTTGCCCTCAGCCTCCTATGCCGAGATGCTTCACTGGGCATTACCTCCGATAGCTTTCCTGGAGTATGAGAAGTTTGAGAAGTGGTTAAAGGAGCAGGAAGCATGGGATCGTTATGGTCGCTATGTTCGTGGTGGTCACTGGCGCGGTTTTCTGGCCAAATATGATGAAGTCAACCTGATGCACAAGAAGATGTTAGCTGTCTCCAATCGGTTGGCTGAATTTAAAAAAAATAACCCCGAAAAATCCAGTGAAATTGATGTTGCCCGGAACAGATTATATGCCGGGCAATGCAATTGTCCCTACTGGCATGGTGTGTTCGGAGGACTATACCTGCCGCATATTCGCCAGGCTATCTATGCTAATCTCATTGAAGCTGATAGTAAAATAGCTCAACTTGAAGACGACAAGAAATTGGCCATTTCGTCGATTGACTATGATATTGATGGTTATGATGAAGTAGTGGTGTCATCGGAAGCGCTCTCAGCTGTGTTCAAGCCAAACCGAGGGGGAAATCTTATTCATTTAGCTCTTAACAAGCACTACTTCGATCCTACCGACACTCTTACACGACGCAAGGAGGGATACCATTTCAAACTCGACAAAGCGGTTACTCATGCGCCTGAGAGCAAAACGGCATCCATTCATGATCTCATATTAGCCAAGGAAGAAGGCCTCAAAGAACTGCTGCGGGAGGATTGGTACCTCAAACGCTGTTTGATAGATCATTTCTTTACAGACGATGTAGACTTCGAGCGGTATCGATCCGGTCGATTTGGCGAGGAAGGCGATTTTATTGTTGAGCCGTTTGACTATAACATCGATGATAATAACCAAACGTTGACTATGACCCGCAACGGTCATCTGTGGCGTCCAGATGGCGTTATCCCTGTGCGATTAGAGAAACGTTGCACCTTTGAACAAGGGACAGAGTATGTGCGGATTAGATATAGCCTGTCCTGTCCTGAAGGACATCGCGTTTCAGTCAACTTCGGTGTAGAAAACAATTTTAATTTTCAGGCCGGACATGCCGAGGATAGATTTATCCTGATTGATGGACAACGTCATGAGAATTGTTATCTCGATTCCGAGGGAGCATACAATCAAGTAGGGGGGTATAGCCTTCTTGATCAATATCGTGATGTCGGTATTGCAGTTATGGCGGATCGTCTATCAGATATTTGGCATCTCCCTATCTTTACGGTGTCTCTCTCCGAGGGAGGCTTCGAAAAAGTATACCAAGGTACAACCTTTATTAATCTGTTCCATCTTGAGCTATCGGAAAATCCGGTAAAGATTCATATTCATATACATACCGGAGCGATCAACACACTGCCAGAACGGACAGTGAGTATACCTGTTGTCAATCCCTGACTGAAAGTGGAGTCTCTTCTTGTAGCCTCTCAACCAAGAAGCTCCAAGCCCTTGCAATATAGATATCCTCATGTGCAGTATTACTTTCGGTTTTTACCAGGAATCTCATTTCTTTCAATTGAGTAGTTGTTAGAAAAATGTTCAAATGCAATTTTTTAATTTCTGTTTTCATTGCTTCAAACTGGAACATTCCCCAAGTGAGTTAACGACTTTCTATCAGTTGAACCACCGTATTAAAATTAAAGAGAACTATTGATTAAAAAACTGCTGACAGCAGTGATTTTTTTACGGGGAGATTCTGTTTTTCTCCTATATAACCTATAAGAAATTCGATTCTTACCGATAGTATCCATATACCAGAAGGGGTATTGTCAAAGATGAAAAACATCTTATTGGTTGACGACGACAAAGATCTTTCGCAATCGCTGGCGAATCTGTTTGACAGTGACAGGTTCTCCTTTCGGTTTCTGGAGGATGGTGATAAGGTAGGTCAGATGATCGAGGAGAACAATGACCTGGACTTGGTCATGCTCGATGTTAACCTACCAAGTCTCTCCGGGCTGGAAGTTCTCAAACAGATAAAAAATATCAGGGATGAACTACCGGTTATTGTGATTTCTGGTTTTGTCTCGACAGAAAACGCCATTGAAGCGATGCGGGAAGGTGCCTTTGAGTATCTCACCAAACCGTTTGAAATAGACAAGCTCATTAGCACTGTCAGCAAAGCTTGCGGGTATCACTACGGTGGTAAGGCCATAGAGCGTTCTCATTCCGAAGAAAAATTACAGGTTGAGGGTGCTGATGAAATTATTGGCCGTTCACCCGAAATTGTTGAGATTGCCAAATTAATAGGCCAGGTAGCTAAGGCTGACGCTGCGGTTCTAATTTTTGGTGAGTCTGGAACCGGCAAGGAGTTAGTAGCTCATGCTATTCATCGCAACTCCAAACGTCGCTCGAAAGAATTCCTGTCAGTGAACTGTGCTGCACTCCATGAGACGCTTCTCGAATCAGAGCTTTTTGGCCACGAGAAGGGAGCATTCACAGGAGCGTATTTCAAACGAATAGGGAAATTTGAACAAGCCGATAAGGGGACACTCTTCCTTGATGAGATTGGTGACATGTCGATGCTTACTCAATCGAAACTTCTGCGAGTTCTTCAGGAGAAAAAGTTGGAACGCGTCGGCGGAAACGACAGCATTGAAGTAGATGTCCGCATCGTAGCTGCTACCAATAAGTCGTTAGTGCAATCTATGAAGGAAGGTTCTTTCCGGGTTGATCTTTTCTACCGTCTTAAGGTATTTTCAATTTTCATTCCTCCTTTGAGAGAGCGCAAGAGTGATATCTCTATTCTGACTGAACATTTCATAAAGAAGTATGCTGCTCAGATGGATCAGAGGGAGAAAACTGTTTCGAAGAAAGCTATGCAGATGCTCATCCAGTACCAGTGGCCGGGCAATGTGCGCGAGCTTGAGAACAATGTCCATACGGCATTGGTAATGTCAAAGAGTGATGTGTTACAGCCAGAGGATTTCCCCATTCTGAGCGAGGATGGCACCAAGGGGGAGATTAACCTCGATGAGCTGCAGGAGGACTACACCGAGTCTTTCCGTAAGATTGTCGAACCTATCATGTCCAGGTTAATTGTCAGCTCACCCGGACAGATATTTCATTTCCTCGAATCATCATTTGAGCGTGCTGTTATCTCTTCATGTATGCAACAGTTCAACGGAAATCAAGTTAAGACTTCCGAAGCTTTAGGTATTTCCCGTAACACGCTCCGCGACCGCATTTCGCGGTATGAAATCTATTAAAAGTAAATATTTATCAGTTCATCTTTTTTAGTTTTTTTAGTGATTTACGTAGCGACTGATTACTGCGTATATTCTTATTATGAAACTGTGCCATTTGGCTGATAGTCATCTTGATGCCGGCTCTGGACATTCTCGTCGCGGAAAGAGCGGCCTTACAATGCGCCAGGAAGATATTGTTAATGCTTTTATTGAGGCAATAGACCGTATTATTGATATCAAACCGGATATATGTCTCCATGCCGGCGATTTGTTTGACAGGGTTAGACCGCTTAACAAAATTATGGCTATTGCTGCCGAGCAACTTCACCGCCTTGCTGAGCAGCATAGTATCCCGACAGTAATAATCAGTGGTAACCATGATGCTCCCAAACAGCCGTATCAGGGAGCAGCCCTCGATGTCTTTCGGCAGATTGAAAATCTTAGCGTTGTATCCAGTGGACATCTGGAAAAGATATTTATCGGCGATGTATGCATTCATGCCGTTCCACACTGTCTTACAGGGGAGCTGTTGCAGCAGGAATTAAGCAAATGTATCCCGGATAGTTCCGCACGATTCAATATCCTGATGGTTCATGGCGTAGCGGCCGGTATGCCGGAGTTTTCAATGGTTGACCTTGGCGAGCAGGAGTTACCTCTAAGCAGCTTTGAAGGTTTTGACTATGTAGCCCTCGGTCACTTTCACAATTATAGTAAAGTGTCCTCACGAGCCTGGTACTGCGGATCGACCGAGCGAACATCTCAGAAGGAGAGAGGGATTGAAAAAGGGTTTCTTGAGGTCGATTTGGAACCATTTAATGTGACCTTCCACAAAGTACACAGCAGAGAAATGGTCGACCTTCAGGCAATTAACGCAGCAGGCAAGCGGGGTGACCAGTTAGCAAATATAATCAGGGAGCAAGTTGAAGCGGTTGAAAGCTCTGACAAAATAGTACGGATTCGAGTAGAAGGAGTAACAGAGGAAACGCTCAAGACTATACCAACTGAAATTATATCTAACCTTAAACAGGAATCGTTTTCTCTGGATATTAGCTTTCAGAAAGCAGCCGACAATACTGGAGAACAACCATTTGGTCGAGCTGCCATAGGAAGATTTGATCTGTCTTTTCTGGAATTTCTTGAGGTCGTCGATTTGAAAGGGTTCGACCGTGAACGGTTAAAGACCGATGCACTGAAATATCTCGGTTCGGAGGAATAGAAAAGAGAAGACTGTAATCTCTCCTTGCAGATCGAATGCTTGATTTTACCTGTTCAGATGCTGTATTCAATAAGCAGATAGAGCAGCAACTCTTTTCCATGGTTACCAATTATTTCAAATCAGTTGCCCGTTACACTCCTTTTTTGTAGCTTCTTCTAAAAATAAATAAGGAGTACAGATATGAATCTTGAGTATATGGCTGAACACCCGGCCAATTGCGATGTCGATAGTCTTGTGATATTTACGACTGAATTTGAAAAGATAAGCGACAAAACCCTTAATGAATTGAACGCTGCCTCTGGCGGCGCTGTTGAGACTATGCTTGAGTCGGGCGAATTCTCCGGCAAAGAGGGTCAAATAAGTACAATCATGCATCCTGCAGGTTATCAAACTCGGCGCGCTATCCTGGTGGGTTTGGGCTCCAGAAAAGAGGTCGATGCTGACACCTACCGAAGCGCTGGAGGATATTTATCAAAGGATTCTGGTCTGAAGAATTCGGTATCAGCTGCTTTTTATTTCGGGAAGACAGAAGATGCAGAGTTCTATCAAGCAGTAATTGAAGGATATATTCTGGGTGGATTCAAGCAGCGAGAGTTTAAGACAGGTAAAGACGCTGAGGACGATAACAGACTCGAGGCCATAACTTTTGTGATTGATAATAAACGTCTTCTTAAGCGGTTGGAAAAAGCCACCGCACGCGGAAGTGTTATCGCCGAAGGGCAGAATATGGTGCGAGGTCTGGCTAACACACCAGCAAACCACCTAACTCCGAAGATGCTGGCAGCTTTGGCCAAGAAGTTGGCTAAAAAATATGATATAAAGTGCTCTATTCTGGATAGCAAAGCTATCACCCGGGAGAAGATGGGGGCGTTGTTGGCAGTAGCCCAGGGATCAAAAGAACCACCGAGATTTATTGTTCTTGAGTACTCTGGAGGTAATCCGGGGCAGAAACCGGTTGTGCTTTTAGGTAAAGGTGTCACTTTTGATGCTGGAGGAATCTCGCTTAAACCAGCCCTGTTAATGCACGAGATGAGGGGAGATATGGCAGGCGCTGCTACAGTTTTATCGGCCATTGTAACCGCTGCTCGTCTTGATCTGTCGCTTAACATAGTTGCGCTTATGCCGACTGCAGAGAATATGCCATCAGGTTCGGCAAT
>Ga0164318_10001243_pt1 | contig 22333 bp, 16 predicted proteins | sample GuaBasSedimGuay9_FD_113734 | JGI IMG/M metagenome (GOLD analysis project Ga0164318, IMG submission 113734) | Subseafloor sediment microbial communities from Guaymas Basin, Gulf of California, Mexico - Guay9, Core 4571-4, 0-3 cm | ecosystem: Environmental > Aquatic > Marine > Hydrothermal vents... | reverse complement strand
TCCCCCTGCATTGATGCAGGCGTGAAGCTCCCGATTCATGACAGCAACTGGCAAGACCTGGCAGGTAATATGATCCACTATGGTCGAGCCCCGGATATCGGCGCATATGAAGCGGTCACGGACGTGGCCACGGCTTGGGGGATGCTACCGTGGTACGGGCGGAAGTATTGTGTGAGGTGGTAGACGACGGTTTACTGTCACTAAACTTTGTAAAGAACTTACAGAAGGTGAGCTAAAATAGCACAGGAAATGGCTAACATTTTTGGGGAACAAAGTTCCCCAAAATTAGCAAAATCCAAATTTTTCAATCAGACATAACCCTCTAAAAATATTTGATGGAGATGACCGGGATCGAACCGGCGACCTCAGCCTTGCGAAGGCTGCGCTCTCCCAACTGAGCTACATCCCCATCATTTACTTAAAATAGTATAGAATAGTCCGCAACATGTCAATAGGAAGGTCTCGGCTGCCAGCAACATCTCAGTGCTCTCATGCAAGAGCGAGATGGAGCCGCATACCAGCTAGCGGTCTCTGACCCGAGATCCTTCCACGTGTCAAGCTGGCATGGAACGGGGTCTGCCCCGCTCCTCCGCCGATGATCATGATCCGAAACAGAATGATACCTGGTTATCCGTAGTTATGAGTTCCCTTTATGCACTTGACGCCACACTTTTCTTCAATCATTTTAACCAGCTCATCCATGTCGTGATAAGGACAACCCGGTTTTGCACCCACCATGCAACTGCTCAGATGAACAGCATCAAAATCCGTATTTTTCTTGATCATTGCAAGGTTGCTTACAAATGCCCTTCCCGGGCAGTTGCAGGTCAGAAAACCCACCACCTTTACTTCGCCGTCATAATTGGCGAACTCTCCGTCCTTTTGAGCCGCAGCCGTAAGGCATTTCCACTCACCAGGGCATCCATAGCCATCATCCATATAACTCCCGCAAGCTCCTATTACTACTCTCATACCACGCCTCCTTCTTTAATCTAAATATGTTTGTAGAAAACCCACAATAATTTAAAGGGTGATTTAGAAGAAATGCAAGCATAAATTTTTTGCCTGAATATTTTTGTAACGAAATTTTCCTGGAAAATTAAGCAAAAAAATTCTACTCTATCAAAAGATTTTAGAGCGCAAAGGAGTTCGGCTTGAAACTGCTAATGTTCTATGCCCCTGAGTTCTGGTTTAAAACCTATCAGAAGGTACTCCAAGAAGTTGATGACGTGGAAGTTGAAAAAAAGGTGATCAATACAGTGGTCATCTTTTTTCATGCCGAACCCTCTGACATGGAAAGAATGAGTAAGGTAATAACTAAGTTCGTAAAAAATGCCAAGTGGCTGGCGGGAAAGTTCAAAACCAAATCTGTGGTTCTTCATTCTTTTAATCATCTGTCACCAAGCAAAGCGCCCCCGGAAATCGCCATCAAGGTCGTAGAGGAGGTTCGGCAAAGACTTGAGAGGACCAACTATGAGGTTATAATTACTCCGTTTGGTTACCTGAACGAATGGCGTATACATGTTGCGGGTGAATCGCTGGCAAAGGTTTTCAAGGAGATTTGATCTTGTTACCGGATTTTTCACAGATCAAGATAATAGATGCCCATATTCACTGTGGAAGGAATTTTGAAAAACTCACTTTTGAAAACATTTATCCGTTGATGACCTATGCTCGTATCGATGCCGCGTGCATGTTTGCACCGGTGGAAGAAATATACGACCGCTATAGTCCATATTTCAAGGACACCCAGGAATGGAAACGAAAACGCCAATCTGCTAATGACTACCTGCTTTCACTTTACAAAGAGGGAAAACCTGTGTTTCCCTATTACTTCGTGTGGAATGATTTTAAGGTATTGGAACTGGAAAAAGGTTACTTCGGGATAAAATGGCATAGGCACCCAGACGAGCCCGAATACAATTACGATGATCCTAAATGCACAAAATTTATAGAAAAAGCAACTGAGAAAAATCTGCCCATTGTGCTGGAAGAGAGCCTTGAAAATACCATTCGTTTCGTGAAAGAGCTCGCACCGGAGGCAACAATTATCATTCCTCACCTTGGAGCTTTAAATGGATCCTTTGAAGCCCTGGAGCGTGAAGGCATATGGGAGTTACCAAACGTATATGCAGATACTGCCCTGGCGCATCCTTCCACTATCAAGTACTATATAAAGACATATTCGATTGAGAAGATTATTTTTGGTAGCGATTATCCGTTCGGTTTCCCGTACTCAGAGATTGGTAAAATCTACGACCTGGGGTTAGCGGAGAAGGAACAAAGATTGATATTAAGAGATAACATTGTAAGTTTATTTAAGAAGATTAAGTCTTAGGAGCGATCATGGGAGAAAATATTTTGAAAAACATTGCTTATTGTACCGACTTTTCCGAAAACGCGAACGTTGCATTTGAGCTGGCCAAGGATCTTGCATGGAGGTACGGGGCGACTCTTCACATTGTACACATAGTTGTGGGGTTGACGCTTGTACCCGATCAGGAAATCTGTGTTCCCATTGAACTTGTACCTGAAGATTCGAGGGTAAAGATCATGGAAAGCGCTACCGAGGCCGCAGGTGAGCGAATAGAGGAACTCTACCTCAGTAGACTCAAAGGAAAGCAGCACTACGAAGTGCATATCATACCCGGATACCCGGCAACGGAAATTGTTAAGCTCGCGAAAGAAAAGGATTTCGACCTGATAGTTATGGGGAGTCACGGGCTCACGGGACTTGCCCATGTAATTTTTGGTAGCACAGCAGACCGGGTGATGAGAAAAGCACCCTGCTCGGTGTTAACTGTGCGGCAGAAAAAGAAAGAATAGATTGATCTCGACTGCTTACTGATGCTAACTGATCGAGATAATAGACTATGGTTATGTGATCAGATTAAAGTATTGTAACATATGGAATTTACGGAGAAACCATCGCTGGGTTTAAAGTATATTATTGCTTTTGGTTCCCTCGAACATAATTAGATAAAAAGTGCGCACTTAGACAAGATATTTGCGATTTCACCATATTTCCTCAAACCAGTCTTTTTGTTTTTTTATCTAACAAAGCCTGTTTTCCTCTTAACCATGGGGCGTTTCAAGAATTCCCAAAAATGAAAATTATGGCGTGAATTTTGCGTAACTTATTTCTGTTGGAATATAAATCTTGGCTAGGTGTTATCACCCATAGAAGAGCTCAACACCAGAAATCTATATCTAAACAGAAAAAACGCTTACAGGTAGCTGGAATTACCATGAGTGAAATCATAAACACGCTAAAGAGTAAATGGATTCCCCGCGGTGGCATCAAGGGGGATTCCTTTTCCGGAGAAGCCCACGGAAAAACTTTGAAAAGTCTCATACCCCAATTTGTTGGTTTCGTGAGTATAGTCGGAGCGATCATATTCTTGATTCATCGTCCGCCATTTAAGATAGACCCCAAATACTTGATAGAACTCTTCTATATTCCGCTGGTTTTGTCCTGCTGGTGGTTTGGTAGAAAGAGCTTCCTTCTTCCAATCCCATTACTGTTCGGATTGGTTGCAGCTCAATTTTTCGGACCATATGCTACCATTAGCAATATGCCAAAAGAGCTAAAACTGGCATATCTTGGAATCTGGTATTTCATTGCGACTTTTCTCTCCATTACCGCCATAAATTGTCGCCAGAAGGTTGAAACGGAAGACAAAACCGTAGAGGAACTTCAAGAAACCATCAACGAGTATGAGAACCAGGTTCGCGACCTTAATCTAGAGATCGGAGATTACCTGAGCCAACTGCGCGAATACAGAACCTCTCTTGCCGAGAAAGAAAACACCATTTTAGATCTACAGAATAAAATCGAAGAAGTTTATTCCACCACTCTTGCACCCGAAGTTGCCCGCCTGATGTTTGAAGGAAAATTGAGAAACGAGAAGCGCAGATGTTCCGTTCTTTTCGCTGATATTGCAGATTTTACTTTGTTTTCAGAAGACAGGCATCCAGAAGAGATAGTGGGGGAAATAAACGAGTTCCTAAAAGTAATAGAGCCCGTTATAGATAATTACAACGGCACTATTGATAAGTATCTGGGCGACGGGATACTCTGCGAATTTGGTATCCCATCGGACTATGTGATGCATCCACTTCAAGCAATACTTGCTGCTATCGAGCTCCAGGAAGCAATAAGAAAACTTAAAGTCGATTGGGAAATGAGAATCGGGATCAGCACAGGCTATGCAATAACGGGAGTAATCGGACATCTTAGAAAAACATACACTGCAATCGGCTCAGTGGTGAACCTTGCAGCTCGCTTACAGGAGATATGCAAACCCGGTAGCATATACATCGACGAAGAAACATACTATGAAGTCAATCGTTTTTTCAGGGTAAAAAGAGTTCGCCTCAACGACGAAGACGAAGAAGACACAGATTATGAACAGCTTCGGGAAAAGCTTGCCAAGTTAATAAAAAGAATTAAGAGTAATCCCAGAGACGTAGATGCATTTTTTGAAGCCGGCAAGATCTATTTTGAATTAAAAGAACCCAGCAAAGCTAGTTGTTTTTTTAAACAAGCCCTCGCGCTTGATCCGGATAATCCTGATATAAAGCTGGCATATGCCGACGCAAACATGTTTAAAGACAGATATGAAAAAGTTGCATTAAAGGGTAAAAAAACCCCGCTAGCGGTTTTCGAAGTGATCGGTTTGAAAGATCCTCTCCACGACAGGACTGTTATTCCGGAAAAATTTTATCAGAAATACAACTTTGCCGAGGGATTTATTCAGATACCGAAAAACGTGGTTTTACCCGTGGAAGCCATAGATGGGTCAATTGGGCACGCGATTGTGGTAGCGGTCTTATGTTATGCACTGGCTGACTGTTTCAAATTAAATGAAACCCGAAGACGAAACCTTCTTCTCGCAGGTTATCTGCTAGACCTTGGAAAAAAGAAGATCTCGCCTCACCTGCTCAACAGGAAGGGCACTTTGACAGAGCTGGAACTTGCCGAGATCAGATTGCATCCAGAAGAAAGTGTCGATATGGCGAAAAAACTCGGGATAAATGATCCCGAAATACTTCGCACAATCCTGGAACATCATGAATATCTTGACGGCAGCGGTTACCCGTTTCAAAAACGCGGAGAGCAGATCAGTCTTGGAGGCCGAATAGCCGCCGTTGCAGATATGTATGCGGCTCTAACTGCGTGGCGTCCTTACCGCGAAAGATGGGAGAAAAACGCTGCACTCGAGGAAATAGAAAAAAGTGCTCGCCTTGGAAGACTGGACAGACGCGTGGTGGATCATCTGAAAAAACTCTTAAGTGAATGATCAACCCTGGATCCGTTATTTTCCCCTACCCGTAATTGTGGTAATATCCCTGAAGTTGTATTCGATTAAAAAACACCTGATCGGGAAAGAATGTGGAAAACGGCATAATCAAGGGTTGCTTTCAGGACTGGAAGGTCGCTCACGTAGAAGAAAAGTCCGTCAAAGAGCTATGCGACTATTTCAAAATACCTTACTGGGTCTCGAGATTTCTAATTAACAGAGGTATTTCATCACCGCCGGCCACTGAAAAGTTCCTGTATCCATCCCTGGACAAGTTACCAACCCCGGAAATTTTTCCCGGAATAGGCATTGCTGCTGAAAGGATTAGAGAAGCAATCACCTTCAATCAACCTATAGCAGTGTACGGGGATTACGACGTGGACGGTATCACCGGTACCACGATTCTCACGGACTTTCTTCGCTTTGCCGGAGCCAGGGTGCAGCCCGTACTTCCTAACAGGTTTGAACACGGCTACGGGTTAAACGCACGAATAATAGATGAACTGGCTTCGCTGGGAGTAAAACTCTTAATTACTGTGGATTGCGGGATAACAAATGTCCGCGAAGTAGATTACGCTTCCAAGCTCGGAATAGATACCATCGTTACAGATCATCATCGGCCCGGTCCGGATCTTCCGAAAGCTCTGGCTGTTATAAATCCGCATTTAATATTCGAAAACCAGCATAACTTAGAAGCAGATAATCCGGGATATCTGGCTGGAGTAAGTGTCGCTTTTTACCTGATGATATATCTCAGGAAACATTTCAGGGAGACCAATTTCTGGAAGCACAAGGTGGAGCCAAACCTGAAAAAGTACCTCGATCTTGTAGCGCTGGGTACAATAGCCGATCAGGTGCCCATTACAGGTATCAACAGGATACTTACAAAGTTTGGTTTGCCGGTGCTTGAAAGATCTGAAAAACCGGGCGTAAAAGCATTGCTCCAGCTTTGCAAGCTGACTAATAAGAAAATATCCGTGTGGGATGTTGGTTTTTTGCTGGCGCCCCGGATAAACGCCGCTGGAAGAATGGGGGTTGAGCATCTTGCGCTGGAGTTGTTAATGCACGACGACACCAGCAAAGCACAACGCATTGCCCTAGAACTCGACAGGCTTAACCAGAAGAGGCAACACTGCGAAGAAAAAATTCTCAAAGAAGCTCTGGACATGATTGAAAATCCCGTTCATTGCCTAAAAGAAGCTAGTGCGCTTGTGCTGGCAAATGACGACTGGCATCGCGGAATAATCGGCATAGTGGCTTCTCGCATCGTGGATAGATTCGGAAAACCCGCAATTCTTCTTGCCAAAAACGAAGGCTACTGGGAGGGATCCGCAAGAAGTGTATCTAGTTTCGACATATTTAAAGCCTTAACCCAATGCAAAGATACTTTGGAAAAATTTGGCGGCCATAGAATGGCTGCGGGTCTCAGAGTGTCTCCGGATAACCTCAATGCTTTTGTGGAAAGTTTCAACAGGATAGCAAGTGAAACCATACCATCAACTGGCATTCGAAAACAAATTACCATAGATTCAAAGCTCGCTCTCCGAGACATAACTCCTCAGACCATGGAATTCATTGATAAACTTTCTCCATACGGGCTTGGAAATCCGAGGCCGGTGTTCCTTTTGGAATCCTTTAGAGTCAGGGATTTGAGGGTCTTAAAGGATAAACATTTAATGCTTTATATAGAACAAAACGGAAAAAGCATGAGAGCATTAGGATTTAACCTTGTAGAAGATCCTGCGAAACTCCCTAACTCTTTCCGTTATCTTGCTTTTTACCCAGTCTATAATCACTGGGAAGGCAATACTTATCTGGAGCTGAGAATATTAGACTTCTGCTAAATTTCCCGAGCTCGCCTATGCGTTAGAGTAAAAAACTAATGGGCTTATTGAAATCTTTCAGTTCAAAGTATGCCTTTCCTGCTTTATCTTTCGAAGAAAACGGCCAATAGGGTTTACCCTCCAGGATGTCAGGATCCATGCTTCCGTAGAAGTTTACCACCTTGCTAATCTCGGATTGTACATCTTCAAGCGTTTCGTACTTCGGCCCACCCATTTTGGCCATAATTTCCGCTACGATTTCCCAATCTGGACGTGCCTTCCCCGGGGATGCGCATGCAATGTTGAGCTTGGAAAGCCGCCTTTCCATGCTCGTGATGGTGCCATTTTCTTCAAGCAGGGCAGAGCATGGCAGAATAGCAGAAGCGGCCTTGCTGGCGTGTGTGGGGAACGGAGACTGAACAATCAGGAAATCAACCTTCTTGAGAGCAGTAGAAAGCTCTTTAATGGTTTGGGTAAAATATGGAGATCCGAATACATATAGTGCCTTAATTTTACCCTTTTTAGCGTTCTCTAAAATCTTGTCCAGTCGCAATCCGGTCTTTTTGGGCACACTTGAACCGTAAACGTCCTTCAAGGTATCAACCTGGCTTAGTGTAACGTATCCAGGATAATATTTTGGGCTGAGTCCCATGTCTAGGGCACCCTGGCTGTTAGCGTACGCAGGTAGAGGAAAGATTCCGCCGGCTTTCTGTCCGATATTTCCGGTCACAAGCGCCAGATTGAAAACGGCTTTCCACAGGGAAATGTTTTCAAATTTCTCCATGTAGTCTAACGGTAACACAAAGGAAACATCCGGTACCTTGGCCAGTAACCTGGCAATGTCCACAAGAACATCGGCACTAACGCCTGTCTCTTTTTCAACCGTCTCAATTGTGAACTTGGCTACTTCCTTTTTCAGTTTATCCAGTCCCGTTGTGTTCTTTTCTAAAAAGCTTGTATCATACAGCTCTTCGCTCAATATTATGCTGGTCAAACCATTAACCAGATCAACAGCTTTCCCTTTTTTAATGTTGAGCAGTCGATCAGCATACTGCTTCAAGCTGTCATCTTTGTGATTGGCGAGAATCAGTTCCTTTCCGTGATGATTGCTTAATCTTCTCAGTGCTGTCGCAACAATCGGAGCACATTCCTCAACATCGCCAACGACGAATGCTGCTGCAGCCTCTTCCAAGGAAGACAAGGGCTGAGGCATCCCATATACGCCTAATGATTCGCCCAGCATATCGACAACGTCGGAGTAAGAATTTAGCCCAACTGCATCAATGTTATTTGTTTCAAGCACGTTTCTGGCAAATCTTTGCAGAAGATAATTTGCCTCATTACTGAACGCCGTGGAACCTATCACAGCGAATCCGTCTTTTACCCTCTTTTCCTGAATCTTCTGTAGGTTTTCAACGATCCAATCCAGAGCAGCATCCCATTCTACCTTTGTTAAGCGCTTACCCTTGCGGATCATCGGGTTTTCCAATCGATCCTTCTTCCAGAGATAATCAAAGCTGCGGAATCTACCTTGCTTACATGTGTAATTCCTGTCGAAGGCATCCTTGTCATTGCCCTTGACCCACATGATGCGATTACCCTTGGTCTGGAAAATGAGAGAACAACCACAGGCACAGTGTGTACATACCCCTCTGATTTCGTCCCAGCGTATCCTATCCACCACGCGTCCTTCAATCTTTTCAAGCAAAGCACCGGTGGGACATATATCGAGACAAAGACCACAGGCAATACATTTCTCGTTTACCGTAGGCCAGTCCGTAAAATCAATAGCACCTACGCATTCATAGTAGGTACAGACGGTTACACATCTCTGGCACCTTATGCACTTGTTGGGATCTACGACTATAAATTCAGAGGTATTGAGTTCTTCTAGGGAGTTGTAATCCACTCTCGGTTTGGTTTGTTCTCGACTCTCGACTTCGTATTCTGTGAGTAACTTTCTGAACTGACAGTCGTATGCTGCTCCACAACCGCATAACAAACAACGTTTTGCCTCTTCAAGAGCCTGTTCCTCTGTAAGTCCGAGCTCCACCTCTGCAAACGTTTTGACACGCTCAGCTACCTCGAGCTCAGACATCTTCTGCCTCTCTTGTTTCGGGATCCCTTCAAAGATCGATTTATCTATGGTTTCGAAACTTCCCCTGGAGATATTGAATTCTTCTTTGGGCGGCTTCAGGTCTTCTCCCTTAAAGTATTTATCGATAGCATAAGCGGCCTTGCGACCATCGGCGAGAGCTGTAATTACGGTGAGGGGGCCATGATAAATGTCTCCACCGACGAAAATACCTTCTTTTCCCGTGTACATGGTATCTGGATCTGCTTCAAAGGTCTTCCACCTCGTGATGCCCAATTTTTCCATATACTTGTCTTCTTCAGGGGTAAGCAAATCGGGAAACTGGCCGATGGCAGTTATAAGCTGATCAACGTCTATCATGGTTTCGGAACCCTCAATGGGGATTGGGCGTCTTCTACCGCTCGCATCGGGTTCTCCTAGTTCCATCCTGACGAATTCGAGTTTTTTAAGCTTTCCGTTTTCACCGTGCAATTTGACGGGAGCGGCAAGAAAATGCATTTTAATGCCTTCATGTTCGGCAGCATCAATTTCCTCGGGGTTGGCCGGCATTTCTTTTCGGGAACGCCTGTAAACAATTGTCACTTCCTTTGCTCCCATGCGCAAGCATGTGCGAGCTGCGTCGATGGCAACGTTCCCGCCGCCTATGATTGCCACTCTGTCGGCAACCTTGACATCTTTACCGGCAGCGACGTCTTTCAGGAAAGTAACGCCCGAAATTACTCCGTCCAGATCTTCCCCCTCTACTCCCAGCTTCCTTACTGCCCAGGCACCAATACCTATAAAGATCGCATCGAATCCCTGTTTTTTCAGGTCTTCAATGGTAAAATCCTTCCCCCATTTCTTGCCAGTATGAACTTCCACGCCAAGGCTCAGTATTCCATCAATTTCCCAATCCAGAATTGCTTTGGGTAAACGATACTCGGGTATTCCGTAGCGAAGCATACCACCCAGTTTATCCAGGCTTTCAAAGATTGTTGCACCATGTCCGAGGCTACGCAGATAATAGGCCGCACTCAATCCCGCCGGGCCGCCGCCGATTATGGCAACTTTTTTACCGCTTTCTTCGGGAACCGTCGGAAGTATTCTTGTTCCGCTTTTTCGCTCTACGTCGGAAGCAAATCTTTTTAGAGGGTTAATTGCCAGTGCTTCATCAACCAGGTTTCTTCGGCATGCAAATTCGCATGTGTGAGGGCATACCCTGCCTATGGTTGCCGGCATGGGGTTTCTTTCCTTAATAAGTTTTACGGCTTCCAGATATTGACCTTCTCTGATCAAAGCAATATACCCCTGTATATCTATGTGAGCAGGGCAAGTTTGCTGGCACGGTGGAACACAATCTCCATAGTGGTCATCCAGAAGCATATCCAGAAGGAGCTTCCTGGTGGCTTTTATCTCATCACTGTTTGTAACTACGTTCATGCCCTCCTTTACAAGTGTCCCACAGGAAGCTTTAAATTGTTCTTCCCCCTCAATAGACACGATACACAGGCGGCAATTCTCGAGAGGAGCAAGAAGCGGATCGTAGCAAAGAGCCGGAATGTTTATCCCATTTTGGCGTGCAGCCTCAAGAATGGTCATACTAGCATCAGCAGTAATCTTTTTGCCGTCAATGGTTAATGTAACTTTTTCTGCCATAGCCTCTCCCTTTTCCAATTTCTCCTAATCTGAAATTTTCCTGCGCCGGTTAGACCCTAAAAGCTGTTTTTCCAAAGTTTTTTTATTTTTTTAGCACCCCGTTGAGGTTACTATTGAAAATTGCCTGTTGCAAAGAACGAGCTTCTTCCCGAATTTGTGATTTTTTTCTTAAGAACGGTTAAAAAAATCATCCCTTGTCAGGGATTTCATGATCTGAGCCAGCACTATTTTTTTTCACAACAAAGAATAAAAAATGACCTTGCTCCGACTAACTAGTTGATTTAAAAGCGTAAATGGCGATATCCCCAAAAATAATTCAATCGACTCTAGGATTTTTGATGCAAATTAGCACAAAATTTTTGCCGTGTCACGAATTTAATTGAGAATTTAGTCAAGAATTAGCATTTCTAAACAATCTAGCATAAATTTACACACATAAAACAATAAGGATAGAAAATTGAATTGGAGAAAGTTTTCTCTAAGTCCCCTCTTTTCTCACCAGCCCTATAATCTATCTTCGAAATAAAAATTGTCCCAGAGAAATTAACGGGAACTTACTTGATTTTTTTCTGCTGTGGCAATATCTTTATATAAATGTCTCAGAATATGATAAATTCCAGCGATTTAGTGTTTTCTTTTACATAAACCTGATGTATAAAATTAGTATCGTTCTCTTCGATTGTTAAACTTACCAAAATTATCTGACTGCCTTCGGGCGTAAAAACTATTTTGTCTGTGATTTTGTACTACGCACAACAGGATGTCTTCGGGTTCTTTGAAAGTGGGCTAACAACTTACATGAAAGGAGTAAAAAATGAAATCTGTGGTGGTCCGGCCAGAGCGCTGCGTAGGTTGCATGCAATGCATGATAGCGTGCGCCGTCGCTCATTCCAGATCAAAAACCCTTTTCGGAGCAATCCAGGAACACCCCAAACCCAGTTCTCGCATTCACATAGGAGCAGGCCTCTTTAGAGAGGCTTTCCCTAACAGATGTCGCCACTGTGACCCTGCGCCGTGCTATTTCGCTTGCTTGCCCGGTGCTATTTTCAGAAGTGAAGATGGGGAAACGGTGGTTATTGACCATGGCAGGTGCATTAATTGTGCTTCCTGTGCCATGGTTTGCCCGTTTGGGGTAATACGGTATCATCAGGACGTTTTTGCACCTCCCAACAAAGTGGTAGCCATAAAGTGTGACAATTGCATGGAACGACAAGAGAAAGGGATGGTTCCCGCATGCGTCGAAGCCTGTAAAACCGGAGCTCTGGTATTTGAAGATGTAAACGTAACGCTGGCGGAAAAAACCGCTGAAGTGAGCCGAGCGGCTTCGGCTGGCATTGTTGAAGGAGGTAAAGAACCGTTTAACCCCATGAACGTTTTAAACAAGCACAGAGAAATTCTGGAATCTCTGGCAAAGAACTAGGACAGAATTTGTATTAACTTCAGAGAAGTTGATGGAGGATGATTATGTCCGAGAAAGAAAAATATGAAGAACTGACGATAACCGAAGATGGCAAATTAATGCTTAAAAAAGCTGAAGCTGATGGAATAGAAACTGTTTGGGATAGATATAAAAAGCAGTTACCCCAATGCGGGTATTGTGAGCTGGGTTTAAGCTGTCGTAATTGTGCCATGGGGCCATGCAGGATCGACCCGTTTGGCGAAGGACCTCAAAAAGGTGTTTGCGGAGCTGATGCTGATATCATCGTGGCAAGAAACCTTGGACGTATGATTGCCGCTGGAGCTGCAGCTCATTCAGACCACGGCCGGGATCTGGTAGAAGTGCTTAGGAACGTCGCAGAAGGGAAAGCTCCCGGATATGAAATTAGGGATGAAGACAAACTTAGGCGAGTGGCCGTGGAATATGGTGTTGAAGTGGATGGAAAATCAACCCAGGATATTGCAAAAGAACTCGCCTATGCCATGGAAGAAGACTATGGAACCAGGAAAAAGGCATTAACTTTGTTAAAGAGAGCCCCCGAAAAACGTCGCCAGATCTGGGATAAACTTGGAATTACTCCAAGAGGTATCGACAGGGAAACATCGGAAATGATGCACCGGACACATATGGGTGTCGACAATGACTGGGCAAACCTGTTGCTCCATGGACTCAGGAATGCCCTTTCTGACGGCTGGGGCGGTTCCATGATTGCCACTGAGGTGTCTGATATACTTTTTGGAACACCCAAGCCAACAGAATCAACGGTTAATCTGGGAGTTTTAAAAGAAGACGAGGTGAATATAGTTGTTCACGGACACAACCCTGTGGTTTCAGAGATGATCTATCAAGCTGCGAATGACGAAGAGCTTATAAATCTCGCCAAAGAAAAAGGCGCCAGGGGAATTAACCTTGTTGGTCTTTGTTGTACTGGTAACGAATTACTTATGCGCCGCGGTATACCTATGGCCGGAAATCACCTTATGACAGAACTTGTTATCGTAACGGGCGCAGTGGAAATGATCCTGGTCGATTACCAGTGCATAATGCCTTCTTTAGGACATATTGCTTCCTGTTATCACACCAAGATGGTATCTACCAGCGACAAGGCCAAGTATCCGGAGATGGAACACCACGAGTTTCATCCTCATAATGCAAGAGAACTGGCGAAAAAGCTGGTAAGAGAAGCCATTGAGAATTTTAGTAATAGAACCCCGGGCAAAGTTTATATTCCTGTGGAACCCATCAAATTGACGTCAGGGTTTTCCGTAGAAGCTATCCTTGAAGCCCTTGGTGGCAGTCTTGAGCCTCTGATCAACGTTATTAAAGAAGGCAAAGTACGGGGAATTGCCGGGATAGTTGGATGCAACAATCCGAAGATAAAACATGACCTCGGCCATGTTACCTTAACAAAAAGGTTAATCGAAAACGATATTCTCGTGGTGGACACAGGATGTGCCGCCATTGCAAACGGCAAGGCCGGTTTGAAAGTGCTTGAAGCGGCAAACATGGCGGGAAATGGGCTAAAAGAAGTATGTAACCTTCTTAAAATACCGCCGGTTTTACATGTTGGCAGTTGCGTGGATAATGTCAGGATACTGGTTGCGGTGGCAGCGCTGGCAAATGAGCTTGGAGTAGACATGAGTGACCTACCGGTGGCTGGTGCAGCTCCTGAATGGTATTCCGAGAAAGCGGTATCCATCGGATCTTACATGGTTGGCTCGGGAATTTTTACCGTTCTGGGTCCCATGCCCCCTATTCTCGGGAGCAAAAACGTAGTACAGCTTTTGACATCAGGCCTCTCGGAGATTGTCGGAGCTACCTTCGCGGTAGAACCCGATCCAGAGAAGGCGGCTACCTTGATTATTAAGCATATTGAAAAGAAGAGAAAATCTCTTGGATTACCCTATAATGAATTAGTTTAATGGGGATTACACAGAAGGAGGTTTAAATTGTACATAGTAATCATGGCTGGAGGATCCGGCACGAGGTTTTGGCCTTTCAGCCGGCAAGCAAAACCTAAACAGTTCCTGGCTATCATCGGAAAAAATCCCATGGTAGTCGAAACATGGTACAGGGTAAAACCATTATCCAACAACAGGGAAGGACTTGTTGTTCTCGGGCAGCAACACCTGGAAGAAGCTAGACGCTTGTTCGATGGGGAAAAAATTAAATTGCTGGCGGAACCGGTGGGGAGAAATACTGCTCCCTGCATAGGACTGGGAGCCCTGTACGCTGACTGTATGGGGATTGATGAAGCCGTTGCTTTTCTTCCCGCCGATCATTACATAGCAGATGCTGGAGCGTTTTTAAAAAGTCTTAAACTTGCAAGTAAAATGGTTGTAAATGATAGCATCGCCACTCTCGGGATCGTTCCAACAAGACCCGAAACCGGATATGGTTATATCCACAAAGGGAATCTTTTTTCCTCTGATAACGGCCTTGATGTATACGAAGTATCCTCTTTCGTTGAAAAACCAGATCTGGAAACTGCCATGGGATATCTCTCAAGCGGTGAGTATTATTGGAACGCTGGTATCTTTCTTGCCAACCCGAAAACGATCCTCAAAGAAATAAAACTGCATCTTCCCGATTTGTTTGAAGGCCTTGAAAAAATAAGAACAGCAACAGGTAAAAATGACTTCGAAGCTGTGCTTGAGGAAGTTTATCCTGATCTGCCTAACATTTCCTTCGATTACGGGATAATGGAAAAGACTAAGGAAAGAGTCCTTGTAATTCCCTGCGACTGCGGCTGGAGTGATGTTGGATCATGGTTGTCGCTTTACGAATTGAAGAAGAAGGACTCGGATGACAGTGAAAACGTTGTCGAGGGAGACACGCTCATGATCGACTGCAGCGGCAATTTTGTAGCCAGCAAGGCAGATCGTTTCATAGCCTGCCTGGGCATCGAAAACTCGCTTATTGTTGACACACCAGACGCACTCCTTGTTGCCGACAAGTCTCGTTCCCAGGAAATCAGAAAGATAGTTGAATACCTGAAAAGAGAAGGACGGGATAACCTGTTATAATCTCCATGAATTTGATCATATCTTCTCACCGGGCGGGTATCAAGCCCGCCCGGAAAAAATACATTATTTCGTCTTTTCCAGTTTCTCTTTGACGGTGGGAAACAGCGACATATCAGTATGTGGCAAAAAGAGTGACGCCACGAACTCATCCATAAACTGTTTGTTTACTGAAAGCTCAAAAGAAGTCATCTGCTTGGAGATCATCTCTGCTTTTTCAAAGGCGTGATAAGACAACATACACATGCGAGCACCGGCAAGAGAACTATTACCGATAAATTTAATTCTATCCTTGGGTATATCAGGTAACAGGCCTATAAGGATTGAGTTTTCAATATCCAGGAAATTTCCGAAACCTCCTGCCACAAACAGCTGTTCGATATCGTTAAAACTTAAGCCAACGCTTTCTACCAGAACCTTCATCGCCGCAAGTATAGCTCCCTTTGATTTAATAAGGTTACCTATATCATCCTCCGTCAACACTACTTTCTCTCCGGTTTCCGTTTCGTCTTCAAACGCAAGAACAAACTCCGGAACGTCATCTTCAATCTGTACATGTGGATGGTCAAGCTTAATGAAATGCCCTGCCTGGTCGATTATCCCGTTCAACAATAGCTGAGCAATGGTATCGATTATGCCTGATCCGCATATTCCTCTGGGTTTGGCATTGCCAATGGTGATGTAATTTACCTTGTCACCTTCAATTACAACCTTCTGAATAGCTCCCTTCGTTGCCCTCATTCCACACTTGCTACCTCCGCCTTCAAACGCAGGCCCTGCGGATGCTGAACAACAAACCATCCATTCGTTGTTCCCGATAACGATCTCCCCGTTGGTTCCAATATCGATCAGTGCGCCTATTTTAGAACTGTCGGAAAGATGAGAAGAAAGAACTCCGGCTGTTATGTCCCCACCGACGTAACTGCTAACACCTGGCAAACATCTCAAGATAGCGTACTCACTTGCCTGCAGGCCGATCTCTCTAGCAACCACCGGAGGAAAATGGTCAGCAGTGGGCACATATGGCTCTATGCGGATCGTACAGGGTTCCAAACCTAGGAGTAGATGCGTCATTGTGGTATTTCCAGCCGCAACAACGCAAGATATGTCTTCCACTGAAATCTTGTTTTTGCTCATAAGGGAGGCAATCAGGGCGTTAATCGTGTTGATAACGGCCTGGTTTAACGGATTCAAACCGCCTCTACTGCATGCGTAAATCATCCTGGAAATAACGTCTTCTCCATAACGGGCCTGTTGATTATGACTTGCCTCTACTGAGAGAACTTTTCCAGAGCGCAGATCAACAAGTTCCGCAACTATACTGGTGGTGCCCACATCTACGGCAATCCCCAGGTTTTTATTCGACGTATCCCTGGGATCAATGTTCACAATTCTCACACAGTTCCCGTTTTCCACGTGACTCGTGGCAGTAATTTTCCATTCGTTGGATCTGAGTAACTCGGACAATCCCTTCAGACATTTGAATTCCAGCTCAATTTCGACTCCCCTGAACTTCTTTCTCAAGTCCCTGAGTATCCTGTCAACATCAGATACGTTATCTTCCAGGGTAGGAGGGGGAAGTTTGAGAAAATGTTTTTGCATCAGGGGTTCGTAAAAACCTATTTCTCTTTGGCTTGCAGGGTGATCTTCAAAAGGTTTGGGAGTATCAAACTGAACTATCTCTTCAGACACGAGGATTTGTTCTTCTTCTCTCCTCGATTCAGGCGGAACCACTACTTCTGTGTCCCCAAGAACCTTTGTCTGACACGCCAGAAGGACATTTTTGTCGAGTTCTTTCTTACTCAGGAAAGATAGGGCTTTGTTGGAGGCTTCTACCTCACCTTTGACCAGGATAAGGCGGCATTTTCCACAAACACCTTCTCCGCCACAAAGACTGTTAATATCAATTTCCGCCTTGTTTGCCGCCTCAAGCAGATTTGTACCGGCTTCCACTTCCACAGTTTTCTCGTCAGGTTGAAATGTAACTTTTACCTTGGCCATTTTTTCTCTCCATTTTGTTTTAGAGTTCTATTTAATTCAACGCACCTTCTCAGGTTGAACCTTCGATTCAGTCGTCTCCGCCAAGACAACCCGCATAAATTTAACACATATTTACAGAATAAAGTATCATAATCTTGTGATATACTAAACTGCCCCTCGATACGTTCGCCTTTAACGAACTACTCGGGACACCGCCCCTCGATACGTTCGTCTTCGGCGAACTACTCGGGGCACTGCTCTGAGGTAGAAGTCAGAAATGTGAAGTCGGAGGTCAGAGTCTCCCACCATGTCATTCCCTCAATACGTCTCACCACGTCATTCCCGCGAAAGCGGGAATCCAGCGTCTCATACTGATGTACAAACTCAGTACAAGCTGTCGCGTCGGTCGCTAAAAAGGAGTCTTATATAAACAGTGCGGTTACTTTCGAGAACTTTTCTTGGTCTTTTTCAACGGCATCAACTCGCTGGCGAGCGAAATATTTCTTTGTCCGTATTCCTTTATGATTGGAGCGATTTCTTCCAGGGATTTTCCTTTTCTTGTACTTGCCAGCTTGATTAGCATCGGCAGGTTCACTCCGGAGATAACTTCCACTTTGCCTTTTTGAAGAAAAGAAATACTTATGTTGGAAGGAGTACCGCCAAATAGGTCGGTTAAAATGAGAACTCCGTCCCCGTCATCCACTCTTTTCAGATGACTTGCTACAATTTCCTTTAGTTCTTCGATTGTGTGTTTTGTGTCCATGGAAATTGCGAGACATTGATCAAGCTTTCCGACGATCAATTCTGCTGTACTTACAAGTTCTTGCGCAAGATTGCTGTGACAGATAACAAGTATACCAACCATGACTCTATGTTTGTTTCCTTTACCGGATTAGTCAGCATCAATGTCTCTATGATACGTGACAACCTTGTAGCCTCGTTGTTCTAGGACTCTTCTGATTTCTTCTACAATTACCACCGACCTGTGCCTGCCCCCGGTACATCCCACAGCTATGTTCAAATATCTCTTACCTTCTTCAATGTAGCGAGGTAAATATTTCAAAATCAAGTTCAAAAAATCATCAAGGAACTCTTTTGATAGTGTCCGGTTCAATACCCATTCTTTTATCTTCTCATCCAGTCCCGTAAGTCCGCGAAGTTCTTCCACAAAATACGGATTGGGTAAGAATCGAACATCCATGACTATGTCTGCTTCAAAGGGAACGCCGTACTTGAAACCAAAGGAAATTAGCTCAATAGAGAGAAGCGAACCGGGTTCAACACCGGAATAGTAGGAAGTGATCAGTGCTTTAAGCTGGTGAACGGATTTTTCAGTAGTATTGATAACCTTGGTTGCCATCTTGCGCAGGCCGCGAAGTTCCTCTCGCTCAAGATTTATGGCTTGAAGGAGATTTATATCCTTGGAAGCGAGCGGATGTTTACGCCTGGTCTGGCTGTAGCGCCTGTGCAGAGCTTCAATTGAGGCTTCCAGAAATATTATTTCAAGATCGTATCCCTGGTTAGCTACTTGGCGAAAGACCTCAGGATATTCCTTGAAAAAACTTCTTTCCCGAATATCCACTCCCAGGGCGATTTTGTTCACATCCTGCATTTCTTTCTTGTGAAGTTCGAGGAAGTTGGTAAGCAAAGGCAGAGGCAGATTATCAATGCAGAAGTAGGAAATATCTTCAAAAGCATTTATCACTGTACTTTTCCCGGAGCCGGAGAGACCTGTGATTATAACAATTTTCACATCTCTGGGGTCGAATTTCTCGGGATTTTCTCTTACGTCTTTTGCCTTAGACATCTGGTATAAATTCTCTTTCTACACTTTCATTCCTTTTGAGATTAAAATGTTCCAAAATTAGAAGCCCGTTTTCATTATGAAAACGGGCCACTTAAATTCAGTTTTTGAAAACATTCCATGAATTGTTCACGGGTTAAATCCCATCTTACTAAAATTCCTGGTCTTCCTGGGAAATTATCTCAAATATTTCATCCCTGGAACTGGCGTTGAAGAGTTTTTGCCTCAAGTCCACGCTCCTCAACAACCTCGATATTTTTGCAAGTGCTCTTAAGTGTATCCCCGCCGAATTTTCCGGCGCAACCAGCAAAAAAAACAGATGAGCCGGTTTGCCATCCATGGAGTCAAAATCTATTCCTTCCGTGCTTCTGCCGAAAGATATGAGGAGTTGATCTATGTCCTTGAGTTTACCATGAGGTATTGCCACACCTTCTCCAATCCCGGTGCTACCTAACCTCTCCCTTTCCATCAGGACCTCTACCAACTCGTCCCGCTTGAGGTACTTTTGTATACCAATCAGGGCATCGCTCAATTCCTCAAGCACTTCCCGCTTGGTTCTGGCTTTCAGCTCTGGCACTATCGCTTCTTTAGGTAGAATGTCCAAAATCTTCATAGAAGCCCTTCAATAAAGTGATCTTTAATTTTCTTTTATTTTGAAAGATCAACCACGGATGTAATTTACGAAGGTTCAATCAATCCGTAGTTTCCATCTTTTCGCTTGTAAATTACATTTATATTATTTGTTCGCGCATTTGTAAATACCAAGAAAGTGTCATCTGAAAGTTCCAGCTGCATTACTGCCTCATCAATATCCATCGGCTTCGCGTAAAACTTCTCTGATTTTATTATCCTGGGTTCAGAATCCTCGGGAAAATCAGACTCTTGCATACTTTCCAGCTCTTTTCCTCTCGTAGCTGCTCCCTTTCTTCTGCGAAACTTGTTCTTATGCTTTTTTATTTGTGTCTCTAACTTGTCAACCACCATGTCAATGGCCGAGTAAAGATCTTCGGTTTCTTCCACACCATTTATATTAACTCCGTTGGCATTAATAGTCACATCAGCGATATGCCGAAACTTTTCCACCGATAATACCACGTGTGCCTCCGCGGGTGTGTCCAGGTATTTCTGGACGCGCGAGATTTTGTCAATAGCGTACTGCTTAAGGTTTTCGGAGGGTTCTACACGTCTAAAAGTAACTGAGATTTGCATACCGGTCTCCTCCCTTTGAGAGATAGGGTAAATGTTGATTTGTCTCCACTACTTTTTCTTTTTCTTCAGATTTTTCCAGACTGCTTTTTTTCTTTTACTGGAAGGTAAAATTCCCATAATTTCACGGTATTTGGCTACTGTTCTTCTTGCAATCTTGATATTTTGTTCCCTTAGGAGTTCAACTATTTTCTTATCGCTGTAAGGTTTTTCTGGATTTTCACTCTGAATGATTCTTCGAATCATTTCTTTTACGCTTTCAGAAGCGACAGAATCTCCAATAACGCTGTTTATGGAACTGTTGAAGAAAAACTTGAGCTCGAAAATTCCCTGGGGAGTGTGCATGTATTTGTTTGTAGTAACACGGCTTATGGTTGATTCGTGCATGTTCACGTCTTCGGCAACATCTCTCAGTACCATGGGCTTGAGATGAGTAATCCCCTTTTCAAAAAATTCTCTCTGAAACTTGACGATACTCTTCGCTACTTTGTAAATGGTTCGCTGCCTCTGGTGTATGCTTTTGATTAGCCACGATGCGGAACGTAATTTTTCCTGAATGTAATCCTTGGTAAAATCAGAGAAATTTCCGTCTTTTTTCAGCGCATCCTTGTAAAAGGAACTTATCTTAAGCTTTGGAAGGCCATCTTCGTTCAACACGACCACGAATTCATCGTCAACCTTGAATACGTAAATGTCGGGGCTGATGTACTGAACTTCTTCATCGTTATAAGCCAGACCTGGCCTCGGGTCGAGGTTAGTAATAATGTTAATGGCTTTTTCTATCTCTTCGGGTGGTCTTTTCAGTGCTTTCGAAATTGCATAGTAATTTTTGTTTTCCAAGTCATGAAGATGGTTTGTTATGATTTCGACGACAAGTTCATTGGGTGGGTCGAGCTTCCTGGCCTGGATCAGCAGACATTCCTTTAAATCCCTTGCAGCCACGCCCACTGGGTCGAACTCCTGTATCCTTTCCAGCACTTTTTCAACGGTTTCCACGTCCGATTCGGCCATTTCGGCTATCTCTTCCACGCTGGCCTTGAGATATCCGTCAGAATTCAAATTTCCTATGATAATAGCTCCGATGTTTCGCTCTTCTTCCGTAAAATTGGACAATCTCAACTGCCACATGAGGTGACTATCCAGAGAAGCCTTTTTTACAAGCCTGTTTTCCAGGGGAGGCAATTCCTTAAAATATTCATTTTCTACAATTGCCGGTGACCCGGTGCTGTATTCTTCGATATAAGATTCCCAGTCAAAGTCTTCGGGCGGTTCTTCTTTCATCACCACTTCTTCGAGAGGCTGGTTTGTTTCCTTTTCTGGTTTTTCCTTTGCGGTACTATCTTCACCTTCTGCTATTTCAAAAGTTTCTTCCTCAAGAACGGGATTTGATTCCATTTCCTGACGCACCGTTTCTACCAATTCTAGGCGCGATAACTGCAGCAGTTTGATGGCCTGCTGCAACTGTGGCGTCATCACCAGCTGCTGTGTAAGTTTTAATTGCTGTTTTAGTTCCAATGCCATATACGATTCCCCTTCACACCCCTAAGCTGAACTCATCTCCCAGGTAAAATCTTCTTGCTACTGTGCTGTTTGCAATTTTTTCCGGACTCCCTTCCTCTAGAATCTCGCCCTGATGCATCACGTAAGCTCGGTCGCATACTTTTAAAGTTTCTCTCACGTTGTGGTCCGAAACGATAATCCCTATTCCTTTTTCCTTTAGCTTCCTTATTATATTCTGAATATCTATTACTGCAAGAGGATCTATACCTGCAAAGGGTTCATCTAAAAGCATAAAGTACGGGGATATAACCAGACACCTTGTTATTTCAACTCTACGTCTTTCTCCACCGGATAGTTCATAAGCCTTGCTATCAGCGAGTTGACTTATATTTAGCTCTTCGAGCAACTCTTTTAATCTTTCCTTCCTGGCACTTTCTGACAGTTTCAGGGTTTCCAGGATAGCCATTATGTTCTCCGAAACCGTCAATTTCCTGAATACCGAAGGTTCCTGGGGAAGATAGGTTAT